>PDWJ01000065.1_pt1 | contig 168715 bp, 125 predicted proteins | sample 1430881 | NCBI WGS metagenome assembly PDWJ01 (sample SAMN01162460, study PRJNA174530) | Oral metagenome, whole genome shotgun sequencing project. | biome: Marine environment; feature: Marine mammal; material: Swab sample of the gingival sulcus; isolation source: swab sample of gingival sulcus...
GATGGGCTGCCTCCCGCCGAGCGCATCATCATGGCCGCCATCGCTGAAGCAGAGCAAGATACATTGTCGGTAGATGATGTAGTTGAAATCCTCAACAGTCGCGGCGTGCAAATGTTTGTAGGAGAACTGGAAGTAGCCCCCAAAACATTGGTCAATTGGGGCGTACTGCAACAAACAGATGGTGGATACCGTGTGGCGGTTCCCCTTTTGCGCTACTGGGTACAGAAAAACAAGCCCCTGCGCCAGACTAAAGATGAGATCGACAAAATCGAGCCATTAGCAATGCAGTTGTTCAAAACAGGGCAAGGGTTTTTGAGTCAGAACCGCTATTCTGAATCAGAAGGGCACTTCCGTCAGGCTCTAGAACAGAATCCCAACCATTTTCAAGCCAAAGCCTCGCTGGGGTTTGTTCTGCTGGAACAAGGCAAAATGGAGGAAGCGATACAGGTATTGGAGGAAGCATACGCATCCGACCCCACACCAGCGACGCGGGCGCATTTAATCCGCGCTCTTCTGGCCACAGCGGCACAACAAACAACAGAAGATGAAAAGCTGAACCGATATGAACAGATTTTAGCAATCATGCCGACCCACAGCGCTGCACGAGCGGGGAAACAGGCAATTGAAACAGCGCGGCGGCAGCGAGAACAAAAACGATTGGCCGCCCAAGCAGAAGAGTATGAAAGCAGTCAATCATGGCTCCAGGCGGCAAAACTGTATCGTGAATTGGTGGAAAGATTTCCCGACGGCGCATGGCAGGAAAAATTATCTTTTACCGAAAGCCAGAGGCAAGAGCAATGGTTGGCACAACAAGAAGCTTTGTTCAATAAACACAAAGCTGCTGAGGATTGGGCAGAGGCAAAAGCCATATCTGAGAAGATTTTACAAAAGTTCCCTGAGAATGAGCAATGGCAAACATGGCAAGAGGATGTAGTAAACCAAACTGCCCTAAAGCAAAAGTACGAGGAAGCGTTAGCTGCTTTTGACCAGAATGACCTGAATACGGCGCAGCAACTGTTGACAGATATCATCAGGCAACAACCTGATTACAAGGAGGCCTTAAATTATCTGGTACGGGCAATAAACAAAGTGGATGTACCAGCTCTGCAGAAGGAAATTGCCAAACTGCGTGACCAAACGGAAACCGCCGCTGCCTCCCGACAGCGAACAATGGTTTATGGCTCGATCATAATTATCATCATCATTATCACTGGTTTCTTTGTTGGCGGGCTGCTCGGTTGGATGATGTCTGGTACAGGGAACGATAGGTGTTTATTCGCCCGATGGCAATTTACTAGCCGTAGCAGGCAGTATCGGTATTTACCTTTATGAGACAACAGAGTGGGAAGAGGTCGCTTTTATTGATACAGAAAGTTGGATAACGGATGTAACCTTCTCTCCTGAGGGAACAACCCTCGCCTCTGGCTCAGGGGACGGTACGATACGGCTGTGGCGGGTCAGTGACGGCGAACTCCTCCACACCCTCGAAGGGCACACAGGCTCTGTCCGCAGCGTCGCTTTCTCCCCTGAGGGAACAACCCTTGCCTCTGGCTCAGGGGACGGTACGATACGGCTGTGGCGGGTCAGTGATGGCGAACTCCTCCGAACCCTCGAAGGGCACGCGGAAAGTGTACGCAGCGTCGCTTTCTCCCCTGGGGGAATGCTCCTCGCTTCTGGCTCAGGGGACAATACGGTGCGGCTGTGGTGGGTCAGCGATGGCGAACTCCTCCGAACCCTTAAAGGGCACACAGACGATGTCAACAGTGTCGCCTTCTCCCCTGATGGAACGCTCCTCGCCTCTGGCTCAGATGACAATACCGTACGGCTGTGGCAGATCAGCAATGGCGAACTCCTCCAAGCCCTGAAAGGGCATACAGTCTATGATGTCAGCAGCGTCGCTTTCTCCCCGGAGGGAACGCTCCTCGCCTCTGGCTCCTGGGACAGTACCGCGCGGCTATGGCGGGTCAGCGATGGCGAACTCCTCCAAACCCTCGAAGACCATACAGACGGTGTAAACAGCGTCGCTTTTTCCCCTGAGGGAACAACCCTCGTTTCTGGCTCTTTTGACGGTACGGTACGGCTGTGGCGGGTCAGTGATGGTGAACTCCTCCAAGCCCTTGAAGGCTATGCGGGAAGTGCACGCAGCCTCGCCTTCTCGCCTGATGGAACGCTCCTCGCCTCTGGCTCATGGGACGGTACGGTATGGTTGTGGCGGGTCAGTGACGGGACTCTCCTCGGAACCCTCGAAGGGCATACAAGCGTTGTCAGCAGCGTCGCCTTCTCCCCTGATGGAACAACCCTTGCCTCTGGCTCAGGGGACAATACGATACGGCTGTGGCGAGTCAGCGATGGCGAACTCCTCCAAACTCTCGAAGGGCACACAGGTTATGTCACCAGCGTCGCTTTCTCGCCTGAGGGAACAACCCTCGTTTCTGGCTCTTTTGACGGCACTGTACGGCTGTGGCGGGTCAGCGATGGCGAACTCCTCCACACCCTCGAAGGGCACACAAGCTATGTCCGCAGCGTCGCCTTCTCTCCTGAGGGAACAACCCTCGCCTCTGGCTCAGGGGACGGTACGATACGGCTGTGGCGGGTCAGCGATGGCGAACTCCTTCAAACCCTCAAAGGGCACACAAGCTCTGTCATCAGCGTCGCCTTCTCCCCTGAGGGGACAACCCTCGCTTCTGGCTCTTGGGACAATACGATACGGTTGTGGCGGGTCAGCGATGGCGGACTCCTTCAAACCCTCGAAGGGCACGCGGAAAGTGTACGCAGCGTCGCTTTCTCCCCTGAGGGAACGCTCCTCGCCTCTGGCTTAGGGGACAATACGGTACAAATGTGGCGGGTCAGTGACGGGATCCTCCTCCGAACCCTCGAAGGGCACACAAGCTCTGTCACCAGCGTCGCTTTTTCCCCTAAGGGAATAACCCTCGCCTCCGGCTCTGGGGACGGCACGGTTCGATTGTGGGGAATAGCCCCTTGAAGTAAATATGAATATCAATCCTTCAACAACCCCTTGAGGTAAATATGAATATCAATCCTTTTATATACGGCCGTCCGCTAACCCCGCCAGAAATGGTTGGACGAAAAAAAGAATTAGAAACAGTCTTTAGTAGACTCCTGACATCTCAATCAACGGCCGTTATCGCACCACCCAAAAGCGGTAAAACAACCTTATTGCAAGCGATCAACGATACCGCCACCAGGAACCAAGTGGCGGGCAACCATTTTCGGAACCGCTTTCAGCAAGAAATTTCCAGCTACATAGATGCCCACACCCTGCACGACATCAGAACCCCCCCGCCCAATCCGGCATTGGCAAATTTAGCAGCCGCGTACAAAGCAGCCTGGAATAATCAATTCGATAGCACTGCTTTAGGGAATCTTTTTAAGGCACTCCACAGAGAAAAACGGCACTTTATATTGATTGTAGACGAGTTTGACGATTTTATGGCCAACGAAACATTGCACACGGCCGAATTTTATGGCAGCCTGCGCTCTTTAACCTCACTCCCTTCCGGGTTGACATTGGTAATTGCTGCCCGCCAGGAGGTAGGGCGCTTAAACCAGCTCACGCAGGTTATCAATCCGCATGGTTCGCCCTACTTCAACATCTTCACTGAACTTCATCTGGGCGCTCTCAAGAGTCGGGAGATGGCAGAATTATTGGCTCTGGGTGAAGGATACTTTACCTGCACCGACCGCCAATTCATCGCCAACGTGTCTGGTCAGCACCCCTATTTGGCCCAAGCGGCTGCTTCATCCCTTTGGGAGGCGCACGAAAACAAGCTGGCTGAAAGCAAGCGGTATCAGGCTGCAGCCAATAATTTTTACGTCCAGACAGAAGCTCACTTCGCCGATGTGTGGCGTTCTTTATCTGACGGAGGACGCAAAGGGATAACGGCCGTTGCCCTGCAGCAATTCCCAGCATTCGGCGGATGAACTGCGCCGAAACGTCCAGGATGGAACCTCTTTTACAAACTGGCTGCAACAACAAACAATGAACGGTGTCTTGACCGAAGGGGAGAAAAAGTGGCTGCGCCGAGCGGCAAACGCCTCAAGGCCAATATTAGAAACCGGTGCGGAAGCAATTATCAAAGCCTTTGTAGGGAAAATCGTAAGCTGAGACAGCAACAGCACGGCACAAAATAGCCGACAGCGAAGAATCAGACGGAAGCTTTTTGGCAATAGGCTGATTTAGGAACTGCTTAGGGCTGACGATTAAATCTGTTGGGGAGGGGCACAATTCACCTTTGTTTGAAATGGCCAATCCAGTGACAATCATCATACGCTTACGCTTTCACTTGAACGAGACCCGCTTCAAATCATCAACTGGTTTGTCTCACGGTGGCAAGTGGAAGTGACATTTGAGGAAGTTTGCGCCCATCTCGGCGTGGAAACCCAATGGCAATGGTCAGACGAGGCCATTGCCCGCACGCCGCCGCTCTTGTTAGGGTTGTTTTCCTGGATTACCTTAAGCGTATCTATCAATTCTGTCACTTATTTATGGATGCGTATTTAAGTTGGTTTGGGTGAGCGGCTGAAGAGGAAAAGCCCAATGACGACAATGACAATTAAGCCACCAATGCCCGCATACAGCCAGTTTATCGCTGTTTTCGCGGGCACAACGTCAAACTCAAAGGAAATATCACTTGTGCCGTAACGGCCGTTTACCGTTGTCACCGCCGTATAAGTGCCAGCCTCAGGCGCTTCAGGGAAGTCAGCTTCATAAAACAGCTTGTTCACCGACTGTGCTGTCGTTGCTGGTCCAGAAAGCACCAATTCACCAGAATCGGCAGCACGCACCTCAATGCCTACCTCCGCGTCTAGAAGCATGTCGTTGCTTTCAGCTTCCACCACAGCCACGGTGAAGTGTAACGTTTTGCCCACTTCCACTTCGTCGGGAGCCACCCACACGGTAACCCGGTATGCTCCTGCTGCTTCTCCGGCCACGTAAATAAGGCCGCCGCCATGAGCCAAGAGGGAGGGAACGGCCGTTGTGAGTAACAACAGCACGTACAAAACGAAAAAGAGAGTTTTCCTGGGGTTACGCTTCATCTTGTTTTTTCTGATCTGAAATCCACTTGTTGAGGTAAATCACGTAAGCTGAGCCTAGTCCCAGGCAAAAGATAAACCATTGAATGGCGTAGCTCATGTGATTCCCTTCAGAAATTTCCACTGTTCGCTGCTGATGATAAGGCAGCTCCTTATTCCCACCCTCGGGGGGTAATTGGATCACATACACTGGCAGCAGTTTGTATGGCATTTGCGGTTGAATAGAGGCGATGTCTACGCGGTACCATTCCTGGCTGGGGCCGCTGGGCGCAGACTCTGCTGTCCCCCGGGAAATGATTTGAGACATGGCAATGTAACCGTCTACTGAAACCCGCCCCGGTTCATCATATTGGCTCCAGAATTGGGAGGGCTGCTGTTCATCTGGTATCCAGCCACGATCCACAAGAACGGCCGTTTCCCCCTCATCTAGCACCAATGGCGTGATCAAATGCACACCTGGCGTGCCACTCCAGGTTTGCACGATTAACACAAACTGGTTTGCAAAATCATACTCGCCTTCTACAATGACCAGCCGGTCTTCCCAATCGTCTAAATCACCAGAGAGCTCAGTTTCGTTCAACAAAACCGGCGCTGCATTTAACGCGTCTGCTAGGGCGACATTCTCTGCCCGCCGCTCAGCCAATCGATCTAGCTGCCAGACGCCTAAACGTGCTAACAAAGCCATCAACATTACAACCAACAGCGTCACCCACCACCATTTACGGCTGAACAAAGTTTTAATTATGAGTACAATTCGATTCATCAAGTGTCGTTCCCGCTTCCCTTATTCTGTCCCCTTTGTTTTATTTCTTCCCACCTGGAGCCAGCAGTTTCTCATCTGTTGCCCACTCAGTTTCAGGTAAATGGGGTTTGCGCTCTTCTTCGCTCAGTAATTGGGCAATCAGCACCAGGGCGGCAATGATATACATCATACTCCCGGGCACCCACATAATCACACCAGACCATATCTGGTCGGTCATAGCATCCACGTTCCAGATGCGCGGCACACCTAGATAATAAGTGTAAATCACATTTCGTGAGAAAGCGATGACAATGCCTGTGAGCATATTGGGAGGAATGGCTAAAATGGTAAAGGCGATACGCCCAATCAATTTGAATTGTTTATGGATGCGTGGCCCTGCACCCGTAATATGCCACCAATAGAGCATACTCACAGCAAAAAAGGTGATATGCTCAAAATCATGGGCTGTTTCATTGACCAGCGCCCAATTGTACATCTGGGGATCATGCCAGCCGATGACCACAATGACCCACGCCAGCCACACGATGCCCGGCGAGGTTGCTGTGCGAATCCAGCCGCGATATTTTGATTCTGAGTGAAGGATAAAACTCAACCCTTTGCCCACAGGTTTGCGCACGCGAGTGGGCATGCCCCACAAGGTGCAGGCCATTGGGTTGGCGCTGAGGATGAACGCTGGCGCAATCATGATCAACAGCACGTGCTGAACCATATGCATGAAGAATAACTGCCCCCCCAGCACATCAATGGGCGACATGAGCGCAATCCCCACCACAAAAATACCCAAAAGATAGAAGATTAACCGCCAAACGGCCGTTAAGGGGTAAGGTTGTCCGCCACGGCGTTTCCGCTTATACGGTTTCGTTCGTCTGCGCAGCAGCACCCACCCCCGGGTGTACAACGTCCCAGCCAACACCAGGACGATGATGATTTCTGCCCGCCAGTTCCATGATAAAAGAATGGCTTTATTGACAGGATCCATAAAAAAAGAGCTTGGGGATTGGAGATTAAAGACCGACCCCTCTCTACTCTCCAATCTCAAAAGCAAAAACCGCAGAGTTCACAGAAGACACCTATTTCCTGCGTCCTCCGTATCCTCTGCGGTCACTCATGCAATCGATAAGGTTAATGAACGGCCGTTCCGATCAAATACAGCGCCGGGTAGAAAATAATCCAGATAACATCAACATAGTGCCAGTAAAGGGCAGTCGCTTCCAGACCCCAATGGTTTTGTACCGAATAATCACCCTTGCGCCCCCGATTCCAAACCATCAGAATCAGGAAAATGCCAGAAAGCACATGCAGCGCATGCATCCCGGTCATCAGGAAGAAAACGCCGCCAAACACACCATCTGATGGCTTGAGATGGCCAAAAACCTCAATGCCCATCACCTCGCCGCTCAAGTCCAAGATATTCCATTCAAAGAACACCACACCGACAAAGAAAAGAAACCCCATCACAGCCGCAATCATAAAACTGCGCGTAAACTGCTTCACATCGCCAAACTCCATCGCCGTTTCGCCACGATAGACAAAGAAACTGCTAATGAGCAAGATAGATGTCGTCAGCAGACCCATCTCTTGGCTGAGTGCTGGACGTTCCGAACCCCATAAGTAAAAGCGAGCCAACAGCAGCGCCCCAAACAAGAAAAATTCAGAAGTGAAGAACAGCCACAAGCCTAAACGGTTAGCCTTCAGCTGCATTTGAGGCGTCAATTCGTGTGCGCCATGTTCATGGTCGTCATGATGAGTTGTAACAGCACTCATGAATGATCCTCCTCACCGCGCCATAGGCGATACGCATGCATAAACACCCAAACCACAGCTGCCGCCTTGAGCAGCGCTACAATCAACAACAAAACCGTGGATGGATTGTCAGCCTGAGCAATAACAAACTCAACAATCGTTAAAAACGCCAGCGCCAGCAAAATAATAGTGCCACGCCGCATGGCTGCTTGTTTACCTTCTGCCATGTTCATTTTCTCCAAGTAAAATCATCGTAGGCCGTACCCGTTAGCCATATTCCGTAACCCCTTTGTGGCAACATCCTTACTCTGGATTACCGATTTACCAATGACGGCCTACCGCTTACGAAACTAGTCGCCAGACGACACAGGTGCCGTCTTCATCCTCACATACGCAGGGTCATCCGAAGCGCCATACCCATACGGATCTCCGACCACTTCAAACGGCTGCTCATAATTAAACTCCGGCACCGGATACGCAATTTGCCATTCTGGTGAACGAGACCCCCAAGGATTATCTGGCGCCAATTCTGGGGCACGGGCACTGCTAACCAGGTTATAAACCATAATCAACACCGACCAGCCAATGATAAACGCCGCAATCGTAACCAAAACTTGCGTACTCTCCACGCCTAAAGCAGGATCATAATCTGCGATACGGCGGCGCATACCGAGCAAGCCCGTCTGCATCTGTCCCAGGCTCATCACCCAGAAACCAGGCACCATAAGCCAGAAATGCAGCCTCCCCAGCGACTCCTTATACATGCGCCCTGTAACCTTGGGATACCAGTAGTAGATAGCGGCAAAATAAGCAAAAACAAAACCGCCAAACATAGTAGCGTGGAAATGACCAACCACCCAGTAGCTGTCATGCAAATGCAAGTCTGTGGGCACCGTACCCAAAATCGGGCCAGTGACACCACCAATCAAGAACACTGAAATAGCACCTAGCACAAAGAGCATCGGCGTTTCAAAAGAAAGCTTGCCTTCCCACATCGTCGCCACCCAGCTAAAGAATTTAACCCCCGTGGGAATTGCCACAAACAAGGTGGCAATCATGAACGGCACGCGCAGGGCGTCGTTCATACCTGAAGTGAACATATGATGTGCCCACACCAGAAAGCCAACCAGGGCGATACCGAGACTGGATAAGGCAATCCACTTGTAGCCAAACAGCGGCTTGCGTGAAAATACCGGCAGCAGCTCGCTAATGATGCCCAAACCAGGCAGCACAAACACATACACCACCGGATGCGAGTAGAACCAGAACAAATGTTGGTAGAGGATGGGATCTCCTCCGTTGATGGGATCAAAGAAAGTCAAGCCAGCCACACGTTCCATCACGTTCAAGGTTAATGCCACCCCAACGGTTTGCGTCGCCGTAAACTGAATCAAAGAAGCAGCGATGGCCGCCCACACGAAAATGGGCATGCGGAAAAGTGACATGCCAGGCGCACGCATATAGGCGACTGTGACCAACAGGTTGATAGAACCAGCAATTGATGAGAAACCAACCAAATAGAAGCCCATTAGAAAGAGAACGACACCGAGCGGCGCACTAAATGTTAACGTGGGATAACCAACCCAGCCTGTATCCCAACCGCCAACAACCATACCACCCAAAATCAAAGCCACAGCAGGTAACCCCACCCAGTAGCTAAAGGCGTTCAAGCGAGGGAAAGCCATGTCTGAAGCGCCAATCATCAGTGGCACCAGGTAGTTGATCATGGCACCGATACCCAGCAGAATGCTGGCAATCATGACAATGCCGTGGGCGCTGAAAAGCGTATTGTATTGGTCGTTGTTAAGCAGCTGCATGCCAGGTTGTGCTAATTCCAGGCGGAAAATGAGCGCAAACAGGCCGCCAATCAGCAGCACCAGGATGCTGGTATAGCCGTATTGGATACCAATCACTTTGTGGTTCACGTCTACACCCAGGTACCGGGACCATTCTGGTTTTCCTTCTGGCACACCATGACGCAGCGGCGTTTTATGCCCACCAATCCATAGCAGCCAATCGGTTAGCACACCAGCAAAAATCAAGAAGCTAATTAAGCCTGTCACCGAGCCAAAGACGATGCTGCCCTCACTCACTGGTGTGGTGAAGGGCTGCGGATCTAAACCGACAAGGTAGCGGAAGAGGTTGAATACAGCAATCCCTAAGAAGGTGCCGATGGCTTGCCCCAGCAGCCCACGGAAGTACCCGCTGCCAGCACCAAACTTTAAGAATCTGCCCAGCGAGGTGTTTTGGAACATCCCTAATCCAGCACCAAACCCTACAGCGGCATGGCCTAACAAGATTAGTGCTGCCAAGGCGTACAAAAGGAATTCCACAAGTGGCTGTGGTTCCATTTCAAAATTGGTGAGGACAATCTGATAGATGCTGATGAGAATGCCAGCAATAATGGCACCGACAGTCAAGCCCCATAAGGCTCCCATCAAGGCATCATACCCTTTTGATCTGGCAATTTTTAAAATGACCAGCATAATTTTCTCCTTTGCTCCGTTTTTATTCTTCTATCGTCTGCATAAAGGCGATCAAATCGTCGATGATGTCGATTTCAACACCTTCACTTGCTAGAAGCTCAGCTTCTCGTTCAGGAATCCGGGTTTCATAACCTTGGGTTTCCATGAGACTTGGCTCGGCAAATGTGTCTACAATTTTTGCATTGGGATCCATGATGGATTCCAGGATGTAAGCGTCATCTACTGTAATCGTGGTGCCATCATTCAATGCTTCTTCACGACCATAAATGCCTGCCCACGTAGGACCGGCACCACCCGGGTCGCCAGTTAAGTTGTGGCAGCCGGAGCAGCCTAGTTCTGTGTACCATATCTCGCCCCGTTCTTCTGGTGTCATTTCGCTATAAGCAGGCACATCCAAACGTTCTGCTACCCAGGCATCAAACTCGCTTTGGTTGACCACACGCACATCTGCCAACATTCCCGAGTGATCAAAGCCACAAATTTCAGCACAACGTACTGTGTAGTCACCTTCTTCTGTAGGAGTGATGCGCAAATGAGTGAGTGTGTGGGGAACGAGGTCTTGTTTGACGCGGAATTCTGGAATCCAGAAGGAGTGCAGCACATCACGGGATTCCATTTCTAACAAAATAGGTTGATCAACGGGAAGAACCAGTATGGCTGAGGTGATGTTTTCTTGTTCAGGGTACTCAAACTGCCAGGACCATTGCTGCCCATATACTTTGACGGTCATTTCGTTTGCTTGTTTTGCGGTGAGGGCGTTGAGAACGGAAACGCCCCAGATACCGAAGCCAATGACAACGGCCACGGGGATAATCGTCCAGATGATTTCTAAGGCTGTATGACCATGCACATGACGTCCCGGTTCATCATCTCCTTCTTTACGCCGGAAGAAGGCTATGGAGTAAAGCATAAAGACCATGATCAAGGAGAAGAGGAAGGCGATGAGCCAGAAATGTACATTGAACATGACATCAATGTGGCCTGCTTGTGTACTGGCCGCTTCTGGCAGACGGTAGAGGAAGGCCAACGCGCCACGAAGGCCTAATGTTCCTAAAATGACAAGAACGGTGACGGCAATATAATGTTTTGCTTTACCCATATGTTTTCATCCTACGAGAACTTATGATTGGCGGGCAAAACGGCCGTTACCCACCCCCCTAAACGGCCGTTATCCTACCAGGTTAAATTGTTGAATCGCCCACCGGAATTGTTTGTTTACGGTTGTGCTACGCGGGGCGATTGAGCAAAAGCATCAACCCGAGACCAACCCCAACCACCAGTAAGCCAGTGATCAGCACCACAATCATGTCCCAGGGAATCGATGCATAATCTGTCTCAGCAACCGCTTCAAGGCGACTACGACGCCCGCGCCAGGCTAAGACAGGGATGGTTATGACAAATAGAACCAGGATTGTCAACGGCAACGTACTGACGTAATGAACATTTTCACCAATGACAATCTCAACATTATCCGCACTAAATGCAGCGATCAATGCTGCGATCAGGGCGACAAAGAATAGGATAATCAATGAAAAACTCAGGGGATCCAGGCCGTAGACAAAACCTTTTGGTTTGTTAGGTGCTGGTGCCGCTTCCCGTTTTGTTTTGAGGTTATCTTTCTCTCTGGTTTCCAACGCTGCTACCTGTTTCTGATACGCTTCGTCGGCGGCGACTCTACTGGTAAATTTGTCACCCGATTTCAAAAACAGCGTGATGAGCAGCCCGAACACAACCACACTCCCCACCACGATTGCTGCTATAACAGCAAAGACAACAATACCACTCATGGGTGGTAAGGCGTTCATGTTGGTCAAGGTAGCCACTGGCTCGGGGACAGCGATAACAAGGGGAACTTTTTCAACTGGAGGACGTGTAGCCCCGCCAAATAAAGAGCCAAACCCGTCAAAATTGAGGGATTCTGCAACTGCTGGCCAAATGACAGTAACCAGAGCCAATGCCGCCAAAACGAGTATGAGTATTAGTATGCTTCCTAATGACTTTAAGCGTTCCAAAAGACCTTCTCCTCTTCAACTATGGCTCTTTCTCAATGGGGTGATTGTGAATTTGCTCGTAACGCATTGTGGGTAAAATCACAATCGGTTGTGCATTGTATCACAAGCAGTTACTCCCATCAATTCATAGTCATTAAAATGTGATAACACTTTCTCATGTGTGGTTAAGGATAATTGAGTGAAATTTTACAGGCAAGTCGAGTGAATTCAAAATGAAATGCTGGATTTTAACTGACTTTTGGATGGTGGTGGGGATGGCGGGCTTGACTAAGCAACGGCAATTAAATAATACGACGAAGTTGTTCCCTTACCGTTCCTGGAAACGGATGATGCCATTCTGTAGCTTGTTTATGGGGGCGCCCTTAACGCTTCAGGATGTTGCGGGAGAACAAGGAGCGCCGTTTGGCGGGATGGGGGCTGTTGGCTTCAAACTCGTTGCGTAGAGAGAGTAGGGTACGATGATACAATGATTTGATGGCTCCTTCACTACGTCCCATGATGTCTCCAATTTCAGAGTTGGGGAGACGTTCCACAAACTTGAGTATGAGCAATTCTTGACGGTCGGCGGGTAAACGACGGATAGCTTTTAGCAGGGCTTCTTTGTCTTCAAGCAGTTGGGTGGCAAATTCAGGATCTTCTTCCCCTACATGCCATTGCGCAACGTCGTCCAGGGCAATGATGCGGCGGCGGCTCCGGTCACGGTGGAAATTTGCCACGAGGTTATGTGCAATCCGATACAACCAGGCTGAAAAGGGCACCCCTTTGTCTTCAAAACGACTGATATGGTTCATGGCACGTTCAAAAACCCGTGCTGTTAAATCTTCTGCATCATCTTTGTGTCCTGTGCGATAGTAGACATAGTTGTAGATGCGCTCGTAATAGCGTTCATACAGCTGCCCAAAGGCTTCACTATCTGTTTTGGCGCGTTCAATCAGTGCAGATTCTTCTGGATCAATGCTCAAAGTGTTTTGCCCTAGAATGGCATGTTGCCGATTAAAATTTCGTAGCAGTATAGAGAAAAGTGGCAAAGTTGCAACTCTGTAATTCTTAATGTTCTCCACATATACTGAGTTCATGCTTGACGGCCGTTTTCCGCTCAGCTATTCTCTTCCGCTATGGTTAAAAAAGTGAACATCTTGGGTTATGGAATGATGATTTTGGGGGTCGTGTTGCTCCTGGCTGCTTGCACTCGTCATGAGCAAGAGACAGTGAGCCCAACGCTTGCCTCCACTCCCACGGCAGACGTGGCTTTGACGGAGGCTGCCTTGCCCCCGATACCTGACCCAACCCTGGCTATGCCACCCGTTTCCATAACGGCCGTTCCCACATCCACAGCCCTGCCCCCGTCTCCGACCATGGAGATAGCAGCCGCAGCCACAGAAACGGCCGTTCCCCCTACAGAAGCCTCCCCCATCGTTTACACCCCGGTGCCACTGCCTACCCCCGCTGGTATCTACAGTTGGACCCTGCGCGTACCGATTCTCATGTACCACTACATCAGCCACCCTCCTGAAGACGCTGATATTTACCGCACCGACCTCTCCGTCACACCCGAAAACTTCCGCCAACAAATGGCCTATCTTGCCGAAAACGGCTACACCCCCATTGACCTCTACCAGCTTTCCGCCGCCATCACAGCCAAAACTGAACTGCCTGAAAAGCCAGTCGTGCTGACCTTCGATGATGGGTATCTGGACAATTACGAAAATGCCTTTCCTATCCTGCAAGAATTCAGCTTCATTGGCACCTTTTTCGTCATTACGAATTTGGTTGATCAGGGAGCCGCAGGCTACGCAAACTGGGAACAGCTGGAAGAGATGGCCGCGGCCGGCATGCGCATAGAATCGCACACCAAAGACCACCCTGACCTATCTGAAAAAGATCGAGAAGGAGTCATCTTTCAAGTGTTGGGAGCGCAAGAGACGATTGCCGCCCATATCGGATACATGCCGCGCTACCTTTGTTACCCTGGCGGGCGATACACCGAAGAAACGATGCAGGTTTTGGCTGACCTCGATTTGTGGGGGGCTGTCACCACACAGGGGGGCACCTGGCACGGTTTTACAGACCGTTATGAATGGTCACGCCAACGTATGCGTTACGACACCACCCTGGAGCAGTTCATCCTGTTCGTGGATCCAGATGGCACAGCAGGTGGCAAATCCCTCACTGAATAAAAAATCAGACGCAGATATGTCCCGGTTTAACCGCCAGCCCTCAGGACTGACGATGAAACAAAACAGGGAATTGCATCGTCAGTGTCAAGAAACGGCAAAGAAACGACCGCGCCGTATTATTTGAATTCCGTTCCTAAGATCCAGAATCGGGCAATCTGACAATGGCGTCTGTCCAGTTTAGATGGGGATTTACTGGTTACTGTCGTTTTTCTTGAGGCGTTTGGTACTGTGGCGAGTGATTTGGAAATGGTCAAAATCACGAGCCACAAAAACGCCAGGGAAGATAGCTTGGGCTTCAAGGCGAATATCCCGTTCATAGTAACGGCGGGAGAGATGCGTGAGGATCAGCGATTTGACGTTGGCATCTCGGGCGAGTTTTGCCGCTCGAGCGGCGGTCATATGCCCAAATTGGCGAGCCATCTCGTCTTCTTTGGCGATATAGGTGGATTCAATGACCAAGGCGTCAGCATCCTGGCATACGTCATGGAGATTGTCTGTGCGTCCCACATCACCGATGTGAACGTATTTAGTGCCAGGAATCGATTCACCTAGCACCTCGTCTGGCTGCACTGTGCGGCCATTGGCCAGGGTGACAGCCTCGCCGCGCACCAGCAATCCCCGCTCTGGGCCAAAGGGGACGCCAAGTTCGTTTGCTTTTTCGTCGAGAAACGGCCGTCTTTCCTTCTCCTCAAACAGAAAACCAAAACAGTCAGGCCCACGATGGCTCACAGGAAACGCAGACAGGGAGAACTTGCTGTCTGCCATGATAATGCCTGGTTCCAAGATGATGAGATTGATGTCGATGGGAGTTTTGCCGCCAGGGAACACCACTTTGAAAAGCAAATCTTTTACCCGGCGCAAAGTGGCTCGCCCCCCGTAAATGTCGATGCTGTCCAGGTTTTCCCAGCGACTTAAGGTAGAAACCAGGCCGCCCAGACCAAGAATATGATCCAGGTGACTGTGCGTAAGCAGCACTTTGTTGAGCCGCTTAAACCCCAAGCCACTTTTGAGAATTTGGCGCTGCGTACCTTCGCCGCAATCTAGTAAAAACCGATGCTGACGATGGGTGATGATGTGCGACGAAAGCCCGCGATGAACGGACGGTGCCGATGATGAAGTCCCGAGAAAGATAAGTTCAAACATGATTTGGTTGTTTTTTACGGCGCATGGATTACACCTATTTCTCCATGTCACTCAGTGCCCAATACGCCTCCCTGGGCGTGCCATCCGGCAGCACAATCGACCACCACCATTGCTCATTGGCTGCGGGCGTCCAATCAGCGTCAGCCATGTAAACTGTCGTCATCACGCCGATCCATGGCCGCCAATTTTCTTGGGCGTATTGGTAAGCACGTACTAAATAATCTGCCTGTTCAGCCTCTGTGACGCCGTGCCAGGTATAGCTGGGATGTAAATCTTGGTGCAATATCCAGCCCATTTCCATGATGGCAACCTGTTTGTCACCATCACCATTGGCTACCATGATAGCACGCATATCTTCTACATGCCGAAACGCAAACCAACGGCCGTTACCATATTCACCTTGTTCCGCCACCTCTTCCGGCGACATCTCCGGCGGCGCTTTGAAACCTGGGGCATGAACACCCAATACGTCAAAATATGCATTCGCCCCGGCATCATACATCCCTTGCAGATATGCCATGTCAGGCATCGCCTCTGGTGGCGGCGTGCCAGTGGGCGCCAACCCAGCAGAAATGACAATCGCTTCAGGATCAGATACCTTGATTGCCTCATAACAAACCTTAAGCAGAGCAGTGTATTCTGCTGGATTAGGCGTTTTACCACCCCATTCGCGGCTCAAATTCGGTTCATTCCAAACTTGATATGCCGCCACGCGCCCTTGATATCTTTGCGCCAACACCCCACAAAAATCACCAAAATCCTGATAATCAACCGGGGGTTGATGCGGCGTAATTTCTTCATCTGGCAAAGCGCGTACAGACCATAAAGGTTGTCTGTCAATGCGAACAACCAGGTCTAACCCAGCCCGTTCAGCTGCATTCACGATTTCATCCGGCCGGTACCAATCATATTCCCCCTTGGCATATCCTTCGATATCGCGCCAGGAAAATGTTTGTTTAACCCAGCCAAATCCCATGTCGTTCGTTAATGCCAAATCCCTTTCTAAAGCATCTAAACGCCACCACTGAGAAGTATGAACACCGTAAGCGGGAGATGTGAACGATTCGTCAACCGGCTTGTCATCCATCAACAAGGTTGGCAGCGGCGCTGCCGTAGGTGGCACCGCTGCCAGGTCTGCATGACGACAGCTTACCACCAGCAAGACCAAAAACCCAAGAAGAGGGAATTGAAAGCGGTTGATTAAGCCCATAAAGCAAACTAAGGGGTTTTCTCCATCGCAGACACAGCGCCAAAGGCTGGTCGAGGAATGCCGTTAATGTCTAAAATGCTGTATGGAACGGGATCATCTGTCGCCCCGCCGCCCTTGTTGCCAAAGTCATAGTTAAACAAGAAAGCTAACCAAACATTGCCAGAGTCATGCATCTGTTGGTATGCCTGAACGATGTAGTCAGCCTGTTCTTGCAAGGTGTTATCCTGCGCAAATTCAAAACCTGGAGGATAAGCATCATAGCCTTCTACTGTCGCCCAACCAAATTCAGTGACGCACAATTTTTTGTTTGGATCGACAGCTTGAACTTTTTGTGCATAGGTGTCAAGCGTTGTTTTGAAGCTCCAAGAGTGGTGAGGATTGTCAAAAGGTCCCCGGAAAACGGCCGTTTGCGCTTTCGGATGGCTAGAGGCTGCTTCAGCGGTTACATCGGGTGGAATATTATACCCATTGTGGTGCGCTCCCACACAGTCCGCATAATTCAACATACCTGCTGCCAGCGCCCGATCCAAATACTCAAAATCATCAGCCCACCCTACCCAATCACCAGAACCTGTGGGCGATAAGGCACCACTGATCACAATAATATTGGGATCATGAGCCTTAATAGTTTCATACGCTTGTTGCAAGAAGGTGACATAATCTTCAGGGCTGATGTTATTAGGAGAAGTCCACTCTCGATCAAGATTTTGTTCATTCCAAACCTCAATCGCCTGAATACGCCCAGGATGGCGGGTCAGCAATTCATCGAGAAAGGCCATAAAATAAGAATAATCATCAGGTGGTCCATTTTCACCACCTTGAGCGCGTGTCCATTCTGGGGCACCAACAATACTTACCATCAAATTGACCCCATTCTTGTTAGCCTCTTCAATGACACTGTCATAGAAAAACCATTGACCTGCATCTGGGCTAGGGTGAATAACAGGCCATTTGAGCTGCATTTTGACCCAATCTAAATTTAACTGGTGGTACATAGAGTCCATCGTTTCCGCAGCATTACCGACACTGGCATTGCCATGGATTTGAGCCCCATAACCAAATGCATCTGCTGGCCAGGGAACCACAGGCCCCAAAACCTCAGGTTGCGCCTCCGGTTGTTTTGGTTGAGCTTCGGTAACCTCCTGCTCACCCATGGATATAACCGGGGGGGGCAATGTCGGTTCAGCAGTAGGTGGCACTTGCTCTTCGATCGTCGCTTTTGGCATAGGTTCTGTCACCGGGGAAACTTCTTCACTTTCGCCACAAGCAACAAGCAAAACAATCAACAAAATCATTGTAGAAAACAGCAAAAAACGTTTCATAACTACCCTCTTTTAGGAAACCGCACGCATTTAATAGCCAATATCAAAATAGCGGAAATCCTTGGAAATCCTTCTTATGAAATGAAAAGACGCATTCCAGTTAATCATACCAGAATGCGCCTATTTTTATTCAGTAAACGTGTCTTAGCAACTTAATGAGCGATCACGAACGCCGATTACTGAAACCTATTGTTAACTAGCGCCCCATCACAGAGCCAAGCGTGGCACACGCAGGACAGCCGCCATCTGGCCGAATCATAGCGTAACCAGCTTGAGGATCATCTCCCCAAAGGGTGAAGTCCACATTGAACACAATAGCCAACCGCACCTTGCCGCTGTTGGCCGCAATGCTGACCGCTTCGGCTAACCAGGCTGCATGTTGCCCAACCGTTGTATTCGCAGCCCAGGAGAAGCGAGATGGCACACCGCCGAAATCTTCACCAGATAAATAGCCCAGTTCCGTGAAGCAAAGGGGTTTACCTAGCACCGAATAAGTATTGATCATTGGCTGTAAATACCAACTGTAATGCGAGGTACCAGCAGGATGCCCCGAGGAGACGGAAGGGGAAGTTGCCCCAGCGTTGAAATGCACCCCCATACAATCCATGTAATTTGCCCCGCCAGCAGCTGCCATTCCTGCCAAATAAGCATTGTCATCACATCCATTCGGGCTGCATCCGCCGCCAAAGTAACCAGTTGGCGCCAGGGCTCCACCAATGACCATCACATTGGGATTGGCAGATTTGATGGCATTGTAGGCCGGGGCGAGCATGTTATTGACGTATGCTGTGGGATCGATTTGGCCGGCTGGCCATTCAAAGTCAATGTTTTCTTCATTCCACACTTCGATAGCATCTGGCCCTAAAGCCGCTACGCCACCCAAAAATTGCACATACTCCTCAAAAGCAATGCTCTGTGGGTAAGGACTACCTGGAATGCTTAACAAAACTTTGAAACCAGCCGCATGGGCACTGTTAATCCGACCAGCCAGGTCACCCGGATCGCCGCCAGGTCCCCATTTGTGTTGGAATTTTACCCAGTTCATGCCAGCTGTAGACATCAATTGCGGGTTGGCAAAAGAATGAGTTTGCCCACCTAATTCAAAGCTGGCATTCGTTACTGCGCCAGTAGAAACAGCGGGTGCTGGCGCACTGCTGCTGCTGCTGCCAGCATTCCCATTGGAAGAGCTGCTGGGAGCAACTGGCGCACTTAAAGCCTTGCCAACGGGCAGGTTGGCAATATTTACGCTGGTGTCAACAGTCAGTAACGTGGCATATATCCATGCTTCTTCGCCACTCGGGGTAATAATCTCGAGCCAGGATGAATCTTCATTACGACTAATGACCTTGACTTTTGTGCCCGCTTGCAGCCCATTGGCAATGATGCCGTAGGTGACACTGGGGCCGTAGCGAATGTTTGAGGCCACATTGACGGTAGCGTTTGCTCCTTCAGCAAGACCAGTTTCCGGTTCAGTCTCTTCTGTGGTCTCTTCTGCCACTTCTTCTTCGGTTTCTTCTGCCACTTCACCCACTGCAACCTTGATGCTGCCTAATGGCGTGATCGCGTTGCCAAGGGCAAAATCGGCGGTAATGGTGTAATCGCCTGCATCGGGAGAACCATCCCAAGCAAATGAGAGATCTTCACTGGTGGCACTGGCAACGACACTGTCGTTGCTGTCCCGTACGGTCCAGGCAATGGCGGCGCTTTCTACAGTTGGAGAGCTGCTGTCAGTACTGTAACTGCTGAGTGCAGCCGCATACCCCATACCATCTGCCACTTCTCCTAACCCGTTTACGGATAAACCGGCTAGATTGGCTTCTTTGGCCAGACTTGTACGACTGGCTAAAGCGGCAGCATTTGCCAGCCAAACCTCGTGGGTTTGTCCGTTTTTATCTTGGTAGGTGTATTTATAGGTAAGGCTGTTGCCATCCCACTCGAATGGGCTGGCGCTGCCTGAGAATGTCACTTCAACGGCCGTTTCTGGATCAACGCGCTCAGTTCCTTGCACGAATTCCAACTCACCTAAATTGGCTAACGCTTCGGCATTCGATAATTCTTGGTAAAACTCACCGACGCCGGAAACCGCATTGGCCGTGAGCAGCATGATAAGCTTGTTACGGGGAATTTGGCGAACGGCCCAAGCTAACAATTGGTCAGCGGTGCCCTCGGCAAGATAGGCTTCAGGATAAGCTGGCATTTGCACAAAAACGTGTTCAGCAATTTGCCCAAGGGCTGCCCAATCCTGCCCTCCAGTGTTCCACGAATCTCCGACACGGGTCGGGGCACCCAGCGTGATCACCAGTTCCATGTCTTTTTGAGCCAATGTTTCTGCCAGAGTGCGTGCAAACTGAGTAAAAGCATCACGGTCATTGCGGCTGACGCCTTGATAATCAAGATTAACACCAGCATAGTCGCCAGAAACGGCAGCCGACAGCAGCGCACTAAGTTGTTCCGCCTGGGCATTGGCATCATTGAGCATGTCAGAGAGCCCTTCTTGATCAATGATAGCGCCCGCGTTTGTCACTGAAACATATTGGTCATAAGCTCCTGTTGGTAATGGTTCAGGGTCGCCTTCCAGCGTACCGTCATCAGCAAGTGTCAGACCGGCAATGGTGACTTTGGTCAACAGAGGCAGCAGCTCAGGAACCAACTCTTGTTCTGGTCCTATGGACGCGCCAATTTCAGGGTTTTCTGTTGGTGCTAACATAACCAGAGCATAAGCGTGGGGCACGTGAGCCCCCTCAGCTGACGTGATTTGTTGTTCCGCTGTATTCACTGAGCTAGGAATGAAATCCCAAGATTGACCATTCCACCCATACAGGTCTAAATCATCTGGGGCAACACCACTGGGGATAGTGACCATCGCTTGCCCGGCTGGCGCCTCCCCTTCATAGTTGACGATATAGACATGGCCTTGAACGGCCGTTCCTGTGGGCATAGCTGCGTTAGCATTCGCTTGGATAAACTCTTCAATTGATGTGGCTTTGACAGACACATTGCCTGCCCCATCTGCGATAGACAGCGTGATTTCATCAGGGACAGACAAAGACGCTTCATCCGCATCTTCATCGCTAGTTACCATATCTTCGGCGCCAGGCGTTGTCGTGACAGCTTCCTCTTTGCCGCCAGCACTCAGCCGTTGACCGAGGGAAAAAGGAGGCAAAAATGCGGCGATAATTATAAGAATGGCCACCACTGCAATGATGCCAATGATCAGTCCCATTGGTCGTTTGGAATCGCCATTATCATGCTTTTGAATTTCATTGGGAGTGGGTTCTTCGTTTTTTGAGAGAGTGGGTTCTTCGTTTTCTGAATCCATATTTATATTCCTCACAATCCTCTTTTCTACTTGGATAAGCATTGAGACATGTTGCCAAACAGCCTATATGCCTATCAAACTACTAAATCTCTTGGGTATGGTGCCCTATTGGGATTTCATACCCAAGAAAAAAGCGGCTAACGAAGCCAGCCGCTACGAATTTTTAGCTTTTAAATCGTCGCGGATTCTAGCAAAGGGGCAGAGGGATGACAAACTGCTTACCCTAGGAAAATGGAGATCATTGGGTAAACGTTAAGGATTCAGTAAAGAAAAGAGCATAAATAATGGTGTTCTCTTGACATGAAAACGGCCGTTGTTATACTTTTTGCAAGGAAATCCAATACTTGTGTGCTCAACCCAGGAGCCAACTTATAAATAAGGAGAGACTCAATGTCCGTAGCAGAGATTTTTAGCAATATGGCAGCCAATTTTAACGCAGAGAAAGCCGGTGACCTTAACGCCAGCGTAGTTTTCGATTTATCCGGTGACGGTGGCGGCGCTTGGACCGTGTCTATAGCCGATGGCAAATGCGACGTCAAAGAGGGCGTGGCAGATGACCCCACAGCCACTATCAAAATGGCTGCCGCTGATTACGAGGCCATGACGAGTGGCAAGCTGAACCCGATGATGGCGTTCATGTCTGGCAAAATCAAAGTTGATGGTGACTTGAATACTGTCATGAAAATCCAATCTTTGTTTGGGATAGGCTAAGAATTTCGCATCATAATCTGTGCTGGCTGTTGCGCCATGTCACAAGATTTTTTGTAAAACGTAAAATTAAAAAGACCTGTCTGCTGATAAAGGTGGGAGGGTCTTTTTTTTGTGCCAAATGATGTCAATACCTCGTGTTTTAGTTAGCTTGCGCTTTTGACGTGCTATTTCCTCACTGCTATACTTCGCGTTTGCTGGGTGGTAGTCGAGTAAGCACATTGCTTAGTTGGCCATGACCACCAATTCAACTTCCAGGAATAAATCGAGGCAGACTTATGGCAAAACAAGACAAACTCACGTCTCAAAGCGAGGATTTCAACGATTGGTTTGGACAGTCGCTTTAAGGCCACCGGTGTGCAAAATGCAGGTTTCCCCATGTTTATTCCCATGAGCTTCCTGCAAAAAGAGGCGGCTCATGTCGAAGGCTTTGCCCCAGAACTAGCTGTTGTCACCATTGGCGGCGGGCAAGAATTGGCTGAACCTATCGTTGTGCGCCCAACCTCTGAGACGATGATTGGGCATGCGTATGCCAATTGGATTCAGAGTTACCGTGATTTGCCGCTGCTGCTCAATATGTGGAACAGTGTGGTTCGTTGGGAACTGCGTACCAAATTATTCCTGCGCACGCTGGAATTCTACTGGCAAGAAGGGCACACCGCCCATGCTTCCCCTGCGGAATGTGATGAACGCACCCGCCTGATGCTTGATGTCTACACTGATTTTGCCGTCAACGAAGCGGCTGTGCCGGTGATTCCAGGCGTCAAATCAGAGATGGAACGCTTTGCTGGCGCGAATGAGACGTTGACCATTGAAGCGATGATGGGAGATGGCAAGGCGTTGCAATCTGGCACCTCCCACAATTTGGGGCAAAACTTTGCCAAAGCATTCGATATTCAATATCTGGATCACAATAATGAACTGCAATACGCCTGGACGACCTCTTGGGGTTTGAGTACGCGCTTTGTGGGGGCTATCATCATGACGCATGGGGATGACCATGGTTTGATTTTGCCGCCACGCCTCGCCCCCTACCAGACCGTGATTGTGCCTATCTACCGCCAGGATGCGGATAAGGCGTTAGTGATGGAAGTGGTCGCACGCCTCCAACAAGAACTGGTTGCCGCTGGTATCCGTGTTAAGGTGGATGACCGCGAAAACTTGACCCCAGGTTTCAAGTTCAACGACTGGGAACTGCGTGGTGTGCCTACCCGCCTTGAAGTTGGACCACGTGATGTGGCGAAGCAGACTGTGGCTCTGGCTCGTCGGGATATTCCCGGGCGGGCTGGCAAACAGTTTGTGGCGCAAGCTGGCATTGCGCACACGGTGGCTGATTTGCTTGTGGAGGTGCAGCAAGCGCTGCTCGACCGTGCCACCCGGTTCCGTGACGACCATACCCATGATGTGGACAACTACGCTGATTTCAAAACGGCCGTTTCCACTGGTTTTGCTCGCGTTTGGTGGGCAGGAGACAGCGCCGACGAAACCCGCGTCAAAGAAGAAACCAAAGCCACCCTTCGCTGCTTCCCCATCGACCAACCCGGCGGCAGCGGCACCTGCTTCCTCACCGGCAAGCCAGCAGATAAAGTGGCGATATTTGGACGGGCGTATTAGCCAGATAGTTGAAAAATCTTGTAGTCGGGCAGCCGGGCAGTCAACTCGTCTCGTTTACTGACGCATTGACAGATCACAAAACAAACGAACTAAGCACATGAAACTTTCACGAGCCTTTGGCAAAACCTTACGCAAAGCACCGGCAGATGCTGAACTAGCCAGCCATCAACTGTTGATTCGGGCAAATTATGTGCGTCCTGTGGGAGCCGGGATTTACGTGTTTATGCCATTGGGCTACCGGGTCATCCGCAAAATCTGGGAGATTATGGCTCAAGAGATGATGGCCATCGACGGCCAGGAAATGTGGATGCCTAACTTGAATCCGGCTGCCTTGTGGCAGGCGACCGGGCGTTGGGACACGGTCGATGTACTCATGAAAGTGAAAGCGGGGGGTGGTCGTGAATATGCCTTGTCAGCTACCCATGAAGAAGTGGTGGCCGAATTATGTTTGCGCGACATTGAAAGCTATCGTGACTTGCCGCGCATGGTGTACCACATTAGCAAGAAGTTCCGTGACGAACCACGCGCCCGTGGCGGCTTGCTGCGTTTGCGCGAGTTTATCATGAAAGATGCATACACCTTGGATCCTGACGAAGAATCGTTTGATGCCTACTACCCCCAAATGATTCAGGCGTATCACCATATTTTTGAACGAGTAGGCACGCCAGCTGTGGCTGTGCAGGCGGACACAGGCAGCATGGGAGGGGAGACATCGCATGAGTTTGTGGTGCCGCACCCAGAAGGTGAAGATACCTACATCGCCTGTTCCCAATGTGATTATGCCGCGAATGTGGAAGCGGCTGAATTTGTGCGTGAGGGTGAAAAACCTGCTGCCCCAGCACCCTTGGTCAAAGTGGCCACGCCAGATTGCAAGGCGATTGCTGATGTGGCGGCGTTTGTGGGGGTGGCCACCAGCCAGACGCTGAAGGCGGTGTTTTACTGGTGGTGGCCGTTGGGAGAAGGTGAAGAAAACGGCCGTTTTATCTTTGTCCTGGTTCGTGGTGATTTGGATATTAACGAAATCAAGCTCATCAATGTGCTGGGTGGAGGACAGCTGCGCCCGGCTGCCGATGAAGAAATCCGGGCGATTGGTGCCGAACCTGGCTACGCCTCTGCCCTTGGCCTGGATGTGGTGGCGCCTGGCTTTGATCAACCTGGCGTCTTTGTCATTGCTGATACCTCAATTGAGGCGGGGGGCGACTTTGTCGTTGGAGCCAATGATGAAGGCTACCATTTCACAGGAGCTAACTATCCACGTGACTTTACCGTCAGCCAGATTGCTGACATTGCTCAGGCAGATACGGGGCACAAATGTCCCCGCTGCGGTGCTGAAATTCAAGCGCAACGTGGTATCGAAGTTGGACATTGTTTTAAGTTGGGAACGCGATACTCTGACCCGACAGGTGCCACTTACCTTGATGAAAATGGCCAGCCGCAGCCCATCTTTATGGGGTCTTATGGCATTGGCTTAGATCGGTTGATGGCCACCATTGTGGAGAAGCACCACGATGAACATGGTATTATTTGGCCGGATGCGGTGGCGCCATACCAGGTTCACCTGCTTCACCTGGGAAAAGGTGATGATGTCAAGGATGCGGCGCACAAACTCTATCTTGAACTGCATCGGGTTGGCTTAGAAGTGCTTTATGATGACCATGAAGCCAGCGCTGGTGTCAAATTCAATGATGCTGATTTGATGGGGTTACCCTGGCGGGTGACGGTTGGTCGTCGCGGACTGGCTAAAGGCACGGTTGAGGTGAAGCGGCGTAACCAAAAAGAGCGTCAATCTGTACCCTTGGCGGAGATCGTTTCTTTTCTGAAATCTTCATGATGTGAACGCGCTCAACTCGTGTGGGATAACCCGGCAGGGTATTAACAGTGCCCATATTTTATTAGGATCAATTTGCCCATCTTTGGGGACAATCTAAAAAAGCACGTTTAGGTTTGTGCGTTCCCTTTCAAAATCTGCAAGAATAGGGGAACTTTAGCAAAAGTGCTCAACTGGGAGCCAGATTGTCTTCATGGTCATTGGGTGCTTAAACATAGCAAACATGGACAGCCCTTCTCTCTTGGTTTTACTTATAACGACTGATGATCAGATTGCCGTTGAGGTGGAACGGTTGCTGGAACAACGTGACCCTTTTGTTGAGCAGATCGTGACACTGGAAACGGCCGTTTCGCCCGCGGTCAACGCTGACGCTTCCCCTGTCTGTGCGTCAAAAAATGGCGTAGACCCTGATGTCATCTTACTGAAAACTAGCTCTGAAAACAGGATAACGGCCGTTACTGACCAGTTTCCGGCTACCCCCATTGTGCTCTTGGTTGAAGATGCTGAGGAACTGGCACCTTCTGTGGTGGAACGGCCTCTTGTGGTGGATGTGCTGCTGCAAGAACATCTAAATGCGGCTTTGCTGCAACGCGCCTTAAGCTATGCCAGCCAGTCTTGGAGATATGAATATGTGCGCAATAAGGCGCGTGAATATTGGCAGGTTGCTCAAAACCTTTTAGCTACTGGTGTGAAAATGAATGCTATCCATGATGCTCAATCCTTGCTGGATGGCATTTTGCAGTTTGTGTCTGAATTCTTTGCCTTTGATTGGGCGGCCATTCAGCTGGTTGAGAATGAGTCTGTGCGCATCGAGCGGATACGAACGGCCGAGGCAGAGGATCCCCGACAATGTGACGAGAACAAGGTCAGGCACATCGGTTTCCCGTTGGCTAAAACCCGAAATCTGAGAGAAATTGTGGAGAACGGCCGTTATCTTGTCATTCCTGATATTGATGAATATCAGGAATGGGTACATGTTCCTGGAAACGTGTGCTGCGGTTCGTGGATGGGGGCACCCATGTCGGTTCAAGGGCGATTGATGGGGATTTTGACCCTGAATAGCACCCAATCACATGCCTACCGTGAAGAGGATGGCCGCATATTAGAATTATTTGCCACACAGGCGGCTTTAGCTTTGCACAATGCCCATGTTCATCAAAGACGTTTTCGTGAAATAGCAGAATTGTCGGTGCTTCATGCCATTGCCCAAGTGAGTACAGAAGCCCTTACGGTGGATGAGTTATTGACACGCTGTACCCAAATTGTGGCAAAAGAGCTTTATCCCGATAGTTTTGGCTTCATTTTACTCAATGATGATGGTGACACGATGAGCGCCCATCATGCTGTACATAACCGGCTGCCAGAACTGTACCCTGAGAAGTTACCTGTGGGCACGGGGGTTGTTGGCCGCGTGATCCAGACCGGTGAAATGCAGCGGGTTTCTGATGCTCGCCCCAAAGCGGAGGATGAACTCATTGCCACCCACACGCATTCAGAAATCTGTGTGCCCTTGAAGGTGAGGGAGCAGATCATTGGTGCCATTAATGCTGAGAGCATCCTCTTTGATGCCTTTGATGAGGCGGATGAGCGCTTTATGGTGACTTTATCACAACAGCTATCTACCGGAATCGAACGGATTCAGCTTTTAGCCGCAGAAAGGCAAAATCGGGAAGAAGCCGATAAATTGCGGGATGCAGTTTCTTCTCTTTCGCTATCTTTAGATTTAGAGCAAGTATTCAACAACATTTTATGTGCCTTGGAGGAAGTTATCCCGCATGACAGTGCGTCTGTGATGTTGGTACATGGAAAGAATTTGATAATTACCGCCTCTCATGGCTTTGCTAATGCCCATACCTTGGTTGGAACGCGCGTCTCTGTGTCTGGCTCGCTTTTTGAAGAAGTGCAGCAAACAAAACGGCCGTTATATCTGGCTAATGCCCAAAAAGAGCCCCGTTTCCTCAATCTTAGCGGTAAGTTCGATATTCGGAGCTGGATCTGCTTGCCTTTACTGGTTCAAGACCAGGTCTTAGGCGCCCTTACAATCGATAATCATCAAGAAGGCGTATACGGAACAGTTGAAGTACAGCTTGCTCAAGCATTTGCCAACCAGGCCGCAATTGCCATAGAAAACGCCCGCTTGTATACAGCGGAGCAACACGCCAGGAATTGTGCCGAAATCTTGAGAGAAGCCAGCTCGTTGATGGTGAAGGCCAAGGACATCGATACGATATTGCACATCTTGTTAGAGTATATGCAACAGTTGGTGCTTTACGATTCTGCCAGCATTATATTTGTTGACGGCGATTATGCTCAAGTATACCTGGCAAAAGGGGTGGAGCAGTGGACTAACGCGGAGGCTTTGAAACAACTGCGATTTAATATAAAAAATAATGAACTGTTCCAACAATCCATTCGTTCTCAGCAGGGGATTGTGATCGCAGATGTCTATCAAGATGCGCGTTGGCAATACCACGAAGAGACAAAATATGTTCGTGGTTGGATGGGAATCCCCATCATTGCCAGCGGACAATATTTAGGCAGCTTCTCCCTTGATAAGGCGGTACCAGGATTTTTTACTGAAGAGCATTTACTGCTTGTGGAAAATTTTACCCAGCAAACGGCCGTTCTCATTCAAAATATGCAGTTATTCCAAGAAACAAGACGACGAACTGAAGAGCTGGAACTATTAACGACATTGTCCGCAGATTTGCACAGAACAACCGAATTAGAACCCATGCTGCAAATTGTGTTAGAGAAAGTTTTGTCATTAGTCAATGCAAACTTTGGCATGCTTTATCTGATCGAACCGCATACAGAAGAACTCGTTTTACGTTGTACCCAACCGTATATTTCAGACATGATCGGCTCCCGGCAATCCATTCATGATGGAATTTCTGGGTCAATCGTGCGTACTGGTAAAGTTTACACATCCCCTGAGGCAAAGCATGAGCCGCGTTCCTCCACATTTTCTGACAATGTCGTCGGGGCAGCTGGATTTCAGGTGCAAACAGGCATCGGTTTACCCTTACGCACCCAAGATAAAATTATTGGGGTCTTGCATGTCAGCCATGAACAACAATATGCGTTTACAGAGTTAGAGATTCAACTGCTAACGGCCGTTTCTGAAATTGCCGGCACTGCGATTGACCACGCCCAGGTATTAGACACCCTAGAGCAACGTGTAGCCTTACGCACTCAAGAACTGGCACAAGCAAACGAACGCTTAACCGAGTTAGACAAACTAAAAACAAAGTTCATTTCCGATATTTCTCATGAACTACGGACGCCTATCACCAATCTTAGCTTGTATATGGATCTTTTTGAGAAGGGCAAACCAGCCAAAAGGGAGCAATACTTATCTGTTCTTCGCCGGCAGATAGACCGCCTGGTATCCATGATTGAGGATATTCTAAATATCTCACGGTTGGATATGGGGCGGATTGAATTATCCTCGTTTCCCGTTGATATGAGCCCGCTTATGCTTCAGGTGGTTGCAAGTTTTGAAAATAAGGTGCATGAAAAAGTCTCCTTGACCGTTCAGCCCAACGAAGAACTCCCCCTTATTTTAGGGGATTCACAAAGACTTATTCAAATATTAGAGCTTATTCTAAAAAATGCCGTTGAATACACTCAAGAAGGAAGTATCCATGTGCAAGCTTATGCGGAACCCTCACTAAATCGCATTTGTCTGGAAATTGTGGATACCGGAGTTGGCATCCCTCCCGATGAACTCCCTCATATTTTTGAGAGATTTTACCGAGGCTCCAATGTAAGCCAGTCTACCATTGCGGGAACAGGACTGGGGTTACCATTGGCCAAACAGCTTATCCAGCTCCATCATGGTAACATTGAAGTAAACAGCCAATTGGGAAAAGGAACGATGGTTCGTCTATATTTCCCCCTGGCTCCCAAAGTGCTTCCTTTAGCCTAAGGACGGACGATGAAATAAAATGTGGAATTGCATCGTCACTTTCCAGGAACGATAAGGAAACGACTTGGCCGTATGATTTAATTTCCGTTCTAAGTATGCGTAAACGGCCGTTTTCATTACAATAACTGTATTCAGTAAATAACTGTATTCAGTAAATAATGAACAGTGAACAGTCGTTGAGTGAACGAAAAGAGGCTTAAACGACTGAACTGCTTGATTAAAAGGAGCTATTTCTCGTGATAATGCGCAAACCCTGGCATGAACTAACAAAAGATTTGGTAGATGTGGCGATGGGACGCAAAAACGCCACGCTGGTCATCAAAAACGGCCGTTGGGTAAACGTCCACAGCGGCGAAATCATTCCGAACACAGATGTGGCTGTCTTTGACAGCCGTATCGCTTACGTGGGCGAGGATGCCAGCTACACCATTGGTGATAAGACACAAGTGATTGAGGCCAACGGCCGTTATCTCATCCCGGGATTGTGTGACGCCCACATGCACGTCGAAAGCGGCATGGTCACCGTCACCGAATTTGCTCGCGCCGTCATCCCGCATGGCACCACCAGCATGTTTATCGACCCCCACGAAATTGCCAACGTGCTCGGTCTCCCCGGCGTCAGATTGATGCACGACGAAGCGCAAACCCTGCCCATCAACATTTACGTGCAAATGCCAAGCTGCGTGCCCAGCGCCCCGGGTCTAGAAACCCCCGGGGCGACTATGGGTCCTGCTGAAGTTGCAGAAGCGATGACCTGGCCTGGCATCATTGGCCTGGGCGAGATGATGAACTTCCCCGGCGTATACATGGGCGACGATAAAATGCATGCCGAAATGGCTGAAACCATGAAAGCCGGCAAAGTCATTGGCGGGCATTACGCCTCGCCAGACCTGGGTCGCCCCTTCCATGGCTATGTGGCTGGCGGGCCTGCCGACGACCATGAAGGCACTCGCGTGGAAGATAGCATTGCCCGGGTACGCCAGGGCATGAAGGCCATGCTGCGCCTCGGCTCTGCCTGGTATGATGTTGCCACCCAGGTCAAAGCCATCACCGAACATAGCCTAGACAGCCGTAACTTCATCCTTTGCACCGATGACAGCCATTCTGGCACACTCGTCCATGAAGGACACATGAACCGCGTGGTGCGCCATGCCATTACCCAAGGGCTCAAACCTATCACCGCCATCCAGATGGCAACCCTCAACACCGCCGAACATTTCGGCGTGGAAAAAGACATTGGCTCCATCACCCCGGGTCGTTATGCTGACATTGTCATCAGCAGCGATTTAGTAGAGCTGCCGATTGAGTTGGTGATTTCGGGTGGCGAGGTGTTGGCGGAAAACGGCCGTTTAGCCCTTGACCTGCCTCCCTACAACTATCCCGACTTCGCTAAAAACAGTATCAAACTGGGCAAACAACTGACTGCCTCCGACTTCGATATCCCTGCCGCAGGTAAACATGCATCCGTCAAAGCCCATGTCATTGGCGTGGTAGAAAATCAGGCACCCACCCGGGCGCTGACTCGAGTGCTGCCCATCAAAAACGAAACGGCCGTTGGCGATCTTCGCCAGGATGTATGCCAGATAGCTTTGGTCGAGCGGCATCGAGCCACAGGGGGTGTTACCAATGGTTTCGTACAAGGGTTTGGCTTCAAACTGCCCTGTGCCGTGGCCACCACTGTCGCGCATGACAGCCACCACATGATCGTCGTTGGCACCAGCAAGCGCAACATGGCCCTGGCGGCCAACCGCTTAGGTGAAGTGGGCGGCGGCGTCGTCGTCTTCAAGGATGAACAAGAAATTGCGCTGGTGGAACTGCCTATTGCCGGGCTTATGTCCAATGAACGGGCGGAAATCGTAGCCGACAAAGCGGCACGTATGGTGGCCGCCATGGCCGAATGTGGCTGTACCCTCCACAACGCCTACATGCAGCTCAGTCTCCTTGCCCTCGTCGTCATTCCCGACTTGCGTATTTCCGACCTGGGTCTTGTGGATGTCACTAAATTCGAGATTATCGACTTATTTCTCGATTAGGCAGCTGAGTTTTTGTGTGGTGAAACGTGGGGCATTGGGTTGATCTGGCATAAAAAACATAGTTGAACCGCAGCATACCATACACAAGTTGATGACAATCTGATATGATGTCAGCCATGAGCGAAACAAACCTTGTTTTAGACAACAATCGATCCACTAAATTTGTGTTAGCTAGCAAGCTGATGAATCGGTTGTCGAAAGCTATCGATGATACTGATGAAAAAGAGGCGGCTGCGCGAGTGGCCAGGTTACGCGCCAAACATCCACATGAGCCACTGGAAAAATTAGGCGACCGTCTTATTATGGCTAAAATCCGGGAAACGGCCGTTGTCGGAGCCACCACCTCTGCTGCTATGGTTGTTCCGGGTATTGGCACCATCGCTGGTTTGACATTGGGTATTGCTGCCGATCTTGGTATTACCTTCAAATTGCAAGCGGAGCTAGTGCTTGAAATGGCTTCATTATACGGGCATCCCCTGACCCCTGATGAGAAACAACGGGTGGTTATGCTGGTGACAGGGTTGAGTGCTGGCACCACCGCGTTGGCACATCGTGCGGGCAAGGGCATCTCCAAACGGCTCACTGCTCGCCTGAGTTCCAAATATGTGGTGCGTGCTATGCCCGTCATTGGCATGGCAGCCTCAGCCACCACCAACGCGGTGATGACGTACGCCATCGGTAAGCGAGCGCAGGCTTACTTCAGCTTAGGACCAGAAGCGATGCATGATTGGCGTGCCAGCGCTGGTGCCATAACAGGCATCAATCGGGAACTGCTGGCCAGTGGGGTAAAAAATAGTGGTTTGGTGTTCAAGAAGGCTGGCGGAACGGCCGTTACCGGTGTCAAGAAAGCTGGTTCAGCCATTGCCGCTCGTCGCCCTCGTTTACGCCGTGGCAAAACCCAAGACGCCCTGCCACCTCCTAATCGTGACAGTGGTGAAGATGAAGTCATCCCCGTGTTCATCGAACAAGATTGATCCATAATCAATGCTAGTTGTGACGGGTTGAGCGTTTAAGTTCGCCACGAAAACATACCACAGAGTTCGTCGTGCGCACTTCAGTGCGCTATTTTTTTACGCGCTAAAGCACATCCAAGTTCGTAGTGCGCACTTCAGTGCGCCATTTGTACGCGCTAAAGCGCATACTACAAACTAACCTTGGGTTCGTCATGTGCACTTCAGTGCGCCATTTTTTACGCGCTAAAACAGATCCAAGTTCGTAGTGCGCACTTCAGTGCGCCATTTTTTAACGCGCTAAAGCACATCCAAGTTCGTAGTGCGCACTTCAGTGCGCCATCTTTTAACGCGCTAAAGCGCGTACTACAAACTAACCTTGGGTTCGTCATGTGCGCTTCAGTGCGCTATTTTTTACGCGCTAAAACAGATCCAAGTTCGTAGTGCGCACTTCAGTGCGCTATTTTTTTACGCGCTAAAGCACATTCAAGTTCGTAGTGTGCACTTCAGTGCGCCATTTTTTAACGCGCTAAAGCGCGTACTACAAACTGACCTTTTGTTAGAATTACATTATACTTTAGCACTCTCCACAAATGACTGCTAAAATCGTCTTGACAAGCCAATGATGTATTGTTAGAATGTCGCTTGTTGAGCGGTAGGCCCTGGTCGTCGTGATGATGATGGCAATCGCATCGCCATGGACGTCGCTGTGGGCGACAAAGTTCTGTATGCCAAATATGGTGGCACAGAAGTCAAAGTTGAAGGCAAAAAACTGTTGATTCTCAAAGAATCTGACATCCTCGCAATTATCGAGTAATCACATCTACGCTTGGGTCGGTCATCAGACCGTACCCCGTGTGGCGCGGTCTAGCGGCCGGCCACAGCATGATTTAAGGAGAACTATACCAATGGCTAAGCAACTCGTATTTTCTGAAGATGCCCGTCGCAAACTCAAGACCGGTATCGACACAGTAGCAAGTGCTGTTTCCACTACCCTTGGCCCCAAAGGCCGTAATGTCGCTATCGACAAAAAATTTGGCGCTCCCACCATCACCCATGACGGTGTGACCGTTGCTAAAGAAATCGAACTGGACGATCCCTATGAAAACATGGGCGCCCAACTGTTCAAAGAAGCTGCCATCAAGACCAACGACATTGCTGGTGATGGCACCACCACCGCCACCGTTTTGGCTCAACACATGATCCACGAAGGTCTGAAAAACGTGGCTGCTGGCGCTAACCCCATGCTCCTGAAGCAAGGTATCGAAGCTGGTACTGCTGCTTTGGCTGCTAAAATCAAAGACATGGCTGTGAGCATCGACAGCGTCGAAGACATCGCTTCCGTCGCTTCTATCTCTGCTCAAGACAAAGCCATCGGCTCCCTCATTGCCGAGGTTATGGATAAAGTCGGTAAAGATGGCGTCATCACTGTAGAAGAATCCCGTGGCCTGGAATTTGAAACGGAATACGTCGAAGGTATGCAGTTTGACCGTGGTTACATCAGCCCTTACTTCGTCACCGATGCTGATACCATGGAAGCTGCCATTGACGATGCTTACATTCTCATCCACGACAAGAAGATCAGCTCTGCGCAAGACATCGTGCCCATTCTGGAAAAACTGATGCAGATTGGCAAGAAGAACCTCGTCATCATCGCTGAAGACATCGACGGCGAAGCCCTGGCTACCCTGGTTCTGAACAAACTGCGTGGCATGATCAATGCGTTGGCAGTAAAAGCCCCTGGTTTCGGCGACCGCCGTAAAGCGATGCTGCAAGACATTGCCGTCTTGACCGGTGGCCAGGTTATCACCGAAGAAATGGGTCGCAAATTGGACAGCGTTCAGGTCAGCGACCTGGGTCGTGCGGCCAAAGTTGTTTCTTCCAAAGATGAAACAACCGTTGTTGATGGCGCTGGTGATGAAGAACAAATCCGCGCTCGCGTTGAGCAAATTAAAGTTGAAATCGACCGTTCCACCTCTGATTACGACCGTGAAAAACTACAAGAACGTTTGGCTAAATTGGCTGGCGGTGTGGCTATCATCCGCGTCGGTGCCGCTACCGAGGTTGAGTTGAAAGAAAAGAAACATCGCGTTGAAGATGCTCTCTCTGCCACCCGCGCTGCTGTGGAAGAAGGGATTGTCCCTGGTGGTGGTGTGGCTCTAGTCAACGCCTTGTCTGCTCTGGACAGCGTCGATGTTACGACTGGCGACCCTGCTACAGGTGTCACGATTTTGCGCGAAGCTTTGCTGGCTCCAATGCGTAAATTGGCTGCTAATGCTGGTATGAACGGCGATGTCATCATCCAGAACGTGATCCGTGAACAAGAAGCTAAAAGCGATGACAAAATCGGCTACAATGTCTTGACGGGTAAATACGTCAATATGCTGTCTGAAGGTATCATCGACCCGGCGAAAGTGACCCGTGGCGCTGTGGAAAATGCTGCCAGTATCGCTTCTATGATTCTGACAACTGAAGCGCTCATCACCGATTTGCCTGAAGAGAACCCACCAATGCCAATGCCAGGTGGCGACCCAGGCATGGGCGGTATGGGCTTCTAAATGGTTAATGGTTAATCATTTGCAGTAGTTTATTGTTGAATATGGAGACCCCTCACAAGAGGGGTCTTTTCTTTTTGGAGTGGTTCTTGTACACTGTCAGGGTATAAAATAATTTTGAGCGGGGATGAGGGATTTGAGGATACATGAAGTGCGATCTCCTAATCTCTCAATCGCTACTTTGATTAACAAGGACGTATGTAATGGGCGAGAAGTTACTCGAGCAGATGATACCTTATTTGAATAAAGTAGATTGGTCTGGCGAAGAAATTGCCACGCCGATGGGACAGAAGGCTTATATGATTGGTCTGGACAAGGTGGAATCGTATGCCGGTAACCCCAAAGTATTGGCTGAGGCGATTCGTGTCTTTCAATCGGGCCGGTCGCTGCCCTATGCGTATGCAGGCGCCGCGTATGTATTGGTGGCAGCTTCACGGCAGCGGGATGGCTCTCATGCTCTTTCGGGATTGGATGTGGCGATGACCTGGTTGGAAAAGGCACAAATGTTAGTCCCAGACAATGTGGACATCAATATGATCGAGGCATTTGTGTATGTGTATAACGGCCGTTCTGAGGATGCTCGTCTCGTTATTGATTATCTGTGGGGGATTGCCCCACAGAATTACCACGTTCACCTGGCAAATGTAGCTTACTGGATCCACCAGAAAGATTTAGAACAAATTGAGGGTGCGATTGAGGCTGCGGTGAAAACGGCCGTTGAGCTACCACAAAGAATGCGCCTTGCCAACCAACTGGGCGATATTTACATGCAGTTTGGCAAGCTAGACAAAGCGCTGGCTGCCTTCAAAGAAAACGTGCATTTTGATCCCAAAAATCCCATGTTGTGGCACAAAATCAGTGCCGTCTATTGGCGTATGGATGATTTAGAAGAAGCAGAACGCGCCAATCAACAATCTCTGCGCGTGGGTAATTTGCCCGCTGCCCAAAAGCTGGCTGCGCAAATCAAAGAACGTAAAAAGCAAGAATCAGGACGGTTTGGCGGCTTGTTTAGCAGGTAAATCAAAGGTCAAAGATTGGCATCCACCACACATCCTCAATCTTTAATCTTTTCAAGAAACGCGAAGGCTTTCTCTTGAACTTCAACTGGCGTTAAACCGCTGGTATCGATATACAAATCACAATGTTCATAAGCGTGGGTCAGGCGTTGGTGTTGTTCAGCCAAACGCTCTGGCCCACCGTGGTTTTGGGGGCGGCGCTGCTGCAAACTCTCAAAGTCTAAATCCAGGTAAACAAGCACGTCTGGCACAGAAAATCTACGCCATAAATCCTGGATAGCTGAATGTTCTTGGGATGGTTGTTTGACCTGATAGCCAGCGGCATGCAAGGCATCCCCCAGCGTTGATTTACCAGAAGCACAAGGGCCAACAAGCTTGACTAACAGCGAGGGTGGGTCATCAGGCATTGTTAGGGAAGGGGCAGACGAACATCTAATCGTCGCACATTATTGCCGTTTTGGGGCAAAACGGAGGCCACCAGCACGCTAATATCATCCCGCGGACGGCCGTTATCCATGGCCAGCGCCTCAGCCAACAAAGTATCCGCAATCACCCGGGGAGAAGTTTCTTCATCAGCAATCAGTTGTTCCATAGCACGTACTGGATCGTAGTTGGTGCTGCCGCTCAAACTGCCCGCATGGCGCAATCCATCCGTAAACACAACAATTACCGTGCCCACCTCAATGGGCAGTTCCGTAATCACCGGCTTGGTGACCTGATGCACTCCCACACTGCGTGACATCTCATCCAACAAGAAGAGGCCGCGTGCTTTGGTATACACGATAACGGGCGCGTCATTATTGCGCGAAATCACGAATGTTTTAGAACGAGAATCAGCTGAGAGAATGTTGAGCGTAGAGCTAACTTTGCCCCCGCGATAGGTGTAGAGGTAATCATGAGCTGCCCGGGCTGCTGCTCCGTCTCGTACGCCTTCCGCCAGCAGTTGGATCGCTTTCCGCGCCACCACATTGCTAATCGCTTTTGCAGATTTGCCACTACGCTGACCATCTGCCAGCACCAACGAGATACCGCCATGGGGGCGCTCGATCATTTCTAGGGTATCACCACTTTCACGAGAGGCATACTTACTTACTTTGGCAACGGCAAATTGGACATCCATACAATTCATTCCTAAAAACTCAACCGCAGGGAGTGCGGAAAACGCAGAGATCAAATCCTCTCATCAATCTCCATTTTTTGATTTTAATCAGGTTACATTGAAATTTAGGGAATTATAGCACTGTCCTCAAGCACTCCCTAATTGATTCTGGGCTGCAATCTCATCAAAGATAATCTGAATCTCTTCCAGATTAGGTCTTTGCCCTTGAGAATGGACATTGTATGCGCCCCTGGTTTATCTCTGCAAGCGCCAATCCAAAGCTGTATGCCGTTCGGTGGTCTTGTTGTTTTTGACGGCGATGGCGATAGCCTTGCGCGTCCCCACCAGGATGGCAAGTTTTTGGGCACGAGTAACGGCGGTGTAGAGTAAATTGCGCTGGAGCATCATATAATGCTGCGTTAGCACAGGCACAACCACGCACGGGTACTCTGCCCCCTGGCTTTTATGCACAGAAACGGCATACGCATGCACCAGTTCATCCGCTTCCAAAAAGTCATACAAAACGGGTGCGCCATCGATGCTAATGGTCATCGTTTGCTGAATGGGGTCGATAGCCGTGATGCGGCCAATATCGCCATTGTAGACGTTTTTGTCGTAGTTGTTTACGGTTTGCATCACCTTATCGCCCTGGCGGAAGACACGCCCGCCCAAGCGCCGTTCCGGTTTCCGGCTGCCTGGCGCATTGAGGCTGGCCTGTAAGCGCAAGTTAAGATTGGTGACACCGACGCTGCCATGGTACATCGGCGACAGCACCTGAATGTCGTCCATGGGGTCGAAGCCAAACTTGAGCGGTACCCGCTTTTTGACCACATTCACCAGCAGTTCAGCTGCTTCGTCAGGGTCTTCTTTGATGAAAATGTAGAAATCAACAGGAGGGCCACTTGGGTCAGACTGGGTTGTTTTGGGCATAAGCCCCTGGTTGATGCGATGGGCATTGCTGATGATGAGCGAGTTCGCCGCCTGCCGAAAGATGGTTTGCAGACGGATAACGGGAACGCGCCCCGAGTCAATCAGATCGCCCAATACATCGCCAGCCCCTACGCTGGGCAGTTGGTCGATGTCACCAACCAGCAGCAAATGGGTGTCGGGAGCCACTGCCTTGAGTAAGTTGTTTGCCAGGATGAGGTCGAGCATGGAGGCTTCGTCAATCACGACCATATCCACATCTAGCGGATGGTTATCATTGCGGCCAAAGCCTTCGCCTGGGTTGAATTCCAGTAAGCGGTGGATGGTTTTTGCTTCGCGTCCGGTGGCTTCGTTGAGCCGTTTGGCGGCGCGGCCTGTGGGTGACGCCAGGGCATAGGTGCGCCCGTTGGCATCGAGCAAATCGAGCAGTGCCCGCAGGGTGGTGGTTTTACCGGTACCAGGACCACCAGTAAGAATCGTGACTTTGTGGGAAACGGCCGTTTCCACTGCTCCCTTCTGCTCATCTGAAAGTGTAGATGATTGATGCTTGACAATAAACAATTGGCGGTTGATGCGGCTCGTTGGGTGGCTAATCATGCGCTCCACCCGCTGCGTGACCCCAATTTCTGAATAATAAAACGGCGTCAAATAAACAGCACGCTCCTCCCTCACAACCCCAGATTGGGAATCAGAGGTTGGGGATTGATCCTTGGTGTCTACCGAATCCCGATTACGGTTCACGCCATATGGGGCACTGCCTCCTGTATACCGAATCGTTTCTCTTTTTAGAAAATCATCTGTCTCCAACGTATCAATCACTTTTGTTACTTTTTCTGTGGCTAACCCTAGAATCTCAGCTGCTTCCGGCTCTAAATCCTCCTGGGGCATGTACACGTGCCCTTCCTCAGCCATGCGGTTGAGCGTGTAAGCTACGCCTGCTTCGATGCGGCCTGGATCATCCACCGCCAAACCCAATGCCTGCGCAATTTTATCGGCCGTTTTAAAGCCAATCCCATACACATCATTCACCAATTGGTAGGGGGTGTTTTGTACCACAGTCAGTGATGCATCTTCATACTGCTTATAGATTTTGGTTGCGAGAGTCGTAGACACGCCATGCGATTGCAGGAAGATCATCACATCTTTGATAGCACGCTGCTGCTCCCAAGATTTCACGATGCTGTCAACCCGCTTTTTGCCCACGCCTAGCACTTTGCGCAGCTCTTGCGGCTGATGGTCGATCACCTCAAGCGTATCCTCCCCAAAACGATCCACGATGCGCTCCGCCATGACCTTGCCCACGCCGCGAATCATGCCAGAGCCGAGGTAGCGTTTGATGCCTTCGGTTGTAGCGGGCAACGATTGTTCACAAAACTCTGCCTGGAACTGGCGACCATGCTTGCTGTGGCTAACCCATTTGCCAGTGAGTTTGAGCCATTCCCCCGGCTGCACCTCTGGCAGATTGCCCACCACGGTAATCAGCGAATCAAAACCAGTGGCATACTTAAATGGCAGCATCCCCCGTGAATCCGGCTTAAGGCGGATGACAGAGTAGCCATTTTCCGCATTGTAATAGGTGATGCGCTCCACAGAGCCGCTAATTTGTTCCTGACCGATCATGGTGGCTATTGTAACAAAACCGCCACCAGGCAACGAAATTAGTCCCCAGGGTCGTAGGCGATGCCCGCTTCATCGAGTTTGCGCATGCGCTCCCATTCCGGCATATCGGTGTCGGCTCCTGCTTCTTTGAGCGTCATGATCTGGCGCAGTTCCACGATTCGGTCACGCAGGAGGGCTGCTTTCTCGAATTCGAGCTGCTGCGCGGCTTGCTTCATCTGTTTCTCCAGATCCATGACCAGTTTCGCCAGCTCTGCTTTGGGCAGGTCGTGGGTCGTGATGTAACTGCCTTTGCCTTCTGCCAGCGCCATTTCCCGTTCTTCCACGATATCGTCGGTGAGGTCGCGCACCGCTTTCATGATGCTTTGTGGCTCGATACCATGTTCCTCGTTGTATGCTTGCTGCACCGCTCGCCGGTCATTAGTTGTCTTGAGCGCCTTTTTCATGGAATCAGTCACCTTGTCGGCATACATGATGACTTTGCCCTCCACATGACGCGCTGCCCGGCCAATGGTCTGCGTGAGCGAGGTTTCTGAGCGGAGGAAGCCTTCTTTGTCTGCATCCAGGATCGCCACCAAAGAGACCTCCGGCAGGTCTAACCCTTCGCGCAACAAGTTGATGCCTACTACCACGTCAAACACGCCCATACGTAAATCGCGCAAGATTTCGGTGCGCTCGATGGTATGTACTTCGGAGTGCAGGTAATGGACTTTGATGCCCATTTCCAGCAGGTAATCACTGAGGTCTTCGGCCATGCGTTTGGTGAGGGTGGTCACAAGCACACGTTGTCCCTTTTCAGTTCGTCCTTTAATTTCCCACACCAGATCATCTACCTGCCCTTTGACGGGGCGCACTTCTACTTCTGGGTCAAGGATGCCTGTGGGACGGATGACCTGATGCGTTACTTTGGTGGAATGTTCAAACTCAAAGGAACCGGGGGTGGCGCTGGTGAAAATGGCCTGGTTGATGCGCTCGCCAAATTCGTCAAAGTTAAGCGGGCGATTGTCCAGGGCGCTGGGTAAGCGAAACCCATAGTCTACCAGGGTTTGTTTGCGGCTGCGGTCGCCGGCAAACATGCCGCGCACCTGGGGCAGGGTCATGTGGCTTTCGTCTACTACGACAAGATAGTTGGGCGGGAAGTAATCGAGCAAGGTCCAGGGGGGGGCGCCTTCTTCGCGTTGGTCCATGTGCCGGCTGTAGTTCTCAATGCCAGAGGTGAAGCCCACTTCGCGCAGCATTTCCAGATCGTACATGACGCGCTGTTCGATGCGCTGCGCTTCCAGGAGCATGTGGCGCTCTTTGAAGTAGGCGATGCGGTTTGTTAGCTCTGTTTCGATGTCGTTGATGGCTTGTGCCAGTTTATCTTCATCGGTGATGAATTGGCGAGCGGGGAAGATTTTGATGTTAGTCAGGTCGCGCAGCACTTCGCCGGTAAGGGTCTCAAATTCGGTGAGACGCTCTACTTCATCGCCCCAAAATTCGACTGTGTAGGCAGTTTCGGCGTAAGCGGGGAAGATTTGCAAGGTATCGCCACGCACGCGGAAGGTACCGCGCCGCAATTCGAGGTCGTTGCGGTCGTATTGGATGTCAACTAGGCGGCGCAGCAGCGCATCGCGGCGGTATGGTTTGCCGCGCTCAACTTCGATGGTGACTTTGCCCCACGCCTGCGGGTTGCCAATGCCGTAAATGCAGGAGACGGAGGCGACGATGATAACATCTTCGCGGCTGAGTAGGTTAGCGGTGGCCAGGAGGCGCAGGCGGTCGATTTCATCGTTGATTTGGGTCTCTTTTTCGATGAAGAGATCGTGGCGGGGGACGTACGCTTCGGGTTGATAGTAGTCGTAGTAGGAGACGAAGTAGCTGACGGCGTTGTTGGGGAAAAATTCGCGGAATTCGCTGTAGAGTTGGGCGGCTAGGGTTTTGTTGTGAGCCAGGATAAGGGTTGGTTTCTGTGTTTCCTGGATGATGTTGGCGATGGTGAAGGTTTTGCCGGTGCCGGTGGCACCGAGCAGGGTTTGGAAACGGTCACCGCTGTTGAGGCCGTTCACAAGTTCGGCGATGGCGTCGGGCTGGTCACCGGTGGGCTGAAAGTCGGATACGAGTTCAAATTTAGGCATGGGAACCTCGATTAAAATGCTGAGTGATGAATGGTTTCAGAACGTTAGTTCGTTATTTTAGCATAGATACGGGGGGATGGAAACGGCCGTTACCCTCCACTTCAACGCACAAAACTCAATCTGGCCACTCAGTATGAACCGCAAAGCGATTTTTCGTTGCCAGGCCGGGTTGTTATAAATCATCAACAATACTGACTTGCATCAAAGTGCGATAGGTGACAGAATCATCTGCCCCTGCTGCCGGTAAAACAGCTCCATCTGGCGTGTAAACGCCAACAATTAGATCATAGACACCCGCCATTGTATCTGGAGGAATATAAATGCCGCGTTTCTCAATAAAACACATATCCGGTTGCCACTGCTCCACCTCAACGCTACCGTAACGGAGTGGGCCATCAAGCCCTTCCACCGTGCCTCCCGCTCCCAAAAGATGTACAAATATTTGATGATCCTCAGGTATTTCAGCCAAACTGCAAACCTCTATTTGTACTCCCAAAACATCATGCGGTTCCAGTTCCGCTTTATTCACCGCAAATTCATCAAACAGAAAAGGGCCAAACTCGTACTGAACAGACTGCCATGACCAATTTTCCACCGGCATTACGGCATAACGCATCAATTCATATCCGTCAAACCATGCGGCATCAAAACGGAATAACTGTTCATTTAACCATCCTTCCAACGCTTTCCCCGTGTCACCTGGCTCAAGATGAACACGATCAACCACAAAAGATAACCATTCGCCTTTGGTATTTTCTAAAATCTCATCAAAGCCATCAAGTTGGTTTGGAGAATACCAGTGATGAACAAAATCCCCTTTCAAAAAGCCTTCAAAAAAATAAATGTGGAACTCATTTGATAAGGTCACCAGGGTATAGGGTTCAGATTCACCATATCGAGCGGCATGGGCAATATCACGCCCGGTTTGTTCAGTCATGCCTGGGTAGCCAACAGAGATCCTGCCCCCAACCACCTGCCAGACAATAATTGCCACCAATGGGGGCAGCCATAGGAGGTAGCCAATTTTGGAGGCAATTCTAAATTTCCAAAATACGATTAAGCTAACCAGACAGGCAAACAGGGTGAACCCTAATATGAAATCAAAATGCCAGATACCAGACTTATCGGTTTGCAGCCAAAGTAAATTTAAATCATTTGCTGCCCAATTTTTCAGCATAATCCATGGTGGTGAAAGGGCTAAATGATGAAATGATAAGCCCACACTTTGCTCGGGCTTGGGGTCTAAAGCATAAAATGGAGCGTATCCTTTCCACCAGTTATTGGTGACAACTGGTAATTGCAAGCTAATGCTCAACAACATCACCACGATGATTACAATGTGCATGCGTCGCTGCTCTACACCATCCCATAAACTAGCTATCGGTATCATCAAAATGGGGATAATTGGCACTAATAAACGTGGCCCCCACGATTGCCCGCCGTACCATGCCGCATAAAAACTGACAACAATTAACAGAGATAGGCATGTCAGGCCAATGCCGAGAGCCACAAAGCGTTGTTTACGATACAAGTAATACAAGCCCGGAATCGTTAGGAGAAAGACCGGCATATAAAAAACTAACCCTTTGATGGGGCTAAATAAGAGCCCATATAATCGAGGGAGGACGTGAATGAGATTATTACTGGAAAAAATATAAAAATAGTTCCAGGTGCTTCCATTTCTCCAAAAATACAGCAGCTGAAAAATAACGAACATACTCACTAAAATGACACCGAGTATGATATAAGATCGCTTTTTCCATGTTTGTTCATTTTTTAGGGCGATGAGAAAAAGAAAGGGGATACTGAAAAGAATATTTACTTTGGCCAATGGTGATAGCAAGATAAGAAGCACCCCTAATCCTCCCCTCCATCTATCCCTTGAGTGACGCCATGAGAGCAGGGCATAGACACCCACTGTCCAGAGAAAGCCAACAAGCGGCTCTCGATAAAATGTAAGGGCATAATGCCAGCCTAGAGAGGCAATTCCATAGGAAAAAGCGGCAGCAGTGGACCCTGTAACTGTGTGGTCTAGTTTTCTAGCAGACAAATAGATGAACGCGGAGGTGGCTGCCACCAGAAGTGGATTTAGCAGCATGACGACATAGATGTTGTTTACTAGGTGATTGCGTATGGAAAGCCAATAAAATGGGGCGGCCACTAAAGGAAAGGCAATTTCATGCTCACCAACCGGGTTGTGGTAAGCAGCAAAATTTACTTGAGGGACAGCGATGTCCCCTGTTTGCACAAGGCTTTCTGCCATGGCGTATAAATTAAGCTCGTCAATCGAGGTAAATTGTCCGTTAAAGGTAAGGAGGTAAATGATCAACAAAACACCAAAGATCAAGAGCGCATGCGGAGCAAATGGGGATTTGTCTTTTGTTTTTGAACTTGAGGTGTCAATATTTTGCTTTGCACGGGGAGTCTTTCGTTCTTGTTGAGGGATGTTTACCATAGCTGGGAATTTTACCGTATTCCCGTTAATGTTGAAACCATGCGAAACGCTGTATGCTTTGAGTGCTATACAATGGAGTTTACGCCGAAGCCTTGTTGAGGGTGGAGTCTGGCGAAGTCCGGCTCGATCCTGGCTGATTTAATTGTCAGCCCTGCATGATTTTTATGTAGTTTATGCACCTAAAATCACATATAATTTATGGTTAATTGAACTGATTTCTCACAAGTAAGGAGCATCTCATGTTAGTCAAAGCTAGAATGTCTAAACCTGTCATCACCGTTGAGCCTGATCTGCCCATCATGGAAGCGCTCAACCTCATGAAAACAGAAAATATTCGGCGGGTGCCCGTTGTTGATGGCGATGGCAGACTTATCGGCATTGTTTCTGACAAAGATTTGCTCAATGCAAGCCCATCAGACGCCACCTCGTTGAGTGTGTGGGAGATTAGTTATCTTGTTGGCAAAATTACAGTTAAAAAAGTAATGACTAAAAACGTTTTTGCCGTCAATGAAAATACACCCATCGAAGAAGCTGCACGCATTATGGTGGATAACAAGGTAGGCGGGCTGCCAGTGATGCGTGGCGACAGGATTGTCGGGATCATCACTGAGTCTGATTTGTTCAAGGTGCTGTTAGAGCTGATGGGAGCCAGGGAAGGGGGGATTCGGGTTACGGCGACCATTCCTGAAATTCTTGGCGAATTGGATCAACTCACCCACGCTATCGCAAAGGCAGGGGGCAGTTTTATCTCTTTTGGTCAGTTCAATGGAGATGATGATGACAATCGCATTGTTACTTTTAAAGTGTCTGGTGTAGATGAAGATACAATAAAAACGGCCGTTTCTCCTGTGGTTAACGACATTGTAGATATGCGTAAGGCCTAATCAGCGCAAAGCTGTCAGGAGGGGAGGGGGGCAGGGTTGCTGGCCACCCACTTTATGGCAGCCATGCGGGTTGAATCCCAGCCACCTCCATTTCCTCAATTTCTCTCGTTTCGACATTGACCAACCATAAGTGGGGTTCAGCTTCTGGCTCTGTCAGGAAGTAACCTTGCACGACAATTTGAGAGCCATCTGGTGACCAGGTGGGATTATTGTAATGAATATCAGCATTTTCAGTGATGGCAGTGGCCTCGCTGCCATCTGGACGCATGAGCCACAGTTGTTTGCCCATGGGAGCTTGCGGCTTCTTGCGACCAAAAGCAAGCCAGGTACCATCTGGTGAAAAAACAGGAAAACTATCATTGGTTTCTAACCCTTCACCACTGATATTGGTCAGTTCTGCATTGTCTAAATTGGTGCTGAAGAGATGTATAGCAAACTGTTCCCCTTCAAATTGCATGTCGCTAATCAATAGCGAGCTACTATCTGGGCTCCAAACCCCGGGTTCTCCCGTTTTACTAGGAATCACGAGGCTTTCCCCTGTTTCTATTTCGTAAACGTGTATTTCCTGGTTAAGGGGCGAAATGTACGAGAGATAACGGCCGTTTGGCGATATTCGTGCGCCATGACCCAACCATTGATTATCTTGAAATATAGAAATCGTCTCCCCCGTTTGCGTATCTAGCCACCATAGACGCGGTGTAGCTGGTGGCGCACCTGGCTCTGGGATATTCCGCCGCTGGTATACAAGCCGCCGGCCATCTGGTGCCCATTCTGGTTTAGTGCAGGTTGCCGCCTCACATGCAAGCAGTCGCCTTTGCCTCCGTCCATCCGCATCCATCTGCCACAAATCCACAGTTCCATCTTCATTCACAACAGTGTAAGCAATAGTCGTACCCTCGGGGGACACCGCAAAATCAGAGACCCCCCTTGCTGCATTCGTTAACCGTTCCCGTCCGCTGCCATCTGGATTCACAACATACAATTGATTAAAATCCCGTTCTTCTTCCCAACCTAAAAAAAGAATACGCGGCTCCTCAGACTCAGCAAACGTGGGCAAAGCCATATCGCGCTGCCAGAAAGCCAACAGCAGCGCCAACAACAACGCACTACCCACCACCAACCACACTGCTGCATCAAAGCGAGTAAAGCGAGACAAAAAAGACATAGAAGTTTGTCAGTCCTTCAAGCCCTGACAGAGATAACACCGTCAGATTGCTACATTCTGTACCTCAGAGCTAACGATTAAAGATAAAGATAGGGCTGCGCAGGCGGATCAACCATCACAATGTCATCCGCCGTTAAAATCGGTATCGTTTCGCCAGCAAACGTGCCCAGCTCAAAATGACCACGTACCTCCACCCACTGGTCGCTGGGCAGTTCAGGCGTATCAGCCCAATCCACCACCAGGCCAATAGGTGCTGCATCTGCCACACAGCAGCTTACGGTAAAACGCGACACCATGAATTGATTTTCTGCAAAACGACTGTCTCGGTAAACAAAGCCAGTAATCACAGCTTCTTCACCAACAAACGCCGCAAGATCATCCGCAGCCTGAAAATCAGTTAGCCAATCTAAGATATTCCTTTCACTAGTCAAAAGTTCTTGCGCTTCGCCTGACTTGGGCGGTGCCACAGACGAGAGTGACCCCACACTGATTTCACGATTCTCCATGGCTGCTGCTCCCAATGGTTGGGGGGGCACCAACCAACCAAGCAGTATGGGCAGTGCAACAATGAGCAAACCAATCCAGGAAAGATTTCCATGATCGTGGTCATGATCATGTTGATGCCTTCCTGAGACAAGATAATAGCTGGCTCCGACCAGGAAAAAGCCGCCAACTGCCAACCAGGTTAACAGCACAAAGCGTTGGTTGATGTAAAAAAGCACCGTGCCATTCACCACCCGCATGAACAGCAGGGCACCCAGAAGTATGAGAATAAGCGTTTTAAGAAATCGATCCATATGTTCAGTCCAGGAGGCCGATAGTCTCGTATGGCAATGCGTAAATGCCTATTGTTTAGTGATGTCAATCGCAATGGTTAAACAGTGCGGTACACTCAGCATAATAACCTGACAATGATTTTTGCTCGGCGGTAATAATCGTCTGATACGCCTTTAGCGACTATTGGACTACTTGGCTAATTGACAAACAAGTTAACCGCTATCCCTGCCAGCAAGCTTAAAGACAAAGGCAATAAAATCAGATAAAGTACCGCCCGTTTGCGGTATACACCAAAGAACATGAGCGAGCTTTTTATGTCAACCATTGGCCCGAAAACAAGAAAAGCAAGGATAGAACCCGTGGTGAAGTTATTGACAAATGAGAGCGCTAAAAACGCATCAACCGTTGAGCAAATAGACAAAATAAATGCCAGCACCATCATGATAACCACAGAAAGTAGAGGACCACTCCCTAGCGTCAACAAAGTTGATTGGGGAATGAGGGTTTGCATGGCGGCGGCTAACATACACCCAACGGTGAGGTAACGAGCCATATCCATGAAATCATCACCAGCCACATTCAACGATTGCCAGAAACGCGCCGTGTGGGGTCTGCCCAACTGCGCCGTGTGCCTCCCTTTACCTTTCTCCTCTACGACACACATTTCCTCAGCCATGCCAGATTGGGGCAACAACACCGCTTCCGGTGTTGCTAGATTAAAGAGCAGTCCCACGATGAACGCAATCAGCACACTCAAAAATACCCGACTAATCATCACCGACCCCCAACCAAACGCCGCATACGTGCTCAGTATCACAATGGGGTTCACCACTGGAGCTGCCAACAAAAAAGCCACACCAACAGAAACTGGTAGACCTTTGGTATACAAACGGCGTGTCACCGGGACAACACCACATTCACATACGGGAAAGGCAAACCCCAACAGCGCCCCCGCTAATGCCGCTCCCACGGGATTGCGCGGCACTATGGCCGCGATAGCATCCCGACTTACAAACAGTTCAATCAAGCCAGAAACCAGTGAGCCTAACAGCAAAAAGGGCACTGCCTCAATGAAGATTCCCATGAAAATGGTGGTAAATGTTTGAAAACGAGAAGCAATAGGTTCAGGAGCCAGGCGAGATAAAACCAGTATGGCCACGATAAGGATGGCTAACCCTACCAATACCAAAGTCTGGTTACGTCGCTCTTGTTTTACCTCTTCCCTGGTCATGGTTGTCATACAGGGGCAGTTTATTAGTTCCCCCAAATTCGTCAAGTAAACTGGTGGAAAACTATGTGCGCATCCATAAATAATTGATGGAATTGATGGATGTGCTTCAAGTGACCGGTATCCCTGAAAAACGAGGACTAATTTTTACTATGCAAACCTTAACGTGGATAAATCACAAATTAGAAGCGCTTATTTTAACCCCGCCACAATGGCGTCTACGTTGGCACGGAACATACTCACATAGCTGTCTGCACCACTGCCAGCGGCGCCAATTGAACCGGTATATACCTTAATAACCTGAATATGATCACAGGCACTTAATTCTGCCGCCACTGTTTGCGCCAGGGTATCACTGACTGTCGTTTCGGTGAAGATGGTACATAGGTGGTGTGCTTCCATCTCAGCAACCAGGCCAGCCAAATCGTTGGCAGATGGTTCGGTTAAGGTGCTGGCACCGGGGATAACGGTGCCAATCAGTTCAAACCCGTATTCATGGGCAAAATAACTGAGGGAATCATGGTTTGTCACCAAAAAGCGCTTTTCTTCTGGGATTTGCGCTAATTGCTCCACTGCATACATCTCTAGCGCTGTCAACTCCTCCTGGTAAGCAGCCGCATTGTTTTCATACGTTTCCGCATTGTCTGGATCGAGTTCGCTGAGTACGTGGGTGACATTTTCTGACCATTTTTTAACATGGTGGACACTAAACCACACGTGGGGATCGGCACCAGTGTGATTGTGTTCATGTTCTGCTTCTTCATGCGCTATTTCTTCCTGATCTGCTTCTTTGTGGTCTGCTTCTGTGTGGTCGTGGCTGTTTGCGCCAAATAGCAGTGGCTCGATACGGGCTGAAATAGGCACTATCGGGACACCACTGCCAATTTCTGCTAAATCATGAACCAGGGCTTCTTCTAAACCCCAACCATTGACAAAGATGACATCGGCATCAGCAACGGCCGTTAACTCGCGCGCGCCGGGTTCATAACTGTGTGGATCTTCACCGGGTGCCATCAGTGTTGTTAGCTCAATCGCTTCCCTACCAACCTGAGACACAACATCCCCAATGATGCTTGTTGTGGCCACCACTTGCAGCGGCTCCCCATTCCTGGTGAGCGCCTTGAATGCTGGCAGTGTTAAAACGTCCCCAGTTGTTTCATGTTTATTATGCTCAGTTGTCACCGCTGGCGTTGAGGCTTTGGTGCAGCCAAGTAGGATTAACAAAAAAAATGCCAAGCCAATGCCTGACAGCTTCACAAATATTTGATTGTTTTTCATTTTCTGCGCACTCTTTATTGATATTTTGTATCAATTAAATTTTCTTTATTTTATCGCTGCCCTTTGATTTGTCAAGCTGAACAACACGATGAGCCGTTTTGGCCACCAACGCCACATCATGGGTCACTAACAAAATCGCTTTACCTTGTGCCAACCATTGTTCCCAAATGGCTATCATGGTTGCTTTTGCCGCAAAATCTAAGCCTCGCGTCGGTTCGTCGAGGAGAATCAGAGCTGGCTCAGTGACAGTAACTGCGCCTAATGCCACTCGCTGGCGCTGCCCGACTGACAAATCACGCGGATAGTTTGATTGCACATCGGCCAAGCCTAATTGCGTCAGGAACCGGGCAGCTACAGCTTCATCTGGAGCCATGTTGTGATTGCGTAATGTGATTAGCAGCTCCTCAGTGACACTGTCGGCAAATAGCAAGTCATCTGGATTTTGAGGCAGGTAGGCTACCTCCCGGCATATTTCGGAGATGCTGCGATTTTGGGTAGAACGGCCGTTTATCATTACAGATCCAGTTTTTGCGGGCAGCAATCCCACAACACAGCGCAGCAAAGTACTTTTGCCCGCACCATTTGGCCCCATCAAAGCCACCAGTTCCCCCGCCCCCACGTTGAGGGACAGGCTCTCTAAAACCGGGGTCTGCCCATAGGCAAATGACAACGATTCGATAGACAAAACAGGAGTTGACGTGAGAGCCGCTGGCGTTAAATCCACAGCTGTATCCACAGAAACGGGTGAATATGGCAGCGACGCAATCGCTTCTTCTGGTGGCGCATCCCAGACCAGGTTCCCGTTTTCCAGATACACCACCCGCGTAATTGCCGACCATACTCGTTCAAGCCGATGCTCAGCCAGGATAATCGTATAGCCATGCTCTTGATTAAGCTTAATTAGCAGCTCCATCAGGTCTGCTGCCGCCTCAGGATCAAGCTGACTAGTTGGCTCATCTAGCACCAGGAGCTTTGGTCGCAGCACCAGGGCACTGGCTAAGGCAACCTTTTGTCGTTCACCACCAGAGAGCGTGCGTAACGGCCGTTGTCGTAAATGGTTCAAATTCAGCAAATCGATCACTTCTGAAACGCGGGCTTGCATCTTTTGCCGCATCAACGTGGCTTCTGCTTTACTTTCTTTGCCAACCACTTGAAATTCAGAGCTGTTCTCCAGGCTAAACGCAATCTCCGGCTCCACTTGATCCAACACCGCTTGCGCTTCTGGATTTTGAAACACGAAGCCCACATGTTGGCTCATTTGCTGTGGTCCTGCATGCAAAGTATGCAACCCATGCACCACCACATCCCCCTGAATCGCACCGCCGCTGAGATGGGGAATAAGCCCATTCAAGCAGCGCATGAGGGTGCTTTTGCCACAGCCAGATTCACCAGCCAGCAGCACAAACTCCCCTTCATCCACTTGCAAAGAGATATTCTGCAAAGCAGGGTTTTCTCGCTCTGGATAGGTAAACGTGAGGTTGCTGATTTCAATCACGAGGCAACACTCCAGGCACAGCCAGCAGCGCCAATGCCAGCCCCAACAGCACATCAAACGCTGGCAAACTTAGTTGGGGATAAGGCGAGAAATACAAATTGCTCCGTTCCATAAACGGCCAGGGAATGAGCAGCAGGATGAGAGGAATAACGGCCGTTATACAAATCACACTCTCGCGCCAAGACCACCGTTGAGATTCATAACGGCGCAGCGATACCCGTTCTCCCAAAGCCCAGATTAGCATCAACAACACCAGCACCCCGCTGCCCATCAAGATCCATCCCGGCCAACCCTGCCAAAAACTGAGCAGCCAGCCCACAAAGGCAGCACCCAACCCCAATAGTAACAAACCCTGCACCAGCAGCGGCTGTTTTACCTGTTTGGTGGCACCGTAGCCTCGAGATACCATTGCTTCAGCCAGTGACATTGCCCGTTCCATGCCCCCCACCAACAGGGGAAGCAGGACAGGGCGCCAATCTTGCCAGCCACGAATTTCATGTCCACGAATGGCCTGAGCCTCACGAATTTTTTGCCAATGACGACGGGTTTCAGGCACATAAGTCAGGGCTATCAGCACCACAAGCCCCAAGTCATGAAAGGCTCGCGGTATAAGATGCACCATATCACTGCCCGGCACAATGTTGTTGAACGCCATAAAGACAATCAAGAGGGCAAATAACATCAGACCATTGATCGCCCCATAGGCAGCTGCCTCCAAAGTCCAGGCTCCCCCAATCAAAGGCCAATTTTGGGGCAAAGCAAGCAAAACAGTTTGCCCCACATGGGCGAAAAACATGTTAAAAACAGAGGAAAAAACAAGGATGATGCTCAACATGCGCAGCAAAGGCAATTTAAAAGCAACATCTTCTTGCTGCCAGGTCATACTCACTAATTGTGCCGCCAACAAAATAATCAGAATGTAGAGAGGGTTGCGTGTCAACATCGTCAGCAGCGCAGCTGAAAGCGTCCAAATTAACCAGGCACGGGCATCTAAACGTCGTTTGCCGGGGGGTGTCGTGGTCAAAGGATAACCTCAATACTCATGGTGCTGTGATGACTTCATATTGCAGCCTGTTTCGGAAACGGGATAAGGCTCGAATAGTCGGCGTCCCCAGAATGAGGAGTAAAATAACATTCCCTATGCTGCGTCCCATATCCCACAAAAGGGAAGTTGCAATATAAAATGCGCCATAACGAGCCACAGTTTCTCCGAGACCAATGCCCTGTTCCCAACTGGTAGCGGTGGTTCCCGCCATGAGCGGCCAAAAATAAAGGTTGAGAATCAAGCCATACAACATGCCCCAAATAAATCCCCACCCCAGCAGCAAAATTACTTCACCTTGTGGTTTTGAGGGGTGGGGTAGCCACCCAGAGGAAAGACCCACCCAGCCAGCAGTAAACATTTGATAGGGCAGCCAGGGTCCCACGCCGCCTGTGATGAGACCGGACACGAGCAGGGTCAAGGTGCCTAACAAAAAACCAAATCGGGCACCAAACACGTAGCCTCCCAAAATAATCGGCGCAAAAATAGGCGAAAAGCCGCCAGGTCCAGGGATGGCTACCTCGATAAAACGCAATACAGAAGTGATCGCGATCAAAATGCCCAAGGCAGACACGATCTTGGCGCTGACTACCTGACCTTGCACTTCAACCAACAAGACAACCAACGCCAGACCCAGCATCAACATGGTCATGATGAGTCCTGAATTTTCAACAGGCAAGTTAGACTGAGGCAGGACAAACAGTCCGACAAAGGTGGCAATGCCAATGATGCTGGTTAGCAGGTAGATGGCGGCAGTGGCAGCACGATTCATGAGGTGCGAGTTTTCCGATTGGCCCACAAAATGAGCAAACTAAGGATGAGGATGATACTGAAGAAAGCGATGTATGATACCCAGGAAACGGCCGTTTCTTTTGCTACCTGCCCCTGACTTTCAACAGCAGACACTGGAGAAGCCTCAATCTGTGGCGTGGCGGGCAGTGCAGCAACGACAGCCGCAGCGGGCACAGCCGTATCAGTCGGTTGAGGGGGCACTGTAATCCAAATGGTCTCAGCGGTGGTTTCTGCGGGCGCAGCCGTTGGCTCTGCTACCTGCGCCACCGGGCTTGGTTGTGTCGGTTCCAGGTCAGCTGTGGTGGCGGCCGCCACGGCAGCGGGACTTGATTGGGCAGGGGGAACGGCCGTTGCTAGCCTGACCGTCGTAGCTGTTGGTGAGGGGGTTTCTGGCGCTGGAAGCACAGTGATCGTCAGAGAGCGACTTTCCTCACCGCCTGGATACACAACTCGAAGCGTATACACTTCTGTCTGCGTTGGGCACACTTCCCGCACCTCTTCCCCAGTCACCCCATCCCCGTTGAGATAGAGTGCGGAAATATAGGCAGTGCGCCACCGCAGATTGGTGCAGGCGCCAGCGTTGAGAGTCGCAGCATCTGCCGTGAACGCGATCTCTGGCGGTGGTGTTGCTGCCACGGTGGGTGTATTGGTGGGAATTGGGGTATTGGTAGGGGGAACGGCCGTTGCTGTCGCCGGCACTTGGCAAACGTCCTCAAACGCAAAATTAGGGGGTGGCGTCGCCTCATTGATAGAGCCAGAGCCCCATGACCAACCGTCAACCACGCCATCAGTAATCGGATAAATACCGGCACCTGCTTGAGAATATTGCCAATTGCCATTGATTCGATGCCAGTAGGACCAGTAAACACACTCTCCCCCACCGCTGCATTGACATAAACAATTATCGGCGGGACAGCCAACGCCACCAATGCTACAAACCAATGTGCCCATGCCTTGAACATCTACAACTGGGTTCAATCCAGAGCGCAGCAGCAGATCATAGCCAGTTATTTGCGGCTCAGAAAAGGTGACACAGCGGGTTTGCACATTGCCGCCACCCAAATTCACCACCAAAGCTGCCCGATTCTCAGTTTGGGCGGCAAGCTGTGGCGGCAAATGAACCAGGAGAAACCCGATTATCATCCAAAGCGGCAGCAATCTACGGAACTGTTTCATGCGGCTGAAAACGTTGAGATGAGAAGCCCATGACGTATCATGGACCCCTCATCACTTATTTAACCGTCAGCTTTAAGGAACGGCATGCCACACATGGGTTCAAATGAGTTAGCTGCCGTTCCTTAGCGCTAATTTTTGTACATGGTCGGAAAATAAACGCCATACTCAAGATAAGATGGCGTGGCTGTCCATTCAGGCTGCGCCATCAACAACAAAATGCCATCGGTTGTTCCATACGGGTCTTCACCCGGTCCCCACAAATTGGGCCAGCAGCCGCTGTCACCTTGCTGAGCGAGGACAGCATCTGCTGGATTTTGCAGCGTGCCACTCATCACAACACTCCACGCTGGCGCAAATGGATTGTCGCCACTGGCCACCAAACCTTGCACAACTTCCGCAGTGGAGTTGACGCTGGCAGGAACACCAAATCCCCAGCCGCCATCTGCTTGCTGCGTGTTACGCAAGTTTGCAAACGCGCCAAAGGGGATGGCCTCACCCAGTTTGCTCAAAACAGAGATGGAGGAGCCATCACTATCTGCACCGCCCCAACTGCCATTTGTGGCCGCTCCTTGAAGCCAGGAAACGGCCGTTGCGTCTGGTTCTTCCCCAGCAGCAATCAAGCCCAACATCGCTTCATTATGAGCTACAGGGCCATAGAACGTATTGGCATATTCTCCGGTAGGGGACAGGTAATTGGTAACACTAATGGGCAAATTATAGCCAGCGAAATTCGTGACTGTGTACGGACTGCCCCCAGCGACCACACCTTGCATAACCACACCAACACGCCCACCGCGGGCAGTAGATAGGTAAGCAGGCGTTAGATTTTCTAAGGCATCGACAGCGTTTACACTACCAGGAGTCCAGGCTGCGGATTGGGGATCATCACCAAAGGCAGCAATGGCTTCAATGGCACGTGAAGTGCCACCGGCATTCACACCCGCTCCGCTAAACTGTTCCCAGCCACCATCTGTATCTTGCAATGTTGCCATACAGGAGACAGCTCGCCGTGCCGCTTCATAACGTGCGGGTAGTGGATATGCTTTACCCGCGGCGGCCGGTACAGCTTGCACTGTGGCAAAAAAGTCATCGAATGGCCCCGAACCCCAATCAGATTGAAAAGCGCCTGTTGTATTTTGGAAATTTAGCAAGGCGGATAATGGTGTGTTTCCCCCTTGTGACCAATTGCCACTATTGGCATAGAAGTTTTCACCCAACGCGCTTAAGGCTTGCACGGCTAATCCAGTGCTATTGGCATTTTCGCCGAAACCACCATCCCAACCGCCTGTGGGTAACTGGGCATCAGCCAGATACGTGGTTGCGTTGGCGAGTGTGGTGCTGCTTATGGCTTCACCCTGGGCGACGAGCGCCATGATGGCCATGCTCGTGGCATCGACACTTTCAAACCCATATGAACTCCAGGATCCATTAGCAGCTTGCTGGTCTTTGAGCCATTGGGTAGCAGATACGGGGGTGGTTTCCCGGACAACCGCCAGCGCCTGCAATGCCAAAGATTGGTCAAAGGCTTCTGCCGTACCATATTGTCCTGTAGGCGAAAGCTGTGTTGTCAGACTGATGACAAAGTTGTAACCCATGAAGTCATAGGGGTCTTGGTTGGCGGCGGTTAATCCTAAAATAACCTTACCGGCTGCTCCTCCACCACTTGCTGCATAATCTGCCACATCAGCTGCATTGCTTTGCAAATAGGCAATGGGGTTACTTGTTTTACCGGGGTAGGTTGCAGCAGGATTATATCCAGCAGCAGCAATGGCTTGCACCGCATCCAAGGAACCGGACACCCCAGATGCTCCTAGATTAGCGCCACTACTGAAATTGGTGTACCCACCATCATCGTTTTGGTGGGTGGTTACCAGCCAATCGACCGCTTCAGCCACGGCTTGCCTTTGGTCTGGGAAGGGAATATCGGTGACACTGGTTGGCGAAACGGCCGTTTCCCCTGACATTGCCCATACCGTGCCCGCAACGAGTAATAAAGCAATAACAACGATAAGTGTAATATGGATACTACGGTGTTTCATGAAAAGCCTCCTCGACTTGATCCCTCTTGCAAAAGAAGCGCCGGAGGCAGATAACAAAAAACCCGAAGCTTGGTGCCATCGGGTTGGTATTGGTTCAACTGCATTACCATGTTATTGTACATAGTTCCCAGCCCCTTTGCCACGAGGGTGAAAACTTATCTTAGGTGGGCGACCTGACTTATTAGTCATCAAGACTAAATTACAGTGGCGGGACCGTGCTGGACTCCCTGGTCAATCTGACCAGGCCACCAGCTTCGCCTTTAAGCCTTGCCATCCGGGGCAGAGGCACCTTAGATAGGTTTTACAAAATTTAAAAGTTCACTTATATGGTGAGTGTAACAAACTGTATATTGGAAGTCAACGAGATTCATCGGCTGCCAAAGTGTCTGGCACGCGGCCCCATTACCACCTGAAATAAGTGCCGGAGATTGGCACTGTATCTGCTCCCACGCTGATATCGAAAACGAGATGAGTATGCATCGTAGTGGCGTGATCCAAGCGGTGTTGTGCGGGCAGTTGTGGTGGAGGACAGGGCTATGGTTGTCGCTCGTCTAGCCTGGGCTTAGGAACGGAAATTACATCATCCGACAAACGCGTTTCCTTACCGTGCCTTGATACTGACGATGCAATTCCGTGTTTTATTTCATTGTCAATCCTTAAGGATTTAACACCAAGGCATCGGGGCCAACGATCATTTCAGGAGAAAAGTAACTTAAACGGCCGTTTTCATCCAAGGCGGCCAAACTAACCACATAATTTACAGTGGGATCCCAGCCAGTTAAAGCTACATTGCCCGCCTGATTGGTTTTCACCAAATGGAACGCCCCGTGCGCAGGCGTATCAATCGGGCGGAAAGAGATAGCATAACCTAAAGATGATTGATCCACAGGCCAGCTTAGTTGATAAGTCCCTAGCGCCTCCGTTTCTTGCACCACCGGAGCTTGAGGTTGGGCAGGTGCCCCTGCAATATTGGCCACCACAGCTACGTTCAACTGCACCACTTTCTGCAAATAATCATAATCAATATTGTCCCAGGTATCGCGCAGCGAATTAATCAAGTCTGGGTCTTCGATAGATTCTGTCAGCCGCACCGCAGGCAACCCGATGTTGATAAACTCTCGCTGATCACCCCAGCGCCCTTCCCGATCCAGCGCATCAATGACATTAACGCCAAAGTCTGGCACATACAGCCCGCCCACGTATTCATAGTACCGCGCCAACTGCCCTGACGGAGAAAAGGCTAAATCAGGCGCAAACAAACGGATGGAACGCGGAATATCAGGACGACCACCAACAGAATCGTAGTTGATGACCGCTTTGATGTTCATGTTGTCCAGAAATGCATTCTGCGCAAAATGACGCGCCCCAAACGTCCCCTGCTCTTCTGCGGACGTTGCCAAAAAGATGACTGTTTGATTCCATTCATGCGAACTGAGCAAACGTGCTGTTTCCAGCAGCAAAGCTGTGCCGGATCCATTGTCATTGGCTCCAGTGGCTTTGCTTTCGCCATCTGTCACTTCGGGTGGACGGTTATCGTAATGAGCCATGATAATGACAACGCCAGCATTTTCTGCCTGACCAGGCAGCACGGCAACCACGTTCTTTTGCTCGGCGTACAACCCGTTGTAATAAAGAGGGAATTCTTGAAAGCTAACTTGTAAACGGCCGTTTCCCACCCGACCAAACTCATCAAGAAGCCACTGCCGCGCCGCGCCAATGCCAAAATTCTCCGACTCGGTATCGCTAAATGCATTGCGCGTGCCAAAGCCCTCTAAAGTTTGAATATAGCCCATCAACTGCTGCTGTGACACACGATCTATTAACAGTTGCACAATAGGATCCACCGTGGGCACCACATCACTGACAGGATTAGTCACCAAATCAGGTAAAGGCGTTAAGCCCTCAGCAAAAGGGCGTGCTGTGGGCACAGGCGTGGGTAATGGTGCCCGCTCTGGCTCTTCCAGCATGCCACATCCAGCTAAAAATAATGCGGTCATCGCCAACAGGCTAACGATAATTGATTTCATATCTTGCTTGTCCAACATATCTTTCTCATTTCTGCGCGCTGCATTGGCCGACTGGGCTCAGCAATTGGCGTAGAAATTTAACTTTTTATTGTAATCAAACCGCAAACAACGGCAATGTCAGATGGGAGAATTTTGCTTAACGTTAAGGAACGGAAATGACATAGTATGACGAAGCCGTTTCCTTACCGTTCCTTGAAACTGGCGATGCAATTCCGTCTTTGGTTTCATCGTCTGTTCTAGAGGAATACCAAGCAAAACGGCGCTGATAAAGTCAGCGCCGTTAAGCCAGAGAGAGAAAGAGGGAAGATGATTTGTGATTGTTCAAGGCATACACTTTTTCACAGGCTAGGCATGCCCACATGATTGAGATTTAGAAAGTGGGACGTTTGCCTATATGTTACATCACAGAAGTGAGGAAAATCAGCGCAATACCAACTGCCCCAAGCACCTGCCCGGCTAAGGCCACGCCCCATTCAGATTCTTCACGACGATAATTTGTGATAACTGACATCCCGATGAGGCCAATCGCCAGACCCAGCAAACCAATACCCGCCAATGCCATCAAGGGTAACCCATGCCATAAAAACATAAATGCGCCACCCAAGACGAGACTGACGATTAAGGTAACGGACATGGTAGATTTTTGTCCGCGTTCTTCGCTGTAGCTGTTTTGAAATGTATTGACTGTCATCTAAATGTCTCCTCACGCCATGTTTACCTGCGATGAAAGAAGTATCGTCTATTTTCAGGGTTACTGCTTGCCGCAAAGCATATGGAAAAACCATACAATTTATACGTTCTCTACGCTATGCCCCATCAAACATGTGCAGTGTAACTTGTGTTACATCCATGCTGCGTATAAAAGCGGTGGCACAGAGAACCAGGGAGAAAACTTGTTATCCAAAACCGGGTATACAAAACATCTCTCCTTTTTTGTCTGAAACTTTGGGCAGCCTCTGTATTTTTCCATCTTCCTGCTTTTTCTCCACTTCAACGTATAATTCCCTTATGTTTGAGTTTGAAATTACGTCTCAAGACAATGATAGCAGCGCCAGAAACGGCCGTTTCCATACCCCTCATGGCAGCCTGGAAACCCCCGTCTTTGCGCCTGTTGGCACGACTGCTACGGTGAAGGCCATGAAACCGGCTGACCTCGAAGCCATGGGCGCCAGCCTCATCCTCAGCAACACCTACCACCTCTACCTCCGCCCCGGTGATAAACTTATCCGCGATCTGGGTGGTTTACATAACTTTATGCAGTGGCATGGCCCTATCCTTACCGACAGCGGCGGCTTCCAGGTGTTCAGCCTCGGCAACGCCTGCCAAATTGATCCTGATGGCGTCATTTTCCAATCCCACATTGACGGTTCCTACCACCGCTTCACTCCCGAACGCAGCATCGAAATCCAAGAAAACCTGGGCGCCGATATCATCATGGCTTTTGACGAGTGTCCATCGCCACACGACCGCGCCTATGTCAGAAGCTCGCTGACGCGCACCCACTCCTGGCTGAAACGCTGCCTCGCTGCCAAAACCCGGGATGATCAAGCGTTGTTTGGCATTGTACAAGGTGGTATTTTCCCTGACTTACGTGAGGCCAGTGCCCGTTTCATGATAGATCTCGACCTGCCTGGCTACGCCATTGGTGGTCTGGCTGTGGGCGAAAGCAAAGCAGATATGGCAAGGATGCTGGATGTGCTTAACCCTGTTTTGCCGCAAAACAAGCCTCGCTACCTCATGGGCGTGGGCGCACCGGAAGATGTGGTGAATGGCGTGTTGCGCGGTATCGATATTTTTGACTGTGTGCTGCCCACTCGCATTGCCCGTAACGGCTCTGGTCTTGTCAAAGGGGGACGCCTCAATCTGCGCAATGCTAAATTCCAGGCTGATCCTGCCCCGTTGGATGAAACTTGCACCTGCTACACTTGCACCCATTTTAGCCGCGCCTACTTGCGCCATCTTGTCAAAGCCAACGAAATTCTGGGTCATATCTTGCTCACTACCCACAACATTCACTTTTTACTGGAACTCATCCGGCGCATGCGTGCCGCTATCAACCAAGGCGCACTGCGTCCGTTTGCGGAGGAATTTTTGAGCCATTACTCGTCATCGAAGACCTGATGGAGGATGAAGGAGCCATGACCAATGACCAATATTTGTCTTTTGCTGGTGGTCTTTGGTCTTTTGTTCCTAGTCATCGGTCGAAAAGGAGTCTTTCATGAACCACACATCTCCTACCAAAGAAGTTGATACCAGCCGCATCTGGTTTGGCGGATTAGTCACCATTTTTGCGTCGGTCTTGGGCAACCTCATGTTGCTGGCGATTGCCAATTTATTGGTTGATATTCCACCTGAGTTTGAACCATTAAGGCCAATGCGGATTTCCGTTTTCACGGTGGCTTTACTCATTCCCGCTATCATCGTTTATGCTATTTTGGCAGCAAAGGCCAATCATCCCCGACGCCTCTATCGCATCATCGGCTGGATATTTCTAATGGTGTCGTTTATCCCTGATATTGCGATGCTGTTTGTGGATTTTATGCCTGCAGCCACGGGAACGGCCGTTATCATCCTCATGCTCACCCACGTCATTCCCGGCCTTATCGCCCTCTACCTGCTGCCTTACATGACTCAACCCCAATAAAACGCAAATTGGCGCAGATTTTTTGCTCACGCTCTCGATGATTTTGTTTTTCTAGTAATGCCTTGGTTGAGGTGATCAGGGTGTCACGCACAACGGCCGTTTCTATGCCAACTTGCTCCATGCCCCATAACACTCCCCCGACCACGGGCGGCACTGTGAGGGGCACCAGGCGAGCCTGGGGTGCTTCCGCCAGAATCGTCTCGCGCATGGGGGTCACAAGCGGCTCGCCTGCTTGATACAGACTGCCAGCCAACACTACGTCAAACACCTCGTGTGCCAGATTGAGCTGGCGAATGATGCCTACGGCCAAACTGCCTAATTCACGTCCAGCCCAACAGACAATTTCTTGAGCAACCGGATCCCCCTGAACGGCCGTTTCAAACACCAGTGGTGCTATCCAGGGGCCAACCTGGTACCGACCTCGCGCCACACCAGCTAACATATCATCAATATCAGTGGCGCCCACAGCCGAAACAAACGCATCCGTCAGCCTGGTTTGTGAGCCGCGCTGGCTCCAGGCGCGGCCAATCTCCTGCATAGCCCGCTGTACGATTTCAGTTGCGCCGCCAAACTCACCTGAAGTGGCTCCCATCCCGGACAAACGACATGCGTGATGTTGGTGATCCCGGCCACAACTATTGTTGCTGGTACCTGCTGAAACCACCACGCCCCAGCCTGCTTCAGCTCCGGCAAGCAAGCCAATCAACGTATCATTTCCAAACGCTGTGGGTACGCCCAAGCCCAAGGAATCGATCAATTTCTGATGGCCACATTCGTCCTCTGGCCAATCATAACCGGCAAACCCAAACCCAGCGCCGGCTAAATTCCCCTGGCTGATATTGGCCATCGCCAGTGCATCCTGGGTGATAGCATGCAGCAGTTGTTGCGCCCCATCCCAGCCAACCACTTCCCAGTTTCCAGCTCCAGCCTGAGCAAAGCCCACAGAACGGCCGTTTTCATCAGCAATCAGGGCATGACTTTTCGTGGCGCCAGTATCAATTCCTAAAAAATATCTCACATCATTTCCTTGCTTCTCGCTGCTTTGCGTCAGGCATTACGCATAAACAAGAGAAGACACACACAGATTTATGGATGCGCCCTTAACCCCAAAATTGTGGCATGTACGGTTTGTTCACTGTCAACATATCTGCCAGAACCGCGTCAGCTTTATCTGTGGCGGGACCTAATGGATGCGCAATCAGCGCCTGGTAAGCAGCCTCACGGTCTCCAGTTACGGCAGCTTGCACCGTCAGCAATTCATACATTTTCACCTGACTGAGCAAACCAAACACCACAGGTGGCAGCGGTGGTGCTGCTATGGGCACAATCCCCCCTTTGCCCACGCGACAAGGTAATTCCAGCACCCAATCTGGCGGCCAACCGGCAATGGCACCACGATGTGGCACATTGACCACATGTCGTTCATGCAAATCATTGTAGTGGGCATTCAATAGTTGGGTTGCCACGGTAGAGTAATAAGCACCACCGCGATTCATAAGCCCTTCTGGCAGTTCTGAGCGGTCTGGTTCGCTGTATTCAGCCAGCAAACCCTCTTCGATTTTCATCACCTCTTCGGCACGGGATGGCGGCCATTTCTTTTGGTCTGCCAATTTGTGGGTGGTATGGTAGAAGTATTGCAGGTAATAGTTTGGAATCATTTGCAGCGATTCGATGAGATGCGGTTCCCACTCTGGTTCGTCTGCTTCTTCCAGTTCAGCCACATATTTCTCAAGGACACGCGGCCACACATCTTCACCATCGATGGTAAAGCCACGATGCCATGTCAGATGATTAAGACCCAGGGTATGGAGTTGGGCTCGTTCAGGAGCAATTGTCACACCCTCTTCTGCCAGTTGTTCTAAGATAGTCATCTTCATGTTGAATGGGATATTGCACACACCCGCAGAGGGCACATGAGGGGCATGGCGGGCTAAAGCTTCAGTCACTAACCCGGCAGGATTGGTAAAGTTCACCAATAAAGCGCCTGGTGCTAATGCTTCCATATCTTTAGCGATGTTCAAGATGACTGGAATGGTGCGTAAGGCTTTGGCCATCCCTCCAATTCCAGTGGTTTCTTGCCCAATCAAACCGTGACGCAGGCCAAGATATTCATCTTCTTTCCGTGCCTGCATCCAGCCTACACGTAACTGCGTGATGACGTAGCTGGCGCTGTGTATCGCTTCACGCTGGTCTGTGGTGAGATGCACGTGGAACGGTGTGCCTTTGGCTGCTACCATGCGTTGGGCGAAACCGCCCACAACCTTTAACCGCTCTGGTAACACATCCATCAGCCACAGCTCTGTGACGGGAAAATCATGTACTCTATCTAAAAATCCCTTGATTAGTTCTGGGGTATAGCTTGACCCCCCGCCAATGACTGCTACTTTCATATGATTGCTCCTCTCTCATAACGGCATGGGTTCCCTGACAGTGCCCACGACGAACGCATGACGACCCCACGACAACTGATAAATTAGGTTATGGACTTACTTCTAGGGCGGCGCGGCGGCACTCTTCGATGCTAGCGGCCGCGTTTTCTCGCCAGGCGGAACTGACCGCAATGACCTGTTCAAAGTAAGGCACGGCTTGCGGACAGTTGTCGAAGGAGTCGCGGATGTAGGCATTCCCCAACATGAGGAAGAAGCGGGAGTTGAGGTCGGTGGCTTTGCCGTAGAGGGAAACAGCACGTTCCAGTGATTCGACGGCTTTCTCGTAGTTGAACTGACGGAAATAGGCTTCCCCTAAACGGCCGTGAGCGCGGGCTACGTTTGGATTCAAGCGTACTGCTTCGAGCGCATGTTCTTCAGCGATGGGGTCCTGACCAAGCTGAATATACATGTAGGCAAGGCCATCATGGGCGGAGGCGCTGTTGGGATCAGCTTCGATGGCGCGTTCAAAGTAGATAATGGCTTCGGAGATGTTACCGGTGCCAAAAAAGTTGTAGGCCAGGCCAATGAGTAAGTTAACGTTGTTGGGGTCGGCGTCGAGGCCAAGGAGATAGTTATCACGGGCGGCGTCGTAGTAGCCTTGGTAATCGAGGACGGTGGCCATGTAGTAGCGAGCAGTTGGATTTTCAGGATCAACGATGACAGCGAGATCGGCCATTTCTTGGGCAAGGGTGTAGTTTTCGGGATCGCCTGGAAGAACCCAGCCAGCGGCAGCATAGGCGTAGGCGGTGGCATTTTCTGGGTTGATGTCGATGGCTTTGTCGGCGGCCTGGCGTGCTTGTGCGTATTGAAGATCTGCGCCAGGGGGATCTCCTAAATCGTAGAGACGGTCGCCGTTGGCGATGTATGCAGATGCCACCACCGTCCATACGGCGTCGTTTTCAGGAGCTAATACGATAGCTTGTTCAGCGACTTCTAGGGCGCGTTCTGGCTGTCCTGTTTTGACGAGCAGGTTGATAAGCCGGATGAAGAACTCGGGCTTGGTAGCATCGAGGCGGACGGCATTTTCGTAATACTCAATGGCTATCATGTATTCGCCATCATCTTCGCTGAGGTCTGCTAGAAGGGCGAACTCTGTTGCAGAGCGCGTTGGTTCTGGTGTTGGGGTAGGGATGATGATATCGCGTACTTCTTCCCGGTTGATGATGACGAATAAGCCGACAGCAACGCCGAACAGCACGAATAACACCAATAGGCAAGATGGCCGTTGACGCGGGTAGCGTGGATCGGTTCGTTTGATGACCATAGTAGAGTAAGTGAAAGCCGATGATTTTTGTCGGCATAAAGTGTTGAAGTGATCATAGCATCTGGTGGGGGAGCGTCAAGGTTGTGTTGGCGGTTCTTATGGCGGGTTTATGAAGTGCAGCAGAGGTAGCTGTCTGCTGGGAGATCCACGCGGATTTTTCAGTTTTGAGGGGGGAAAGGGGCTTGTTGATGTGTCATTCGGGCGCATGCGCCCAGGCGTACTCCTCAGGATGACGGTCGCATTAAGTTTTGTGGCGCAGGCGCCAGACGAGGCCGACAGGATAGCCTAACATTTTAGCGATATCGCCCACAAGGCGGATGACGGGAATGAGAGCAAAGGCGCGGACGCGGGAGGGTGGACGCCAGCCATAGGTGCTGTCCCATAATCGTTCGGCTGGACGACGAGAGTAGGCACCTGTGCCTAATAGCAGCAGCAGCCACCCCACTCGTTTCTCGTTCCAGATGAGGCGCAGGATGAAGGGGAGGGCAAACAGGTAGGTGAGGTAGCGGGCGGCATGCCGTTTCCACCACAGATTGGCTTTGCCATCACCACGAGCGTATAGGTAATATTGTTTGAAGAAGGAGCGCAGACTGCCGCGAGGACGGAAGTAGGCAACGGCCGTTTCTGCGAAGGGGAATCGCCCATTTTTGTCCCGCAAAGCCATGTCAAATATCAAATCTTCACTGTAATCGAGCCACTCGGGATAGCCGCCGACTTCTGCCCATGCGTCTTTGAGGAAAGCGACGGAGCGGCTGGAAGGGAGGAAGGTTTGCGGGTTGATGTCTTGACGGGTAGGGAGGACGGTGGCGCTCATGACGACCTCAAAGTCGGTGTAGGGATCTGGTTCAAACCAACCGCTGACCACACGTTGCCCTTCTTCGCGGATGGGCTGGGTGAGGTCTTCAAGCCAGTAGGGCGAAAGAACGACGCCTGCATCTGTGGCGGCGATAATGGCGCCTTGTGCGGCGGCGATGGCGCGATTGCGCCCTTCGCTGATGTTGGTGCCTGGGGCGACGATGACGTTCAGAGGCAGCCATTTTTTGTACTCAGCCAGGATTTCCAGGGTGTTATCTGATGAACCGCCATCACAGATGACGATTTCGTCTGGCAGGATGGATTGCTGGATGAGGGAGTCTAATAACGGCCGTATGGCTTCTCCTTCATTTTTGACTGTGCAGATGACAGAAATGTTCATGACATGCATTTCCCTTATGACGCAGCGCGTTGCGAATTGTACTATAAATTTAAAATAGCGGTATAAAACTTGCTACATTAGTGCCTAAACCCCTACGAGACCTATACGTTGCAGGTGTTTTTTAAGATTGCCCGTGCTAGAATCGAGGCGTTATGAAAGATTTGAGTATTGTTGTACCTGTGTACAATGAGGTTGATAATGTGCGACCGTTGCTGGATGAGATTACGGTTGCTTTGGCTGCGCTGAACCTGGATTATGAAGTTCTGTTTGTTGATGATGGCAGCACGGATGGCAGTTTTGAGGTGCTGAAAGCGATGTCTGAGGAGAATTCGCGGAGTGTTGTGGTGCGTTTTCGCCGCAATCATGGGCAGACAGCTGGATTTGCTGCCGGGTTTGCTTATGCAACGGGTCAGCGTATTTTGACGATTGATGCTGACCGCCAAAATGATCCGGCGGATATTCCTAAACTGATGGCGAAGATGGATGAGGGTTATGATGTGGTGAATGGTTGGCGGCAAAATCGGCAAGATGCATTTTTGATGCGTAAGGTGCCCTCTTACATTGCTAATCGCTTGATTGCCCGTCTCTCTGAGGTGCCGCTGAAGGATCGAGGGTGTTCGCTGCGTTTGTTTAAGGCAGAGGTTGTGGAGGAATTGCATTTATATGGTGAACTGCATCGCTTTATTCCTGAGATGATCAGTTTTGCAGGATTCACGATGACTGAGGTGCCGGTGAACCACCGTCCGCGAGTGGCTGGACAGGCGAAGTATGGTATTTCGCGTACGTTCCGTGTCATTGTGGATTTGATGACTGTTTTGTTTTTGCGCAAATATATGGATCGTCCGATGCACTTTTTTGGCTTGATTGGCCTGCCTTTAGGCGTTGTTGGTGGCTTGATGATGATGTACCTCATCTCGCTCAAAGTTTGGGGCGGGCTCAGTGCCGGTTGGGCTGGTTTTCATGCGATGCGGATTGGGGAACGGCCGTTACTCATCCTCAGTGTTTTGCTTATCATTTTAGGTGTTCAGTTTTTGATGATGGGATTGTTGGCTGAGTTTATTTCCCGAACTTATTACGAGACCCAACACAAGGCTGTTTATTACGTGAAAGAGGTGTTGGGGCGTGAAGCGCAGGAACCACCTGTACACGAGTTGTGAGTTTGATTCTTAACCGCAGGGGGTGCGGAGAAAAAAATCTGTGAAATTTTTCGGCAAACTCAGGACAACTCTTGTGAAAGCTGCGGTTTTTATGTTTTCTATGGAAACTGCTGTGTGTGAGCAGGTGAATGAGCGGCGTACTTTTAAAAGTGCGTCGTTTTTGTTGTTTATGATGGTGCCGCTGCTGTCGTTGGTGGCGATTCAGCCGATTTTGACGGGGAGCTTACCCTGGCGCGGTGATGGCTTGCTCCATTTGCTGCGTTTGGCGGAGCTAGAACGCGGGGTGCGGGCTGGGGTGTTGTTTCCCCGTTGGTCACCGGGTTTGGGTTATGGCTATGGTTTTCCCCTGTTTCATTATTACGCGCCATTTAGTTACTATGTGGGGTTGATACCCCGTTTGTGGGGCTTGTCGCTGCCGGTGTCGTTGGCGGTGAGTTATGTGTTAGCGCTGTGGGTGTTGGGATGGGGTGTCGCTTTGTGGGCACGGGATGTGTGGCGAAGTTGGTTGGGCGTGGTAACGGCCGTTCTCGCGGCCCTCTATGCTCCCTACATTCTTTACAACGTCTATCATCGTGCTGCTTTAGCTGAGTTGTGGGGATTGGCTTGGTTGGTGATGGTGCTGTGGGCGGTGAACAAGATTATGCATGAGCAAAGATTAAAGCTAAAGAGGGCCAGGGCGCCATTCATTTTTAAGCTGCAATCTTTAATTTTAATCGCCGTTTTCTACGCACTGCTCATTCTCAGCCACAACATCACGGCCATGATTGGCACCGTTTTTATTGTAAGCTATGCTGTTTTATTGTTAGCCAGTAGCCAGAAATTCATCATCCAGCGTTTAGCTTTCATCCTTCCTGGTTTACTCCTCGGTCTTGGCCTCTCTGCCTTTTTCTGGCTACCAGCCTTTTTTGAGCGTGGTTTGGTGCAGATTGAGAATTTGACGGCAACTGCTGGTTTTACTTATGTCAATCACTTTCTGGCATGGACTGACATTTTGGCTCGCCCCCAAACGGCCGATCCGATGCAAGTGAACCCGGCCATTCCCCGAAGTTTGAGTTTGCCGGTGGTAGGGTTAGCGTTTTTGGCGTGGTTGCCGATACAAGGATTAAAGATTGAGAGAGTGGCATTAGTGAAAGTTCAACGGCTGGGGTTAACAGGGGCGGCGTTGTTATCTTTGTTTATGGTGCTGCCATGGAGCCAGCTGTGGTGGGAAGCCGTTGACTTGCTCGCTTTTGTGCAATTTCCCTGGCGATTTTTAGGGTCTGCCAGCATTTTTCTGGCGATGCTCGCTGGATTTGGCGCGATGCGATCAGGCGAATGGTTGGCTGCACACTTCAAACTTCACCATTCACAATTCAAACTTCACCATTCACCATTCACAATTCAAACTTCACCATTCACCATTCACCATTCACAATTCACCATTCACAATTCACAATTCAAACTTCACCATTCACCATTCACCCTTCTCTTATCCTCAATGATTATTTTCTTTTCCCTTCCTTGGCTCTTTCCTGGTCGTGCGCAGAGTTTGCCCGAAGATATTTCCGCAGCCGAGACAATTCAATTTGAGGTAGAAACAGGGTGGCTAGGAACAACAGCAGCGGCAGATTATTTGCCACGGGATGTGCAGACATTGCCACAGCCGGACGCTGCGCGGTTTGGTTTAGCGGCGAGTGAATTGCCTCGGGAGCTACATGTTCAAGATTTGGCTACAGATTTCTTCAGCATTCGATTTAATTATGAGTTGAAAGAGGAGTTTGCGACTGCTACAACAAGCGCAGTAAACGCCGTTTTCCACCAATTTTTTTTCCCCGGCTGGCAAGCCACATTAGATGGCGCCCCGTTGGTCATTTCACCAAGCGAGCCAGAGGGGTTAATAACGGCCGTTCTCCCTCCAGGTGGTCACAAGCATGAGCATAGCTTTGAACTCGCATTCAGAAATACACCACTGCGCACCTCCGCCAATCTCATTTCCGTAATTAGCGTGACACTGCTGCTCCTACTGGCGGCGTACGCCATTATCCGCAACCCGTCATCCCTTCACCCTTCACCATTCACCCTTCACCATTCACCCTTCACCATTCACAATTCACAATTCAAACTTCACCATTCACAATTCACCATTCACCATTCACAATTCACCATCACCGCTGCTTTAGTCATCCTGGCCATCTTCGGCCTAAAAACCCTGCTTCTCGATCACATCAACTCCCCCTTCCGTGCCGTGCAATTTGACGCACAAACCCTGGCAACCACACCCCGGATCAATTTTGGCAACATCATCCAGCTGCTGGAGGCTGAGCTGCCGATGGATCCGATTCCCGCTGACACTCAAATTGAGACAACATTGGTGTGGCAGGCACTGCCCCCCGTCACAGAAGAGTATAGTGTGAGCGTGCAGATGCTGGGGGAAAACGGCCGTCGTGTGGCGCAGTCAGATAGTTTTCATCCGGCCGGATTGCCGCTGCCGCGCTGGCAGGCTGGCGAGTATGGCTTTGATGAGCATGACCTGACAGCTTCACGCGGGACACCTCCTGGCGAATATGAGTTAGTCGTCTTTGTTTATAATGTGGAGACAGGGCAGCGGTTAGACATGGTAAACGAAGCAGGGCAAGCAGTTGGCAACGAGTTCAAGCTGGGGCACATTGTCCTACTTGAGCCCACACAATTCCCGGAGCCATCTGACCTTGCCCTCAGCAAAACAGAAACGGAGGATGGGGGCGCGTCACCATTTTTGACAGAAAATGTGCAGCTTTTGGGTTTCGACGCGCCATTGACCGATGTTGAAGTAGGTCAGGTTGTGCCAGTAACATTGTATTGGCACACACCCCACGCCCCACTGTTGGATTATGAGACGAATCTCTGGATGGAGTGCGAAAATGGGGCGGGGCGCACAGAGCCTGTTAATGCGGATAGCGCCTTCAGCCCCAATATGCATTGGCAGCCCGGGCAAATTCAACGAGCTGAGTTTGACGTGCCGCTGCCGCCAGTTGGGGTCACGGGACACCTGTTTGAAGCTGGGCTTTGCACATTGCATGTGGGACTTGCTGCTGCTGAGGAGGAGACAACCGTTGCCCTTGAAACCTTCCCGGTTTCTGTGCCAGAGCGGCGCTTTGATTTACCGGAAACGGCCGTTTCTATATCCACCATCCCCTTTATGGGAGGCATTTCTTTGCGTGGGTTTGTACTTGACCCGGCAACGTTTGCTCCAGGCGCGACCATCCCCCTGACACTTTATTGGCAGACGCCAGATATGATTGATACGAGTTACAAAGTTTTTGTGCAGCTTTTGGCTGAAAACGGGAACCTGGCAGCGCAGCAAGACCAAATCCCAGCCCACGGTACCCGTCCCACTACAGGGTGGGTGTTTGGCGAGTTTGTGCAAGACGATTATGCCCTTGTTTTGCCACCGGATTTGGCTCCGGGCAGCTACCAACTCATCACAGGGCTGTATGATGCTGAAATTGGCAAGCGTTTACCTTTGGCTGATGGCTCCGGTGATGCCATTACCATTCCTGTTTCAATTGAGGTAAAACCCAGTGAACGGTGAACAGCGGACAGCGATCCGTAAATAATGGATGGTGAGTAATGAACAGTAAACAGTCAACGCATGACGCCTTAAGCAAGACGTACCGCGCTTCGCGGCTGCTGGTGCCAGCCGTCCTTTTGGCGCTCAGTTTAGTAGCCTTGGAGGCAATTTTGCAGCCATCGCTGCCTTGTTCGGACGATGCTGCTTTTCATTTGCTGCGTTTAACACAGTTAGATCATTTGTTGCGGCAAGGTGTCTTTTTCAGCCGTTGGGCCCCGGACATGGCGCAAGGGTATGGTTTCCCGTTTTTCAATTTTTATGCGCCGCTTTCCTATTATTTGGCAGAAGGCGTGAGTTTATTGGCTGGCAATCTCAACCTCGGGATGCGTATCACGTTTGCCTTGGGAGTGTATGTGGCCGGGCTGAGCGCATACCGGCTGTCCCGTGATCATTTTTCACGATCAGCGGCGGTGGTAACGGCCGTTGCCTACATGTATGCCCCTTACTTTGCCTACGACATCCTTTTTCGTGGTAATTTAGCGGAGTCCATGGCTTGGTTATTCCTGCCGCTTTCCCTGTGGACGATGGGGAGGCTGGCCAGGTCTGGGCAGAATCGTTGGTTGGTGGCAGCCGCGCTCAGTTATGCCGCTGTGCTGCTTACGCATAATGTATTTGCCTTGATTTTTACTCCGCTGCTTGGCCTATATGGATTAGTTGAATTGCCAGATAAAAGGTTAAAAATAAAAGAGTTGGCATCAAGGGTTAATCTTCAATCTTCAACCCCAAATTGCTTTCCCGTTATCCTGGCTTTGCTCCTCGGCCTGGGTCTGGCAACTTTCTTTTGGCTGCCAGCGATGGCTGAACGCGCTTTTGTCCATAGTGATCGTTTGCTGGTGCCGCCGATTTTTGTTTATTGGGGTAATTTTGTGACGTTGACAGAGGTGTTTGCGCTGCCGCAGACAATGTACACAAACCTTATCAATCCGTCACCCTCTCGTTCTTTGGGGTTGATTCCGCTACTGTTGGCTTTGCCCGCGCTGCTTGTGGGATGGTGGTACTCCCGCAAGCGCGATAGGCGGCGGCAGGTGGCGTTTTTTGGTGTGGCAACGGCCGTTTACCTGTTCCTGATGTTGGCCGTTTCCGAACCGATTTGGGCCAGCTTGCCCCTCATCGAATATGTGCAGTTTCCTTGGCGCTTGCTAGGACCGGCTGCGCTCTGTTTGGCCATTTTAATTGGCGCCAGCGTAGATATTTTCGCAGATTCTGGCTCACGCCTCACACCCATCATTGCCGCAATTTATGGCATTGCCTTGATTTTAGGCAATCTCTACTGGTGGGATGCCCGCTATTGCCCTGGCCTGGAAGATCCCACAATTGCCGATATGCAGGAATTCGAGCGTGCGTCGCAGACGATTGGCACGACAGCAAAGGGTGAATATTTACCGCTGACGGTAGCATACCTGCCAGAAGAACCGGCTGTAACCCCATTTGCCCCATTGCCAGACACGTTGACAAACTCAGTGACCGGTGGGCAAACGGCCGTTCACACCCCCAAGCAATTTGCCGTCACCCTGTCTGCTCGTGAACCGTTCACGCTGACAGCCAATACCTTTGCCTATCCCGGCTGGCAGGCAGAAATCAACGGTAAAAGAGTAGACATAACGCCAAGCGAGGGCACAGGACTTATCACCATTCCCGTTCCTGCCGGTGATTCCGACATCAGCATCACCTTCCGCGAAACGCCGCTGAGATGGGTGGCAAATGTAGTGTCGTTGGTGAGCTTGGGGGGAATGCTGCTGGTGGTGATGGGTAGAAGAGGAGCCAGGTGGCCAGGTGGACGGGTGGCTACGCGGCAGGATGACGAGGTGGCCGTGCTGGTGGTGTTGTTGGTTGTGGGATTGCTGCTTTGGGGTGTGGTGGTGTGGCTTTTGCCCAGAGTAGAGTCTCCGTGGCAGCGCTCAACATTCCCCGGTGCTGTCACATCGACAGACCCAGTGACCCGATTTAGCAACAACATGGAATTGCTCAGTTATGAACTTGAGGCGCGGGAAATGGCGGCAGATGACAGCTACTTGGTGCAGTCAAACTGGCGGGTGGCGCAGCCGGTGGCGAGAGATTTCCGCGAGACGGTGCGGCTGGTAGATGAGGCTGGCTTGCTGTGGTCGGCAAAAACGGCCGTTTCCCCGCGCTGGTATCGTGAGCCCACGCCCACGTTTGCCTGGACGCCTGAGCAGTTTGCTGATTCGCAGCTGCTCATCGAACCCATACCAGGCACGCCACCCGGTCTGTACATGGTGCAAATGGTGTTGTTTGACGAGGAGACCCTGGCTCCTGTGTCCTTGGCAGATGGACAAACGACTTTGAATTTGGGCACAGTACAAGTTCGTCGCCCACAGGAAACATTTGCGTTGGCGCCACAATATCCACTCAGCCAAACGTGGGATGGCGTCACACTCATTGGCGTTAGCCTGGATCGTGACGCTGCTGCTCCAGGCGATCCGTTCTTGCTCTCGTTATATTGGCAAGTGGATGAAGCATTGACTGGTGATGCTGTGGCTAGATTGTCCTTGGTCGATGAGGAGAGAACGGCCGTTTTCACTGCAAACTTGCCCCCCGTCCACGATAACTTCCCCACCAGTCAATTTCAGACGGGTGATTTATGGTTGGGTCAGCATGCCTTCCATTTGCCTGTTGATTTAGGCAGTGGTGAGTATGTGTGGGAGCTTTTGTGGTGCGTTGATGATGAATGTGACAAGGAAACGGCCGTTCTGGGCAACTTGACTATCAGCGCCCCAGAACGCCTTTTTGAAGCGCCGCCACTAGACATTGAAACCCATGCCCGCTTTGATGAAGTCGCAACTTTACTGGGTATCAATGGCCTGCATCCCACGTCCTTCACTCAGCATCCTTCGCTGGCTCTGGTCTGGCAATCTAACAGCGAAACTCCTACCAGCTACCGCGTTTTTGTCCATCTGGTAGATGAAACTGGGCAAATTGCAGCACAGTCAGATGGTATACCAGCCGCTTGGCGCCGCCCGACAACAGGGTGGCTGCCCGGTGAAATCATCCTGGATGAGCATCATTTGTTGCTGGAAAATGTGCCATCTGGCAGCTATGAACTGCGGATTGGCCTGTATGATCCAGCTGCGGGTGTGAGATTAGTGCTGGATGATGGCGAAACGGCCGTTACCATTCCCAATGTGATGCTGCCATGAGTGGTGTTCAACGCAGACCGGTACTGAGCCGGGTTGAAGCGGACGCAGAGACGCAGAGGACAACCTCTGACCGCTGGTCATGGGTCATTGGTCTGCTCATCGTCATGGGTATAGCTGCCTTCCTCCGCTTCTATCGTCTCCACGAACTGCCCCCGGGTATGTGGTTTGATGAGGCGTGGAGCGCAGTAGCAGCACGAGAAACGGCGGCGCAGGGGGTTTTCCCACCTTATTTTGCAGCCAGCTTTGGTGGGATGCATCCCGCCATTGTGTACCTCACTCGCTTCGCCAATCTGTTTACCGGTGGGCATCCTTTAACGATTCGCTACGCCCTGGCTGTGGTGGGTACATTGACGGTGGGGCTGGCGTTTTTTTGCTATCGCGCGATTTTTGGCTTGAAGCGTGAAGCGTTAAGATTGACGATTGAGGCTGACAGACAATCGTCAATCCTTGCTTTGTTGGCTGCTTTCATCCTCGCCATCACCTTCCCCTTTCTGCTGTTCACGCGCATCGGTTTTGAATCAAGCTTGGTGGCTCCGGCCAGTTTGCTGGTGTTTTGGTGCCTGGCGGTGGCGTTACGGAAGGGCAAAGCGGGCTGGTATGGATTAACAGGGGCTGTGTTGGGCTTGTCGTTGTACAGTTTTGATACGGCGCGATTTTTGCCTTTTGCTGTTTCGTTGGCGTATTGGGGGGTGGTGCTGCTGCATCAGCGAGAAGCTGGCTGGCGGCGTCATTTGTTGAATTTTGCGTGGCTCACTTTGGCGGCACTGGTGGTGTTTGCGCCGTTGGGCAGATATTTTTTCTTGAACTGGGAGCAGTTTACGGAGCGGGCGGGCATTACCACGTACCATACGTTGGGACCAGGGGCAAAGTCGGTGCCGTTGGCACTGCTGCGCAATGTCTGGCGCACAGTAGGCGGCTTGTCACTGCCTCGGTTTGGTGATGTGATTGCGCGGCACAACTTGCCTGGGCGGCCGCTGTTTGATCTGTTCCTCTCGATTTTGTTTTGGTTGGGTGTGGGCGTGTTGGGGTGGCGATGGAAACGGCCGTTCTCCATCATCCTCATCAGTTGGGCAGGGGTCATGCTCTTGCCCGTCATTCTCACCGATGGCGCCCCGACCTACACACGTATCTTTGGCGCGATTCCGGCATTAGCGGCGATGGCGGCTTTGCCGTATTCGGTATGTCGTAAACCCTGTTTCGAGAATCGGTCACGGCTGACAGCTGACAGCTTACGGCTTACAGTTTTGGCGCTGCTGCTGCTTTCTCTAGCCACCACAGCTTACGATTACTTTGAGCGTTGGGCGGATGAGCCAGCTTTGTATGACCAATTTCAGGTGGGGGAGTGGCAAGCGGCCATGTTGGCCAAAGAAAGGTTAGCTACGGACACTGTGTATCTTGTGCCGGCGCAAGTGGCACCAGAAGTGCCAACGTTTGATTTGGTACTGGGTGGCTCAAACATCCGAGAATTTGGTGCCAATTGTTTGGCAGGACAGGCAGAGGGAAAACGGCCGTTAACTTACATTTTAAAGCCATCATCTGCGCCTGATACCCTGGCGGCTCTACAGGCTGTCTATCCCCAAGGGGCAATGGCAGAGTTGATTATCAGCCCGTTGACCGGCGAGGAACTGTTCTCTGTGTTCCACGTGCCCATACACAACCAACGACCAGCGGATAACGAACAACGAGCCACGGCTAACGCCCAATTCGGTGAAAATATCCAGCTTTTGGGTCGGCCGGAGATGGTGGTGACGGAAACGGCCGTTACCCTTCCCTTTACCTGGCAGGCGAGAGGCCACCTATCAGCTGACCACACTTATTTTGTTCATCTTTATCAGGCTGGTGCAGAAGATGAGCCGCCGCTGGCGCAGTTGGATCAGCAGCCGTGTTTAGTAACCAGTCGTTGGCATGAAGGAGAAATTGTGCGGGAAACGGCCGTTTTGCCCATCCCGGCTCACTTGCCCCCGGGTGAATACACGCTGGGGCTTGGCTGGTACACTTGGCCCACATTTGAGCGCCTTCCCCTGACCAACAGCACCGATTCTTGGTCTGGAAACCGGCTGCCTTTGGGGCAGATAACCATTGGTGACACAGAGGCGACGCCATGACGAAGTCGAAGCTCGCGGATTGGCACCCTTTGTCACGGGCAGAACTGCTCTGGTTTGGGCTGCTGTTTGGCATCGTGACCACCATCGCGGCGGCTGCGTTTTGGCCCGTTTTGCCCTGCAGTGACGATACCCTGCCACACTTCTACCGCACTGTTCAGCTGCATGCCAACGTGCAGCGAGGTGCGCCATTTTTGCAGTGGGGGCCGGAAATGCTGCGGGGCTATGGCTACACCATTTTCCTCTTTTATGCGCCGCTGACGTATTGGCTGTTGGAAACTATCCATCTGCTTGGTTTTGATTTTGGATCGTCGATGCAGATTTTGTATGGGCTGGTGTTGTGGCTGGCGGGTTGGGGCGGATATGTGTTGGCGCGACAGTTTTTAGCGCCGGTGGGAGCCTTTGTGGCGGGTTTGGCGTATCTATTTGCGCCGTATTTTTTGTATGATGCTATCCAGCGCGGGGCGCTGCCGGAGACGTTGGCGTTGGCGTTGGCTCCGTGGGCGTTGGCGGCGGCTTTACATGCGCTGGACAATCCGCGAATCAACACGATAGCCCGGGCGACTGTTTTATGGACGCTGTTGATTTTAGCACACAACGTGGTGCCCTTGTTTGCTCTCAGTTTGCTGCTCATGTTTGCTCTGGTTTCTTGGACGACGCCCACGGTGACTTCGCTGTTTGTGTCGCTGCGTACTGTGGCATTGGTGCTGGGCTTTGCCCTGGGATTGACGCTGTTCTTTTGGCTGCCGGGGCTGGTTGAGCTGCAATACACGCAGTCGCGTCAGCCGAACCCGCCCTATCAGGATTGGCCGAGTTATGAGCAGCATATTGTGCCGGTGCGGGATTTGGTGACGCTGCCCGCTGATCCCGCTGATCCCCATTTAATGAATCCGCCCGTTCCACGCACGTTGGGCTGGGCACAGGCGGTGTTGGGTCTGGCAGGGATGGTGTCGCTGATTGGGTACAGAAGCCAGCCGCTGGGTTTGCGGCGGTGGCGGCGTTTGCTGGTGCTAGCTGTGGTGACGATAACGGCCGTTTTCTTTAGCAGCCAGTGGTCGCTTGGGGGCTGGCGGCATTTGCCGCTGCTCAATTTTATCCAGCTGCCAACACGTTTCTTGGGATTGGCCAGTTTAGGCGTGGCGTTGCTGGCGGGGGTGGCTGTTGCTCAAGGGGCAAGGTGGGCTTCAAAAAAGTGGTGGGTGACGGGCATTTTGGCTCTTGGCGCTTTGCTTGTTTCCTTGTCTGGGTGGGCGTGGTTGTATCCCCGTCCTTGCCCTGTGCCGGTACAACCGACGCGAGAGGATTTGGCTCAGGCGACAACATGGCAGCAATGGTATGCTGAGGCGCAGGCGGAGCTGCTGCCCTGTTGGGTGCAGCGCTTGCCGCCGGAAGATGTGTTGATTGCACAATACCAGAACGAGCGTGCGGTGAATCGCTTGCGCTTACCGGACACGGACGCTGCGGCAACTGTTGTGACCTTGTTAGATTGGCAGTCAGGGCAAGCGGGTGATGTGTACCGACTGGAGGCAGCGGACACAGTGACTTTGGTGTATCAAGCGTTTTATTTTCCTGGATGGCGGGCAGCGTTGAACGGCCGTTCTCTGCCCATCACGATCACCGCGCCTGAAGGGTTTATGCAGGTGACGGTTCCGGCCGGTGAACATGTGCTGGATATTCGCTTTGGTCCGACGCGGTTACGGTGGCTGGCGTTGCTTGTGAGCGGCGTAACGGCCGTTGCCCTGGTCGTTTGCATCTGGCTTGGCCACAAGAAGGAAAGGGCTCCCGAGCCAACCCGTTTCCCGCAGGCGTATCGTCAAGCGCTGCCTATGTTCTTGGCGGCAGCGTTGTTCTGTGTGGCGGTTAAATGGATGATTGTGGATCGGGTCTCATCACCGCTTTGGGCGGATCGGTTGCAGCATGGGCAGTTGACGGGTGTTGCTCATCCAGTGGTGGTGCAGTTTGACAATGAGTTCCTTCATTTGGGGTATGAGGCGCCAGATGAAATTGCCGGCTCGGAGAATTTTGTGGTGACGCAGTATTGGACACCGCTGCGCGATATTGGTGTGCCGTATGGGTTTAGCTTGCAGGTGGTGGATGAGGCTGGTCAGGTGTGGAGCCAATGGCTGGGACGGCCGTTTAACTATACTCATTTTCCGGCGCTGGAAAGCTGGCAGCCGGGCGAGTATGCCCGGGATGCTCATGATTTGAAATTGCTGCCAGGGGTGCCGCCCGGTGAATATTGGTTGGAAACGGCCGTTTTTCGCCGTGATACGGATTTGTCTTTGATGCCTGCTGGCGGTGAGATTGGCAGCGCACCCGATAAGGTGCGGCTGGGGCGTTTGCGTGTTTTGCCCGGGGAGTGGCAGCTGGATGCCGAGACCGCGCAAGTTGGCACTTATGCCCCGATGACGTTAACGGCCGTTTCTGCTGATGTGGGTTCTGAGCCTGTCGCGGTGACGTTGTTAGGCTGGACGGTGCCGGATGTGGTTTGGAGGCCAGGTGAGTTGGCACCGGTTGAGCTGCTCTGGCAGGGTCGTCAGTCTGGCTTGCATGCGCAGACCGCGTTTGACTTGTGGCTGGTTGATGATAATGAGGAGATTGTGGCGGAAACGGCCGTTGTCCTGGACAGTCTAGAAGCAAAAAATATTTTGCGCACTAAAGTAAGTTGGCAGCTGCCCCCAGGATTGGAAACGGGTGTGTACAAGATTATACTTCCTGCTGGCGGGCAAAACATTGAATTAGGTCAATGGCACATTGACGCGCCAGACCGCATCTTTGAGCAGCCGGAGGTAGACATAACATCGAACTTTGCGGTGGATTTTGCTAGATTGGTCGGTCACTCCATGGTGGCTGTGGACAGTAGGCTTATCGACATAGAACTGGTTTGGCAGGCCAGCGCCGAAACGCCGATGAGTTACCGTGTGTTTGTTCACCTGCGCGATGAAAATGGCAATCTTGTCACCCAATCTGATGCCATCCCTGACCATTGGACGCGCCCTACCACTGGCTGGACATGGGGTGAATTCATCAAAGACAAGCACACGCTCACGATGCCTGCCACGGTTGCTCCCGGCGAGTATACGTTTGTGGTTGGCTTCTATGAGCCAATGACCGGAGAGCGCTTGGGTGAAACAGAGATTGGCAAGTTGACGGTGAAAAATGACTAGTACCTTACGAGCCAACTGGGTGTGCCGTGAATAAGAATATCTGCCATGAATGCCACCAATGCCATTAGTAAACTGTCAAAATTGGTGCAATTTGTGTTATTTGTGGCGAACATGTTTTGGTTCTGGCTCGTCCAGGTTAGGGTGAATGAAAAGATGACAGCATGCAAGAAGTTAGATGGAACTGTCTGGCGCCACGCGATACAATTCCCATGATGAAAGGTAAACTACTCACTTTCCTGGCTTTAGCCTTGCTGGCAATCCCAGCCGCTTCCCCTTACTTTCTGCCCGGTGTGCCACGTACCAATGACCTGATAACACACCTGGTGCGCAGCCTTTTGTGGGGCGAAGCGGTTTCTTATTCTGGTTTGTGGCCTCGTTGGTCAGCAGAGTTGGTCTATGGATACGGTTATCCAGTTTTCAACTTCTTTCCCTCGCTGTTTCATGCTTTTGTGCAATTGATTTATCAATTGGGGCTGCCACTGCTCACCGCTTATCGAGTGGTGGTTTACTTACATTTTTTGTTTGCGGCGGCAACTAGTTATTGGCTGGGCAAGGAGGTTTTTGGCTCAAGTCTGGCTGGCTGGGGCGCAGCAGTGGTTTACGTCTACAGCCCTTATTTGCTGTATGATGCTATTGTGCGCGGTTCTGGTCCGGAGACGCAGGCGTTGGCCTTGCTGCCGCTACTGGTTTTGGCGATTTGGAAAGCGAGTGAGCCGTTAACAGGGCACCGTGGGCAGCGGGGGGGGAGGCGTCGCGCGGTAATCTTTAATCTCCACGCTCCTGAATGGGTTGTAATCACGGCCGTTCTCTTTACCATTACCTTGCTTTCTCACCCGATTGTGTACCAACTGCTTATTCCCATTGGCGTGTGGGTTCTGATCAAAGCTGCGTTTGGAGCCAAAAGGGGTGAACTGGGGCAAACGCTTGTTGGGCCTGCTCTGGGCATTGGGTTGGGTGTGATGCTGTCAGCTTTTTATTTGCTGCCGGCGTTTGTGGATGTCGGCATGACGCAATCAGACCAGGCTATTAGCCGGGGCTACACTTACCAGACGAACTTTCTGACATGGCTAGACATGATGCGTTGGCCGACTATCCCTGCTGATCCGGCGCTCATCAATCCACCCGTGGTGCGGGCGCTGCCGGTGGTGGGGCTGTTGTGGGCGGTGGTGGTTATCGCTGGGCATTGGCGGCGCAGTACCCGTTCTCAGCGTGAAATTGCCGTGGCGTGGACGGCCGTTCTCTTTCTTTCTGCCTGGCTTATCACTCCGTATTCTCAGTGGGTTTGGGATTATTTTCCTTTGCTTCGCCTCACGTTTTATCCTTGGCGCTTGTTGAGCATGAGTGCGCTGGCAACGGCCGTTCTTGTGGCGTTGTCCATGAAAATGATTGAAGATCGAAGCCTGAGGATTAAAGATTGGGCTAATTTTCAATCGTCAGCTTTTAATTTTTTGCCTTCGTTGGCTTTCACTTGCCTCATCCTCATTTCCTCTATCCCTTGGCTTTATCCGCCGCGCCTGTCGATGCCGGAAGACATTACAATGGCGTATGCTTTAAGTCAGGAACTGCCGCCGTTGTTTATTGGCACGACGACGCTGGGCGAGTTTTTGCCGGCGACGGTAGCAGAACTGCCTGGTAAGTTACCGGAAGAAGCGGAACTGCGGGCAGGTCATAATCCTGACCGTTTGCAACCGGCAGAAGGGCTTACCTGGACGCGGCTGGATGAGAATCCGATTGATGCCAGGTATGAGGTGGTGATGGAACGGCCGTTAACGGCCGTTTACCGTCAATTTGCTTTCCCTGGTTGGCAGGTGTGGGTCGATGGTGAGGTGGTTCCTATCACGCCTGGCGAGCCACATGGTCTGATCACTTTCCCTGTTCCTGCAGGCAATCATGACGTGCAAATTTCTTTCACTAACACCCGGGCTCGCTGGCTGGGTGGGGTGGTTAGCTTTGTGGCGTTGGTAATGGTGATAGGCTTTGCTATTTATTCGCTGATCAATGGGAAATGGTTCACGGTGGGGGGGCGATGGCGTGAACGCGCTGCCCCGTCGTCGATTCAAAATCCTCAATTGTTAATTCTCTGGGGGATAACGGCCGTTCTCCTTTGGTTGTTTTTTTCTTTTGTAGATACGCCACTGCGCCAAAACACCTTGCTAGCAGAAGGTATTAGGGGCAAACCAGTCATCACGCCGCTGGATTATGCTGGTGAAGTACGGCTGCTGAGTGTTGAAGCCCCCACTGCCCCGGTGGCCGCCGATGACGAGATTGCGCTGACGCTTTACTTTCAGGCATTGCGGGATATTGGCGTGCCGTACCACATTGGCGTGCAGGTACGTGATGCTGATGGGTTTAACTGGATGGCAGATGATGCGCGTCCTTTTGACTGGCGTTTCATTGCTGAGGAGCCATGGCCGCTGGAGGCATACCGCATGGAGCCCTTCCTCATCACGCTGGCCGAGGGCACGCCGCCCGGAACCTACAAGTTCCACGTTGGCCTGGTGCGAGCTGATACGGGGCAAACGGTGGCGTCTCATGATTTGGGCGATCTGTTTGTCAGTATGCCTAGTACGGGTGAGAAACCGTTGGAAGAGGGCATGGTTGCGGCGGCAGGCGCAGCGAGCGAAAATTTGCAGCTTTTGGGCACACGGTTAGACCGGAAAGAAGCAGCGCCAGGTGATCCGATGCGGGTGACGGCGTTGTGGCAGGTTTTGGCACCAGGGGCGCAAAATGAATTTACGCTGCAGCTGGTTTCATCTGGGGGAGAGGTGCTTCTTAGCCAGGTGGAGACGATTGCTCCGTTATATCCGCCGGAGCAGTGGGGGGCAGGGGATCGGCTGCGCAGTGAGAGTTTGTTCCGTTTGCCTGCCTCTATGCCACAGGGCAAACATACCTGGCAGATCTTTTGGGGGGATGCGTCGGTTGTTGTGGGTGAGGTGCAAGTGAATGCACCGGAGCGCAGTTTTGAGATAGTTGCCATGGAAACGGCCGTTGGTGAAACCTACGGCGACGTAGCGACTTTACTAGGCCTCAACGCAAACCGCGAAACAGGGGAGGTCACGCTTGTCTGGCAGGCCGAAAACGAAACACAGACCAGCTATCGAGTGTTTGTGCATCTGCTGGCTGCAGATGATGCCATTCTCAGCCAATCAGATGGCGAGCCAGTTCAGTGGAGCCGCCCCACCACGGGCTGGCTTCCTGGTGAGATTTTGCAAGATACGCATAAACTTTCATTTCCAGATAGCCCAGATGGTTTACGCTTGCGCATTGGCCTATATGATCCCCAAACGGGTCAGCGGCTGCCTACTGAAACTGGAGATTCTGTGACCGTTTTTATTCCTTGAGAGAGTTGAGGGGGAGCCGCCTCTTAAGAAAACCCAGCCTTGATAGGCGTGATTTTTCTTAGGGGCACCCCCCCAAATCTGTTTGACTTGCCTGGCTTGTTCGGATCAATAAGCAATTTCCTAATCCCCAATTTCGGCTTTAAAATCTTTTTGCACAATCATTATCTTTCTCATATACAATGTTAACGCTCGATATACGTTTTTCTTACACAAGGGGAGGATAATGTGGCGTATCTAAACACAAATACACTTTCCTGAAATTTTGGAGGTAACTGACATGAAAACTTTAGTACGCTGGAATCCAACACGCACAATTTTTGATGAAATGGATCGTCTTTTTGAGGAATCAACACCCACACGTACCTGGAATTTACCATTAGACGTGATTGAAAATGAAGATGGTTACGTCATCAAGGCTTCTATTCCCGGTGTCAATGTGGATGATTTGGATGTGGTCTTAGAAGATAATGTTTTGACTATCAAAGCAGAGGTCGAAGCTGAAGAGGTTACTGAAAATGAGCAGTTCCACATTCGTGAACGTCGTAGTGGTAGCTTTAGCCGCAGCTTGCGCTTCCCTGTTGATGTCAATGGTAATGACATCTCAGCTAACTACTCTAACGGTGTTTTGAACCTGAATGTACCGAAAGCTGAGGAAGTCAAGCCAAAACAAATCAATGTAACTATCAACAACTAACGTGTCCCTTACTGAACGCTTACTTTTTGTGATACTTGGTTTTTAAGTATTATCCAATCCCTCCTTTTGCGAAAAAGGCTCCACCAATATGGCTGGAGCCTTTTTTGTGAAGTAGCTATCTCTGGCAGGAGGTCTGTAGCGATGCTCATATGCATGCCCAAGGATAACTCACTGTTAAGGATTGACGATGAAATAAAATATGGAATTGCATCGTCAGTTTTAAGGAACGGTAAGGAAACGACTTCGTCGTATTATTCAATTTCTGTTTCTTGGATTGAGAGCCTGGCGCATCACAGTTAAATTTGGCTCTGTGCCTGTAAACTTAGCAAAAGCTTGAGCGCCTTGGTGGAGGAGCATCCCCAGGCCATTGGCTGCCAGGCAGCCGGCGGCTTGCGCTTGCTGCATGAAGCGGGTGGTGGTGGGGTTGTAGACGAGGTCGTAGGCAAAAGCGCCTGGAGGAAAAGCCAACTCATCTGGCCAGATGGAGGTCTCGATGTGGGGCGACATGCCCAGCGGCGTGGTGTTGATGATGAGGGGAGCCGTGGTGGCGCAAACGGCCGTTTCCATTTCCCCAATCGGCCATGCATTCAGCCAGCCATTGCCATTTACGTGCGGACTAATCTCATCGACTAGCTGCTGCGCTTGCTCCATGCGTCGTGCCAACACCTGCACCTGTCCCCCAGCTTGTGCCAGCCCATACGCTGCCGCCCGTGCTGAACCGCCCGCACCCAGCACCAGACAAGAACGAGACTCTACCTCTATCCCCAACGATGCCAAATCAGCCAGGAAACCTGACCAGTCGGTGTTGTACCCGGAAAGAAACGACGAATGACGAACGACGAATGATGAATGTTCACTGCCTGCCGAAAACTGTTCACCGATTACGACTGTATTCACCGCCCCAATCGCTTTAGTTCCCGCTTCAATTTCATGCAAGAACGGCATGATTGCTTGCTTATGTGGTACGGTGATGTTAAAACCGCGAAAACCGAGGCTGGGCAGCCCGCGAACGGCCGTTTCTATATCATCAGGGTGAACTGGCATGGCTACATACACAACATCCAGCCCCAAATCTGCCGCCGCTGCGTTGTGCATCGCCGGACTAAAACTGTGAGAAATCGGCCAACCTATCAGGCCAATGAGTTGGGTTTTGCCAGAAATGTTCATAGGGGCAAAGTAACAAGTTGGAGAGCTGATAAACACAGCTCACTGTTTACGCTTATTCCACCCACGCCATATTTGCGCCTAACGCTTGCATCGTGTCCACGAAGCCAGGAAAGCTGTCATGAATGCAGCGGGCATTGTGGATGAGGGTTTCGCCATACGTGACCAGCCCCATGACCGCGAGAGCCATACCCAGACGATGATCCTCATGGCTATCTACTGCTGCGGAAAACGGCCGTTTGGGACCATGCAGCATATAACCATCCGGGCGTTCAACCATCTCGATGTTCATCTTTGCCAGTTCCCCAGCCAGCACACCAATGCGATCCACCTCTTTTACACGCAGTTCAGCAGCGTCGCGCACGGTGGTTGTGCCTGCTGCCTGCGTGGCGGCCACCGTGAGAATGGGGAACTCGTCAATGCCGCGCACCACAACCTCGCCACCAATATCCGTGCCGTGCAGTTCGCCAAAACGAAAGGTAATGTCCACAGCCGGTTCCACACCCGTCACTCGTTCGTGGCTGATGGTGAATTCAGCTCCCATTTGCTGGAGCATTGTCAATATGCCTGTGCGCGTATCATTGTAGCCCACATGGGTAACGGTCACTTCAGAGTGTGGCACAATCGCTGCTGCCACCAGCGGGAAGGCCGCCGAAGAAATGTCGCCAGGCACAGTTAAATCAAAGGCTTGCAAGCGGCGCTCTTCTTCAGCAGGCGGCATGATGATCCAGTTACCGTCTGTACGCACATCAACGCCGACAGCATTGAGCATACGCTCCGTGTGATCTCGGGCTGGTCCCGGTTGGTAAATCCGAGTTTCGCCTGTGGCATACAGCCCCGCCAACAACAGCGCACTTTTGACCTGCCCACTGGTGACCTTCATCTCATAGGAGATTCCTTCCAGAGAAGCCGGTTTAAGGGAAAGCGGGGCTCGGCCATTGGTTGCTGAAATGTTGGCTTTCATCTGTGTTAAGGGGTCCGTGATACGACGCATGGGGCGTTTGCGCAGTTGTTTGCTGCCATCCAACACTGAGGCAAAAGATTGGCCAGCCATAATACCAGCCAGCAGGCGCATCAAGGTGCCTGCGTTGCGGCAATCAAGGGCTTTTCGTGGATCTTTCAAGCCGTGCAGCCCACGTCCCTCTATGACAAGGTTCCAGGCTGTTGGAGAATGTCGGTCAACATCGATGACGACGCCTAGTGCCTGGAAAGCATTGAGGGTAGCAATGGTATCTCCGGCAGGTAGCCAGTTGCGCACGATACTGGTGCCTTCGGCCAGGGAAGCCAGCATGATAGCACGGTGACTGATTGATTTATCACCTGGAACTGAAATGCTGCCTTTGAGCGGGGTTTTCTGGGGACGAATGAGGAGGTTGGATGAGGCCATGTGATTGAAAAAGATAGCGGGGATTAGTCCTGTGCGCGGGGCACTCTTGCGCAGCGCACAAGAAGGAGACCCTAAAATCCTCTAATCCCCGCAAAGGTTTTTATTCACCGATTTTTTGCCGGGTGGTTTGCCGTATGGGAATATCTTTCACAATTTGCTTTTGCACTTTTTGTTTCATGCGTGAAGCGAGTTTCTGTGTTTTGCCATCTTCTCGGTTTTCATCAAGACGGGCGACGGGTGGGCGGCCAACCCGTTCTGCCTGTTCCAGGGCGTGATGGACGAGGAGATAGCTTTTGGCTCGCATAAAATCCTGGTGCGTGGCATCAGGATGTTCTTCCAGGTAGGTAGCTTCAGCCGCTTTTAGTTTATCGGGCAGGTCTTGAATCTCGTCACTGGGCAGGTAGGCAGGTGAGGAACTGAATTCTAGCTGATCATGGACGGGCAAAATACGAGCTAAAATAATTTCACCGATGTTTACATTGCCGTGTCCACTTGCTTCAAAAACTTCGTACTCTTCTCCTGAAGTGATCTCTTTCAAGGAAAGTGTTTGGTCTTTGTACCCCGTAAGTTCGTAGGCGCTCGCCGGATCCGCATCAATCCAGCTATCGAGAACAGCTTGTTGATATTCGGATAAATCATCTTGTTTTTCTTCGCGGTAGATTTCGATGAGATAACGGCCGTTTTCCATCTGGTAGTCGAAAGCAAACCAATCTGTGAAACGCATCGCTTCGGGCACGCTCATCTGCTCGACATTGTCCATGTCGTAGTAATCGTTCCAGAAGAGAGGCACAGCCAGGGCAAAACTTTCGTTGAAGCGCTCATCCCGGGCATATTTCATCAGGTCGCGCCGTAGCCAGGTTGCCGCTTGTGTCCACGAACGACGTTCTTTTTCGGCTGCTTTGTCTTCTTTCATGTGACATTGTTTATATTTTTTGCCGCTGCCACAGTAACAAGGATCGTTTCTTCCAATTTTCGACATATTGCACCTCTCTTGGGAGCGAGAGTAAGCGGTTGTCTTCTCGCGTCTTACTCTTGCTTCTCGCTCTGCTCTAAGGCTGCCAGAATCGGCAGTAGTTCTTGTAAGGTTGTGATTTCATAATCAGGAACGACATCACCCAGGTCATATTCGACGTGGGCTGGGTTCATCCAGACGCTGATCAGCCCCACGGCGTTGGCGCCAGCAATGTCATTAGCCGGACGATCACCCACGAAAACGGCCGTTTCCACCTCAACATCCAATAAATTCAGTACCCGTTCATAAATGGCTGGATGTGGTTTCATGTGCCCCGTATCACCGGAGGTAATGCGGGCATCGAAATAATCCACAATGCCATAAGCCCGCAGTTCAATGTCACGCATCCACATCGACATCATCGAATTGGTCACCAGGCCGATTTTGTAGCCTTGCTGCTGCAAGCTGTCCAGCACTGGAATTGTATCATCAAATAAACCTACATCTGGCACAGGTCCCCAATCATAAGCTAATAACACCTCTTGCATGTTGATTGACGCCGTATCCAAGCCTGATGTCTCAAAACAACGGTTTAGCACAGTCTCAAAACTGATACCAGCCCAGGTTTTTTTGGCTTCTTGCCAACTATTGATAATGGCCTCTTGATAATTTTGGAAAAGCGTGTCAAATGTTGGCAGCGATTTCCCATTCATCGCCAGGTAATCATATACCTTTTGAATATGCGGACCGCTGATATTGCTCAGCCAATCCGTCTGCTGAGACCAGTCTAACAGCGTGTCATCCAGGTCAAAAATGACCGCCTGAATACGGCAATCTGTTCGTGTCACCTTAAATAGCCTCGGCTTTTTCTTTTTTCTGTGCGTACCATTCAATCGTAAGCACAATCACGGCACCCAATATGGCCAACCCGATAGCTAACCCCGTTTCAGTGATACCGGCTGCTGTAGAAACATCTGGCCACACGTTGATTTGTTTGATGACTTGAATTTCACCATGACTGTCCAAAATAAATTCGCCAGCTTCGTCCACAAGCCAGGCTATGTCCTCTTTCCATGCCCACAGCTTGCGTAAACTGCCCAGCATCAAGCCAATGAGAACTGCCAAAGTGTAATCATGGAAGCGTTTGAAAAGCCAACTCAGCACTTGCGCAAACGTAACGAGCCCAAAAGCTGCGCCAATGCCGATGAGAGCGATAGTTACCATGTCTTGGTTATTGACAGCCGCCAAAACAGTGGCGTATTTGCCTAAAATGAAGAGGATGAAGGCTCCTGAGAGACCTGGCAGAATCATGGCGCAGCTTGCTAACGCACCAGATAGGATGAGGAACCACCAGGTGTTCGGCGTTTGTGCAGGCACCAGTCCCACAATATTGTACGCGGCAATTGTGCCGACAGCTAATGTCAGGAGCAGCTGAGGATTCCATTGGGGGATGCGTTTGCTGACGGTGTACGCCGATGCAATCACCAGGCCGAAGAAGAAGCTCCACAAATACACGGGTTGATTGACCAGCATCCACTCGAGCGGCTGTGCTAGAATCAAAATAGCTAACAAAATACCCATGCCTACAGCTAACAAAAACTGCCAATTAACCAATTGGAACAATGTTTTAATTTTAAAGCGAATGGCGGCACGCCACAAAGCAGGACGGCCAATTGCCCGGATAGAATCAATCAATTCTTCATAGATGCCCAAAATGAGAGCCATCGTCCCCCCAGAAACACCAGGAACAATGTCTGATGCGCCCATTGCCATACCGCGCAACGCCAGGCCTACATAGTCACCTATGCCGCGATTGGGCTTTTCAGTTTGGGCTGCATCTTGTTTTACTTTACTTGCTTCCATATTTACCTCACGCAGATTGGCACAAACCCAATCACATGGTTTACTAAGGAACGGTCAATTATTTGAACCATTGTGAATAAGGTCGTGCCTTAAGGCTGATGATGCTATACCATAACTTATTTACGCGTCAGCCCTGAGCGCGGGATTATAGCACAAGTGTACGCTTAACAGTGAATCAGCGTGGAGGTTACGCGCCAGGAACCAGGTTCCTTTAAACTGGCAAAGCCCCCGATTGGGAGCTTTGCTTTATTAAGGAAGAGGAGGGAGAGGAGAGAGGTTGTTCTTTGTTGTTGATACCATCATAATTGTAGAGTGATGATATATGTTGTATGCTGGGTTACACTTAATTTGTACACTGTCATACTGGAAGCGGCGGTCTCATTTGTGGCTCATCTTTATCTAACATGGTTCATAGATAAGGGCGATAGAATAATGACTTAAATTGAATTTTCCGGAAGTTCATGGTCACAACTGTATCATCACCATGAATTTCCGAGAAATTAAGGAACAGTCACTTAATCATGTGAACAAATGTGCAGGGTACTGTTCTTTCAGGCTAACGAGGCCATGCCACGATTCATTTAATCGTCGGCTCTAAATTATGAGGAATAACATGGATCGATCATTGAAGCTATTTTCTGTACGCGGAATTGACGTGCGTTTGCATTTTACCTTCCCCTTGATACTGCTTTGGGCAGCAGTACGATTCGGCTCTGCTGGGGGCGGCGTTCGCAGTGCGCTGTTTGGCGTGGTGGTGATGGTGTTAGTGTTTGTGCTGGTGACTTTGCATGAATTGGGGCATAGTTTTGCTGCGATGCATTATGGGGTGCCGGTGAAGCAGATTGTTCTGTCACCTATCGGGGGTGTCGCTCAACTGCAACGCATTCCCGATAAGCCTGTGCAGGAGTTTGTGATTGCGCTTGCCGGACCAGCGGTTAATTTTGCTATTGCGCTGCTCTTGGCGGCGTTTATTCCTGTGTTCGGTTTGAGTATGAGGGGGGTTGTCCTCTCTTTGTCTGATGCAGCAGGTTTGACGATAACGGCCGTTTTCGCCTACATCTTTGTCTACAATATTATCCTGGCTCTATTCAATTTGATTCCCGCATTCCCCTTGGATGGTGGACGGGTGTTTCGGGCTTTGTTGGCTATGAAATTGGATTATAGCCGTGCCACCAACGTAGCTGCCACTGTGGGGAAAGTCATTGCCGTGATGATGGGGCTGTATGGTTTGTTTAACGGCGGTATTTTCATGGTGTTTATTGCCTTGTTTGTGTTTACGGCTGCCGGGAAAGAGGCTGCAATGGTGAAACAGCGCACTTCTTTGAAAGGGTATACTGTTCATGATGTGTATACTACTACTGCCTATACGCTGACCCCTTATCACCGCCTGGAACAAGCAATTCAGCTTATGATGCTGAGTGGTCAAACCAGCTTCCCGGTTGTTCGTAACGATGTGCTTGAAGGTTTTATCACACGCCAAGATCTGTCTGAAGCGATGAAGACGCGCGGCGGACACACCTGGGCCAATATCATCATGCGTCGAGATATTGTGCCTGTGTCTCCGAATATGCCCCTGGAAGAAGCTTTAAAACGAATGATGGTAGAAGAGTTAGATGCCATTCCTGTGGGGGAAAACGGACTTTATTTAGGGCTACTCAGCTATAAGCGTATTAACCAGGTTATGCAGTGGCAGTCTGGCAAGAAACATGCAGGGAAAAGCCCTTTTGAGCGTGTGGTTGGGGGCACGTGATTCCCGCAGATGGAACCTGAAAGTCTGGCGGTTAGTTATTCATGATGCAATGCCTGCACCGGGTCTAACCGGGCGGCGCGGGCGGCGGGGTACAGGCCTGCCAGGAAGCCAATCAAGGTGGCGAAGATGAGGGCGCCAATTGCCAGCCAGGGGGGGACAACGGAGAGCTGCCCGACATTGGTCACGCCTTCGTTAATGAGATAGCGGTGGGCAATCCAATCGACAAGTCGTCCCAGCACTGTGCCCAGTATCAAGCCAAGGAAACCGCCGATGAGGCCAATCAGGGCAGCTTCTACCGTGAATAATGACCGGATTTCGCCGGGCGAGGCGCCCAACGCTTTGAGTACCCCAATCTCGCGGGTGCGTTCGTAAATGGCCATCATCATGGTGTTGGCGACGCCCAGGGCGGCCACCAGCAACGCCAGGGCACCGACGGAACTGAGAAGTGTTTGCAGGAGTGCCAGCACTTTGTTGGCGGTGTCGAGGATGGCTTCCAGGGATTGGGCTTTCAGGTTGAATTCTTCGATCGCTTCAGAAACGGCCGTTACTGCTCCCAAATTTTCAGTGCGAACTGTGATCGTGTCATAACCATCTTGCGCCACGATGTTTGGCTCGTTGAACCACCACGCCTTGATCGCTTCTGCTTCAGCCAGACCCAGGTCGATGGTGCGGCTGCCAAAACTATCCCGCACGCCGACGATGGTGGTGGTAAACGTTTCTGCTTCGCCGCGTGGTAAGATGACGATTAGATTGGCTTGTTGACCAATAAGGCTGTGGTAATCTTGCCCGTCAGCTAAGAGCCGGTCTGCTAGGCCTTTGACCAGAACGATGCCCTCTGTTTCCCCCTCAATGAAGTTTTGGCCAGCGATAGGTTCAGCGTCACGCATAAAGCCAAACTGGCGGTCGCCCCTGTTTGAGGAGGTAAAGACGGGTAAGTTTTTTGCGCCGTAATTGAGCGTGATTTCAATGCCTGACGGGAGACGTAGTTCTGGCGACACGGAGACAACCTGTGGGATCTGTTTCAATTGCGCTACGATTTCTGGTGTAAGTGCTTGCTTTGGTTTTGGCTCAGCAAAGGGATCGAAGCTTTCTTTGTCTTGTTCTTCGTAGATGGCGTTGACAAAGATGTTTTCTAGGCCGATTGACTCAAAATTGCGCTGTACTTCACGCTGTACCCCGACGCCAAATGAGACCATCGCCACAAGGGTGATGATGCCAATCAGCACGCCTCCCGCCGTTAAAATATTGCGTACCGGGCGACGTTTGAGATTGCCTACAGCGGTGCGGATGATGTCGGACGGGGGGAGTTTTGTGTTCCGTAATTGGTAATCTGCAGCCCTGTTCACTGCAAGCTGCCCTCTGTTCACTGGCTCCTGTTCACTGTGGAGTGAGATTGACTCGACTTTCCCATCGCGCAGATGTACCACGCGGTCGGCATAGGCGGCCACTTCGGCGTCATGGGTGACGACGACGAGGGTGATGCCTTGTTCTTTGTTGAGCTGCTGCAAGAGTGTCATCATTTCTTCGCCGGTGGTTGAGTCGAGATTACCGGTGGGTTCGTCGGCAAGAATGAGGGCGGGATGGTGGATCAGGGCGCGAGCAACGGCCGTTCTCTGTTGTTCGCCGCCTGATAATTCAGTGGGGTAGTGGTCGAGCCGGTGCCCGAGACCAACCCTCTCTAGCATTTCTCTGGCGCGTGCCTGTCGTTCTCGTTGGCTAACGCCGGCTAATGTGAGGGGAACGGCGACATTTTCAATGGCTGTTAAACGCGGCAGTAAGTTGAAGCTTTGAAAAACGAAGCCGACGCGGTGACGGCGATGCGCAGTCTGTTCCTGGCTGTCGGCGCTGTGGAGAGGCAGGCCATCGATCCAGAGTTCGCCATCAGATGGATGATCTAAGCCGCCCAGGAGGTTGAGCAGTGTCGATTTACCTGAGCCAGACGGCCCCACTAGCGCCACAAATTCACCGGGGGCAATAGTTAAGTCAATGCCGCGCAGCGCCCAAACTTTATCTTCGCCCCGTTCAAAGTGGCGTTTGAGGTTGTTGATTTGAATGGTTTTGTGCATGAGGAAAACAGGGATTGAAGATGGGTGATTAAAAAATGCAGATCACCCATCTTCAACCTTTAATCATTTTGTTTTTAATCTTGAGTTTATTCAAGCGATTCGGCAATTGCTATTGCTTCGTCGCTTGTTAGTTGACCGCCGACCCAGTAGATGGTGTCGCCATCAGACCAGGTGAGCAGTGCCTGGTCGCCTGTTTCACTGGTGAAGAGTGTGCCTGCAAGACCGCGAACAGTGACGGGAATCCCTATGTCATCTCGTGCGGAGACGGCGCTGGCTGGTCCTTGAGAAACGGTGAAGGAACGGCCGTTCGCCCGATGGTAACGCTGCACAAGGGCACCGCGCACGAGCATTGTGTTGACGTAACTTGCGTCGTTGGGCAAGCTTGTTGGTGACAGGAGATGCAGGTTGGCGGCTTCTTCAGGTGTCAGTTCTTGGGGTTTGATCTCTTCCAGGGTCAGTACCTCTGCGCCTTCGGGGATGGTGAAGGTGAACAGGTTGGCCTCAATGCCCTGATTGATTTCTAGCAAGGTGGCGGTGGCGGAGCCGGAGCCTATCATGCCTTCGGCGTATTCTACAGCAAGGGGGGCACCATCTTCAGGGCGAATGTAGACGCGCAGGAAACCGCCAGCGGCGCCTAGTTCGCTTGGCATTTGCTCAGGAATGGGAATGAGCCGCAGCCCGTGGGCGTTGGTTGTCCCAATTTGCTGGTCGGCGATGCGCTCGGCGGTGAAGTATTCTAGCAGTTTGTCGACGGTTTCTTCTGGCGTTTCTGAGTGTATTGTTTTTTCAGGATTGAATTCTGCAAAATCCTTGTCTGCCAGGTATGCTGCCATCATGTCAGCAGCTTCTTCAGCTGTGCTGACTAGCACTTTGTTCTCGGCGGGATTGTACATCCAGAAGTTACTGCCATCGGAAACGGCCGTTATGCCTACGAATTCAGCTTCACTGGCATCTAAAACTTCGACCCGGAAGGAGGGCGGCGTCTCCTCGTCTTTACTGAACTTGCCCCATATTTCCATGGTGCCGGTGGCAGATTTTTCAGGTGTTGTCATTGTAAAGGTGGCTATGGCGTGACTATCTGTGGTGGCTTGCATGGTTTCGATAGCTTGGCGCATGAGATCTTTGGCGCTGGGTTGCAGGGCAAATGCCACCAGGGCGGCGCTGGTGATGAGGACGACGATGGCTAAGGCGATATAAGTTTTTTGATTTCGCATTTGATTTACCTCCTTATTTATGAAGCGCAATAGTGGGAACTTGGTGTATTGTAAAACGTTTATCTTCTGAACACCATCTCTAACGTATTTGTGACACGATTTATTAAGGGAGTTTTCAGCTGGGGAGCGTCTAGTGAGCAATGACCAAGAACTAACGCTTGCTTTTGTCTTTGGTTATGGGGCAAAATCAGAACGTGCGGTGGCGGAAACGGCCGTTTACTATTGTGCCGTCGATGTGGACATCTAGCAGGTTTGCGGGTGGCGTTTCGAAGATGTTGCGGTCGAAGATGGTGAGATCGGCGAGTTTGCCGGGGGTGATGGAGCCTTGATCTGTTTCTTGGCCGCTGGTGAGGGCGGCGCCCATAGTGAAGGCGTGAATTGTTTCATGGAGGCTGAGTTTTTGTTCGGGGTGCCAGCCTGCTTGGCCTGGGGAGCCATCGGGACGGCAGCGAGTGACGGCGGCGTGGATACCGCGAATGGGTTCGATGGGTTCTACCGGGGCATCTGAGCCAAACACAAGGGTGGTTCCGTTGTTGAGCATGGTGCGCCAGGCGTAGGCATATGGGGTGCGTTTGCCCCAGTATGTCTCGGCCATGCTGATGTCTGAAGTGGCGTGGATGGGTTGCATGGAGGCGATGAGGTTTAACTCAGCCAGGCGATGGAGATCGGCTGGGTGGAGGATTTGTACGTGTTCGATGCGGTGACGCAGGGGAATGGTTGATGCTGGTGTGGTGGCGGTGGAATCTTTAATCTTGGCTCGCTGCTTTTCTGCTTTTCTGACTGCTGCATACACGTCCAGCACATCATGGTTGGCGCGGTCGCCGATGGCGTGGATGGTGGCGCTAAGTCCGGCTGCGCTGGCTTCGCTGACCCGAGCGTGCATCTCTTCTTTGTCGGTGACCACGATGCCTCGATTGTCTGGTTCTCCTTCATATGGTTCGATCATGGCGGCGGTGCGGGGGCCTAGAGCGCCATCGGCAAAGAGCTTGACGCCGCCGATGCGCAGCCAGTTGCTGCCAAAGCCGGAGCGTAAGCCTACACCGATGGCGTGTTCCAGCCGGTAAACGGGGATGTTTTTGATGAAGCGTAGGCCGAGTTCTCTGTTGTGATGCAGGATTTGCAGAGCTATGAAGCAGGAACGGCCGTCAAAGTCGTGGAGGCCGGTGAGTCCTGCTTGCCAACATGCTTCTTGGGCTGGTTTCATCGCTTGCGCTAGTTCATATGCTGTGGGGCGAGGGATGTGTTGGGAGACTAATTTGATGGCTTCTTCGAAGAGGATGCCGGTGGGATTGCCAAGTTCGTCGCGCTGGATCTTGCCGCCAGGAGGATCGGGTGTTTCGGCGGTGATGCCTGCGTGGTGTAGGGCTTTGCTGTTGACCCAGGCGGCGTGTCCGCTTTTGTCGGGCAGACAGGCGGGGCGGTCGGGACATACGGAATCGAGGGCGGCTGCGGTGGGGAAGGCCTGGTCTGCCCAATCATTTTGGGACCAGCTGCGCCCTTGGAGCCAGGTTTCGGTGTTTTGGGAGCCGAGGGCGGCTGCCTGTGATTGGATGCGGTGGAGGGCGTCTTGGAGGCTGGTGGTGTTGTGGAGCTGAACACGTTGTAGATGCAGGGAGAAGTTTTGGAAGTGGACGTGGGCATCGACGAGACCTGGGGTGACGGAACGGCCGTTTAGGTCGATCCATTCGCCATTTTTGCTGAGCAGTGCTTTCATGGCGTCGTTTGTGCCGGTGGCGAGGATACGATGGTGGCGTATGGCGATGGCGGTGGTGGTGGGATTGGCGGGATCCATGGTGTGGAAACGGCCGTTTGTGAGGACGAGTGTGGCACTCATGGGATGCTCCTTGGCTTTGTCTCTCAACTTGTTGATTTTACTTTAGTTAATTGTCTTGCCGGATCGCTATAAAAGCAAATGGGTAAAGAGGGTGGTGGCGTGACTATTTTCCTAGTAAATGGGTGAAAAATTTATGTGAACATGCTGTTGTCAAATATGAATACGCGAGTATTATTTGGGCATGGCTACTTCCTTTAGTTCTGGTGTTTTTAGTCTCAAAAATGTATCTCTAACGGCCGTGAAGGTGTTTAAGGCTGGCAGTCAGGCGGCTGGTAAGCAGGAATTTGCCCGGGCAATCACTTATTACACAACTGCTTTGGCGTGTGAGGGCACGGATGAGATTTTCAAGGCGCGGACGCATGAATATCGTGGACAATGTCATTGGCTGATGGGGCAGTTTGCGGAAGCTGAGGCGGATTATCGGGCTGCACTGACTGTAAGTTCTGAGCAGAATCAGATTGCTCGTGCCCGGGTGCGCTTGGGTGAGTTGGCAGATTTTCGTGGTGATTATGAAACGGCCGTTTCTCTTTACCAACAAGCGTTGTCGGAAGGCATGCAAACTTCAAATTTGCTTGTCATTGGTCGGGCTCACCGTGGCTTGGGGATCCTTAATCGTAAAAAGGGGAATACAGACCAGGCGGTGGCTGAACTGACGCAGGCCTTAGCTGTTTTCCGGGAAGCGGGTGAAGCGCGGGAGCAAGCGCGTGTGTTCACCAGTTTAGGGCGAACGCGCCATGCACGAGGGGAGTACCAATTTGCGCTTTCTAGTCACAATGAAGCCTTGACTATTTTAGAATCTCTCCATGATCAGTGGCGGATGGTGCAGGTGTTGAATGACATTGGAGAGTGTCATCAGGCTCTTTATGATATTGAAACGGCTCGGGTTTATCATGAAAGAGCGTTGTCGTTAGCCAATCATTATGAATCGCATCTTATCAAACCTGAGGTTCTGCGAAACTTGGGTGTTGATTTGGTGGAGTTGGGTGACGTTAACATTGGGATGGTTTATCTGGAAGAGGCGTTGGAGTCAGCTAGATGTTTTGGTAATCGGGAACAAGAAGCTCTGGCTTTGTACCATTTAGCTCGGGCGTATTTATGTGTTGGTAATATGGAGCAAGCGCGTGAAGTGGTGGTGGCGCTACAAGAGGCTGCTGAAGATATTAATGCGGATCGTTTCCGGGCATTGGGTTTATTTGTGCAGGGTGAACTGTGTTATCAAGAGGATAGACAGGAGGAAGCGGTTGTTGCTTTGAATGCGGCGGCATTGGCTGCGCAAACGGCCGTTGACCGCGGTGTGTTGTGGAAGCTGCATGCTACTATGAGCCATGTGGTGTCCACGGAGTCTATTGCCTCGGTACATCGCATGATTGCTGCGGAGTTTATCCGGCAAACGGCTGAACCGCTTCAAGATGCCCACCTGAAGCATGGATTTGTTCACGCCCCGCCGGTAGTGGCTATCCTGCAAGCGGTTGGAATTGAACCAGACGAACTATAAATCTCCCCATTTTCTCTAAAATTGATACGAAATTACTCCTGCCGTTTGCTGGTTGTTGTTGTATGATTAGGTAACGGCCGTTTTTCGGCTGTCTCCTGAATATTTGTGGAAGGTTTTTCATGATTCTTTCCTTAAGCAAATGGTTTGCTTCCGGCTTAGGATTGATGATTAAGCAAAATAGGGAACTGTATCATCCGTGTCAAGGAACGGTAGGGAAATGATTTTGTTGTATGATTTAATTTTTGTTCCTTATTGGGTTTTTTGATTGGGATGATCATCCTGTTTTTGGGCATTAATTTACTCATTCCGAATGGTTACCCTTTTCCTGGTATGACAAGGTGAGGCTCTGTGGGCAGCTAGTTTGCGACAAGTCTGCCACATTTGATGATTGTGATGGTGCTTTGGGTGTCACGCCTATTTTCATGAGGATGGTCTTGCAGGGAAGGCAACAGGTAGTTTATTCACGTTAGGAGGATGAGGTTTGAAGGTGATAACGGCCGTTTTTAACTGGTTGGCTGAACGGTTACGAGATTTGAGCATGTGGCCCATCAATTTGGTGCGAGATTTCCCCGTGCGTGTGATGCGATTAGCCAGGACGGTGTGGGGGGGGATAGGGGGGATCATCACTTTTTTGCCATCTCTGGTGCGAGCCGCAGCAGGTGGTAATTTGGGGGATTGGTTCCCAGGACGGGTGGGGCGGTTTTTTAACTGGTTCCATCTTTTTCTAACGCAAATCTTTGACCTGTGTGGCGGGCCAGAGCTGGGTGAATTTGTGCTGCACTTTTTTGCGCGTACCACGCCCTTGACCAGTGCTGAAATCGCTATGATTTCTGGTGTTTTAGGGGAAGATGCCCTCCGATTTGGCGATGTGCGGGTGGTTGAGGGTGGCCTTTTTGATTGGATCTTCAAAATGAATGGGAATCTGGCTTTTGCCACCTGGCATTCTATCAACTTGCCCAGAACTGGAGGGCACACACGCAAAAATTTACCGATTGTGGTGCATGAATTGACTCATGTTTTTCAATATGAAAATGTTGGTTCTCGCTATTTGGGCGAAGCAATTTATATGCTCATCAAAACGAAGCGGGATTGTTACAATTACGGGGGGGGCACAGGTTTGCAGGATGCGTGTGCCGTGGGCAAATGTTATTGTGATTTTAATCGAGAACAACAAGCGAAGATCACACAGGATTTTTATGATTTAACAACACAGGGCAAGGACGTAACGGCCTATGAACCGTTTATCACCCAGGTACGCGCCAGGGAAATTTGAGTTTAAGCTGATAACTGTATTGGTACTAGGATCCCTGCCTTTCCTGGCAGCATGTGGTGCCTGGCGTGAGTCGCCGCCTGCTGAATTGGATCAATCCCCACCTCCCATTGTTGTGGAAAAAACGATTATTGAGACGGTTGTGTTGGAATCGCCTGAACCTGAGGAACGGCCGTTAACTAAGGATCTTGTGGTCTGTTTGGGAGAGGAGCCGGATTCCTTATATCGGCATGGGCGGCTGTCACGGGCAGGAGTGGCGGTGCAGCAAGCTATTTATGAAAATGATTTTACCCGCTTCTCGTGGGAGTATCAGGCGCATGGCCTGGAAAAGCTGCCAGACTTTGGTGATGGCGATGCCTGGGTAAGCGAGGTGGTGGTTGCTGAAGGCGACCGTGTTGTGAATGTTGCCGGTAATGTGGTGGTGTTGGTGCCTGGTGAAATGGTGCAGACTGCTGATGGGGAAACGGCCGTTTTTGATGGCTCTCCGTTGTCGATGCGCCAAACGAGTGCAGAATTCACGTTGAAACCCCGCCTATGGGCAGATGGCGAGCCAGTGACTGCCGCAGATTCTGTCTATAGTTATGAACTAGCCGGATCAACGGGCACGCTCGCCGTGCGTGATAAAGTGCTGCGCACAGCAAGGTATGAAGCCCTGAATGATTTATCTGTGCGTTGGACAGGGCTGCCCGGCAATCGGGATGCGCTCTATTTTACAAATTTTTGGGAGCCAGTGCCTAAACATGTGTGGGGGGAACATGATCCTGTTGGCATTCCCACATCAGAGATGGCCGCGCATTATCCCCTGGGGGATGGCCCCTTCCAAATTGTCAATTGGGAGCCAGGGCAGTATATCTACTTAGAACCAAATCCCCATTACTATCTTGCAGATCAAGGTTATCCATATTTAGACAGCCTGACTTTCCGCTTTGTTTCAGACGGGGATCAGTTAGCGGCTTTCTTGTTAAATGGCGAGTGTCACATTGCCACGCAAGATGCGCTGCGCTCTAACCAGGTGGATTTTCTAACGGAAGCGGCAGCGGTTGGTTTGCTGCAAGTGCCATTTACCACGGGGACGGTGTATGAGGCGATAAATTTTGGTGTGGATTCCTGGGATGGGTATGGGGATGGACAGGGCAGGCCAGATTGGTTTGAAGATGTTCGTGTGCGCCAGGCGCTGACGATGTGTATTGATCGGCAGGGAATGGTGCATGATTTTCTAAACGGCCGTTCTCAAGTGATGCATAGTTATTTGCCCGAAACTCACCCATTTTATCCAGAGGATATGGCTGAATGGCCTTATGATGTCCAACGCGCTAACACCCTGTTAGATGAAGCAGGCTACCGAGATATCAATGGGGATGGCTATCGCCAGGATCCCCGCACCGGCAAGCTGTTTCGCTTCACCATTACCACCACAGACCTCTATCAACTCAACCGACAGATCGTGAATCGGGTCGCTGACAATTTGAGACAATGTGGCGTTGTGGTTAACACAGATATTTTATCTTCTGAAAATTGGTATGCTGGTGGTGAAAACAGCAAGTTATTTGGGCGTCGTTATGATTTAGGGCATTTGGCGCTACCCATTCGCCAGGAACCCTATTGTGAACTATTTGCTTCCTGGGAAATTACGGGGCCAGGAGGTGTTGTTCATCCTGGAACTGGTCAGGTGTACACTGGTTGGGAGGGGCTTAATAGTACAGGTTGGTGGGATCGAGAGTATGATGCGGCATGTAAAACGGCCGTTACCGCCTGGCCAGATACAATGGAATATCCACAAGCGCAAATGCAAGCCCAAAAGAACTTTGCCCAAAACGTGCCCATGGTGCCCCTGTTCCTGCGCCTGAAATTTGCTGCTGCCCGCCCAGAAGTGCAGGGCTTTGAAATGAACGCAACCAACGATTCAGAATTATGGAATCTGTATAAACTAGATTTAGATGTCGCGCAGCCATAACAAAGCATCCCTGATTTGTCACCCAGTTGACCCTTTTGAGTTGCTTGTTATAATGGACAACGGGAAGGCAACACGCAAATAATCATCCCTAAAATCACAAAAGAGGTGTGGATTAGATCCCAATTACCCTCTTTATTATTGGCTGGGAGGTGATGCATACAAACTCAGAGCAAACACAAATAAATACAAATAAATACTTAAATTTGATTTTCTTAGAAGCGGGTAGATAACTGTTCTACCCCAAAAATTCTTCGGAGGAGGATAGATGTTTAAAAAATCGTTCATTTTAATGCTGGTGCTCTTGGCAGCAGCACTCGTACTCGTTGCCTGTGGTGGCGCAACAACGGAACCACAGGTCGTAACCCGCGTGGTCACCGAAACCGTCACCGTAGAAGGCGAAGAAGTAGAAGTTGTAGTCACCCGCATTGTCACTGAAGAAGCTGAAGGCGCCACAGAAACAGAGGGCGGAGACATGGCAGAAGATGGTACTCCGGCTGATGTGTACCGCATTGCTCTCTATGAAGACCCGCGCAATGTCAACAACTACTGGGCAAATCTTGGTCCTGACAGCTCTGCCTGGAACTTTGCTGTCCAGACTGGCTATGCTGCGAACATGTACACACTGTCTGACCAACGTTTTGACTTTGTGCCTCAAATGGCAGCTGGGCTGAATGAAGATCCAGTTGATAATGGTGATGGCACCTGGACAATCACCGTACCAATGGTACAAGATGCCACCTGGAGCGATGGTGAAGCTGTCACTGCTGATGATGTCGTCTTTACCCACAACACATGTAAAGATCTGGCTCTCACAGGTAATTGGCCCAACAGTTGTGCGCCCCTTGGTGCTGACATAACAGTTGAAGCAGTTGATGAATTTACAGTAGCCTATACTTTCGACGTGTTGCCAAGTTTGGGTGTATGGCAATCTGGTTTAGCATTGGCTCCAATTTTGCCAGAACATTACTGGGCGCCTATTGTTGCAGACTCCTATGCCTTTATTGAAGGGTTAGAGATGCCAGTGCCCCCAGAAGGGGTAGAAGATTGTTTAGTTGAAGAGGAAGAACTCAGCGAGGCTGATGCTGAAACTTGTGCGCCTTACCTGGCAGAACTAGACATTTATGATGAAGCATTCTCCAATGCTCGTGCCAACCTTTACGAAAATGAAGGTGAAGGTACTCCTGTTTTCGGCGGTTACTACAACGACCAATTTGAGCCTGGTGCATTTGTCCAACGTACAGCCAACCCCAATTACTATTTTAACGGCGCCCGCATCGTTGAATATGATGATGGCACCTGGGTATTAGAACATCCCAACGGCACCACCGTGCAACTTTACGGTGAAGCAACTGGTGAACCTACTTTGGACTTTGTTTCTGGTCCGAACGTTTCAAATGTGATCTTCTCTGTCTATGGCTCTCAAGATGCTGCTTACTTAGCTTTGGCTGACGGTGAAGTTGATTATGTTTTGGCTCCAGCTGGCTCCCCGCGTGGTACTGTGGAACAAGCTCAGAAAACAGATGGGGTGCGCACCATTACCAATGCTGACTATGGTATATACTACCTTGCTTTCAACATGCGCAAAGAGCCGATGAAATATCAAGAATTCCGTACCGTTGTGGATATCTTGACTGACAAAGAATTCGTCGTCAACAATGTGTTGGCTGGCGTTGTCTTCCCGATGTACTCCACCATGCCTCCTGGCAATGTTTTATGGTACAACCCAGACGTGCCAACCCCGTACATTGGTATGGCTCGTGGCGAACGCTTGCAGATGGCCATCGACCTCTTGAAAGAAAATGGCTGGTCTTGGGATGTTGAACCAAGCTGGGATGTTGAAGAAGATCCTGATGCTGAAGATCTCGTTCCTGGCGAAGGCTTGCGTATGCCCAATGGTGAACTGGTACCAGAGTTGACTATCCTCGGCCCTGGCCCTGCATATGATCCGCTGCGCGCTACCTTTAACCAATGGATTTCTGAATGGATGCGTGAACTGGGTATTCCAGTAGAATCTGAATTGACCGGTTTCAACACTATCTTGGATCCTGTTTTTGTAGAAGCTAGTTACGACATGTACATTCTTGGTTGGGGCTTGGGGAATGTGGCATTCCCCGATTACTACGAAAGCTTCTGGCACAGCCGTAACGATACCGCCACCACTGGCAACTTCAATACTCCTGGTTACGCCAATGAAGAGTATGATGCCATGGTTGATGAGTTTATGGCTTCTACTGATATAGAAGCGGCTCGCGAGATCGTCTTTGATTTGCAGACGAAACTGGCTGAGGATCTGCCTTACTTGCCATTGTTCTACAAGCAAACCGTTGATATTGTTGGTAACAACGTAAAATTCCCCTACGAAGAAAGCTTGGGTGGTGTATCTAATTTGTACGGTTTCCAAACTGATGCACAGGTATTCCAATCCACTCGCTAAATTGAATGTGCCGTAACAATTTGATTTTATTACGGTACAGCTTATGAAAAAGGGGGCAGACTGAAATCGTCTGCTCTCTTTTCACTTGTTTGTTGTATTGGGAATGGTAGGCGGTATTCGCCAGGCTGCTAGTTGAGGCACTATTCTGCTTGAACTATGCACTTTGATTGCCAGGAGGAAAATAAGTTATGTGGGTATTTCTTGGTAAACGGCTGATTCAGATGATTATTACTCTGCTTCTGTTTCAAGCCGCTACTTTCTTCTTATTAGAGGCTCAACCGGTAGATATTGCAGACTTGTTGACCTTAAATCCGCAAATCCCTCCAAGTGAACGGGATAAGTTGCGGACTGATTTAGGGCTGGATAAACCCCCAGTACAAAGATTTTTTACTTATCTTGGAAATTTTTATACTGGCGATTGGGGTGTTTCCTTTTCACAATATCCAAGATCTGTAACGGATATTATCTCTGAACGTCTTCCGCGAACGTTGGTGTTGTTTATTACCTCTACGATTACTGCTTTGTGGGCCGGTTACTTTACAGGCAGAATTTTGGCCTGGCGGCGAGGAGGTGTGCTGGAATACAGCCAAACCCTGGTAGGGGTGGGGTTGTATACTGTTTTTACACCCTGGTTTGCTCTCATGATGATCTGGCTATTTGCGGTGACTTTAGATTGGCTGCCTGCTGGTAAGTTCTTGGATCCGTTGAAATGGATTCAGGCGCCCGTAGACGCGAATACGGTGTTTATTTGGATGATTTGGTCTGCGGCGATAGCGGTTCTGGTTGTGGTTTTTGGTTTTTGGCTTGCCACCAAAGTGGGGAGATATTCACGCCGATGGGTACGATGGGGCAGTTTTGTTGTTGCCTTGGTCGGTATTGTGTTGTTCTGGACTTTGAACGGGTATGGTCGGTATGCCGCAGACATTTTGAAGCATTTGGTTTTGCCTGTGCTAACGCTCACGTTAATTGCCTATGGTGGTTACATGCTGCTCATGCGTACCAGTATGTTGGAGACGTTGCGGGAGGATTATATTCTCTCGGCGCGGGCTAAGGGTTTGCCTGAAAAAGAGGTGCGTGATAAGCATGCGGCTCGAAATGCGATGCTTCCTTTGTGGACGAGCCTGGTATTCGCCATTGGCGCTGCGGTGAGTGGTGGGGTGATTACGGAGACTATTTTCTCCTGGCCGGGTATTGGGTTGACTTTGTTGAATGCCTCGACTGTCAATGATATTCCTTTAGCCATGGGTGCTTTTACGATTATTGGTGTGATGACGCTCTTGGCGCATTTGGCTGCGGACTTAGGGTATGCTTTCTTAGATCCGCGTATTCGAGTTCATTAGGGGGTATGGTTTATGACGACAACAGATATTGAAACAACGGCCGTTTCCCAGGAACCATTATGGCGCATCCGATTACGCCTGATAGCAAAATCTGTTCGAACAAATTGGGCTTTGTTTACCGAAAATAAAATTGGCTTGATCGGCCTTTTGGGCATTGTTTTCTTTGGTTTATTTGCTTTGGCTCACCCGATTATGATGAATACGGTTTGGGCTGATGATCAGAGAGTTTATGATCCGATTTCTGGACATGACTTGATGATCGCTTTTCATCCATCTCCTCCTTCCGCACGCCATTGGCTAGGGACGGATCCTCTGGGTCGAGATGTTTTGAGCCAGTTGATGTTCAGCACCCGTTATGAGTTTGCTTTGGGTGTATTTGCAGCGGTCATTACCGTTGTGATTGCTACCTCAATTGGGGCATCGGCGGCTTATTATGGAGGGGTAGCTGACATGCTGCTTATGCGGCTTGTGGACTTAATTATTATGGTGCCGTTCTTGCCCATTCTCATTGTGTTAGGTGCTTTGGTTGAAGTGGGTATGTTTGAATTGGCCATTGTGATTGGTGTGTTGTCTGGTTTTGGCGGCACATCCATTGTGATTAAGTCTCAGGCCTTAACGGTTAAGGTGAAGCCGTACATTGAAGCAGCAAGGATTGCTGGTGGCAGCGATTTCCACATTATTACCAAACACTTGATCCCCAATTTGCTGCCGATTGCGCTGCTCTACATGATGTTTGTGGTAACTGGCGCTATTTTTACGGAAGCAGCCCTTTCCTTCTTGGGTCTGACTACAATTGAGATGAGCTGGGGCATTATGATCAATGTTACCCAAACATTTGGCTATATCATGCGCTTTGACACTTGGTATTTGTTGCTGCCTGCGAGTTTAGCCATTTCAACGTTGTGTGCTTCTTTTTACCTGGTGGGTCGCGCTTTAGATGAGGTTGTGAATCCTAGATTGCGCCGCCGATAACTGGAGAATTTTGAATGGCAAAACCACTCCTCAAAGTTGAGGGATTAACGATGCACTATACCACCCGCAAAGGAGACGTGTCTGCAGTTGATGATGTTTCTTTTACGATTAACGAGGGTGAGTCGATTGGATTAGTTGGAGAGTCGGGTTGTGGCAAGACTTCTGTGGCACTCTCTTTGTTAAGATTGCTGCCGGATAATGCAAAGTATAAATCGGGGCATATTTGGCTGGGCGATACAGATATTTTGGCTTTACCTGATGCCCAAATGCGTAAAGATGTGCGTTGGAACCGGGTGTCGATGGTGTTCCAGGCAGCCATGAATGCGCTCAATCCGGTTTACACGGTTGCTGATCAGATTATTGAAGCGATGGAACTGCACTGGGATGTAACCTCGGATGAAGAGGCCCGCGAGCGTGTCGCCTATCTCTTTGATTTGGTGGGACTGGATCCCAAATTTATGGATCGATATCCACATGAATTTAGCGGTGGTATGCGGCAGCGGGCTATCATTGCTATGGCGTTGGTTTTTAACCCTGACTTAATTATTGCAGATGAGCCAACCACGGCGTTGGATGTGATTGTGCAGGATCGCATTTTGAAGGAATTGCGAAATATCCAGGATACGCTGGGCATGAGTATGATTTATATTTCGCATGATGTGGCGGTTATTGCGGAAGTGAGCGACCGTATTGGTGTCATGTATGCAGGCCGGATGGCTGAGTTGGCAGAGGGCGTTGATATTTTTGAACGGCCGTTACACCCATATACCTATGCTCTCATGCAAGCTTTTCCCAGCATCAAAGGTGAAAAACATGAACTGATCACCATCACCGGAGAACCGCCCGACTTGTTGAATCCGCCACCTGGCTGCCGTTTCCACCCACGTTGCCCTAACGCCACGGCAATCTGCCGCAAAGAACAACCCAAATTTGAGGACGCAGGCAAAGGTCATGTTGTCGCCTGTTGGAATCCGATGGAGGTGAACGCATGAGCAAAAACAATGGCTCCACTCCCGTAAGCCCTGACGTTCTCGTCAAAGCAGAAAATCTCAAGAAATTTTTTCCAGTTTCATCAGGCGCCTTCAAACGGGCAGACAGCTTTGTCCATGCTGTGGATGATGTTAACTTTGAAATTAAATCAGGTGAATCCTTAAGTTTGGTCGGCGAGTCTGGATGTGGCAAAACGACAACCGGCAAGCTGCTCGTGCGTCTTTACGAACCAACGGATGGCCGCATACTTGTGAGAAACGAAGCTGGCGAATTGACAGACATTGCCCATCGCAAAGGCAAGTCGATGAAAACTTTCCGCAGACGAGTGCAAATGATCTTCCAAGACCCGTTTGAGTCATTAAATCCTCGTCGTACCATCTACGATACAGTGTCTGAACCATTAACAGTGCAAGGCATTGGTGATGTGCATGAACGGGAAGCAAGAGTGGCTAATTTGTTAGAACGAGTGGGCATTACTCCTGCCTCCAGCTTCATGTTCCGTTACCCACATGAGCTATCTGGCGGCCAGCGCCAGCGCATTGCCATTGCCCGGGCATTGGTGGTAGACCCGGCTTTCATCGCCGCTGATGAACCAACCTCTATGTTAGATGTTTCCATCCGTACAGGGGTGATGAACCTGATGATGGAGTTGGCAGACGAATTAGGCGTAAGCTACCTCTACATTACCCATGATCTGGCTGTGGCGCGATACATGAGCCAAAACATTGCTGTTATGTATCTGGGGAAGATGGTCGAGAAAGCGCCAACAGAAGATATGCTCATGCGTCCGCAGCATCCATACACCAAAGCCTTGATTTCGGCTGTGCCAGTGCCTGATCCCCGGTTTGAACGTGAGGCAATTCCGATTAAGGGGGGCGTTAGCGCTCCAATTAACCCCGATCCCCGCTGCCGTTTTTATGCGCGTTGCCCATTGGCCGATAATTTCTGTAAAGACACCCCCCATCCACCATTAGAAGACAAAGGTGGGGGTCATATGGTGGCGTGTTATAAGGTGTGATTAGGGCGTGGCAACTAAATGATGTGAATAAATGTGAATTGTGTCGTTTCTGGAAACGGACGATGCAATTCCATGTTTTATTTCATTGTCACTCTTTTAGGCTGACGATGCCAGGCCACAACTCATTTAACCGCCTGCTCTAACTCTTGGATAAGAGATGTGGTGATTTCTTGTCATTGAGAAAACGCATGTCTGCATCGAGACAACAACCTTTTGTTTCAAAATCTTGCACCATCGTGACCGCCTGAAAATTAGTCCCCGTTTTTTAGGGGTAAAGCTTACTTGAAGCGCACCCATCAATTCCCTAACTGATTTATGGAGGCATGCATAGTGACGAAGCAGCTAAGTGCCCGCCTCAGTACTCTGTGGTAAAGTTAAACAATTTGCCGCCAATCCCAGGGAAGAAGAAAGATATAAACTGTGGAAAACATCAACGAAAACATTCTGGAAGTAAGAGGTTTAAAGACTCAATTTTTTACTGAAGCTGGCGTCGTGCGGGCTGTGGATGGTATAGATATTGTGGTCAAACGAGGCGAAGTATTAGGCCTGGTTGGCGAATCTGGCTGTGGTAAGAGTGTCACGAGTTTGTCTGTCATTGGTTTGATCGGTAAACCAGGCCGTGTGGTTGATGGCGAAGTGTTGTTTGACGACGAAGATTTGCTGAAGCTCTCAGACAAACACATGCGCCATATCCGTGGCAATCGTATTTCCATGATATTTCAGCAGCCACAAAGCAGTCTCAATCCTGTGTTTCGGGTTGGGGACCAACTTACTGAAGCGCTGCGCAATCACCAGGACATCAGTAGAGAGGAGGGGCGAAAACGGGCTATTGAACTGTTAGCAATGGTTGGTATTCCTGAACCAGAGTCTCGAGCCAACTCTTATCCGCATGAAATGTCTGGCGGTATGGCACAGCGCGTGATGATTGCTATGGCGCTGGCTTGTGTGCCTGAACTGCTCATTGCTGATGAACCAACAACTGCTTTAGATGTGACCATCCAGGCACAAATTCTGGATCTCATGCGCAATCTTAAATCACAAATGGATACAGCCATCATTTTGATTACCCATGATTTAGGTGTGGTGGCGGAAATGTGTGACCGTGTCAATGTGATGTACGCGGGGCGTATTGTAGAGGAAGCTCCCATCGGAGAACTGTTTGAACGGCCGAAGCATCCGTATACTGAGGCCTTGATTGGTTCTACCCCTGTCTTGGGTCACGCTGAAAAAGCATTGGTGACTATTCCTGGCTCTGTGCCCAATCTCATCAATTTGCCACCCGGATGTAAGTTTGCATCTCGTTGTAAGGTGCGCATTGAGCAAGAGCTGACGCAATGTACAGAGGGTGAACCTGAATTAGTAGAAGTAGCACCGAATCATTGGGTTCGCTGTTGGCTTTATGATCAGGAGGCTGCGGCATGACAGATGAAAGGAATGCAACCGTAAGCTCTGCGGTTAAAGAAGAAAAACGAAAGGTACTGCTTGAAGTCAAGAATCTAACAAAATACTTTCCTGTTCGCTCTGGTTTGTTTAAACGTGTAACCGGACAGGTTAAAGCGGTTGATGATGTCAGCTTTTTTATCTATGAAGGTGAATCTTTTGGTCTGGTTGGTGAATCGGGCTGCGGCAAGACAACGGTTGGGCGGACGATTTTGCGGTTGATTCCAGCGACATCGGGCTCGGTGAAATTTGAAGAGAAGGATGTGTATGAGTTGAGTGGCAGTGCTCTCAAGCAAATGCGTCGTGATATGCAGATTATTTTCCAAGACCCTTACTCTTCTTTGGATCCGCGCATGCCTGTGGGCGAGAGTGTTGCTGAGGGTTTGCGTATTCATACGGATAAATCAGGGCAAGAGCGCTATGATACTGTGGTGGAGATGTTGTCCCGAGTGGGCTTACGGGCTGATCACGCAAGGCGGTATCCACATGAGTTTTCTGGTGGACAGCGGCAGCGCATTGGGATTGCCCGTGCTTTGGCTTTGCGCCCTAAATTTATTGTGTGTGATGAACCGGTTTCGGCTTTAGATGTGTCGATTCAAGCTCAGGTGCTGAATATCCTTAAGAAATTGCAAGCTGATTTTGGATTAACGTATTTGTTTATTGCGCATAATTTGAGCGTGGTGGAGCATTTTAGTGATCGGGTTGGGGTGATGTATTTGGGCAAAATGGTGGAAATGGCAACGCGAGAGGGTTTGTATGCTGATCCGCTGCATCCGTATACGCAAGCTTTGATGTCGGCTATTCCAATCCCGGATCCTACGGTCAAGCGACAAAGGGTGTTGCTTGAGGGGGATGTGCCCAGTCCTTTGAATCCTCCGACTGGCTGTCGCTTCCACACGCGCTGTCCATTGATGTTTGATAAATGTGCGCAAGAGGAGCCTCCGTTTAAGGATTATGGGCATGAGCATTTTGCGGCTTGTTGGTTGTTAGAGACGGGGGAAAGGGGAGCTAGTAAGTTGTCAAATGTTTTAGCTGGGAAATCTGAACATCGTTCGGCTGCTCATTAGCTGTTTGACGGATGGCGAAGGGTATTTTGTCGTATACTTCCCAATGTCCTATTGAAAGGTGGGGCAAGGTATCATATCATCAAGGTTAAAGATTTGGTTTCTTGGGATGTTGCTATGGCTGATGTAAAAAAAATCCTTGTGGTTGATGACCATTTTGAGATGTTGGAGCTGCTGCGCTCGATGTTGGAGTTGTCCAATGAAGAGTATGAGGTGCTGGCGGTGCCTTCAGCTGAGGAGGGGATGCTGGAGCTGCGACGGACAAGGTTTGATGTGGTGATTACGGATGTGCGTCTGCCAGGCATGAGTGGGTTTGATTTTGTGCGCCGCATACGTAAGGTGAGGCCTGAAACGCCTGTCCTGATGATTACTGCTTATTCGTCTAGCGAGGGTCAGAAGGAAGCCGCTGAATTAGGTGCGCTGCGTTATTTCCCGAAACCGTTGGATACGGATGCGGTGTTAATGGCGGTGCAGGTTGCTTTGTATGGTGCCCCCCTATTACCTGAGGGTGTCGAGGCGGGGGTGATGGAAACGGCCGTTTCTGAGGATGTGGTCAAGCGTCTTAAAACGTTGCGGGCGGATACGGGCGCCAGTGGTTTGATGCTCTCGACTCTTGATGGTGGCATTGCTTTCCAGGTTTCAAGTGACAAAACCTTGGATTTGCCGGCTTTATCCCGCCAATTAGCTCATAATATTCAAAACAGTTTTTCTCTAGCTGATTATTTAGCGACTGATGTGCCTAATACGATCCAATACCATGTTGGTGACAAGGTGGAACTGTATTGCGCCAATATTGGGCAAGGTTATTTTTTGACTATCTTTTTTGATATGCAATCGCGCAGAGGGCGGATTGGCACAATCTGGGTGTTTACGCAGCGAGCGATTAAAGATTTGGTAGATATGCTGCCAGCGCAGCCTGTTCCAGTCAGCGAAGTGCCTAAACCTATTGCCGATGAGCCACCGGCAAAGCCCATTGTTGAGCCTGCGCCAGAGCCTGTGCCAGACCCTGTGCCAGAGCCTGTGCCAGAGCTGGAACTGGAGCCGGAACCGGAACCAGAACCGGAATTGAAGCCTGTTTTAGAGGGTTTTCTGGATATTGATGAATCAGATTTAGACGATTTATTTGATGAGGCTCTTTTGGGGGAAATAAGTGGGGATATGGATGATTTTTGGGAGGATACTAATGGTGATCATAATTTTCCCAAAGCTGGTGGCCTCTCTTTGGAGGAAGCCCGTCAACAAGGTTTGATTCCTAATGATCTGGATTTACCGGATTAGGTGAGTTACTGGTTTCGTCTGCTGCGGTTCTTTTCCTGATTGGCAGATTCAAGGTAGTGGATAATATGGGTGGCGATGTCTTTCCCCGTTACTTTTTCAATTCCTTCTAACCCTGGTGATGAGTTGATTTCTAAAAGGAGGGGGCCTCTTTGGGAGGGCACAATGTCAACACCAGCGACGTGGAGGCCATGTGCTTTGGCCGCGGTTACGGCCAGGTTTATGGTTTCTGAGTCGGGTTTGAGGGGAACGGCCGTTCCCCCGAGATGTAAGTTTGAACGGAATTCGCCTTTTTTAGCTGCCTGGCGTTCCATGGCGGCCACACATTTGTCGCCTACGATGATTAAACGCCAATCAATGCCTGCTGACTCGGAAATAAATTCTTGAATAAGTGCTTGTCTTTTTGCTCTTTGTATTTTATTCATTACGGCGGCCGCGGTGGCTAAATTCCGCGCCAGGATCACCCCTTTGCCTTGGGTGCCTTGAATGAGCTTGATAATGACGGGGGGGCCTCCCACAGATTGAACAGCTGAATAAAGCGCTGCTGGTTGGGCGATAACGGCCGTTTTCGGTATCGGTAGTTTATGTTGAACCAACAACTGCATACTGCGTAATTTATCCCGGGATTGAGCAATTGCTGCTGCGGGCGCTGTCGTTAACACCTGCTGCTGCTCAAATTGGCGCACCACTGCTAACCCGTATTCAGTAATAGATGTGCCGATTCGGGGAATAATGGCATCGACAGGCTTCACATATTTCACGTGATGGGCAATAGTGCCCCAACGGAAGGCATGAGCATGGGGCATGACAACCTTAATGTGATTTCCGTTAGGAGCCAACCCCATTTCTACAGCCACAGTCATGGTGTCAATGATGTGAACATGATGACCTTGCGCCCGCCCTGCCTGTGCCAGGCGGCGAGTGCTATACAGACTACGATTTCGTGACAATATCCCTATCTTCATTGATGTGCATTGACCTGTTTTCTTTATCTCGCTACAATCACTAGCCTGCTTTAAAAGAGGTTAGATTGTATGAACGAAGTGGAAACTTTTGTTATTGTACCAACTTATAACGAAGCTGATAACCTGGATAAACTAATCACACAACTTTTGGCATTACCTGTCAATGCTTGCGTTATTGTTGTGGATGATAATTCCCCTGATGGCACTGGTGATTTGGCAAATGCCTGGGTTGAAAAAGAACCAGAACGGGTTCACGTTATTCATCGCCCTGGTAAAATGGGCTTGGGCACGGCTTACATTGCTGGTTTCAAGAAAGCATTGCATGAGCTAAAAGCGAAACGGATTATGACGATGGATGCCGACTTCTCGCATAATCCCAAGTATATTCCGGCCATGGTTGAGCTGAGCAAAACGAAGCATGTGGTGATTGGTTCACGATATGTGCCGGGTGGGGGACAAAAAGATTGTACCTGGAAGCGTGTTATGTTAAGTAAGGGCGCCAATTTCTTTGCCAAAACATTGCTTGGTTTGGAGGCACAGGATACGACCGCAGGCTTCCGGCTTTATCGACGTGAAGTGTTGACCTCGATTCCGTTGGATCAGATTTTTTCCAGTGGGTATTCTTTTCTTGTGGAAATGCTGTTTATGTGCCAACGGCGTGGTTGGCAAATTGGGGAAGTGCCTATTATTTTTGAAGATCGCCGAGCCGGAACTACGAAGATTTCTAAAAATGAAGTCCTTAAGGCGCAATATACGGTTTTTCGTTTGTTATTTCGACGCATTCGAGGCGCTGAGCCGCGCAGACCGGCGGTACCTATCTCATCATGATTTATGTGAAGTGCGACCTGTGTGGTCGGGAGACGTTCAAAGTTCGCTATCCAGCAACTATGCGGGGGAAAGATGACATTAAGGTGGATGCATTTCGTTGCACCAATCCTGGCTATGGGCATCATCCTCAAATTGTAGAATGCTTGCATTGTGGCTATGTTTATGCCAATCCGCGCTGGTCTGAAGCAGAATTGATCCAGGCGTATGCTGCGGTAGAAGATGAAGTTTATGTAACGGAACGAGCGGGGCGGGTGCTTACGTTTCAAAAGCATTTACAGCATATGGAGAAATGGACGGGCTCGGGAAACGGCCGTTCTCTATTAGACATTGGAGCTTACATCGGGGTTTTTGTGGAAGAAGCCGAAAAAAGTGGGTGGGATGCTTTCGGTGTTGAGCCATCTGATTGGGCGGCAGCAGAAGCCCAAAGCCGAGGCTTAAATGTCATGCACGGAACCCAGGATACGCCTGAAGTTAAAGCGCGGCAGTATGATGTGATTACGATGTGGGATGTTATCGAGCATGTAGACAGCCCCTCAGGAGAGATGGCAAAGGCATATGAGCTGCTAAAGCCTGGTGGCTGGCTAGTGCTGCACACGATGGATATAGACAGCCTGATGGCAAAGGTGATGCGCAGCCGTTGGCCTTGGTTTATGGATATGCACCTGCACTATTTCAGCCAAAAATCAATGAAGCAAATGCTTGAGAAAAATGGTTACGAAGTGGTCTGGTCTGGTGTTATGGGGCGTTATTTGCGTTTAGGCTATATTGCGAGCCGGTTTGAGGCCTGGAACCGTACGCTGGGGCGTATCGTATCTAGCCTGGTTCGTGGTCTGCGTTTATCAGCTGTGGCTTTACCTATAAACTCTGGTGACTTGTTTACTGTTTATGCCCGCAAGCCAGATAGTACTAGAGAATAATCAATTCAAATCGGCTATAGTTGAAGCACGATGAGGCAAGCAAGATCAGCGCGATTCAATATTTTCGGATGGTTAACGTTTGATAAGTTAATCATCATAATCGTGTTTGTGGCTATTTTTGCCATGGCTGCCCGCATTCCTACGGATACAGATAGCTGGTGGCATTTGCAAGCTGGCCGTTGGATTGTGGAAAACCAGGCTATCCCTACGACGGATCCTTTTTCTCATACGCGCTTAGGTGAACGGTGGATTGATCATGGTTGGTTGGCGCAGGCGGTCATTTTTCTGTTTTGGGATTGGCTAGGATATGCTGGTTTGGTTTTGTTGTTAGCCAGTTTGGTGACGATTGCTTTTTATTTTGCCTGGCTGCAATGTCGAGATGCAAATCTATGGCTGCAAGCATTCATTCTTGTTGTGGCGGCGGTGGCTTCTGGCATTATTTGGGCGGTGCGGCCGCAAATGGTTAGTTTTTTGTTGACATCGGTGGTGGCTTATATTTTGTATCGTTACAAGCATAACGGCCGTTATATTGTCTGGCTGCTGCCCATCATCATGTTGGCTTGGGTAAACATTCATGGTGGATTTGCGATTGGCTTTATCCTGATGGTTGCCTATCTGTTTGGGGAAACTGCCAACTGGATTATCCATCGTGGGCAAAGTGCTGCAGTTTCACCAGAACGGGATGAACTAAAAGCGATGGAACTGCGCCAGATTGGGTTGTTGGCGTTGGTGATGGTAATTTGCTTTTTGCTGTTGCCGCTCAACCCCAATGGCATTGAGATGTGGAGTTATCCTTTCCGCACCGTTAATATTGGTATTTTGCAAGATTTTATTGTGGAGTGGCAGTCTCCCAATTTCCATGAAGTTTACTTGCATCCCTTTATTTGGCTGCTGTTGGCAGCGTTAACATCATTTGGCTTGGCTGGCCGCCGGGCAGATTTTACTGATTTGACATTGGTTGCTTTATTGGCGTACATGTCTTTGATGGCTGTGCGTAATGTGCCTCTTTTTGCGTTAATCACGGCACCTGTCATTGCGCGGTATGCCACGTTTGCCCTGACACGGTGGTTAGGGTTGCCAAAAGCAGGCGCACAAAAATGGTCGCAAAGGAAACCTGCGCTTGTTGTGAATTGGGTTTTGCTGCTTGTCGTTTTGTTGCTGGCTTTGGTGCGTGCCAGTGAACCGGTGACGGTTGCGGCGAATGAAGAATTCCAGGCGGAGGAGTTACCAAAGGGCGCGGTTGATTATTTGTTGGCGGAACGGCCGTTAGGCCCCATCTTTAATGATTACAATTGGGGTGGTTACCTGATTTGGCGCGTGCCAGAATATCCTGTGTATGTCGATGGTCGCACAGATTTGTACGATGATGAATTCCTAACTGATTATTTGCATATTGATATGGCTCATGAGGCTTGGCAAGAAACACTGGACAAAGACGGGGTAAATTTAGCTGTAATTAGTGTGTATAGTCCTTTGGCAAAAGCGATGACAGCCGCTGAAAATTGGCAAATCCTTTATCAAGATGACATGGCACTGATATTTTCGCGCAGTTCAAGTGACAACTAATCCCAAATCTTATGGCACACTCTGTTAAACGCGATTTTCTCCATTATCGAACCGGTATTCCTGTTTTGATTGTGCTGTTATGCTGTGTATTGTATGCTGGTATCTCCTTAATGCAGCTGAATTGGGATCCCTTAGGGTTTGTTACCTATGATGGACACTTTTCTTATCAAATCGCGCTGCGCTTTTTAGAAGCGCCTCCCTATTTAGATGTACCGGCTTATCGATTTCAGCGGATTACCTACCCATTCATCGCGCGACTGCTGTCGTTTGCACAACCGCAGCTTGTGCCCTGGGTTTTGATTTTGGTAAATATTGGTGCAATTGTTGTTGGCGCCTGGATGATGGAAAAATTGCTGACGGGTATGCAGGTCAGTGGATGGTATGCCTTGGTATACGGTTTATACGGCGCGCAGCTAATTGGCCTACGTACAAACCTGACAGAACCGGTGGCGATGATGTTTGTGATGCTGGGTATTTACGCCTGGGAAAAAGAGCATCGATGGTGGTCTGTCGCCGCTTTTGCGCTTGCCATAATGGGCAAGGAACCGATGATTGTGTTTCCAGTAGCTTATGGTTTATATTGTTTGCTCAAACGAGATTGGAAATGGATGCTGCTCATGGCGGGAACGGCCGTTCCCTATTTCTTGATGCAACTATTCCTGTGGCAGTGGTTAGGTGTGCCTGGTCTCGGTTCCGGTGGTAATGGGGCGACGCCGTTTCCCAAATATCCGTTGGGGGGCCGGCTTGAAATTTCTCAAGTGAATATGATGGGGTTCTTGTTGATATCGATCATTATTGTGCCTATGTCGATTATTCCCACTGTAGCGGGGGCGATTCTGAGTGTGCGCGACATGATTCGCCGTTTAAATCACCCTTTTGTGTATTTTGTGCTGCTTAATTGTATTGCGATTCTTTTCTTACCCCGCTCCACCTTCCAAGAACCTGCGACGATGGTTCGCCTGACGCAAGGTTTGATGGTTAGTTTTTTTTTGTATGGCGCCTGGATTGGATCAAAGCGTATTTTGAATTACAGTGTCCTGTGGATATTCACGTCTGCGCTGGTGATAAAAGGGGTCGCGTGAGATGTTAGCTTGGTTGAAAGATCGTCAAACCAGGCGAGATCTTGTGTGGATTACGCTTATTGCTTTGGTTGTGCAAGCCTTTTGGGCTTTGCGCATGTCTTATCCTACCTACTTTGATGCTTTTTACTACACCACGAATGCCCAGCGTATAGCAGAGGGACATGGCCTCACTCAGGAAATTATTTGGCAGTACCTCGATCGACCTGAGCGTTTGCCCGTACCCAGTTTCACTTACTGGATGCCGCTGCCAGCTTTCATTGCAGCAATCGGCTATAAAGTGCATGATAGTTTTCGAGCCGCGCAGATTCCTTTTTGGTTGATGGCCAGTTTTTTGCCCTGGATGAGTTATGCGATTGCCTGGCATTTGCGCAAAACTCGCTGGATGGCGCGTACCGCCGCCTTGTTTACGGCTGCTGGCGGTTATTATGCGGCTTATTGGAATCAGCCAACTACCTTTGTTTTATTTGCCTGGGCGGGTGGCGGTTGCCTGTTGGCGCTTGCCTGGGCGCATGAACGCAAGAGGTGGGGGGATTGGCTGTTTGCTGGTGTCCTGGCTGGCTTGTCTCATTTGTCTCGGGCGGATGGTCTGCTGCTGCTGGTCGTGGCTGGCATTATTTGGCTATATGATGTGATGGCCTGGTGGAAGCGGCGGTCTCAGGCTCAAGACGCGCAGGGTGACCGATTTGCTGCTCTCCAATCATTAATTGCGTTTGGCTTTATCTTTGTGGGGGGGTATTTGTTGGTGATGGGAGGGTGGTTTTGGCGCACTTACCAACTTGTTGGCTCGCCGATGTCAACTGTGGGCACGCAGACAATTTTTCTCACAGCTTATAATGACCTCTTTTCTTATGGCCGTTCTTTTGATTTAGCTAGTTATCTTGACTGGGGTTTTGTCAATATACTCAAGTCGAAAGCAGTAGCGGCATCTTTGGGTATCCAAACCTTCATAGCCGTGACGGGGCTTACGGTGTTTGTTTTTTTTATGATGTGGGCCTGGATTAAACTGGGGCGCAGCAAGCGCACAGGCTCATTTTTACGGCCGTTTTCCTGGTATCTTGTCCTGCTTTATAGCATTATGATTTTTGTGTTTACATTTCCTGGTCAGCGGGGTAGTTTGCTGCATTCTTCGGTTGCTGTATGGCCTTGGTCGATGGCCTTGGCGGCTATTGGTGTTGATTATGCTGTTGATTGGATGGCTGATCGGCGTCCGGCCTGGCAGCCAGAGCCGGCTAAACGTTTGTTTGCGGTTGTATTTGTGATATTGGTGTTTGTGGTTAGCTTTGTGGTGTCTAGTACGCAGCCTTTGCAAACGGAACAGGCCGCTATTTATAAGCAGGTAGCCGATATGATTCCTCCTGACTCGGTTGTGATGACGGGTGATCCGCCTGGCGTTTATTATCATACGCGCTTGCCTGCGGTGGCTATGCCAAATGAACCGCCAGAGATGCTGCCTGTCATTTCTGAACAATTAGGTGTGACACATTTGTTACTGGATTCAGAGCGTCCACCCACGCTGGCTGATTTGCACGATGAAAAAATTTCATTGCCTGCGTTGAAGAAAATGCATGATTTTGGGGATGGCTATGTGCTGTACCAATTTGTGCATGTTGAAAATGAAGGCGAGTGATGATGGCCTGGTTGCGTTCAAGACAAGTTTGGCTGGTGACGGTTTCTGTGGTGGTGGTGATGGTGTTGTTTGTTGGTTTATCGGCTGTGCAAGGTCGTCCAGGCTTCCCTTTAGATGATGGTTGGATTCACCAGACTTATGCGCGTAGTTTTGCCAGAAACGGCCGTTTTGAGTTTGTGCCAGGGGTGGTCAGCGCCGGCTCGACATCGCCGCTGTGGACTTTGTTGTTAGCTGTCGGCTATGTCTTGCGTTTACCCTATTTATTGTGGGCTTATTTACTGGGCGGATTGTCGTTGTGGTGGCTGGCAGTAGCGAGTTTGCGTTTATGGCAGTTGTTGTGGCCAGAGTGGGATGATAAAGGTTGGCTGCCGGGTGTGTCGGTGGTGTTGGCGTGGCCTTTGGTTTGGGCAGCGGCTAGTGGCATGGAAACTATCTTGTTTGCCGCTATGGGGCTGCAAATTGCCGTAATCTTGACGCAATTGACCCTGAAATCAGACTCAAAAGCATCGGCTGCGAAAACTATTGTGCTTTTAGGTGTTTTGTCTGGTTTGTTGATTTTGGTGCGCCCAGATGGTTTAGTATTGCTTTTGTTAGTTGTGTTTGGTTTGCTGCTGCCTGGGTCATGGTCTCAACGACTGAGGCACCTGCTTGTGTATGGCATAACGGCCGTTATTCCTCTGCTCCCTTACTTTGCCTTTAACTATTACACCAGTGGTTTCATTTGGCCCAATACTTTCTATGCCAAACAAACGGAATACCAGGTGCTGCTCACTAATCCGATTTGGTTGAGAGCGCTGCATCTACTGTATTTTAGTGCTGGTGGCCCTGAGCAGGGTTGGCAGGGGATGAGTGGGGTGCAGCTGCTGCTGTTACCAGGGTTGATTGTGGCGGGGATGTTAGCTGTTCAGGAAGATTGGGTGCGGCGTAGATTACTTTATACGTTGCCTCTGTTATGGGCTGGTGGACATGTGGTGTTGTATGCCTGGCGCCTCCCCGTGACCTATCAACACGGCCGTTATCTTTTGCCTGCGATTCCCTTATGGATACTCTTTGGTCTGGCTGGTTGGCTGGGGATATTTCAGAGGGTGGGAAACGGCCGTTTAGGTCGTGTGGGCAAGCAGGTGGCTGGTTTAACATTTATCTTTCTCCTGCTATTTTTCACGGTATTGGGCGCCCAAACCTATGCCGCAGATGTGGCATTTATCGAGGGTGAAATGGTGACCGTTGCTCACTGGTTGGCACAAAACACCCCAGAAGACGCCTTAGTCGCTTCCCATGACATTGGCGCTATAGGTTACTTTGCAGAACGGCCGTTACTCGACCTTGCCGGCCTTATTTCACCTGAAATAATTCCCCATTTAGCAGATGAACAGACCCTAGGAAACCACCTCATGGAGTCCGATGCCAGCTACCTGGTCACCGCGCCTGGTTGGCCCTACACCGACATCATAAAAGCAGAAAATGTAGAACTCTTGTATACCACGAATTACCAATGGACGATTGAACAGGGAGAAAACAACATGAGCGTATACTCCCTTGGGAACAGCAGACCCTAAAGACTAACGATGAAAAAAAACATAGCATTGCATCATCAGCCTCAAAAAACAGTAAGGAAACAACTTCATCGTATTATCGAAATTCCGTTCCTAAGTACTAGTACCCTCCGTTTGCGCAAGCAAACTTCTTCATGGTATACTGCCCTTGTTCCCAAACAATTCACATTATCAACCACTGATCAGATCGACGCAGCACCTCATATTGAATTGGATTTAACCAGTGGAATATAGTTGTCAAAATAAAGAGGAAGGGTTCCGTGTCAGAAGAAATAAAAGTCCTTATTGTTGATGATCATCCCTTATTCCGTCAGGGATTGAGCGATCTCCTCGGTACAAATCCTCGTATGGAAGTCGTTGGAGAAGCCGCTGATGGGGAAGTCGCTATAGAAATGGTGTATCAGGTTCATCCAGACGTCATTCTGATGGATATAAACCTGCCCACCATAAATGGACTCCAGGTCACCCGAAGAATTAAAACACAATTAGCAGACATCAAAGTCATCATGATAACTGGATACGATGATGCTGAACAAGTTTTCCATGCCTTCCGGGCAGGTGCTTCAGCCTACTGTCCCAAAGATGTCACACCAGAAGCACTTACTAACATCATCTATGCGGTTCTCAAAGGGAACTATGCAGTTGGTGATATGATTATGACCTACGATGAACTAATGACCTGGATTGAACAAAAAATAGGTCGTTTCAGCGGGCCACTCGTGGGTGATACAGATGAACTATTTGTTCCCCTATCACCTCGTGAAATGGAAATTTTAGAGCATGTGACAAAAGGGTTGAGCAACAAAGAGATCGCCTACAAATTAGGCATCAGCCACCAGACCGTGAAAAATCACATGACAGCAATATTACGCAAATTACGTGTTGATGATCGAACCCAAGCAGCCGTGTATGCTTTACGTCACGGTTGGGTTCGTTTAGAAGGCACTGGAGATTAATCTGTCACAACGCAGATGTAAAACAACAGGACAATATTCATGGTAGAAGAGTCAGTGAATGGCAATTCCTTTGAGACATTTTGGGAAGAAGCCAGCAAAGATTTTGAACAAACACAGCGCGACTTAAAAGAAATCGATATTCTGATTAAACAAAGTGCGGCAGAAGTAGAACGACTAGCTCAAAAAAATGCACAAGTAGTCGGGTATACCAGACAATTACAAGTCAACTTTGAGACATTGCCTCGTGAGGACATCAAACAAGCATATGAAGACTTAAATGATGTGCAGCAAAGATTATTTACCATGCGTGGCCAACTTGAAAAGTTGCAAAGCGATCAACGGAACTTAGAAAGGTTATCAGAATTTCAAAGACGATTTCTAGAGATTGCAGAAGAGTTTGGTGCTATGCCATCAGTCTCTTTTGGCGGTCAACGGGCTAAACAGAGCATCGGTGATCAATCTGGTGTGATTCGTGTCATTCAAACTGAAGAACTCAGCCGCCAGAGTTTAGTACGTCGTATGCATGATGGCCCCGCCTCTTCATTAAGCAACTTCATTCTTCAAGCTGAAATTTGCCAGCGTTTCTTTGACATAAATCCAGATCGGGCTCGTGCAGAATTGAATGCACTGAAAAGTGTCGCGGCATCCACCTTCAATGATGTCAAAGATTTCATCTTTGATTTGCGGCCAATGATGTTAGATGATTTAGGGACTGTGCCCACATTACGGCGATATGTAGAGTCATTTCAGGATAAAAATGGCATTTCAGTGCCGATAACAGTGACGGGCGTTGAACGTCGTTTAGAAAGCCATATAGAAGTGACTATTTTCCGTGGTGTGCAAGAACTTTTGACAAATGCGTTAGCTCATGCGCAAGCAACCCAGATACAAGTTGCCCTTGATTTAGCTCAAGATCACGTGCAAGCAACTGTAGAAGATAATGGTAGCGGCTTCAACGTGGATGAAGCATTGGCACTATCCAATAACACGATAGGGTTAAAATCTTTGCGCGAACGCATTGAAATGCTTGGCGGAGAAGTTGTGATACAAAGCAGCTTAGGGCAAGGAGCCCGTGTCCAATTTACCATACCACTTGCGGAAGAAGTTTTTTGATCTTTGTGAATCAGATCGGATCGGCACAAATTTCAGTACCACAATCCTATTGAATTATGGTTGAAAGAAAGATAACCTTGAAGCTATCGAATATCTTATTTAATTTATATATTTTTTTGGAGGTATAACATGTTATTTTTGAATCGTGAAGAAGGTCAAGGTTTGGTTGAGTATGCACTCGTACTCGTTTTGGTTTCCATCGTTGTCATTGCCATTCTATCGCTGTTGGGTCCCCAGATTGGTAACGTTTTCAGCCGTATTACTAGTGTTCTTAGTGAATCTTAATGGCTAACCTGTGACCAAATCATAAACCTATTGGTTTGTAATATGAAGAAAGAGCTCTATCTTCTAGATAGGGCTCTTTTTCGTTAGAATGTAAGAATGAAAAATATTGTAAATTGTTGAGGCGCTTACTTTTCCTGAGTGTGTGATAGGTGTCAGGTTAGGCAAATTGATTGTACTGAGTTACAATAGATAAACATAATGATCAATGATTGTTTATGTGCTTATTGCAGTTGAACATTATTTTCCTATTGACATTGTTGGTCATATTTGTATGATGAACTTTAGGAATTGATGCAAAACATGTGCTTCTTTAATTTACTATCTTTGATAGACTTAAAAAAACCCCTGATTGAATATCAAAAAGCTTGTCTTACTCATGTGAACAAACCCTGTACAAATTTTGCTGTTTGGGATATTGAGAGAAGGTCAAGTAAATAAGCTTACGGAATTGTCGATGGCAGAGATTATTCGTGTTCTAATTGTTGATGATCTTCCAGAAACTCGGGAGAATGTTAGGAAACTATTGCAGTTTGAGTCTGATATTGAGGTGATTGGACAGGCTGGCACCGGTGAACAGGCTATTGAAATGGCTCAAGAACATCAGCCAGACATCATCCTCATGGACATCAACATGCCAGGAATTGATGGGATTGGTGCGAGCCAGAAAATATCGGAATTAGTTCCTGCATCGCAAATAATCATTATGTCGGTGCAAAGTGACTCGGACTATTTGCGGCGGGCGATGCTGGCAGGGGCGCGAGATTTTTTAACGAAACCATTTGGCGGTGACGAACTAGTTGCTGCCGTACGGCGAGTATATGCCAAGCGGCCTGTCACTCGTCCTGTTGCCTCACAAGCACAAGCTGCTCAAGTTGTCTCAAGTGCTGGAGTAGAAGCAAAAACAAGAGAAGGCTTTGTTCTATCTGTGTTTAGCCCAAAAGGGGGGAGTGGTTGTACTACAATCGCTATCAATTTAGCTGTTGCTTTGGCTCAACAACAACGTCATACGCTTATAGTTGATGGGAGTCTCCAATTTGGTGATGTGGCTGTGATGATCAACATGAAACCGGTTACCAGCATTGTTGATCTGAGTGGTAAGGATAGTGATATTGATCCTGAGTTGGTGGATAGTGTTGTCAAGATTCACAATAGTGGTCTGCATGTGTTGATGGCTCCCCCTCGTCCAGAAATGGCGGATGAGGTTACAGGTCCAGTGTTGAAGGGTTTATTAGCAACTTTACGGACGTTATACGATTATGTGATCATTGATACAACATCCAGTTTGAATGATATTGCATTGACTTTATTAGATGAATCTGATCGAATTCTTCTGGTTACACAGCAAAATTTACCGAGTCTAAAGAATGTAAGTCGGTTCTTTGATTTAGCTCAAATCCTTGAATACCAGTCTCAAAAAGTTTGGCTGGTTGTGAATCAAGCAACGAATAAACAGGGAATATCTGTCAAAGATGTGGGTGAAACATTGAAACGACCCATTTTTATGGCGATTCCTGAGGATTCTTTAACGGTAGGCCTTGCCATTGATCAAGGGGTGCCTCTTGTACTTGGAAATAGTAGAAAAAAACCTGTTAGTTTAGCCATGAACAAACTAGCCGCTGCTGTTGTTGATGAATTATCAACGGAAAAGATGGATGATAGTGACCCTGCTGACACCAATGGTGAGGCTGGCGGTTTGTTTGGGAAACTGTTTGGAAAACGTTAAGTGCGCATCCGTAAATAAGTTACGGAATTGATGGATGTGTTTCAAGTGACTTGACTATCTGTAAAAGGAAATTGTTTCTAGACGGTCACTCAAGATTGACGATGAAGTAAAATATGGAATTGCATTGTTAGTTTCAAGGAACGGTAAGGAAACGACTTTGTCGTATTATTTAATTTCCGTTCCTAAGAGAGTTGGAGGTGTCTTGTGTCATTGTTGAAACGAATTGAACAAAATCAGCAATCTGGTTCACAAGAGGGGCAGTTGTCAAAATTACAGGAATTGCGAGTTAAGCGGTCGTCTCCGGCTGTTGGGTCAAGGGATGCCTATGTTGATCTGAAAAATAGGATTCAGCAAAAATTAATTGCTGAATTAGATCCCAGTATGGATATTACGCAAACGGCTGAAGTGCGCGGCACGATTCGGGAGATGTTTGATGCAATGTTGGAGGAAGAAAGCATTGTGTTAACCCGTAATGAAAAACGTCGTTTGTTTGAGGCGATTGTTGCAGAGATTTTGGGTTATGGGCCGTTGGAACAATTTCTTCATACTGAGGGTCTAACCGAAATCATGGTGAATGGGCCGAACCAGGTATTCATTGAGCAGGGTGGTAAGATCACCTTATCTGGGGTAACTTTTGAGGATAATGATCACTTGTTGCGGATTATTGACCGGATTGTGGCTCCTTTGGGACGTCGTATTGATGAGGGGTCTCCGATGGTGGATGCTCGTCTTCCTGATGGGTCTCGTGTGAATGCTGTTGTGCCGCCGATTGCGATTAATGGGGCAGCACTTACCATTCGTTTGTTCTCCAAGATTCCGCTCACAATTGAAAATTTGATTGAGTTTGGCAGTATTACCCCAGAGGCGGTGGAGTTTTTGAAAGCTTGTGTGATTGCCAAGCTAAATGTGTTTGTGTCAGGCGGTACTGGTTCTGGGAAAACAACGCTGTTGAATATTCTTTCTGGTTTTATTCCAGATAATGAACGTATTGTTACGATTGAAAATGCAGCAGAACTTCAATTACGTCAGGAACATGTTGTGACGCTGGAATCACGGGCGGCTAATGTTGAAGGCCGTGGTGCTGTGACGATTCAAGATTTGGTCATCAACTCTCTTCGTATGCGCCCTGATCGCATTATTGTGGGTGAGGTTCGCGGTGGTGAGGCGTTGGATATGTTGCAGGCGATGAACACGGGGCATGATGGTAGTATGACAACAGGCCATGCCAACAGTACCCGTGATATGTTGGCTCGTTTGGAAACGATGGTGCTCATGGCTGGTATGGATTTGCCTCACCGGGCTATTCGCGAACAAATTGCATCAGCGGTTCAGGTTGTTGTGCAAGCGGATCGTTTGCGGGATGGTTCTCGTAAGGTGGTGTCTATTAGTGAGATTCAGGGTATGGAAGGGGATGTGATTACGACCTCTGAGATTTTCCGTTTTGAGCAAACGAGCATTGAAAATGGCAAGGTCATTGGGCGGTTAAGGCCAACTGGTTTGCGTCCGAAATTTATGTGGAAGCTACAAGAGGCAGGCATTATGTTGCCTCCATCTATTTTTGGGATTGGCACTCGCGGTCGTCGTTGAGCGTGTTGAAAGGAGCTAGATATGCCTCCAATTATTTTTATGGCTTTGGGTGGAATTGCGGTGCTGCTGGCCTTAGGAGCTAGTATTGCTATTTTAACGGGTGGTAACCGTGGTAATGTTGATAAACGTTTAGAACAATTTGTTAGCTCTTCAGATGTGGTGGATATTGCAGAAGAGATTGAGGTGGACACCAAGGGTGAAGATATCGCTGACAAGATGGACTCAGCTCTTTCGGGACGCAGCTTTTTTGCCCCTACGAAGGATCGTATTTCTAAAGCAGATGCGAAGCTGCGGGTCACTGAGTATATTGTTTTGGTTGTTATTTCTGCAATTTTGGTGGCGTTCGCAACTTATATGCTGATGCATAAGAATTTGGTTTTGACAATCATTGGGGCATTGGTAGGGCTTCTAATACCAAGAATTTATTTAGGTGTAGCTGCTAATAGGCGAATGCATGCCTTTGATGATCAGTTGAGTGATACTTTGAATCTTTGGGTGAATGCTTTGCGCTCTGGTTATAGTGTATTGCAAGCTATGGAAGCTATTGCAACAGAGCTGCCCCCACCTGTATCGCAAGAGTTTGAGCGTGTTGTGCAGGAGGTTCGCCTGGGTTTAGGTATGGAAGAGGCTTTGCGGAACATGTATAACCGGGTGCCTAGTGAGGATCTGGATTTGGTGATAACGGCCGTTAATATTCAACGTGAGGTTGGCGGTAACCTGGCTGAAATTTTGGATACTATCAGTTACACGATCCGAGAACGGGTGCGCATTAAAGGTGAGATCCGGACGCTAACTGCTCAAGGTCGGATTTCTGGTTGGGTCGTTGGTATATTGCCTTTGGCTCTAGCTGGTCTTTTGTATAGCATCAATCAAGAATACATGTCACAGCTATGGGAAAAAGATAAACCTTGGGTGTTAGAACCCCATTTGCCGTGTGGTTGGGTGGTTATAGGTATTGCTCTATTCATGATGTTATTGGGTATTCTGTTGATTCGTAAGATTGTGGATATTGAAGTGTAACTGAACGTGGATAAACCCCTTAGAAATTAGAAGCGTTTCTAATTTCTAGGTTCTTGTTCACTGGAGCAGAATGTCATTTGTAAGATATTTAGGTCATTGCAGTAGATTCTGTTTTTTTCGTTTGATTCTTGTTTTAAATACGGAGTAGGCAAATGGGAATTGTGTTACTTTTTCTAGGGTTTTTAGCGTTAATTGTTATTTTTGTTAGTAGTATCATCTTGCTCCGTCGCGCTGAAGATGATCCGCTGGCCGCGCGTATTGATGAATTTGCTGCCCGTGAGGAAGCTGCTTCACTTGAAGAAATTCAATTGTCAATGCCAATTTCGGATCGGATTTTTGTACCAATTATCCGTAGATTCAGTGAAATCATCATACGCATTACGCCACAAAATACGCTGGAACGAACGACCAGGCAGCTAGAGCTTGCTGGTGATCCTCGCAATATGTCGGCAGCTGGTTTTTGGATGTTACGCATTTTATCAACTTTAGGGCTTGGTGGACTTACTACGTTGATGATGATTAGAAATGGGGCAGCAACCGGCCGGATCATCTTGTTTGGATTAGGTGGGCTTTTGTTGGGGTTTATACTGCCTGCCATGCTTTTGCGGTCAATTATTGATCGGCGGAAACAAGCCATTATCAAAAAACTGCCTGATGCATTAGATCTCATGACGATTTGTGTGGATGCGGGTCTGACATTTAATGCTGCCATGCAAAAGGTTGATGATAAGTGGGATGATCCGCTTGCCTTAGAATTTGGGCGTGTTATCTATGAGATGCAGCTAGGTAAATCGCGTCGTGCGGCGTTAAAAGATATGTCGGAAAGAATTGACGTACCTGATGTCACCAGTTTTATCGCGGCCATTTTACAGGCAGAGCAGTTGGGTGTGGGCATCGGTAAGGTGCTGCGTATTCAATCTGAACAAATGCGTGTGCGACGGCGTCAGCGTGCTGAAGAGAAAGCACAACAAGCGCCGGTTAAGATGACATTCCCTTTGGTGTTCTTGATTTTTCCTTCCATTTTTGTGGTGTTGCTAGGCCCGGCGGGTATTAAAATAGCCCGGAGTGAGGCATTGAAGGGCGTTACTGGCTAAAGATAAAATTTATTTTTGAAAGGATGAATATTGTTCATCCTTATTTGAGCTTGCCAATCAATTCATATTCATAAACTAGGAAATCTTATGTTGCTTTTATCCTGGCGTGAGCAAGTCAGGAATATGAAAAGCCATTTTATTAACTTAGTCTTCCCCCCTGTGTGTGCGAATTGCCGGCAGGTTGGCGAAATCCTGTGCCAACGTTGTTTGACTCAGGTGGAGTGGGTAAGAGCGCCCATTTGTGAAGTTTGCGGACGAGATTTACTGACAAAGACTCATGTATGTCATTTTTGCCGACAACGGCCGTTACCCCTCAAACAAATTCGCGCAGCCGTTAGATTTTCAACCATCATTCCAGATCTAATTCATCAACTCAAATACCGTAATACCTTTGCCCTGGCAGAGCCATTAGGAATCTTGATGGCTCAGGCCTGGCCTGATTGGCAGGTGGACGTAGATGTTGTTTTGCCTGTGCCCCTGCATGCTCAACGACAAAAAGAGAGAGGATATAACCAGGCAGATTTATTGGTTGATGTATTTTGTCGGGAACGTCAACTGCCAAGCCATAAAAAGATTTTATATCGGATCCGAAAAACTCCCCCGCAGGTGGGGTTGAATGCCGCGGATAGACGCCAAAACATGAAAGGCGCATTTGCTATCGAGAATCCGCATTTAGTAAAAGGAGGTAAATTTTTATTAGTGGATGATGTATGTACCACTGGAGCTACATTAGTAGCTGCCACGGAAGCTTTGTTGGACGCAGGTGCCGAAACAGTTTCTGCCTATTGTTTGGCACGAGCCGTGTAAGATTGACCCTATTCTGTGAAGATGACTACTTGCTCCAACCAATTACTTCACAGGATGGATAGAAATGGGATAATTGATTCCCCAAATTACTAGTTCCGAGGAGATAAAATATGGACGTAAATATTCACAGTCATAACCTGGAAATCACACAAAGGTTAGAGAATTACGTGGAAAAGAAAACAGACCGGCTTGACCGTTATATGCCCAATCTAACTGAGGTCAATGTTGACCTTAGCACAGAAAACACACGCAGCGTTGGTGAACGTCAAGTTGCACAGATAACCGTCCGGGATGATCGCGGAACCATCCTACGTGCAGAAGAGCGCAGTAACGATATATTTGCAGCAATTGATGCCGTTATAGACAAGCTATATCGCCAAATTAAGCGGTATCGGGGAAAACGGCAGCGGCGGTGGCGGGGGAGCGATGCTCAGGAAGAGATTTTAATTGGCGAACCTTTACCACTAGCTGATGAAGATGAGGGAGATACAGAACAAGCGATTGTGCGCTATAAGCGTTTTCCAATTCAACCCATGTCCACTGAAGAAGCAATTGAACAAATGGAACTGCTCGGTCATGACTTTTTTGTCTTCTTTAGTGCTGAAGAAGAAGCGATCAATGTATTGTATCGCCGACGAGATGGCAATTATGGGTTGCTTCAACCAGATATTGATTAGTTTATAATGCTTCAACCTCCCAAATGGCAAAATTTGGGAGGTTGCTTTTATCTTATGGCTGAAATTTTAATTGTATGCACGGCTAATATTTGCCGATCACCAGTAGGGGAAGCTCTGCTACGGGATCGCTTGCAAAAAAGAGGCTTGTCACATTGGACTGTCAAATCGGCTGGCACTTGGGCACAATCGAAGCGTGGCGCCTCCACTTATAGTGTCAAGATCATGACAGAACAAGGCTTAGATATTACCGGGCATCAGGCTGAGATGATAAAGCTTTCTCACATGAAACAGGCAGATCTGATACTGTGTATGGAAGCAGGCCATAAGGAAGCGCTACAAGCTGAATTTCCCCTATATGCCCCAAAGGTTTATTTGCTCAGTGAGATGGTTGGCCAGAATTACAGCATCAGGGATCCGTATGGAAAATCTAAGGATTCATATTATAGGATGGTCAGCGCGCTGAGCCGTATAATCGATGAGGGGCTTGATACCATTGTGGAAAAAGCGGAAGCGAATGCTGCCTGATTTTATATGGGGGATTGAGCTATGGGGCATTCTTTCTAGACGGTCACTAAGCATTCGGTAAGAGACGGTAAACTATGTTAAAAAAAGAGCTTGTATCATATTTAGATGAATATTTGCGGTTGGCTGAGTTTAATGATTATGGGCCGCAAGGTTTGCAGGTAGAAGCAGGCCATGATGATGTGCAAAAAATCGCCCTGGCGGTTGATGTAGCTCCATCTATAATTGAACAGGTTGCAGATTGGGGAGCGGATATGCTCCTGGTTCACCACGGGGTGCTGTGGCGCAGTGTTGAGCGCATTGCTGGGGCGTTGGGTGAGCGTGTCCGTCTGTTAATGGCGAATGATATTCATTTATATGCAGCGCATTTGGCTTTAGATGGACATCCAGAGGTGGGCAATAATGTAGTTTTAGCGCACCTGTGTGGCGTGACTGTGACGGGTTTTTGGTGTGCGCCGATGGGCATGCCAATTGGTGTTTATGGTTCGGTAACGGCCGTTACCACTCTCACCCAGTTTGCGGCCAACATCAATACCCAGTTGCATACCCATGCCCGTATCTTGGCGCATGGGCCAACTACAGTACGCAATGTGGCGATCCTCTCTGGTTTTGGCGCTGATCAAGTGCTGGCAGCCAAAGAATTAGGTTGTGACACCTTGCTCACAGGGGAAACTTCTCATGCCAATTATTGGGCTGCTGCGGATTACGGTATGAATGTTATTTTTGCCGGGCATTACGCCACGGAAACAGTGGGGGTGCAAGCGTTAGGACAACACCTGACAGATAAATTTGAATTAGAAACACGATTTTTTGATTTTCCTACACAAATGTAATCATGTTAGGTGGTGGAGGGAGAGCCATGCCCCACAGCCCACAAATTCCTCACACCGCCTAAATTTAGGAGCAGTTATGAGCAACCAAAGAACCGCCTGGATTGCAGACGAAATTAATAGTTTAAAAGAAGCAGGTCTATTCAACACCATACGTACCATTGATTCCCCGATGGATGCCTGGGTGAAAATTGATGGCAGAGACTTGTTGAATTTCTGTGCTAATAATTACCTGGGTTTAGCGAATGACGTGCGGTTACGTCGTGCCGCGCAGAAAGCGATTGACGAATATGGCATTGGGCCGGGAGCTGTGCGCAGTATCGCGGGCACAATGTCGCTTCATATCGAGTTGGAGCAGCGTTTAGCTGAGTTTAAGAGGGCAGAGGGCTGTATTACATTCCAAAGTGGGTTCACGGCTAATTTAGCCACGATTCCGGCGCTGGTAGGCAAAGGAGATGTGATATTTTCCGACGAATTGAACCATGCCAGCATCATTGATGGCTGCCGTTTGAGTCGAGCGCAGGTCGTGCGTTACGCTCATAATGATGTAGATGATTTGAGACAAAAGATTGCCGACACACCGCAAAACGGCCGTTGCATGATCATTACAGACGGCGTTTTTAGTATGGATGGCGATATTGCCCCCTTAGATAAAATCTGCGACGTGGCAAATGCCAATGACATTTTATTGATGGTAGATGATGCTCATGGCGAGGGCGTTGTGGGCGAAGGGGGGCGAGGTATTGTTGATCACTTTGGGCTGCACGGTAAGGTTGATGTTGAAGTGGGCACGCTGAGCAAAGCCTTTGGTGTTGTTGGCGGGCTTGTTGCGGGGCGGCAGGAGATTATTGATTGGCTGCGTCAACGAGGACGGCCGTTCTTATTCTCCAGTGCCATGACAGTGCCAGATGTAGCTGCTTGCCTGGCAGGAGTCAACATCTTGCAATCCTCAACAGAATTAGTTGAAAAACTGTGGGCCAATGCCGACTACTTCAAAAAAGAAATGAAGCTTCTCGGGTTTGACACAGGCGTCACAGAAACACCGATTGTTCCGGTTATGTTAGGTGAGGCTCAATTGGCACAGACATTTAGCCGCAGGTTATTTGAAGAAGGTGTATTTGCTATGGCCATAGGCTTTCCCACCGTGCCTCGGGGTAAAGCACGGATTCGCGTTATGAACTCTGCTGCCCATAATCGTGAAGACCTGGATCAAGCGCTTACAGTCTTCCACAAAGTGGGCAAAGCATTATCCGTTATCGCTTGATAGGGTGCCTGGACAAATAGCCGATTAAAATTTGAGTGAAATAGAAAACGCCTTTTCTGTTTGCTGGAAAAGGCGTTTTTGATCACAAACTGAACTCCTAACGCCTATAATAAATGGGTGCCATTTTGCGAGCTGATAGCCTGGCGATCTAGCTCATCTAAAAATGCCTGACGAAGTTTAGGGTTCGTGATAAGTTTTTGGAAAAATGCAGGATAATTTGAGCCTATATCCAACCCTCTTAGCGTGTCTCTAACCACAATGATTGCCCACTCCTTGTCCTCCTCAGTAAGAGGGGGAGCCTGCCAACGAGAAACAGGCAACAAAGCTAAAAATTCATCTCCTGCTTCTGGCCATACATCAAAAGCCATTAACCGCTCACGTAGCGTCGCTAAATTGCCATCAGTGGGTGTGACATTATCATTTTGGGGGCGTCTGCGCATTGGATTTAAAATTGTTTCAACTATCATATATATTCTGCCTCTGTTAGCTTCTACCAATATATACTCTTTCTTGATACAAGAAGGTGAAACCAAAGTTTACGCATTGACAACTATAGCAAAAGTTCCAGCTATTGGGGGATAGGAATCTTGGGCTATAGTAGGGGACTAGATATGAAAGGTCTGACCCATTTCGGGCACGGATACGTTTTCAAACCCTAAATTCTTATTTAAAGCATCAGCCAGGGCAAAGGAAGACCCTTCTTCCCCGTGAACGATAAATGTGTGTTGTGGTGGTGTTTTGATGCCGCCAGCCCATTCAAGTAATTCACTGCGATCTGCATGGGCGCTGAAGCCATTTATCGTAGAAACTTGAGCCTTAAGCTGGTAACGTTCACCAAAAATCTTAACTTCTGGCTCTTCTTCAACCAGACGCCTGCCAAGTGTGTGTGGCGCTTGCCACCCAACGATCAAAACAGTGTTTCGTGGATCTTCGATATTATTTTTTAGATGATGGAGGATACGTCCTGCTTCCGCCATCCCACTGGCGCTGATGATTACAGCGGGTTGGCGCAAATGGTTAAGCGCTTTTGATTGAGCGGTCGAACGGGTATATTGCATCATCGCAAAACCAAAGGGATCTCCAGTGTGACTTTCTAACAGAAAACGAGCCACTTCTTCATCATACGCTTCGGGGTGCAGCCGATAAATGCTGGTGGCATCTATAGCCAGGGGGCTGTCTACGTAGATAGGCAGATCGGGTGAAATGTCGCGGGCATCCACTAATTTGTGGATCCGATAGACTAACTCTTGTGTTCTCCCTACAGCAAATGCGGGCACAATGACTTTGCCGCCTTGTTTGCAGGTTGAGTTGATAATTGTTTCTAGCTTATCGCTGGCTTCATCCAAATCTGGATGCTCTCGATTGCCATAGGTGCTTTCGATTAAGAGAATATCGGCACTATCAATGGGGGAGGGGTCATTGAGGATGGGGCGGTTGGGGCGGCCTAAGTCACCACTGAAAACGAGACGACGACTTTGCTTTGTCTCTTCCTCTTCAATGTCTAAAACGGTGATGGCGGAGCCTAATATGTGACCTGCATCGTAGAAGGTAAGATAAATGCCGGGGAAAATTTGAAAAGGACGATTGTACCCAATGCCGACGAATTGTTTTAAGCTGTCTACAGCATCTTCCATGTCATAGATGGGTTCGACTGGGGGCAAATTATGACGGGCACGCTTTTTGTTGAGGTATTGAATATCATACCCTTGAATTTTGGCGCTGTCACGCAGCATGATTGCGCATAAATCTCTTGTGGGATAGGTGCAGATGATATCCCCTTTAAATCCGCTTTTGACGAGGTTTGGGAGGTTGCCGCTGTGATCAATGTGGGCATGGGAGAGAATGACTTTATCGATGCTGGCAGCATCGAAGGGGAGATTTTGATTCCTACGGTAACTCTCTTTGCGCGAACCTTGGTATAGCCCGCAATCAAGTAATATGCGATGGCCGTTTATGGTGAGCAGGTGTTGTGAACCGGTGACGGTGCGAACGGCTCCATGGAATTGAATTTGCATAGCTTGTCTCCTGTTTTTGGAGAGGGGCTATTTTTGCAAGACGCTCAATATCTCTTTGCCATAGGTCTGGCGTCGCCAAGTTCCCAAGGTTTCAATATGGAATAGATCATCAGCGGAGTGGGGATTCTGACGAGCGATATCCCAGAGGCAATCTCGACTGAGAATGACGTCTGATTCGACCCCTCGTTTTTGGGCGCGAGTTTTGCGCCAATAATGTAGTTTCTCATAGCGGCAAATGACGGCATCTGACGGCCGTTTTGCTCGTTTGGGGCGTGCGGGCTGCGGATCGTGCTGACTTCTGTCGATGATTCTTAAAATGGGTTTGCCAAACCGCTTGATTTGCCTGGGTGTCATGCCATAAATGGGTCGCAGTTCATCATAATTTCTGGGCATGTTTTGGGCAAGTTGGAACAGGGTTTTGTCGCCAAATATCTTGAACAAGGGTTGGTTTCGTTTTTGGGCTTCTTTATCTCGATAAATGTTTAGCTTTTTAAGCACGGCTTGTTGTGTGCCGGAGAGTTCGTTTACGCCATGGATAGACCAAAAGCTGTCAGGGTCGAAGTCATGGTTATTGGGATGTACTTTGGTTTGGTCTGCGAAGATTTCTAAGGCTTCGATATTCCGCCCGGCTTCATCCAGTTCTTTTTGAAAGTGGTCTCTAAGCGCGAGGAGGTGATGGGTATCGTGCTGGGCATAATTGAGTTGTTCGGGGGATAACGGCCGTTTGCACCAGTTTGATTTCTGATATTGTTTGCTGATCTGAATGCCAAACACCGTATCCAATAAATTGGCTAGTCCGTATCGCTTATATCCCAAAATACGGGCTGCCCACATGGTGTCAAATAGATTGTTCAATTCCCAATGGTATTCTCGTTTCATTAACAACAGGTCATACTCTGCGGCGTGAAAAACCTTTTGCACATTGGTATCAGACAAAATAGACCCCAAAGCAGTGAGATCAAAACTGGATAACGGATCAATAATATAATCTTGAGTTGGAACCGAAATCTGGATGAGACAAATACGCTCACGATAAGCGTACATACTATTAGCTTCTAAATCTAGAGCGATGGAGGGATGTTCTTGCAAGATTTCCAGACAGCTTTGCCAGGCTTTCTGCGATGTAATAAATTGATGAGATGGCAACTCCACAAATAATCTCCGTTAAGGTGTGTAGACTAGGGTGGCGGATGATTCCGGTGTCCTACTTGAAGGGCAAAAAGTTATTGCCGCCATTATACCATTAGGGTCAAGGGATGGTCACGGGCAAAACTTAACGGGGGAAAGTGCCGCCCCCCAAATGTTGTTATACTTGCTTAGACCGCCTAAAAATTAGTCCCCTTTTTTCATGGGTAAAGGTCACTTGAAGCGCAGCCATCAATTCTGTATTTTATTGTCACTGCTTATGGCCCATTTATTTCTTGGGCTACATACCAATCCCAAAAACGTTTTACACCTTCTGCGACGCTTATTTGGGGATCATAATCAAGTAATTGGCGTGCTTTGGTAATATTGGCCTGGTTACGTATAAAATCAGACGCTGGTTTGGGTCTGCTGACGAGGTTTGCTTTTTTACCAGCTAATTTTTCAATTATGTCAACGAAATCACGCAGTAAAGTGGGTTCTCCTCTACCAATATTTATAATCTCATACCCCAAAGGGCGTTCGACGGCGGCGACAACACCCTCTGTGATGTCATCAACATAAGTCCAATCGCGGTACATTTGCCCCCCTTCATACAAGGGAACCTGAATGCCTTTGGCGATGCTGTCTGCCAATAAATAGGCCATCATATCTGGTCTTCCCGCGGGACCATACACGGTGAAGAAGCGCAGCGCAGTGAAGTTGAAGCCGAAGAGATGATGGTATGAATAACCAAGTATCTCCACGGCGCGTTTGGCGGCTGCGTATGGTTGCAACGGCCTGTCACAATTGTCTGTTTCAATAAAAGGAATGATTTTGGTATTGCCATAGACAGATGAGGTTGAGGCAAAGACGAAGTTTTTTACGTTTGTGGCTCTGGCTGCGTCCATTAAATGTTGGGAGGCATTTAAATCCACTTCAACATACAAGGCTGGATATTCTACTGCGTTGCGTACTCCTGCTAAAGCGCCTAAGTGGGCGATGGCATCGAATTTCTCTGCTTCAAATAAGGTGAAAAGGGCTTCTCTGTTGCGGATATCCTCTTCAACCATTTTGAAGTTGGGTAGGGGAATCAATTCAGCTGCACGCCGCCGTTTTCTTTCAGAGTCATACACGATGTCGTTGAAGTTGTCGATCCCTACGACTTCATCACCACGAGCGGCAAATTTTTTTGCAAGATGGCTGCCGATAAATCCGGCGGCACCTGTGATTAGAACTTTCATGAAAAGCCTCCATGTTTTTAAAAATGTAAGTGTATGTTACCTAAACGGAATGGGTTTGTATAGTGGTTTTTGGCTATGTTTTGCTTACGCTCAGGGAACGGCCGTTTTCATTTCTGCGGGCTGAATATCCTGAATCATCAACTGGAGTGTGCGCCGTCCACGCCACTCGTTGACATTGATGGTGTAGACGATATCAATGTATTGCGGTAATTGACTTGCCCACGCACCCTGACGGAAAGCAATAGCAGCTATCTCTTGATAATGAGACGCTTGCTTGCCCCCACTGACAAACATTTGCAAATGTGTGCCATTTTCTCCCACTACCCGATGACTGCAAACTTCAACATTCCGACTCATAAACACTGGCATTGGATTTGCATATCCGGTTGGCTCCAATGGTGTCAGGCTCTCAAATAATGCCCAATCAACATCGGTGAGCTTGATTTCAGCATCGATGGTAAGGGTGGGATGTAATTCTAGGCCAGCTAACTTTTCGGCGGCAATGTCAGTCATGCGGGTGATAAATTCATCGAGGTTTTCATTGGCAACGGTGAACCCGGCCGCTTGGGCATGCCCGCCATGCCGCACCAATAACTCGGCGACAGTGTCTAAGGCTTCTGTGATGTGGAACTCTGGAATGGAACGACAAGAGCCTCGGCTCTCCTTTTCACCCTTTTCGATGACGATGGCTGGGCGATAATGGGTATCTGCCAATCGGCTGGCAACCAGCCCCACTACGCCAGAAACAAACGCGCTGTCTGCCGCAATGAGAATGGCTGTGTCTGGTGTTACCATGGCTTCTGCTTTGGCGCCTAAATCGGCCGTGATGCGTTGTCGTTCACGATTGAGCTGATCTAAGCGAGCGGCAAACTGGGCAGCTTGCAGGGAATTGTTGACAGCCAGCAGACGAGCAGCATCATAGGCGTGAGCTAAACGCCCAGCGGCATTGATGCGCGGAGCCAGACCAAATGCGATGGATTCGGACGATATGCACCCTGGTTTCAGTCGGGCAACTTTGGCTAGAGCGCGTATGCCGGGACGACGGGTTTCATTGAGGATGGTGAGACCTTTTGCCACCAACTGTCGATTTTCACCTAGCAATGGTACTAAATCTGCCACTGTGCCGATGGCTACCAAATCTAGTAAATCTGTTAGCTCAAACGTAACTCGTTTGGGCATGGTCTGGCATAGGGCTTGTGTTAGTTTATAGGCGACTCCGACTCCTGCCAGCATTGTTTCTGGGTATTGGGAATCGGCGCGTTTGGGGTTGATAACGGCCGTTGCTGGCGGCAGCTCTGGTCCCAAACTGTGATGGTCTGTGATGATCATATCCAGACCGATGTCGTTCGCATGTGCTGCTTCGGCTGCAGAGCGAATGCCACAATCCACGCTTATGACCAGATCTGCTTCAAATTGTTCTTTGATTTTTGTCAGCGCATTTTTGTTGAGGCCATATCCTTCATCAACGCGGTCGGGGATGTATGGCCGAACTTGTCGAGTCATCATCCCTAATCCGCGCAAAGCTTGTGTCAGCAGCACCGTAGAGGTGACCCCATCGGCGTCAAAATCTCCATAGATCACAATTTGCTCTTCTTGCTCAAGCGCATGCTGAATACGTGCCACAGCTTTATCCATATCTGTGAGTAGAAATGGATCTGTGCTTTCTAAAACATATTTTTCCAGAAAAGCTTGCACATGAGCTGGCTCAATAATGCCGCGATTGTAAAGCACTTGCAGCACAATGGGGTTGATGTGGCTAAATTGTTGTTTCAGGTGTTCAGGGACTGGTGGCGCTACCTGCCATATGTTTGGACGGATACTTTCGGGTCTCATAGAGGGGAATGGTAGCATGGAATGATAAGGGGGCAAGGTCTCTGTTACCTGTTGTCTATTTTGTTGGTGCGGGCAGGTATTTTGCCAGGAAAAAGGGAAGACCGAAGGTGAAGGGCACGCCGATGAGATGGGCAGCAGCTTGACTGCCGTTAAGAGCATAAATGCGCAGGTGTCCGTATATGAGAACGGATAGTTGGCTGGTGAGGAGGAACCAGAGCCCCACACGCAGGCGATAGGTTAAACGACTATCCCCGTTGGGCGTGTCTAATAACAACCAGGGAAAAGGCCAGGCTGCATACCAGATGCGGAAGCTAAGTGCTTGCCAAATATAGAGGCCAAAGATGTCAGCTGCCCTGCGCTCAGGAACACGCCCCTGCCAGGTGCGCCACAAGAGCCATATGCCCATGATAACGGCCGTTATCGTTAAGGGTAGGCCAATAGTAGATAGGAGCGTTTGCGTCACAGGCTGACCGAACAGGGACGCGATAAACGACAACATCACTGCCACAGAAAACCCAGGGACAGCCGTAATTTCTCGCGCCAGTCGTGCTAGCAAATCCAGGGGCGAGCCAAAGGGCAAAAACGAAATTAAGAGCAGTGTAAGGGCACCCAGAGAAATCGTTAGCGTAAATTTCCCGCGTGCCCACCAGTTAGGCATTGATCGCAATGTTGCCAGGAAGAAGAACGGCAAGGCTAAAATCCCAATCGGTTTGGTCAACGGCGCCAACAGCATCACCAGAAAGCCAGCCGTGGCATGCCCCCGACGCGAAATAAACAGGCCGAGCAGCAGCCACATGATCATGAAGCCATCATTGTGCCCATCTGCGATGAAGATGAGCAGCAATGCTGGATTCCAGGCCCATAGCAAGGTGTAGGCCACGCGAACGGCCGTTTGCTGTGGTGTCAGCAGCAGCCAAATCAAAACGGTATTTATCAAAAACGTGATCACTGCGAATCCTTTAAATAGGAGCAGTCCCGCCAAGAGGTTTTCGTCACTGAGCCGGGTAAGCAAACCCGCACTTAGCTCCCAAATAGGGCCATAAGGCGAAGCGGCGTCAGCCCATTCGCCCGCATAATCTGCTAACGGATCATCAGGGAACTGGTTGGGTGGCGTGGCAAAGGGGCTTTCACCATAGGTGCTTTGGATGCGTCCCCGTATGACATAGCGATATAGGTCAGTGGCGTTGAAGGGATAAGTGAGCCAAAGCATGATGGCAAATAAACTTGTGGTGAGGAGAATCGCAGTGAGCGAAAACGGCCGTTTCCCCCAGCGAACAGCTTTAAACGCCAGCCAATACAGGGCAAACAGGCCGCATAACCACAGCGCATACCACAGGGATGACCATAAGGATGGTGTAAATGTGCGAATATCTGCTTGGGGGAGATGGTTCACCCAGGGGGCTAGAGGCATCCAAAAAGCGAGCAATAAGTAGCCGACAAGGCTCAAAACCGTTAACCAAATTAAATTTTGTCGGATAGGGAGTGAAAAATTATCGCAGAAAGAGGACACGCAGAAAATTCAGGATTTTATTTTTTATTTTGATGGCGGCTATGTCTATCAAGTGGAACCACCAGGGTGATTTTAGTCCCTTGGTTGATTGCTGATTCCACTCGCAGCGAACCATCGATTCGTTCTGCGCGTTCACGCATGTTAACCATGCCTAAACTGCCACGAGAACTATAATCACGATTTACATCTTGGGTATTAAACCCAATGCCATTATCTTGAACCAGGGCGACAAACAAGCCATCTTCCTGCCAAAAACGAATTTCAATAAGCTCAGCTTTGGCATATTTCCGTGCATTTCCCAGCGCTTCTTCAACAATTGAAAAAACAACGCTTTGGGCAGAATCGTCAAGCAGTTCACTGTATTCTCCGCCAATAAATTGGATGTTGAGATGGTCTGTTTCAATGAGACGATCAACAACGGTTTGAATGGCTGCATCTAAACCTTGCGTTTCCAACACAAGGGGGCGTAAGGTGAACAGCATGCCCCGAATCTCTTTGGAGGTAGTTTTGGCCAGGTTTTCAACTTTTTGCAATTCTGCTATCGCTTGCTCAGGGTCTCGACTGACGAGAGACCGAATAAAATTAACCCGCATAGCGATGGCAGCAATACTTTGGGTTGGTCCATCATGTAGATCACGGGCAAGTTCTTTGCGGGCATTCTCGTTGGCATCGATTAAGCGTTGTTTTTCCGATTCTAATTCCTGGTAAAGATGGGCGTTTTGTAATGCGATGACGGCTTGATCAGAAATGGCGACGAAGTATTTATGATGATTGCGATTGAATTTGAAGGGCACCTTGGAACCGATAACCATCGCCCCAAAAATGTTAAACCCGGCGCGTAAAGGAATGCAAACGGCCGTTTGACAAAGACGGAAAGCCAGCAGTTGGCTCAGTTCTGGATCTTGCTCTGGTTTTTTAGACAGGGTGATATCTGCTTCATTGACAGCTTTGGCAATGAAGCCTTCCTTTCCTGGTAAGACTTTTTCTAAATCTATTCCTGTGACAGTTCGTGTTTCAACTGGACTTAAGCCTAGTTTCCCATAGAGAAAAACTGTACTCACTAAATCTTGCTGGGAGGCACCTGAATCAACAAGCGATTGGTTACAGGCAGCCAAGGCTTGTTCAATAACCCGCTCAAAACTCAGCGTGGCACGCATGGTTGTTGCCAATTCTTGAATCGATTTAAGGCGCTTATTGCTGGATACTAATTCGCGGGTTTCTGTGGCAACAGCCTGGTTTATCTGGGTATCAAGCCGGTCTTTACCGCTGCCAAGCAGCACAAAGATTAAAACGGTGATGATAAAAAGAATGAATATCGAAACGGCAGCACCTGGCAGCCATTGGGCGAGGGGAAGGGTAAGTAAAAGCCCGTTTATAAAGTAAAGTCCGCCAATTAAGATCAGAAATGCCAGCACTAAAACAGCTATTACCAATCCTTGAAGGCGGGAGAATTCTCGATTGATAATCGCATCTAATTTGTCGCGCATTTGTCTTCTTGCAGTCCCGATGATAGTAATGTTGCTACAGTAAAGAATAAACACAATTTACTGTTTTGATTATACAAGCAAGCCAAAGATTTATCGATAGGACTCAGGTGTGAGCATATCGCCAGTACCTGATACCTTATGGATATTCTTCGCTGTACCTCGAGTGGGAGTTTGCTTAACTCAACTTGGATAAAGCAACGGCGATTCTGGCGGCAACACAGCCGTTATTTTGTAAAAGTGCTGTGTTTGCCTTCATACTTTGGCCATTGGTTAATACCATCACCCGGCTGAGCAGCCAGGGTGTGGCCGCCGGACCATGAATGCCTTGCTCATCTGCCTCTTTTGTTGCTTGAACGATTGCCGCTTCCATCTCTTCAGGATCTCCAGCTGCGTCAGCAGGCACAGGTACTGTCACCAGTGTGCCGCTTTGCAAACCAAGCTGTTTGCGTGCTGCTATGACTTGTGCTACTTCATCTGGGGTGTCCAGTCGGGCATCGACGGGCAAGCCGCTTTGTCGTGAAAAGAATGCTGGCATCTCATCAACGCCGTAGCCAAGCACGGTGACGCCGTGTGTTTCTAAAACTTCTCGTGTCGCTGGTAAATCCAGAATTGATTTGGCACCACTGCTGACCACAGTCACCGGCGTGCGCCCTAATTCGGCTAAATCGGCACTGACATCAAATGGGTGCCCCCGATGAACCCCACCAATGCCGCCGGTGGCAAATAAGTCGATACCCGCTAAATGAGCCAAAATCATGGTGCCTGCTACGGTGGTCGCGCCATCTTCGCCATGGGCAATGGCTAATGGCAGGTCTCGGCGGCTGCATTTGCGGACATTTTTGCCTGCTTGTCGGCCTAAATATTCAATCTGATCGGGTGTCAGGCCGATGTGAACTTGCCCTTTGATCACTGCTAGGGTGGCGGGAACAGCACCGCCCTCACGAACGGCCGTTTCCATGGAAACGGCCGTTTTGACATTATCTGGATAGGGAAGCCCGTGGGTAATAACAGTGCTTTCTAAGGCAACTACAGGTTTATTTTCCTGAAGTGCCGCTTGCACTTCTGATCTATAATAAAAGTTAAATGTGGTCATAAAATTTGTCTCATGAATATGTTTTTAGGTATGATCTCAAATATTCTGAATGGGGCAAGTTGATTTTCACGGTTTGATTATTTCAGGACAACTTCGTTACTCAAGTCCTGTTATGGTAGGGAGGTGGCCTATATCTGGCAATATGATACAACTTTAGGACTGATGATGGAATAAAATACGGAATTGCATTGTCAGTTTTAAGGAACGGTAAAGAAACGACTTCGTCCTATTCTTTAATTCCCGTTCCTTCGTGACCAGTGATTGTCTAGAAATAAATTCCCTTTTTACAGATGGTCAGGTCACTTGCCGGCAGCCATCAATTCCGTAACTTATTCATGGATGCGCACTTAGCTTCCGGGGATTCAAGGAAATTTCAAGCATAATAATTATGTCAACGGTTTGTATGCTTTGTCTGCAAATCTTTTCAAACTGCGGCAAAAAATGTCGCTGGTTTTTTAGGCAACAATGGAGGTTGTTATGTTAAAAAAGAGTTATTCAAAAACTGGGAAAAAATGTCGGGTCACATTTAAGTTGCCTGCCGATGTCAATGCCGAAACGGCCGTTCTGTGCGGCGACTTTAACGAATGGAATACAGACGGGACACCCATGAGAAAATTGAAAGATGGTAGCTTTAGCGCCACCATGTCTTTGGATGCAGGTAAAGCGTACCGTTTTCGTTATTTCCTAGACGGCACTCGTTGGGAAAATGATTGGGAAGCTGACGAATATCTGCCCAATTCTCACGGCGAGGATGATTCCATCGTCAATGTTTGAGCTGATTGACCCACGTTGCAGTTCAAAACATTTGGCAACAAATGAGCTAGAATTTCACCAATGATGATCTAAATTCGTGCAAATTTGTGTAAATTCGTTGCTAAAAAAAGTCAACCTATTACTAGTCATTTGCATGTTGTAAATGAATCACAAAAACAATCGCATATAAAGCACAAAACCATGATGTCATTTGACCAAACTGCATCATGGTTTTTGTCTATTTGACAAAAAATAGCACGTATGACAAAATCTTTCATACTGACCTTCCCCCAGTTTTATGGACATGAAGTTAAGACTGATTGATGTTCATAGAAAGTCGCCTCATACACTTCTGGACCGACATCGCCCAGCCCACCACACGACGTGAAAACAAGTCCAGGACGACAGCCAAATACAACCAACCGTCCAGTGTCAGGATATACGTGATGTCAGTTGTCCACTTCTTAATTAGGCGCTGCCGCTGAAAAATCCTGGTTTAGCAGGTTAGGCATCACGGGATGATTCTTCTACACTAATGCACAGAAGTTGTGCTACGCCTGGGATATGTTTCATTTGAAGCCTCCGTATTTTGGTCTTGGCTAATCTTAATGGATAGCCACGGAGGCTTTACCTTTTTTCCCCGACAAGTTATTCATGCACCTAAACATCAAGCATGTATCACAAATCCATTGTATAATGCTCATGTAACTAACAACAGTTGCGTATATACCCGCATTGTATGACATTAAAACGAAATAAATATGATAAATAATGAAAAGAAAATCTGCATTATCGGTGCAGGTGGTTTCGGACGAGAAACTTTGTTGTGCGTTATTGATGGTATCGCCACAACAAATTTGAAAATAGAAGAAGTTGCTTGTTTTATGGTTGAAGACAAATACTTAGCCGAAAACAAGATAATGGGTGTTGACGTAATTCCCCAATCGAAATTTGACCCTGAATTATATAATGTAGTGGTAGCGATAGGAGACCCCAGTACAAGAAAAAAAGTCGTTGAAAGTTTACCCAAACAAACAACCTTTACAACAATAATCCATCCTAACGCAATAATTTCTGACTGGGTAAAAATTGGAGAGGGTTCAATTATTACCGCCGGTGTTATCATAACTTGTAACATTAAAATTGGGAAACATTCTCAACTGAACTTGCATACAACAATCGGTCACGATTGTGAGATGGGAGATTATTTCACGACAGCACCAGGAGCAAATATTAGCGGAAACTGTGTATTTGGGAATAAAGTATATTTTGGAACTAACTCTTCTGTGCGTCAAGGGGTTTCAATTTGCAATGACGTTACAATTGGAATGGGAGGAGTAGTCGTCAAAAACATTGCTGAAAGTGGAGTTTATATAGGAAATCCGCTTAAAAAACTTGAAAAGAAATAGAGAACGCCATACGATGCGATCACATTTAATCGTCGAGGGCTAACACCACTGTTTTACCTTCTCCAAGCTCTTTTTAGACAGCCTGCCGCGACGTTTAGGTGGTGCCCAACGTGGTGGAGGAGCGAAGTTATAGAAACAGCCAACTAACCACATGCCCGCTTGCAACGTTGACCCTTTTTGAGCTAAATGACGATTCCGTCGCGCCAATGGAGCCAGCCGTTGACAAAATGTAGCGTTCATGCGCTCAATGTAGGCGGTGTTAATGCCACCACAAGCAGATTGCGTTGCTTGAATCAAACGCTCTACCAGGCTTGTCTTGCCCTGAACAATTGGAACGCGCTGTTGCTTGATTCAACTGGTAACTACATCTTAGTTTTATAAATGCTAGAGAAGACGCTTTCTCTAGCATTTTTTGTCTCCGGGTTAATCGGTTACCTTTCCCCTTGCAAGCGTTGGAATTGAACATGATTGAAGAAGTGAACGCAGCTATTCTTGAGCAAGATTTTGCAACATTGATTGACAAGTTGCGGGAACAGCCGGTAAGATACGCATGATGTCTAAATCACTCCAATTAAGCCGCCCCAAGCTGGCGGCTTTTCTTTCCTGCCCACGCCGCTTTTACTTGCGCTCTTTGGCAAAGCTGCCTTGGCCGAATGCGCCAGCGGGTTCCCGTTCTGCCCACATGATGGCGCAAGGGCAGCAGTTCCATTTGCTGATGGAGCGGCATTTTCTTAATATTGAGGTGCCCTTAACCAACATTGGTGACTCGACTGTTTCTAATTGGTTCCAGGCATTCAAAAAGAGCCAGCTTGCTATGCCAAACGGCCGTTATCTCCCTGAACATTGCCTGACTGTGCCTGTAGGGAAGCATTTGCTGCTGGGGCGGTTTGATTTGTTGGTGGTAGGGGCGCAGGCGGGCGAACGGTTTGCCCACATTTATGATTGGAAAACAGGCAAAGCGCGGCATGATAGGGTGCTGCGCCAGAATTGGCAAACACGATTGTACTTGGCGCTGTTGGCTGAGGGTGGCAGCGCGTTGTGGCCGACTAATGATGCAGGAAACGGCCGTTCTCTTCAACCTGAGCAAATAACCATGACATACTGGTATGTCACTGAACCTGATAAGCCGCGCACCATTTCCTACAGCCAGGCAGAACATGAACAAAACTGGACAGAAATACAGGCCATTGTTGCCCAAATAGATGACTGTTTGGCGCAGGATGATTGGCTCTTAACTGATGATAGAGTGCAGTGCCGCCAATGTGCTTACCAGGTTTATTGTGGGCGGTCAGACGCTGGCACAGAGCCTGACCAGGTGGATGAAGAAGATACGATTGATGAACCAGATGGGTTGTTAGAGCCAGACTTACCCTGATGACAACAAGGATTTAGAAATTTGTGAGCCGAATCCTTAAAAACACCATGAACGACGATGTCGCCTCCGCTCAGCTTTGAGGGAGCGAACGCAGCTTACATTTGAGTGCGGGAAGGGGAGCTCATGATTGAGCAAGATACTGGCGCATAACTTCACGCAATGTGTTAATACCTAAAGGTTTGGGTAGATAGGCGTCACAGCCTGCATCCAGACAACGTTCTCGGTCGCCAACAAGCACCTGGGCGGTGGTGGCAATGAGTGGAATTGAGGCGATACGTTCATCTGCCTTAAACCGTCTTGCTAATTCCAGCCCATCAATGCCAGGCAGGTTGATGTCTAACAAAATAATGTCTGGATGTAAGCCCTCTTCAAACAAAATTTTATGAGCCTTTGGCCCATCTTCTGCTTTAATAAGCTGATGTCCTTCTGCTTCCACCACACGGGAAACCAACAACATGTTGACAGGATTGTCTTCAATGCAGAAAACTTGTTTGCGTTCGTCTGCCATAATAATGAACCTCTTACAGTTCCTTCTTTGCCTTTTAATTACTTACACATTTTAACAGGTATCTGAAAAATGTGTATTATTTGTAACGATTCACCGCCGTTCAAAATATAGAATAACCTGAAGGCACGAGGCAAAGTTTAACATGGGTTCAATTTCTGCTAGCGAGGTTGCTGGATTGAACGTGGCACAAAATGCCCATCCAGCACATCTGCATGGATATAGGTATACTGGTTTACAGTACCTCTTCAACATGCACGTCTAAATGGGGGAAATCAGCGGAAAGCAGGAAAGGCGCAAGTTTGATTGGTTTCATCTACGTTATTTCTCTAACCCATTCAGACGATGATGGATAGATTGGGTAGCGGGATACACGTCTCGATATAGCTGATATTGTTCCAGGTAGCGCTGCTTTTGTTCTGACTGTGGTAAGTAGGTGTGGCTGAATCGCACTGATTGGGTAACGGCCGTTTTTACATCCACGAATACACCAGCCCCTAGCCCGGCCAACAGGGCGGCGCCCCAACCGGCTGCCTCCGTTACTTGTGGCACCGCAACGGGAATGTCGGTGATGTCCGCTTTGATCTGTAACCACAGTGGAGAACGGGCGCCACCGCCGATGGCGCGGAGTTCATCAATATGGACGCCGCCAGCCTTGAGCAAATCCAGATTAAGACGCAGTTCAAACGTTAATCCTTCCAGAATAGCCTTGGCGATGTCCACTTTACGGGTGCTGAAATCGAGGCCAAGCACAGCCCCCCTTGATTGGGTATCAAAGGTGGGGGTGCCGCTGCCCGCAAAGTGGGGCAGTAACAACAGCGAGGTGGGCGTTTCACAGGCCTCTTGCAGTACCAGGTCATAGGCATCGCCGCCTGTTTGCTGCGCCAAGGCGATCTCTTCAGCGCAAAAGACGTCGCGGAACCAGCGCAACAGCAACCCACCGCTATGATTGAGGGTCATTGCCAGGAATAAACCAGGGACGACATGTTCGTACACGGAGATATTGCCCGCAAAGAGCGATTCATCCAGATTGGGCGAATCGAGCGCCACTTCGACCACTTCAGCTGTGCCGGTAGATACCATGGCCAACCCTGGCTCAATCAATCCCGCCCCCAAAGCGCCACACGCCTGATCATGACCGCCAGTAACAATGAGCGGCCGATTGCTGAGTCCGAGTTGTAATGCCATTTCCCGGTGCATAGGGGCAACGGCCGTTCCTGAATCCACTACCCTGGACAGACGGAATGCATCCAGTCCCAGCTGGTCTAAAATCTCCGCTGACCACTGGCGTTGATGGATGTCATATAACTGGGTGCGCGAGGCCAGGCAGCGGCTGATGACAGCTTGACCCGTCATTTTGTAGATGAAGAAATCTTCGTAAAGCAGGAATTTATATGCTTTCTGCCAGATGACAGGTTCATGCTCTTTGAGCCAGAGCAGTTTAGGCAGTGTATTGATGGTATGGATTGGCATTCCAGTTCGTTCGAACAACGGCCGTTCTCCCCACTGTTCTTTCAACCATTCATTTTGGGCTGCCGTGCGCGTATCCATGCCCAGTATCATGGGACGAAGCGCACGGCCGTTTGCATCAACGGCCGTTATCGCTTCTCCTTGCACCGACAAGCCAATCGCTGCGATGACTGTTTGCCCCGATACATTCACAATCTCTTGCAGCACAGCCTGCGCCAAAGACCACACCCTTTCTGGGTCTTGTTCTGCCCAACCAGGGCGGGGCAGGTCTACTGTGTATTCACGACTGGCGCTGGCGAGTAAGCAGCCATCTTTCGCAAATAAAGACGCCTTACACCCTGTCGTGCCAATATCTAAACCGATCAGATTCATCATACCACCTTGATCTTTCATCTCTCCTACGATGTCACATTTTCAACCCGTATATTCCGGCGCCCCATCTTCTGCAACTGCTGGTTGCGCATACTATCCAGAAACACAGCCAGGAAGATAATGGCGGCCGTTACCAGCGGTTGCAAATACAAATCTACCTGGGTGAACACCAGACCCATTGTGATCATCTGCATCATAATCGCGCCAATAACGGTGCCAGGAAAAACGGTGCCGCGTCCCCCAAACAAACTAGTGCCACCTAAAACGGCGGCGGCAATGGCACTAAATTCAATGCCTTCGCCAAAGCCAGCATTAATGATGCCCAACTGCGCCACGGAGATAAAACCGCCCAGTGCCGCCAGTAAGCCACAGATGATGTAGACCGTTGCCAGTAAACGGCCGTTATTCAACCCTGCTTTTTTCGCTGATTCCTCGTTTTGGCCGACAGCATAAATATGGCGGCCAGTCGGTGTCAGCGCCAGGAACACCAGCGCCACCACCACTACCAGCGCAAAAAGTACAATAGGAACAGGAATGCCCAACAGCGTCGCAGAGCCAATACGGATCACACTATCGGGAAAACCAACCGCTTGCGACTTGGTAATGAGCAGCGCCAACCCACGCCCTGCCACCAGAGTTGCCAACGTCACCACAAATGGAATCACTTTGAGCTTGGTAATGAAAAACGCATTAAACGTGCCAAACAAAATACCGACCAACAGACAGACCACAAACGCCAGCCAAACTGGAACACCATAATCTTTCATCAACAACCCTGCCACCACAGCCGACAGGTACATATTCGCGCCTACAGACAAGTCAATGCCCGCAGTAAGCAGCACGAAGGTCATGCCCACCGCTATAATGCCGATGTATGAGGCTTGTTTGATGATGTTTAGCAGGTTTTGCCCCATAAAAAACTTGGGCGACATGATGCCAAACACTATAAAGATCAAGACAAATAAAATGAACGGTGTGTTTTGCAATAACCGTATGGTAAACTGCGTTTGATTACTTTTCATGATTGCCATTCTCCCTAAATGCGGCGCGTAAGATTTGCTCTGGGTCAAACTCAGTTCGTGAGAAACTATTCTGAATCTCGCCGTTGCTCATCACCAAAATCCGATCACAATTGCCAATCAACTCGTCTAGTTCTGAAGAAATAAACAAAACGGCCGTTCCCTGAGCAGCTAATTCGTTGATGAGCGAATAAACCTCAAATTTTGCGCCCACGTCGATACCCCGCGTTGGCTCATCCATCAGAAAAACAGTTGGCTCCGACATGAGCCATTTTCCAATGACAACCTTTTGTTGATTGCCACCGCTTAAACTTTTTGCCAGACTTTGGCTTGGATGGCCACATTTGATATGCATACTCTCCACAACTTCAGCCACATCCCCGGCCACCCGCGCTTTATCCACCACATGAAAGCGGGATTGTGTGTAGGTAGGCAGAGAAACAACCCCCAAATTTTCCATAATGGATGCTTCCATATACAAACCTTCTTCTCGTCGGTTCTCTGTCACAAAAGCCATGCCCTGAGCGATGGCCGCCTTGGGTGAATGATGGAGCATCTTTTCACCGCCGATAATGATTTCGCCTGCTTCAAAGGAATCTAAACCAAATAAAATACGCGCCAATTCCGTGCGCCCAGACCCCATCAAGCCAAACATGCCCAGCACTTCGCCTTGATGCAGTTCAAAGTTAATATCTTTCACGATACCGCTTTGGGACAAATGCTTGGCGGCAAAAGTCACACGTTCAGTTGGTTCTGAACTACGCGGCGGATAGAGATGTTCAATGTCTCGCCCAACCATATTGGCAATCATGCTGTTGATAGTGAAATCCGCATTGGAGCCGACGGTGACCAACGTACCATCGCGCAAGATAGCAATTTCATCTGCAAGCGCCTTGACATCCCCCAAGATGTGGGAAATGTAGATAATGGCTTTGCCCTCGTCCCGCAGTTTGTGAATAATGTTGAATAACTGCTCAGTTTCGCGGGTAGTCAGCGAGGTGGTCGGCTCATCAAAGATGATGATTTGGGCATCCATGCTCAGCACTTTGGCTATTTCGACGAGTTGGCGTTCTCCGGGTGACAATCTTTCAACTGGGGTATCGGGTGACATATTGAGATTAACTGCCGTTAACAACGCCTTTGCCTCTTTTCGCATCGCCCGCTTGTCAATGAAGGGGATACCGGTACGCTGGGGAAACTTCACGATAAAGATATTGTCTGCGATACTCAAATTCTCAAACAGATTCAATTCCTGGTGAATAAAACCAATCCGTGCCTCCGTGGCATCACCTGCATTCCGAGGCTGGTAAGGCTGCCCGCTTAAAAACATCTGCCCGCTGTCTGGCTGCACATTGCCGCCAATCACATTCATCAGCGTCGATTTGCCCGCCCCATTTTCACCAATCAGCCCCACTACCTGACCCGCCTTAAACGATAAACTGACATCAGACAACGCTTTTGCGCCAAAGAAACTCTTGGTAATGGAAGCTACAGTTAATAACTCTTGTGTCATGATTCTCGCTCCTTTAAGCCGATGTCTCTTGCGCTAAAAAGCGGGTGCGCAGCACGTCCAGCAAAGCCGCCAACAAAATGACGCCACCTTTGACAATATTAATAGTGAAGTAAGAAAGATTGAGCAGGTTCAGCGAATTGGCCAGCAGGGTATAAAACAGCACCCCATACAATGCCCATTGAATTTTGCCTTTGCCGCCAAACAAACTCACCCCGCCAATCACCGTAGCGCCGATCACATCCAGCAGCAAATTCTGCCCCAGTGTCGGTCTGCCGCCTTCCAGCCGCGCTGAATACAAAACGGCCGCCAATGCCGCGCAAAAACCGCTAAACACATACGCTAAAATCATCACCCGATCCGTGGGAATCCCAGATACCAGCGACGTTCTAACGTTGCGCCCCACGCCATAAAACCAATAGCCCAATACCGTGCGCGTCAGCAAGAAGTGAGCCACCAGCGCCAATATACCGGCCAATATAAAAGAGTAAGGCACAAAGCCAATTTGTCCCTTGCCAATCGCAATATACGCATCTGGTAAATGCGTGACATTTTCAGATTTTGTCAGATAAATGGCGAAACCACTGAAGAAAATCATTGAAACCAGCGTTACCATAAACGGGGGCATCTTAAACTTAGCCACCGAAATGCCATTGAGCAGTCCAATCAATGATCCGGCTAGAACCATAGCCAAAATGCCAACTGGCGCCGCCCAAGGACTGCCGCCCAGTGGCCCTCCCGCTTCAGTGAGCAAAACACCCCACAGCGGGCTTTTCTCAAACAGCACAGGATTCACTTGTGAGGTCATGATAATGCCGCCAATCACACTCGCCATTGCCATGATAGATGTTTGCGATAGATCAATACCGGCCAATAACAAAACAAAGGTTTGCCCGATAGCCAAGATCAGTAGCGGCCACATGTTTGAGAAGACATTGGCTAAATTTTTTCCGCTGGCAATGCGCGGAATAAAAGGAATGAGAACCAAGAAATAAGCGATGCTGAGATACAGCACAAAGTTCTCCGATAACAAGATACGACGAGTCCAGGCTTTAATGCGCTCCCAACCAGATGTATGGGGTATGGGAACAGTTTTTGTTTCAGATGTCATAGGGAAACCTTCCTGTGAGAGCAGTTAGGAACCAGGGAACAGTGTGCGGTTTACACAATCCACCGCACACTGAATACTGGTTACCAATAACTCAATTGATTATTGTTGTGCTAACAAGACACAGCCCCACATATCCATCTCTCGTTCACCCATGTTGGCTAAAGTCAGCGCAAACCCTGGGTCATCAATCCATTCCTCAGGCGTAGTTTCACCAGATGAAATAGATTTCAGCATGGCAGCCATGATAGAGTCTGCTTCAAAGAAGAGGTCTTGCACACCAGTAGCATCAACATACCCCTCTTTCATCAGACTGCAAGCTGTGGAGTCGCCGTCAAGTCCACCCATAATGACATGATTCTCGTCGCCGCTTGGCACCCATTTGCCCATCGGCTCCAAGACTGAACGGATTTGCGGATAGAGGAAGTCGGACGAGGTGAAAAGGAAGTCTACTTCTGGATTGGCTTGCATTGCCGCTTCCAGATTGGCTAAGCCAGTGTTGGCGTCCCATTGAGTGGGCACTTCAATCACTTCGTTGAACAGATCTGGATTGGCCTCGATGACGTTGTAGAAACCTTGACGACGGCCAACAGCATTGGGGTCGCCCAAGTCACCTACCATGATAAGCGGCGTTACTTTTCGACCTAAGGCTTGTGCTTCTTCAGCCATGTATTCAACGGTTTGTTGGGCAATCGTTTCGTTATCGGCGACGATAACCAGGGCTGGATTGCTGTCATCTGCTGGTGGGCGATTGAAAACACCGATAGGAATCCCGGCAGCATTGGCTTCGCCGACAATGGTGACGGCACTTTCGCCATCTTGGGGGATGATGATTATGCCATCGACTTCTTGAGCAATGCAGTCTCGCACTTGCTCTAACTGGCGATTGGCATCCTGATTGGCATTCACTTCGATCACATTGACACCCAAATCACCCAAAGTTTTGGTAATCGCCAGATGTCCTGCTACCCAGAATTCTGTTTCCAGGTCTTGGAAAGCAAAACAAACATCGAGATCATCGCTAACTTCCATTTCTGAAACGTCGGCGACAGCTTCTTCTGTGGTGGCGCCATCTGCTTCTTGAGCCGCCAAAACACAGCCCCACATATCCATTTCACGTTCGCCGATGTTACCCAGAGTGAGGGCAAAGCCGGGGTCGTCGATCCAGTTTTCTGGAGTCGTTTCACCAGCAGCTATAGAGGCCAACATGGTTTCCATGATAGTATCTGCTTCAAAGAAGAGGTCTTGTACACCGGTGGCGTCCACGTAGCCATCTTTCATCAGGTTGCAGGCTGTGGAATCACCGTCTAGACCACCCATGATGACATGGTTTTCTTCGCCAACCGGTACCCACTTGTCCATCGGTTCCAACACGGAGCGGATTTGCGGATAGAGGAAATCAGACGAGGTGAAAATGAAGTCTACTTCTGGGTTCGCTTGCATGGCTGCTTCCAGATTGGCTAAGCCGGTGTTGGCGTCCCATTGAGTGGGGACTTCAATCACTTCGTTGAACAAATCTGGATTGGCTTCGATGACGTTGTAGAAACCTTGACGGCGGCCGACAGCATTGGGATCGCCCAAATCACCCACCATGATGAGCGGTGTTACTTTTCGGCCTAAATTTTTTGCTTCTTCGGCCATGTATTCAACGGTTTGTTGGGCAATTGTTTCGTTATCTGCCACAATTACCAAAGCGGGGTTACTATCATCTGCTGGTGGACGGTTGAAGACACCAATGGGGATACCGGCATCGTTGGCCTCGCCGACGATGGTCACAGCGCTTTCACCATCTTGGGGGATGATGATTATGCCATCGACTTCTTGAGCAATGCAGTCCCGTACTTGCTCTAATTGTCTGTTTGCATCTTGATTGGCATTGACTTCAATGACGTTCACCCCTAGATCACGCAAGGTCTGCGTGATGGCTAAGTGCCCCGCTACCCAAAATTCTGTTTCTAAATCTTGGAAAGCAAAACAAATGGTGAGGTTTTCATCGGCTAGTTCGCCTTCGGTATTTGTTTCGGCAGGAGCGGGCGTGTCACTGGTGTCACTGCTTTCAGCCGCCGTGTTTTCAGTTTCAGCGGTAGGCGTATCAGCTTCTTCCGCTCCCGGCTGGCAGGCTGCGATAAGCAGCATGATGACCAGTGAAGTTAACAATAGTTTGACAAGGTTTTTCATTTTATATTCTCCTCCATCAATGTGATTGATGAATTAGGGAAACTTGTGGGTTTCCTCGTTGTCCTCAAAATAGTTGATAAGTTATTAAAAAGGTTATTTTGTTACTTTTTTGTCTGCATCACCTCCTCTTGATTTTGGCTGTACTCACGTTTCTTCGGCGACGATGCGATCAAGTTCAAAGCGCAGATCGTGTTCGCTAATTTCGCCATCGACCCAGGCATCTTGCAGTTTGCGCAGGGTGGCGACGGTGGAGTCGGGGCGTAGTACCACATCGCGGTAACGGATGGGATCGCCTTGTTTCACTGGGTTGAGTAATGTTGCCCCTGCGGCTAAACCAAGTGGCAGTGCTTCTATTTTTTTAGCAATGTCGGCACATTCGGTTGTGCCGTAATGGGTGTTGCCCCCGATGCGGGTTAGCTTTGTGCCGGGTTGCAAATCTTTTTTGGCCACGGACATGACTTCAGCGGTCAGGTGATCCAGTGGTGCCATCGTGGCGCGTCTCTGCACGGCAGCTTGGGCTACTGAAAGGGGAATTTCCATGCTGCATAGATGGAAGGGGCGCAGCAGCATGTAATTGGGGCCGTCGCCCATGTCGCGCAGCACCAGGCATTGGCGCAGACGCAGTTTGTCGGTTGAGAAGACCAGGAAGACGCCAGGCTGTAGATCGCCAATGACGTAATCGACGACACCAGGTTTGTTTAGAATGCCGCCTTGTTCTTTGAGGGCGAAGACTTTTTTCATTTCTGAAATGTTGACTTTGGGGCCGTGCATACCGCGAATGTCGGGAGCAAGGCCGGTGGCGTTGGCGATGCAGGCCATCTCGATTTGTGTTTTGGAGCCATCGACGAATTCGACGAGCATTTCTGGGGTGAGGCCGCGCCGTTTGGCTTCGGCGGCTAGTTTAGGGTCGTCGGGGGTAGCTGAGGTGTCTAGCGGGTTGTTTTTACCTTTGCCAGCGGCAATGATGGTAAGGCCTAAGGATGTAGCAAAGTCGAAGAGTTCGTAGAGGGCGGCAGGTTCGTCGCCGGCGCCAACGGTGTAGATGACGCCGTATTGGTCGGCGTACCATTTGAGCAGGGGGCCGATGGTGACATCGGTTTCGACGTTCATTTCGACAACGTGTTTGCCCTGATGGATGGCGCGGAGGGAGGCTTTTGCCCCGACTTCCGGGCTGCCGGTTGATTCGATGACTACTTCGACCTGGGCGACGTCGGTGACGTGACGGTAGTCGCTGGTGGCGACGAATTTGTCGTTGAGCAAGGCTTTGTTGGCAGCATCCAGGAGAGAAACGGCCGTTATCCTTTCTTTATCATGTCCTGCAATCTCATACGCCTGACAGGCTCGGTTTAAATCAATATCGGCCGTAATGACAATATCCTGGGTGGGCATTAGTGCTACCTGGCTGACAATGTCAGTGCCCATTTGCCCGGCGCCTACTAAGCCAGCTTTGATGCGCCGGTTGTCTTTTTCCATTTGTTTTAATTCTTTTGCTAAACCAAACATGGTTTGCTCCTGTTATTGATCGAAGATTAAAGGCCAAAGATTGAATATGAATTCGTATCTATTTCGAGCTTTTCTCTATCTTTGTGTAAAAAATTATGCTTTTTGGTTTGGCGTGATGATTGCCTTGATTTCCTGCCCTGCTTTGGCTGATTCAAATGCTTTGACGACATCATCCAGGGGGTAGATATTGGTGATGATTTTGTCTGTTTGAATTTGGCCGCGGCTCAACATTTCTAGCGCCAGTTGGTGGAAGCGAGGATGGTATGAGAAGGCACCCAAGACGGTGAGTTCGTCGTAGTGGATGATGTTGGTATTGAGTTCGGCGGTGGGTTTGGTCTTGGGGAGGCCCCCATAGAGCACCACGCGACCCCGTTTGCGCACCATCTGTACTGCCTGGGTTTGCGCCACACCTGATGGGGCAGCTGTGATGGCAACATCTACGCCATAGCCGCTGGTGAGCGCCCGAATTTCAGCGATGACATCTCGTCCGTCTGCCAAAATGGCGGCTTCTACTCCCAATGTTTTGGCGGCTTCTAATCGCTGCGGGTTCATTTCGATGATAAACGGCCGTGCGCCGCGTGCCTTGGCAATTTCCACATGCAGACAACCGATGGGCCCGGCGCCGATAATGGCTACGGTTTCGCCTAATTCCAGGCCTACATTGTGGTGACTGGCGAGGATGCCGGCCATCGGTTCGGCTAATGCTGCTTCGATGTGGGACAGGTTATCAGGAATGCGATGGACGATGCCGCGACGCAGGATGTCTACTGGCAAAAGCATGTATTCGGCCATGCCGCCGGGGTAATGAGCGCCGATGAGCTTCCAGTTTTCACATAGGTTGTACTGGGCACGGTCGCAGTAATAGCAATCGTGGCAGCTTACATCGGCGGCAACGGCTAAGCGGTCGCCTACTTGATAGTCAGTTACTTCTGCACCGACTTCGGCGACTACGCCATTGAGTTCATGGCCTAAAATTTGCCATTTGTTGTCTGAGCGCATCCCATGTTGATAGGTGCGTAGGTCGCTACCACAAATGCCGCACGCCATCACTTTCAACAGCAAGCCATCAGCTGGCACGGCGGGGGTGGGCATTTCTTCTACAGCTAAGTTACCAGGTCCTCGGAAAACGGCCGTTTTCATTTATGCACTTCCTCTTTTGCTAAGTTTTCTAATTTGTGTCCGACGGCTCCCCCTGGATGAGTCTCGCCAAACTTTTCTTGGGTATAGCCGCGCATACGGAGCAAGACCACACATAGCGCATCGCCCATGGCGGAATTTGTTAGCGAACTACCGGTGGCGATCATACCGTAGGGGTCTACATCATCAGCAGCTTGAACGCACAGCACGTAGTCGCTCATTTGCCCCAGTTCGGACTCGGGCTTTTCTGTGAAAGCGATAACTGCTGCTCCCCTTTTTTGGGCAAGGGCGGCAAGGTAGTTCACTTCTACGGTGCGCCCGCCTTTGGACAGGGCGATAAGCACATCGTTGGCGCTGACTGCGCCACCCAGGCCATGCTGGCTGTCACCGGGATGGATGAACAGCGAGGGTGTGCCACTGCACGAGAGCAAGTGAGCCAGCCGCGCCCCTACGGCGTGAGAAGTTCCTGATCCTGTTACTAGAACTTTTCCCTGGCATTCGTACAGTGCTGTGGCGACTGCCACAAAGTTGTCATCGACTTGATTCTCAAGTTGAGCCACACTGGCGCTTTCTCTGGCGATGGTGTTGATAGCGAGTTGTTTGATTTCTTCGGCAAGCATCAGAGTCCTCTTAGCCGAATAGGGCTTTGCGCACCATGGCTTGTGCTTTCATAGCATCGCCAGAATGGAGGACATCAGTTACTTCATCGTGATCCAGGCGTTGTGATGCTTTGGAGAGCGCCTCCAGCCAGGCAATGGATTCGCGGGCAGCGGCTACTTTGTCTTTTTCACGGTAAGCGAAGACATCTAAGGAGTACCAATTGTCATAGCCTGTTTTGTTGAGCCAGTAGAAGAACTCAATCCATTCCAGGGTATGGACGGAGCCGGGAATCATGTCATCGTCCCAATAGCGATAGTTGTCGTTGAGATGCAGGTGCATGAGTTTGTCGCCGAAGCGTTTTAGCAAAGCGACACATTCGGCCAGGGTTTCATACGCCATATTTGCATGACCCACATCTAAATTGACGCCGACGTTGGGCTTGTTGACCTCGTTGATAAGGAGCAGAGTTTTGGCGGTGTTGGCTACCAGGATGTGGGTTCGTGGCTCTTTGGGTTTGAATTCTACTGAGATGTTGACATTGGGATTGTGATCGGCGCATTCGCTCAATCCTTCAATGATCCAGTCATATGCTTTGAGGTAATCCATCTGGAAAATGTAATCCCAGCCATCATGACCGAACCAGGGGCTGACGTGGTTACAGCCGGTGCTGGCGGCCAAATCCATCGCCACTTTGACACGGTCGATGGCGTCACGGCGAATGCCGGGATCGGTAGAAGCAAACGTGCCCCACCCCCATTTGGGATTGGCCCAGATTTCTGGGATGACACAGGCGAGGTCAAAGCCTGCGTGCTGGATTTTCTGGACTACTTCTGTCTGGTTGTCATCATTAATGTGCCAGCCACCGATGACTTCGATGCCGGTTAAGCCGTCTACTTTTTGGGCGTCGGCCAGCATTTGGTCAAAGGTGCGTGGTTCTGTATATCCCTGAATGACGTAACGGTCGGCGGTGTTGCCGAAAAGAACGGCGACTGCTGCATATTTGTGTTCCATGTTTTTCTCCTGTTGTAGCTAAGGTGGTGGACGAGAAACGGGTGTTTTCGCCACACTTATTATAGAAATAAATATAGTTAGTGAACATTTGTTCAATAATGGATTAAAAAAATTAACGTCCTGCTTCCCACACTGTTTCTTTGCGGATGCAGGCAGAAACTTGGTCAGGAAAATGCCTGATACTGATGGGTTTGCCTATAAACCCTACCATGCCGATGGCTTGCGCTTTGGGTATTTCTGTTTCAGGATCGAGTGAACTGACAGCGAGCACGGGGATATGTTTTAGCTCCTCGTGTTCTTGCATGGTGTTAAATATATCGTAACCAGTTATGCCTTTCCGTAACATGATATCGATGATGACGAGATCAATAGGAAGATTTTGGCACAGCATGTTGACAGTTCCCGTATTCCACGCATCTTGGATGATGATGGCGCCATAGTTACGCAATGTGGTGGCAAAAACGGCCAGATTTGTCACATTATCTTCTACTATAAAAATACGCTTTCCTTTAAGGTCACACATTCTTCCCTCTCGTTTTTATTCAAGCAATGTGCCATACTTTTTCACCAGCGACGACACGCGCCATTAGCTGGGGAAAATTGTTTATTTTGAGCGGTTTGCTGATGGCACCGTCAAAGCCTGCAGCACGCAGACGCTCTACTTCTTCATTCATCACGCTGGCTGTCAGCGCAATGACACGTACCTGAGCCATTTCGGCATCTTGGCGCAATAGCTGCAGTACTTCAAATCCGTCATATGGTTCGATTTGGATGTCTAGTAAAACGACATCTGGAGGTGGCGACAATGCTTTGACCCGCGCCAAAAAATTGGTGCTGTCTGCAAACATTGTTAGGTTTTTTACGCCCATGGCATTGGTCATGATCAAGGCCATTACTTGGCGACTGCGTGGATCATCTTCGACATATAGGTAAGATTTTGTTTCGATCATGGCATTATCAACTTTGAGATCTTTGCTGATTTATTATGTGGTCAGCAGGTTTACTTCTGCCGTAAGCGCTGGTGTTGTCAGGGGTAAGATGACAAAGAAGGATGAGCCTTCGCCTAATTCGCTTTCTACCCAAATTTGACCATCATGCGCTTCGACTAAACTCTTGGTAATGGGCAGCCCTAAACCGGTGCCATCGGCATGTTTTATGCCATCACTGGTTTGGATAAATGGTTCAAACACTTGTATTTGCATTTCTGGGGCAATGCCAGCGCCACTATCTATCACGGCAAAAAGCAGGTGGTCGCCTTGATTTTTGGCGCTGAAGGTAATGCTGCCTTGGTTTGTAAATTTGGCGGCATTGGCGAGCAGGTTGAGGAATATTTGCCGGAGTCGGCGTCTGTCTCCTGAAAGCAGGGGGAGGTTGTCGTCGATGTCTAGCACAAGTTGGACTGGTTTGTCATGCAGCAGGGGTTCTATCATGGAAACGGCCGTTTCTAGTTCTGGATACAAATTGACATTTTCTTCCACAAAAAGGGTCAGCTTGCCTGCTTGAATTTTGCTAATGTCCAACACGTCGTTGATCAATTTAAGTAGATGTTCTGAACTTTGCAATGACTGTTCCAGTAAATCTTTTTGTTCCTCGTTGACAGGTCCCACCATGCCCATGGACACCATTTCTGTAAAGTTAATGATGGCGTTTAGCGGTGTGCGTAATTCATGACTCATGCTGGCCAGGAACCGATTCTTCATTAAATCTGCTTCGCGCAGTTCTTTTGCCAGGTGTAATTGGGCTTCGTATAGCTGCGCGTTTTTTACAGCTACTGCGATTTGTTTTGCTAAGGTTGTGAGAATTTCTACATCGTCCGCTTCAAACCGATCTTTTTGCTCAGATTGCAAGTCCATGACGCCTATTAGCCCAGTGCCAATGGTCATAGGCAGAACAGCTTCTGATTGCGTGTTAGGCAGGTAGGGGGTCATAGCGCGATCTGCTTCTTGCGAAACATCGTTAATAATAATAGCGGTGCGTTCTCTGGCCGCTTTTGCCACGAGGCTGGGGCGGGTTTGGAGATAATATCCCTGGTTTTCAGCCCGCATTTTCTGCCCTGCTTCGCCAGATCCGGCAGATAAGGCCAAACGCTGGGTTTCTTTCTCGTACAGGAAAATGGATACAAAGTAAAGGTCGAAGGCGGTTTGCGTTTTTTCTACCAATTCGGGAAGCAGGTCTTCTAGATTTAGGACAGTGGTGATTTGCCGGGAAACTTCGGCGGCGACTTGCAGGTCTCGGGTGCGTTCCTGAACGCGATATTCCAGCGTATTGACTGTTTCTTCAAGCTCAGAGGCCATGGCATTGATGCCTCTTTGTAACTGTCCGATTTCATCTGCAGAAATGTTCCCTGCTACGCGGGCTGTTAAATCGCCAGCCTCAATATGCTCAACGACTTCGACGAGATTGCTGATTTTTTGCAAGGCGATGGAGCGCAGGAGCCACAGAATGATAACGGTTGTTAACACCAGCCCTAGAATGGAACCGATGAGGAAAACGACCATCACATTGCGTTTGGCGCTTTGCAGTTGGGCGGTGCCTGCTTTTAGGACTAAAAAGCCGATGAGTTTACCGTCTTCCAGGCGAATGGGGGTAATATGGATAACGCCATCCGCGGTATTGTAGGATTTGCTGGTGGTCATGGATTGGGTTAACGGAGGCAAAGATTCCAGGGTGGTAACGGCCGTTATGCCTTCACCTACATCTGCTTCATCCAATGAGTAATAAATCACCCCGTCTACACCGACAACCACTGCTGCTAACAGCGATTCGCCCGCCAATGTTTCCATCACGTCCCGGTCGCCAACCGTTGCATAATCCAGCAGCCCTTCAGACATTAACTGTCCTGGAATTTTGATTTGCTGTGCCAGACCTGCATCCAGTTCGTTGGAAAAACGTACGCTGTAGGAAACACCCATCGCTGCCAAGATGAGCAGCATCACTAACAAAACACCAAGCGCTATCTTGAATAATAAACTATGGGTGTAGCCTTTCATCTTGCTTATCATGGTTTGTTTACTCTTTTGCTTCCGATATAAGCTGACTATAGATTTCCTGGGCAGTTGCCTGACCCGTGAGCAATGCTCTCAGCCCAGCTTCTAGTTCGGGGCGCAGTTGACTGTTCATGGTACCGAAAATGTAACCTGCATTGGCTGCGTAATGAACATTGCCGCCATACTTTTCTGCCATGGTAGCTTGAAATTGGTCAAACACATCTGCCCCTGTGGCAGCAGAAGCTACATTTCCTTTGATGCCAGTCGGGTTTTTGGTATACCGTACCCATTTTTCCGCTACTTCTGGCGTACTCCAATACATCATCAGCTTAATGGCTGCCTCTCGGTGGGGTGCATCTTTCATAATAGCCCAGGTTGGAATATACCCGCCCAAGTAGTAATCAACTTCTTGAAAAACAGGCAGTTCAACCGGTATCATCTTAAATGTTTTGTCTTCATCGATACCCTGCCAATGGCTATACATCCAGGTTCCATTGATGTAGAATAGGGCTTTATCTTCCAAGACCAAATTTCGGGTCATGAACCAATCGTTTTCAGCGTGAGATTCTATGAGGGGATGATATTGGCCTAGTTGTTCGAAGGCTTGCAGGGTTTTGAGTAGTGCGGCTTGTTTTTCTGGTGAGACTATTTCTTCACGCGCAGTTTCAAAATCACCTAATTCTGATTTAAATAGATTTTGAAATAAGATTTCCAGTGAGGTCCAATCAGCCGCTTCATAAAAGGTGGCGATGTGCGTGCCATTGGCCTGATTATAAGTATCGACAGCTTGCACGTATCCCAGTAAATCGTCGAATGTCATGTTTTCTGCTTTGATTTTCACCCCGATTTTCTCGGCAAGGTCAGCGTTGTAATAAAGGGTGTAGTAGTAGCCTTCCAGATACGGACCAACCAGGATGCCACCTGTTTGTTTGCGATAGGTTGGATCGTCGATGATGAATGATTTTTGAGACTGGGCAAATCCGGGAACTTCTTCGATGTTGACTAGATATTTTTCGCCCCAATTGGGATCTTTTAATGTTTCACCAACCATCTGATAGATTTGATCATCCATCCAAACGATGTCCCATTCGATCTTGCCGGTCTGGATCATGTTGGCGATGTATGCGGCCGTTAGAACTTTGCTGCGTTCTCCAACGATTTCGGCAGAGAACTTGAGTGTGATGTCGATATCCTGATTGCGAAAGGCGAACTCTTGGGCCACATCTCGGACTAATGTTTCTCGTTTGTCTTCGCCATACCAGTGTCCCATCCAATTGAGCGGTGTTTTTTCGGGGTGAGGAACTGGGGTTTGTGTGCTTTGATTGGGTTGTGCGGCACTGGTAATAGATGGGGGGGGGAGGGGGGAATTGGAGCTGGAACAAGTGGTTTGGCCTATTAAAAGCAGGCTGAATAAAAGGAGTAGTGGAAACCACAGACCGCATAGATTTCTTTTGCAGTGACTTTGTATCTTTTTGTGGCACTGGGTCAGTGGGTTCATGTTTTTATTGTACGTAAATAATTTGCCTGATAATACTGGCAAATAAGAGGGTTTTTAACCAATGCTGACCTGTCTAAAATGGTAGGGGATGGTAAGGATTGACGATGAAGTAAAATTTTGTCGTATTATTTATTTTCTGTTTCCAGGTTTTTTCGACAAGGGTCATCCTCTATGGGTGTATTTTTTGATGCGTGTGTTCATTACACCAAATTATTCTTGGCGGCTACGATCAGTGCTTCGGAACGAGTTTTTACACTCAATTTGGCAAGGATATTGTTGATATGGAATTTGACGGTGGATGGGCTGATGACTAGTTCCTGCGCGATCTGATTCATGGTTTGACCACCTGCCATTAACACCAATACTTCCAATTCCCGATCGGTTAGATGAAAGCGCTCAACTTTGGGGATGGGATCTTGTTGCCACAGCCGCTCGGCAACTTCTGGCGACAGGACTACCTGGCCTTTTTGGGTGGTACGGATAGTATCAACAAGTTCGTGGGTGAGTGCGCTTTTGGTAACATACCCTGCCGCGCCGTTGCGCAGCATGGCGTAGACGCTTTCATGATCTTGAAAACTGGAGAGAACCAGGATTTTGATGTTGGGGAATTGCTCATGAATAACGGCCGTTGCTGCTACCCCATCCATCACTGGCATCACTACGTCCATTAACACCAGGTCTGGTTTCAATTCTACACATAGATTGATTCCTTCTAGGCCATTACTGCCCTGACCTACCAGTTCAATGTCATCTACTGTGGCCAAGATAGTAGAAATAGCCTGATGAACCTGACGATGATCATCAATCAGTAAGACTCGAATTAGGCTGTAAGTTGTCATAGATGTTCCTGCAATAATTGACTTGCTGTTATCTGATCTGTTATCAATACGTCGATCCAGCTGCCTTGCAGCGCTCCCTGAATGGTGGTTGTTTTTTGCAGCCCGCCTGTCACCCCGACTACCCGTTCTATTTGAGCTATCTCAGCCAGGGTAATGCCAATGACGCGCTCGTCTAGTTCTGAAACGACGGCATTTCCGATGTTATCAAAGAACCGCAGGGCGATGTCACCTACTGCGCCTAATTGCAGCAATGTTTCTAATTCAGATTCCTGGATAATTGACCCGTCGCTAATCAAGACGGAGTCTGGCGTGGGGGCGCCAATGCCCACATACGCCACGTTAATTGCCGGAAAAAGGTTAAAGGCTGCTTGCACATGGCTGTCTGCCTGTAAGATTTGTTTCACTGCCTGACTGTCTACAATGCCTGGCGCGGGGATAAGGGTGAGTTTGGCGTTGAGGATTTGTGCCATACGTTGGCAAAGTGCTGTGGCATGAATTTCTGCTTCGGGTGCCCCTAGACCGCCAATCATTTGCACGATCTGGATTTGACGTGTTTCGCTGGGTTGAAGGGCATTTACCATTGCCTTTAGTGTTGTCCCCCAAGAAATTCCCATGATGTCCCCGTCTTGTTGCGTGCGGTGCAAATACTCTGCTGCTGCTGCCCCAATCTTTTGGGAGACAGCGGCTTGAGGATCTTCGGCTTCTACTTCTGTAATGACAACCTCTTGCAGGTTGTATTTGGTTTCCAGTTTGCTTTCTAGTTCAGTGAAGCTGCTAGAGGGGGGAATGATGGTGATTTGGACTAGCCCTTCTTCTTTTGCTTGATTGAGCAGGCGCGATACTTTAGGGCGTGAGAGGTGTAGTCTTTCGGCGATTTCTCGCTGCATATATCCGTCTTCATAATAAAGGCGGCTGACTTTGCCTAATAGACGATAGTCGATTTGCTGGGGGGGGCGAGCCATTGGTGTTCCTAGGTATTGCCATTATTGAACATAATTATGACTTTGAAATATATTTCATAAATAAGTGTATAATACCCCTTTCACTATGTCAATTTTAAGGAGCTGCTGCTTATTTTAGTTTTCCTGGTGGTGAGAAGCCTTGTGTTTTATCATCTAGCACTAACACCCAGTCTGGCCCGGCAGTAGGTGAAGTGAAGGTGGCTGTTTGCGGCACTTGTTTATCAGCGGCGTGTGCTTTGCCGGTACGAGGGTCATACCACCAGGCTTTGACTGGGCCTGATATGCAGCTTAAATCTATCTCTAGGCTTTGTTTGGCCTGGGGGAAATAGACGAGGGCGTAGGTGCGGTCTTGGCTGCGTGTAGCACAAGCATGGGCGGCGCGCAGCGGATGAAAATGTTGGCTGTTGTCAGGTGGGGGAATCGGGGGTAAGTTGAGGAGTATGTTTTGGGCGGGAATGCGATTTAAGTAGGGGCGGGACAGTATTAGGTTTTTGAGGTGGATCATGTGTGTTGCGCCTGGTCTCAGGATGGCTTCTTCCCAGGTGGGGGTCGGGAAGTTAATTGGTTTTTGTTGTTGTGTCCAAAATTGCCAGACTGCATGATGCCCATAGGTGTGCCCGCATGCCCCGGCAAAAACGGCGCGGTAGGCTTGTTTACGTATGTCATAATCATTAAAACGGCCGTTTTCTGGCTGCCACTGTCTTAAGAATGGGTCGATGGGATGGTCTTCATAACAAGGTTCGCCGTCTAAGACTGGCTTGATAGGCTGGCGTTGATAATCAGCGGCTATCATCTCCCAATTTGGTTCGTCTAACAACACATGACCAGATTGCAACATGTTCATGTCTAGCCAATTTGCCGCATGTAGACACTCTGATGAACTGCCTCCACCTCGAGGATGATAGGTACAAAACGGCCGTTTTCCCAATCCCTCAGTAATTCCTGCTGCCATCGCTGTCCAAACTGATTCGTACCCTTGAGTGGGGTGATCCCCGCCTAGAATCCACAAGATATTGGTGTCATCCCGATAGCGATGTCCGAGGAATCGCCCATAGATGCGGGCGTTTTTATCGTTGAAAATTGCCGAACCAGTGCCCCATAAGTTACCGTTTACTTTGTCGCCCCAAGTGGGTAAAAGCCCGATATAAAGTTCTTTTTCTGCAGCCAGGTGAATGATGTCATCCACATGGCGAAAATAGTGTTCATTGGGCTGTGTGGGATCATTCCCGAGCAAGGGCAAGTGGCCGTTGGCATTGGGGGTATACAAGCCGTCTGATTCGGCTAGTATGACGGCCTGAATCACATTAAAACCCTGGCCGCGGCGGGTTTCTAAATAGAGGGCTGCTTCATCTTTTTCTAGACGGTGAAATAATTCCCAGGCGGTATCGGCTAACCAAAAAAATGGATTACCGGTGGTTGTGGTCAGGAAACGGCCGTTTTCACTAACTGTAATTGGTTCAAGGGAGATGCTCATGGTTGCTCTATTCGTTGTATTTTTTGCTAGCCAGACATGTAAACCCAGCATGAACTATGCGTGCTAGACATGTGAATTCCTGATGAGATATAAATAACCATCTTCTAAATTTGGTCTAATTGTAACGGCCGTTGAACATGGTTGCTCATCAGACAAAACACGATATTTTAGCCCTTCTGGTGTTTGTAAATTTGTAACAATAAACACATTTTCATCAGGTTGATAATCATGACTTACAAATTCCCATACTTTACCTTCTGCGCATTCAAGTAAATTATTGGGATCATCATTAAACAACAGACTCCCTTGATTCAGGACAGCTACGTGAGAACACGTGTAAGAGATATCTTCGACAATATGAGAGGATAGCAGCACCAACCGATTAGACGACAGTTGAACCAATAAATTGCGGAACCGGACACGCTCTTGTGGATCGAGGCCTGCCGTTGGTTCATCTACAATTAAGATTTCTGGATCACCTAGTAACGCCTGAGCGATACCTACGCGGCGTTTCATACCACCAGAATAAGTTTTTATTCGTTTGTGAGCAACATTAATTAAATTGGTTATTTCCAACACCTGTTGGATATGTTTGCGCTTCTTCTGGCTATCCCCTATCTTTTTAAGCGTCCCTACAAAGTCTAGGAATTCATTTGCGGTCAGATCATTGTACAACGCCAGTTCTTGGGGTAAATATCCTATCATGGCACGGATAGCCCACTTATCATTCGGATCATCTACTCGATAACCATTCACTTTTACAATACCGCTTGTGGGGCGGACAAGTGTAGAAATGATACGCATTAAGGTTGTTTTGCCTGCTCCATTTGGTCCTAGTAATCCGAACATTCCCGGATTGATTTCTAATGTCAAATTCTGTAGAGCAGTCGTATTCTTAGCGTAAGTTTTATATAGATTTTCAATAATAATGCTCATCATAAATTGTCCACTTTTTGCTTCTCAAAATATTATGTGAGACTAGCATTTGTTATGAAATGAATCAAAAAAGTGCGAGATAGCAATCTCAATCTTTAAGATTGAAACAGTCTAGTTCTGCTTCACGTAATTCATCTATATCATTTGTAAATTGACCTGCAATTAACCAAAAAGCATCTTCAGTTACTGGTTCCCTGCCAATAGGGTATTGTTCAATTAACGTGTTGAGCATTTGAGTGAATGTTGATTCTCCGGAATCATCATATATATGATCAATTGCTAATATAATGGCATTTGCTTGACATTGATTGAAATCTTCATGTTGTGAAATCAGTAAATTGTTTACCGCCAATGCCTTATCCGAGTTAGTCTGCTCAGAAGATAGCATCCATTGGTCGCCGTCCTCCACAATATCTGTAACTAATAGTTGTCCTAAGTAGATACTTAAGGCTCGAAGTAATGGTGAATCATTTTCCTTTTCTATTAATCTTCCTTGTGGTGCTTGAGGATTCACCCCTCCAAGGCCACGTACCTCGCATTGTTGTTTCCCATTTTCATCTGGTGGGCCGCAGATAGTTATTGAACTGCGAAGTTGTCCTTCTGTGTTCAGTTCACTCATATGCCAGGCAACATGTTCGAGCAACCAGGCACGGCTATAATTCGCAGCCATATCAAATATCATTTTCTGCCCATTTGCTTGTTGTCCATTTTGCCAGTTTCCCACTCTCCCTATTGACGGTAGGCCGATAATGGAATCACTTATAACAATTTGTTGCGTATAAGGTAAGATCACTGCTTGCGCATGATCATTTAATCCATCTACACCTGTCCTACGCAGGAATGCCTGTCGTAAGGAAAGTGCTAATTCGCCATATTGAATATCATAATTATTGCTATACGGGGGGATAAGTATGTCATTATTGGATGAGTGATGGATATGGTAGGGGCCTACTGCAACAAGAAATAATGGCAAATCCTTACTCCAATAATAAGTTGTTTGAGATTGATTTTGCTCGAGAATTTGCCCTGAACTGACAGTAGGCAGTTTACTCAAAACCGTTAAAGTTAGTTCTGTTTCTTGTGTAGCAATGTGTGGTCCTGATGATAACGGCCAAACCAACCAATTGGCATCCCGTTGTAGAAAAATGATATTTCGATCTAAATACGTAAGGTTTGGCTGCTGAAATGCTGTTGGGTTTGTACCGTTTTTAACATCTTTGACCAAAGCATAGTCCTCACGCAGAAGCTGGGGGACACCATCATACAAAACTTTGATTGTTACCGATTCGCCTTGCCCCACTGGAGTTGTTGGGAAATCTAAGTGAATCGTTTCGCCTACACGCCGTGGATTGATAAGACGGTTGTTTACAAAGACCTCTGACACTTCTAAACCAGTGTTCAAAGACAATATTAAACTGGCTTGTTCCTGGTTGCTTTCATTTTGCAACATGAGCAAGGTTGCGACTTCAATTCCAGTATGAGTGATTGTGCCTGATGATGAACTTGAGAGCACTGTCCAGGTATTGACTTGCGCAGTAATAGGTGTGGGTACTGTACGTCTTTCAACTGATAATTGATAACTATAAAATGAAAACAAGGCAAAAGAAGCGGCTATAAGCAATAAACTAAATATATACCACCTGTTTTGCGGTTTCCATCCACTGCGGTTATCTATTTTGGATCCGGCGTAAACAGACAATAATAGGATGAAGAGTGAAAAAGCTAAGTAGAAACTAAAAAGAGGTGATAGAAAACCGCGTTCAGCACCAAAGCCTGCTACAGGATCAAGATTAAGAGTCAGTAGGGTATAGTTGAGAGGAGTAGATAATGATGCTGTGGGCATTAACACGCCCAGCCATACGAGAGAACTTAGGACAATGGCAACCAGAATAGCTGGAGCAACTCTTCCCAATGAAAAAGTAAGTGAAAATGCGATGCTTAGTTCAAGCAAAGTGATAGGTAACATCAGCATCAAGAAAAATAGAGAGAAAGCAGGTAAGTTGGATAAGGAAGTTAATCCTTTAACTGTTAATATTAACCAGGCAAAACCCAATGATACAAATAACCCAATGCATGTACATAAGGCTAATCCTATCATTTGCCCCAAAACCAATATTGGGGATTGTAGAGAAGTTGTCCATAACCAATCTCCAATTTTATGTCTATTGCGTATACCCGCAGGTGCAACCAATATTGCTATCAGCGCAAATTGGTAAAATGCCAGATTGTTTACGATTCGTATGACTGCATCTAACCAGTTGCTGGAATGATGTGTATCCAAACTGAATACCGCTACAATCGTTAATAAGCAAAGGGATAGAAGAAATATCCAAAATGATGTTCGTCGTACGAAAAGTTGAATTTCTGTTTTAATCACCACAAGTAACATAAAAAGAGTGTTCGTCATATGATTTCTTCTGCTTCACCTACTGGAAGTAACCGCTCCTCGTTTTTAACAAGTCGGTGAGAAAGGAAAAGCAATAGGGTTGTTAGAAAACAGAGGGTTATAAGATTAACAATCCAGAATTCACTATCAGGAGCTTTGAGCGTTAGAAATGGATGAATTATGTGACCAAACGAGATTTGTAATAGCATGGAGTCAAAAAGCAAACCAATTGCCCAAATTGAGACAACAACAATAGTTCCACTTGCTGCACTACGAAAACGAATGGCTCCCCAAGTACCAATACCAATAAAAACTAGATTGGTCGATAAACTACCAAGAAACATTTGTCCTATGGAATCTATTGAAATATTTTGGTATAGATCTGGGGACAAAAACAGCAGCAACGCACTCCAAGAAAAGAGAATTACAGAAAATAATATCGTGAGTCTCTTAATGATAAGATGCCAAATAGGGGTAGGGGAGCAAAAAAGCATTTCACGATAGGGGTCTCCCAATAATAATCTGGTAGCAATCCAACCTGCAAATGGTGGTGATAAAACTTCACCATAAGTTAGCAGCATAAATTGAGTGTTTTCAATGGAGTCTCGACCAGGAAAACTTAGGATCGCAAAAATGACAGTCATTATTGGCAAGAGTATAAAACTTTTGTTTCGGCTAAATAGAAGGTGACGATGGCGATTAACCAGCCCATAATTGTAGGTGCTGAAATCTACAGGAGGGCAAAATGTCAATCGCCATCT
>PDWJ01000037.1_pt1 | contig 168491 bp, 163 predicted proteins | sample 1430881 | NCBI WGS metagenome assembly PDWJ01 (sample SAMN01162460, study PRJNA174530) | Oral metagenome, whole genome shotgun sequencing project. | biome: Marine environment; feature: Marine mammal; material: Swab sample of the gingival sulcus; isolation source: swab sample of gingival sulcus...
GAATGCACTCTGCCTTGGGCTGGAAAAGCCCTGTCGCATTCGAGCGGAAAGTGGCTTAAACGAGCACTTGGGGCGGCACAAAAACGTGACAGGTCCACCCTCATCGGGTGGTCCGGTTTTATTGTTAGTGCATTGTCGGCCTCTGGTTCATCGGGACGATGCTTTCTGGCGCAGGCGGACGATAGCCCAAAGAGCTATGCGACCTGACCGTATTGTAATGAACGCGCCATTGCTCGATGAGGATTTGCGCCTCCCGCAGGCTGTAGAACAGCTCACCATTCAGAAGCTCATCCGTTGCCCGCCAGGCGATTTGCAAAGCAAATCTGCCGAAAGGGGCGGAACCGAGCGTTGAAGCTTTCGCAATAGCCGTTCTCCCAAGGTGATCCCGGTTCTATATAAGCCGTCTTCGCGCCGACGGCAGCAATCCGGTCCCGCACCTTCTGAGCGATAAATTCCGTTCCGTAACACCTTCGGAATGACGTTGATTTAGAAGCTATGATTGCCTGCGCAGCCCTCAAGCAGCGCAGGCAATCATAGCCGGGTCTCAGGTCTTTACAGTGGTTTTGCACAAACCACACCGCAAGGGAGTCCTCGCTCGATGAGCCAGGCGATGCAGGTGCCCCATCCTGGTCCCTCGTCGCTTCCCGGATCCTCGTCGTGATCGCCACGGCCGCCGCGCACAGATCCGGCAGCACGCAACCAGCCAAAAAATCCGCATTGGCCTCGAACACCGCCTGGGCCAGCCGGGATCGGCTCATTCGGATACCCTTGATCCATTGCCCGGCATGTCGCGCGAGGCGGTTTATCGTGCCTTGACGGGCAAACGGAAGGTGTGCTTGCGGATGCCAAGCTTTTTGGGCGCGGCCGGGAAGCGGCCCGCGTTGCGAACGGCGGCAAGGGCCAGTTTGTCAAGCTTGGCGTTGCCCGAAGACTTGGACAACCGCACGCCGAGCAAGGAACCGCTGCCGGATACCGTGATCGTCACCACGGCGGTGCCGCGCCCAACTCCGCGCGGGGCGCGGCGGGCGATGCGGGCACGGATCTGACCGCCCCATTTGGCCAAAAGCGAGCGTTTTTGTGACTTCGAAACCGTGGCCGCCCGGGATTTTTTGTTGTTACCCTTGGCGACACCGCCGCCGGTGCCCTTGGCGACCCGACCGCTGGACCCGATCGAGGACTTGGTGGATTTCTTTTTCTGTGACTTAGACGCCTTTTTCGGTGCCGTCTGTTTGCGTTTTGCCTGTTTCGAAGTGGTCTTTGGTTTGGGTTTGGCCTTCTGTTTCGGTTTGGGCTTGAGCTTCGGTTTTTTCTTGACCTTGGAGCGCGGCGGTGGATCAACCGAGACTTGCGGCTGGGCCTCCGGGGGGGGGGCCATTGACAAGGCGGGCTTGTTCGGGGTCACAGAGCGGTTAGACGGCAGTGCGGGGGCCGACGGGGCGACCGCCATATCCGGCAGGGCAAGCCCAGCCGACATTTCCGGCGACCGGGTAAGCTTTTCCGGCGCTCGTTTCTGGTATTCGGGAGTGTCGGGGCTGTGCGGATCCGCAAGCGTTTCCAGAGCGGATGCATCGGGCCGGGCAACAGGGTCCGCCTCAAATGTCTGAATATCCGGGGGCGTCAGTTCGGCCAGTTCGGGTTCCGTCATCACCACGTCGGTCACGACATCCAGGTCCGGGGGGGTGTCCCAGGTCTCGACCATAGTCGCGACACTGGCCGTAGAAGCCTTGATCGACAGGATCGCGTCACCCTGTGCCCCAGCCCCCTCAAGGCCAGCGGTCTGACGCGGCGACCAGACCGCGATATGAGCGACAAGGGCGATTGCGACGAAACCGGAGAGTTCAAAGAACGTACGCATGACCTACCTCGCCACCGAAACCAGCTTGACCCGGCGCACCCCATGGGCGGCCAGCCTGGGCAGAAGGGTTGCAATAAGGCTGGCTTCGACCGCCTTGTCGGCGCGGATCATCAGGGCCTCATCCGTGCCAAGGTCGGACAACCCCGACAGCACGGCATCACCGCGCAAATCCCCCATGGCCAATTCGCCGCTGGCCGAGATATAGAGGATGCGTTTACCATCCGCCGGAGCTTCGGCGCTGGAGTCCGGTGGGTTAACCTCGAACGGTTCGGGCGGCGCGATCTGCGCCGTCATCAGGAAGAAGATCAGCAGCAGGAAAACGACGTTGATCATGGGTACAACGCCTTCGCGCCGGTCGCGCTTTGTGGCTTGGGGCAGGTCCATTCTGCTTACTCCACCAAGATCAGGGAATCGTAACCGGCCTTGCCAAGGGCCTCCATCACCTCGACCACCCGCTGTAGGTCGGCCTTGTCACGGGCGCGCAGGATGATGGCATCACTATGGGACAACATCATGCTGCCCAGTTCCGGCAAAAGCTCCTCCATTGGCTTGTCGATGCCATTCAACCGCACGCCTTCCGGCAATATATCGATCAGCCGCGGTGGCCCCTGATAGGGTTTATCCGAGGCGGTGCTGATCGGCAGGTCGATGACCACGTCCTGGCCAAAGCGTGAGGCCAGCATGAAAAACACCAGCAACAGAAAGACCACATCGATCATCGGGGTCAGGCTGGGCTTACGACGGGTTGGAGCGGGGCCGAGTTGCATGGGGTTATTCTGCGGCGGCGGGCATTGCGGCGGGCACCGGCTTTGGCTTGCGGATCAACACGCGGGTGATGGCATCCTCCATGTCGGCCTGTGCCCGGTCCGCCACGCTTTCAAACCACGCCAGTGCGACACCGGCGGGAATCGCCACCGCCATGCCTGCGGCGGTGGTCAGCAGCGCCTCCCAAATCCCACCGGCCAGCGCCGCGGGATCGGCACGCGACCCAGCCTCCTGCAACGTCTGGAACGCGGAAATCATGCCCAGCACGGTGCCCAACAGGCCCAGCAGTGGCGCGATCGTTGCGATCAGATCCAGCGCCCTGAGGCCGGTCCGCGCACGCGCCAGTTGGTTCTTGGCCACGCGCTGAATTTCTTCGCGGACTTCGCTGTCGTCAAACTCGGGGTTGGTGCGGGCATCCATCGCCGTGCGCACCACCACCGCGCGCAGAGATCGGCGCTTTGCAATCAGGTTCCGCGCACCGGTGGGGTCGCCGCCTTCCCATTGGCGCACGGCCGCTTCCGTCCGCCGCCCGGCCCAGGCCCCCATCAGCACAAGTCGCCAGACCTTCCACAGGATCAGCGCAAGGGTCAGCACCGACAGCGCCGCAATCGCCCAGATCGCAGGGCCACCCTTGATCAGAAAATCCTGAACCTCACCCCAACGCGCAAGAAAATCCATGGTCATCTCTCCGGAAAACTGTGCCCATCGGGCAATTCATCTGTGCTCATGCCAAACTTGAGCAGGTTACCGTGGGGGTCGTGCAAATAAAATTCGGTCATGCCCCAAGGGCGGCTGTATATGTCGGTCAGACGCTCCGCACCTCGCGCCGACAGTGCCTTGTGCAGTTCAAGAATACCGCCGCCGCGAATGTAGCAACTCGTCTCGCTACAAACATCAGGACGCGCGGTAAGCGCATAATGCAACTCGATACCATAGCCGCACAGAATCGCATAGCCGTCCCACACGGACACATGAAACCCCAGCGACAGGGCATATTCGCGCGTTTCGGCGATGTTGGGCGACAGGAGGATCGGTATGGCCATCAGCTCAGTCATGTCACACCGCCACCAGCCCGGCCGCATGGGGCAGAATAAACGTGCCCGTTGACGGGGCCGCATTGACCCGCACGTCACAGCGATACGCCCGGCTCAGCAAGTCGTTGCGCAATACCAGATCGGGCGCGCCCTGACTCAGAACATGGCCCTCGGCAATCAATGCCACGCTGTTGGAAAACATCGACGTCAGGTTCAGATCGTGCATCACCGCCACCACGCCCCCCCCGGCATTGGCATAGTCCCGGGCGATCTGCATCACCTGAAGCTGGTGACCAATGTCGAGCGCCGAAACCGGTTCATCCAGGAACAGCCAGCGCGGTTCGCCATCTTCGACAGCATTCCAAACCTGGGCCAACACCCGGGCCAGTTGCACGCGCTGTTGTTCGCCCCCCGAAAGCTCCTGATAGAACCGGCCTTCAAATCCGTCTAATCCGACCCGCAACAGCGCCTGGCGGATCAGCCCATCGGTTCCGGCGGCCAGGCCACGGCTCAGCCCCAGTCGAACCACTTCGACCACGGTGAAGGGAAAGGCCAGCGGCGTCGCCTGTGGCAACACAGCCCGGATCGCGGCCAGCTCCCAGGGTTTGACCCGGGTGATGTCATGACCGTTCAACATGACCCTGCCGTCAAACTCGGCCTCGCCGGTCAGGGCCCGCAATAGCGTGGTTTTGCCCGATCCGTTGGGTCCGACAATTGCGGTGACCTCACCGGCCTGTGCGGTGAATCCGACCGCATGCAGGATCTCGCGTGCCCCATATGAAACCGTGATGTGTTCTGCGCTTAGCATTACGTTACATGTCCAACAGGCCGCGTTGCCGCAGCAGGATCCAAAGGAAGAATGGCCCACCCAGCGTGGCGGTGATGATCCCGATAGGAAGCTCGGCCGGAGCGATGACTACCCGGCTGATCACGTCCGCGCAAAGCAGAATCGAAGCGCCCAGCAGCGCGGAATTCAACAACAGATATTTGTGATCCGGCCCCACGATCAGGCGCAGCAGGTGCGGCACCACGATACCCACGAATCCGATGCCGCCGCTGACGGCAACCGCGGCACCGGTGGCCCCTGCAACCATCAGAATCGCGGTGTTTTTCAATCTCTGAACCGGAATACCGATATGCGAGGCTGCGGCCTCACCCAAGGCCAACCCGTTCAGCCCGCGCGCCAGAAAGGGCGAGACAGCCAGCGCAATAATGATCAGCGGTGCCGCCGCCAGAACCTTGGCCCAAGTCGCCCCACCGATGGACCCCATGCTCCAGAAGGTCAGGGTTCTGAGTTCCGCGTCATTGGCAATATAGGTCAGCGCACCTGAAATCGCCCCGGTCAACGCGCCAAGCGCAATCCCCGCCAGAAGCATGGTCGCAACCGAGGTGCGGCCCCGACGGGTTGAAATGCGATAAAGGATCATTGTCGAGCACCACGCACCAACAAAAGCCGCAACCGGCACCATGTAATACCCCAAAACGCCAGAAATCGCCGCAGGAAGCATCCCCCCCAACACGATTGCCCCGATAGCCCCCAACCCTGCACCGGCGCTGACCCCGACCAGCCCGGGATCGGCAAGGGGGTTGCGAAACAGCCCCTGCATCACCGCGCCGGACACGGCCAGCGCCGCACCAACAAGAACACCCATCGCCGTGCGCGGCATCCGGATGTCGTAAAGCACGATTTGATCCCGAAGGGTCAGATCCTGTGCCGACGTCACGCTACGCGCAACGTCCCACAACGATACACTCGTGGCCCCGACGCCAAGGCTAAGCAACACGGCGAGGAACAGCACCACCAGAAGAAACAGGGCCAGCGCCCGTGCCTTGTGGCTTCGGTCGCCGGGCAGCACCGTGCCGGCGATGTCTTGGGTAAGGATGCTCATGTCGCGTCAGCGTCCCGTCTCTTTCAGCGCCCGGGACAGTTCGGTGATTGCCTCGGCGGTGCGCACCGAAAACCCCAGCATCTTCATGCCATCCATCCGGATCACCGTTCGGGTCTGCCCCGCAGGTGTTCCGGAAATGGCCGGGTGAGAGAACAGTTGTTCGTCGGTAACGCCACGATTGTCCCCGCGATCCATCAACAGGATCACGTCTGCCCGGCTTTCGATAATGGCTTCGTCGGTCATGGGTTTGTAACCTTCAAACCCGGTCGCCGCATTTGAGGCCCCGGCCAGCTCGATAATTCCCTGTGCTGCCGTGTTCTGACCGCCGACCATGACGCGCCCTCCGGCCATGGTCAGAATGAACAGCACCCGTTTTTCGCGCATGTCTTCGGTCATCGCCGCCGCGGCTTCAAGTTCCGAGCGCACCTGTTCGGCAAGCACCGCCCCCTTTTCGGGAACGCCCAACACGTCGGCCACAGCCGTGATTTTGTTTGTAACAGCATCCGCCGTATATCCTTCCGGGATCTCGATCAGCGGTATGGCGGCTTCGCGCAAAAGCTGCACGGCTTCGACCGGGCCGGCCCCCTGTTCGGCGATCAGCATGTCGGGATTGACCGACAAAATACCCTCGGGAGAAAGGCGGCGGATATATCCGACATCTGGCAGTTCCAGCGCCGCAGCCGGGAAATTCGACGTGGTGTCGCGCCCGACAAGCCGATCTTCTTCACCAAGGGCGTAGATGATTTCGGTCACCGCGCCGCCAACTGAAACAATGCGATTGGCGGGCTGGTCGGCCTGCCCCACCTGTGCAGAGGCAAGGAAAATAATGGACATCAACAGGCCCAGACCGGCCCGCGCCCAAAAGAATGAAACTGGGGTTTTCATGTCAACACCGCCTCTTCCCGGGTTTCGAAACCGGCAACCATTTCGTTCCAGCCCCGCGCGGCGTCCTCTCCGCGCAAAACACCGAAGAATTGAGCGATCAATCCGCCATCGGCATCAAAGGCTTCAACTGAAATCGCATCTCCGGCGCGGGTGGATTTGGTCACGGCGTACACCTCGGCAATGTGATCTTTGCGCAGGTGCAGATCAAAGCCAGGATCAAGAACATTGATCCACGGCCCCATCTCGACGATCCTTTCAACCGGTCCGGTGTGGATTTCGATACACCCCATGTTGCCGACAAACACCATGATGGGAATCGCGGTCTCAGCAGCCTTGTAAAGAAGCTCTTGGATCACGCTGTTTTCGAGGCGCCTTGCATAGGGTTCACCCGCAATGCGATAGGCACCAAGGCGGTTCATCTTCATCCGCCGTGTCATGATCAGGAACTGATGGGTATCAGTCATCTGCTCCCATTCCTCGCGCAGCTTTTCAGCCTTGTCCGCATCGCCCCTGGCCGGTTCGGTGGGCTTGCGCGCCTCAACCTCCAGCGTGTTGGACTGATCTTCAATCTTCAGATCGCGCACAACTGCCGACCATTCTTCGATATTCGATGCCTCCCGAAGGAACACCTTGTGAACCGCATCACCGGCGGCATCAAACACCTGAATCGTGCGGCGCGGACCGCGCTCGGTCTCCTGCTCGATTGCGAAACCGTAAACCCAGTGCTTGGGGAACATCCGCAGGTCGATCTGGCCATTGACAACCATCGAGGCATGCGTCCCGGAGGTATATTTGTCATATACCCCCACCTTTTCGATCACGCAGCTTTCGTTGCGCGTCAGCGCCATGACCTCACCAAACCGACCAAGCGCAGGCATCAGACGATCCATGTCAGCAGTGATTCTCGTCACCGTCTCACCGACATCCGCAGCGACCAGTTGCGCCTCGGAAATGCCCAGACTGTCGGCCAGATCCCGGTCGCGCATCTTGGGGTTCTCGGCCCTTGCTGTCTTGATTTCAGACACAGACATAGCGGTTACTTCGGCCAATTCGGCTCTCCTTTTCATCGGTATTCCAAAGGCGCGCCAGACTTGAGGCAGGAGAGCCACAATTGCTGGTGCACCGTGATCACTGTGCGATCTTCATTATTGACAAAAATACTCAAGTTAATTAGCGAGCGCAAGTCTCCCACTTTAGGGATCAAAAAAAACTATGACACAGCCAGCATCTCGCCAGCCCGGAATTCGTAAGGAATGGAAAGGGAAAGAAATGCGCGCGAAATACTCCGCCAAGGCGGCCCTGATGATGGGTGCCGCCGCACTTTGGGCCATACCGGCAACAGCACAAGAGGCCGTAACCGACCTTGACGCGGTGACGCTTGGGAAAAGCAAACGCGAGATCGCCACAGACACCGCGACATTGCAAACCACCGTCGACCAAACGGAAATGGACGACCGCCAGGCCGGAACAATCGGGGAATTGGTCGATTCTGTGCCCGGTGTCACGCTGATCAACGGCACAACCCCGCAAGGATCGGGAATCAACATTCGCGGTTTCGGGTCCAATGCCACCTTTGGCAGCGACCAAAAGGTGTTGATCCAGGTGGATGGAGCCAATGTCGGGGGCGAAGAAATCTATCGCATCGGAACCCAGCTTTATACCGATCCACAGCTCTATAAAGAAGTCACTGTCATTCGGGGCATGGCGGGGACATTCGAATATGGGGCAGGCGCAATCGGCGGGATGGTCCGGCTTGAAACCAAGGACGCGTCTGATTTTACCGGCGGTGTTCCGGGCTTCAAGCTGCGCCAGACCTTGCAGTTTTCGACCAATGGCGATGGCGTCAGCAGTTCAACCATCATGGCCTGGCAGCCCACCGAAGATTTCGAGGTTCTTGGCAACTACACCTATTCCACGCAAGAGGATCAGGTGGACGGAGCCGGTGCGGTTATCGGCAATTCGGCCTTTGGCAACCCGAGCTGGAACATCAAGGCCCGCAAAACCTTTGGAAATGGCGATCACTCGCTGACATTTTCGATCGCGGACACCCAGTCCGACCAAAACGACGTACCCTATAATGATCGATCGGCCACCACCGACTTTTTCGGCAATGTTGATCGTGACATTCACACACGTGCCGCAACGCTGGCCTATAACTACAATCCGGCCGACAATGATCTGATCGACGTCGACGTGTCCCTGAGCTACTCGGATCAGAACATCCAGAACACGTATCTCGATGGCACCTCGGCACTTCAGGGGGCGACCCCCTATGCCGCCTTCTGTGCCAACCCGTTCTTTGGTGTGGTCTGCGCCGATATCCGGGACGAAATCACCACCTTCACGGTCAAGAACACCGCGATTTTCGACACGGGGAACGTCAGCCACAACCTGCGCGCGGGGATCGAATTCAAGCGCAAAGAGCGTAATGACCGCATTGACCAGAACGCCGCCCCCGGGGGGTTGGACAATCAGATCGCCCTGTTCGTTGTGGATGACATGAAAATCGGCGAGCGTTTCACCTTCAGCCCGGCCATTCGCCTTGTCAAACAGGACATCGAAAACGCCGACGGATCGTCGTCTTGGTCAAACGACGCGGTAATGGGCGGTATTTCCGCTCACTACAAATTCGACAACGGTTTCGCGATCTTTGGTTCTGCGGCATATACAGAAGGCATGCCGATCATCGACGATACGGGGAACCCAGCGTTGATGACGCAAAGCGAAAAGGCAAGCACGATCGAATTGGGATTCTCCTATGACAATCTCGATGTGTTCACCCCCGGCGACGACCTGTCATTCAAGTTCAACGCATACAAAACCAAAATCTGGGACATCACATCCTATTCCGGTGTCACCGATGCCGAGATGAAGGGGCTTGAACTGGAAGCGGCTTACAGCCTGTCCAATGGTTTCTACACCGATTTGAACGCCAATATCCAACGTGGCTACAACACCACCCCCGGCGCGGCATCGGATTTCTGGGCCGGTACACCCGCGGACCAGGTTCGCCTGACTGTGGGCAAGAAATGGGACGAGGAGTTCGATCTTAGCTGGGAAGTTGTTGCCAACCGCAAGATGACCCGATCATCCAGCCCGAGCGATTCCCACATCACCCACAACCTGCGTGCAACCTACCGTCCGCAACAGGGTGTTCTGGAAGGGGCTGAGCTGCGCATTGGGGTCGAGAACCTGTTCGATCTCGACTACCGTCCGCACCTGGCAACAAAACAGGCCCCCGGCCGCACAATCAAGTTTACAATAGCAAAAACCTTCTGAGCAGAGTTTTCAGTCATGCGAAAACAACTTGGGCGCCCCGCATGGGGCGCCCCTTTTCAATCGGTCTCTGGTTTAAAAACACCGCCTAGAGATTACTCCGCTTCATCGGCACAAGTAGCGTTGAGCTGGCCATAGTTTTGCGCCCCAATCTCATCCAGAAGCCCGATCTGGGTTTCAAGGAAATCAATGTGGCCCTGCTCGTCCAGGATCAGTTCTTCGAACAGATGCATGGAGGCGTAATCGCCAACATCAGAGCAGTATTTGCGCGCTTCATTGTAAAGCGCCACCGCTTCCATCTCGGCATCCAGATCACAGGTCAGCGTCTCTCGGACGTTTTCGCCAATCCGCAACGGGTCAAGCGTTTGCAGGTTGGGATGACCCTCCAGGAATATGATCCGGTCGATCAGCTTGTCGGCATGCTCCATCTCTTCGATGGATTCTTCGCGCATCTTTTTGGCAAGCTTGCCATAGCCCCAATCCTGTTGAAGCCGATAGTGCAGCCAGAACTGGCTCACTGCGGTCAGTTCGACCCGCAATGCCTTGTTGAGGTATTCAATGACCTTCTTGTCGCCCTTCATAAACTTGTCTCCTTTTGGCTGGTGTCTTTAATCCACGTAGCTCGAACGGCACTTCCAGCTTGGTATTTTTCCGCATGGAGGCGACGAAGAGTTTCATGCAACCGCCGCAGTCGGGCGTTTTTCCCAATGCGTGGTATATCTTTCCAGGTGTGATAATCGTGCTTTCATCGGCGGTCCGCATCCAGTCGATAGCGGCATGGATGTCACGGTCCGAGATGTTCTGACAGCTGCAAATAATCACGATATCGGCCCTTTCGGTTACTTCCCGGCATTTTGGCCAAAAAAGCCGACATTGCAAGCCTACAGCTTACCCCGCGCGCAAATGGCACAAATCACAGTTAAGAAACTGAAAATCAATCGTAATTTTCAGTACCCCACGCCTTCGTCCCATCCTTCTTTGCAAATGAAAACTGAAAAAGAATCGGGTCGGTGAAAGCCGGGCAAACCAATCAGGTTTTGAACCGCCAACTCCCATGACCGGGCATTCAAACAAACCCATCCAGCCCAAAGCGTGTCCGGTTATTGTTGGATCACAGCAATAGCTGGAAACGCTCACACGCCTGATATGTTGCGCGGCGTTTCCACATCATGCTGAGTCAACGTAATGCGGAAACGCTTTATCGTCTTGCTCGTCACTGTTGGTCGCAGAGGTCGTTTCGGCGCTCAGGTTGGTGGACTTCCATTGCCGCGCCCCGTCCAGAACGGCGTCATAGACGGCACGGCCGACGGTTTCCCCGATATCGGTGTGCAGCCCGCAATACCGGATGCCTCCCACCCGAGAGGCGACAGCCACGCAATCGGTTCCGGTGCCGGTGGCGATCCCCGGCGGCAGGTGCAACTGCGCATCCATCACCGCTGCGGTACGGGCCTGTACGGCGACGCTCATGGTTTCCAGCAACGCCGGCACCGTCAATCCAGCGTTGAGTTGCAGGGCCACATTGATCGTGCCCCAATCCTTGCCGCTGCGGTCCACCCGATGCCCGACCCGCTCGGCGTTGGAGAACCCGACCGTGGCCACGGCATGGGCGCGAATGTCGCCGATGACAGCCGTTTTTTCCGTGAAACAGTTGATATCGCGCGAGGTCAGGAAGGTGACCGCATCCTCCGCATTCCGCGCGCGCAGTTCATCGGCCAACCAGGCGTCAACATCCAGATCGGGGGGCAGATCGGCATCGCGCACCTCGCGCCACAGGATGCGCCGCGCCTGCACCAGACCGGGACGATTCACCGCCCAGCTCAACACCTGACTCTCGGTGCCGAGGTCTAGTTCAAGCCAGGGCCGCTCCAAGGTCACGCGTCTCATCGGATCACCTCCAGCGGTTGAAAGACCGGCCCCTGATCGGTTGTCTGATACCAGGCTGTGATGCCGAAAACCTGCGCCAGTCGCGCGGGAGTCAACACCTCGTCCGGGGCACCGTCGGCGACCACCCCGCCATCGCCCAACAGGATCAGGCGGGTGCAATGGCGCACGGCCAGCCCCAGATCGTGCAGCGAAACAAGCAGGGATTTCCCCTGTTGCGCAAGCGATGCGAAGGTCTCCATCGTCGCAATCTGATGGGCCGGATCAAGCCCGGCAATGGGCTCATCCGCAATCAGCAGCGGTCCGCCCTGTGCCAGCGCCCGCGCAATCAGAACCCGCGCCTGCTCGCCCCCTGACAGTTGCGTGGCGGCGCGGTGGCGCATGTGGCTCAGCTCCATACGGTCCAGCGCGGCGTCAACTTTGGCGCGATCCTCGGACGTCGGATTACGCAACGATCCCATATGCGGGGTGCGTCCCAGCATCACCACGGTTTCCACCGTCACCGGCCATGCAATCTCGCGCGCTTGCGGCATCCACGCGGCCAGTCTGGCCCGGTCCGGATCGGGAAGATCGGCCAGGCTGCTTTGCCCCGCGAAAGGCAACAGGCCAAGCACCGCGCGCATCAGCGTGGTTTTGCCCGCGCCGTTGGGTCCGACCAGCCCGACAAACTCGCCCGCACCTATGTCAAACGACACATCGCGGAACACATCGCGCCCGCGCAGCGCAACAGAGATGTTCGAGACGCTTAAAAGACTCATATCCGCTCCTTGCGCAGTTTCAGGATCAGATGCAGGAACAGCGGTGCCCCGATCAGGGCTGTCAGAACCCCAAGTTTCAGATCGCGCGCGGGCAGGATGATCCGGACAGCGATGTCTGCGCACAACAGCAACGCCGCCCCGCCAAGACCCGACGCCCAGAGCAACCGCGACGGATGCGCGCCCACCAGCGGACGCAGAATATGCGGCACGACCAGACCGACAAACCCGATGGCCCCCGCCACCGCAGTTCCCGCCCCCACGACACAGGCCGTCCCGATGACCAGCTGCAATCGCAGACGGTTGATATGGATGCCCATAGCCTGTGCCACATCCTCGCCCAGCGTCAGCGCATCAAGCCCCCGTCCCAGTGTGGCCAGCAGAACCCAGCCCAGGATCATGAAGGGCAGCGCCAGCCAGACATGGGTCATCGACCGGTCCGCCAACGATCCCATCATCCAGAACACGATCTCGTTGGCGGCAAAGGGATTGGGCGACAGGTTCAGCACCAGCGAGGTCAGCGCCGCCGCCAGCGCCGACACCGCGATCCCGGCCAGGATCAAGGTCAGCGACGTACCGCGCGGTCCGGCCAGAAGCATCACCATCACCACGCCCAACAGCGCCCCGGCAAGCGCGGCTAAAGGCAGACCCATCGCAAACGCGCCCGCAAGGCCGGTATGCAGTGCAAGGACCGCGCCCAGCGCGGCCGTACCCGACACCCCGATCAATCCCGGCTCGGCCAGCGGATTGCGCAGATAGCCCTGCATTGCGGCCCCGGCAAGCCCCAGGCTGGCACCGATCATCATCGCCAACAGCGCCCGCGGCAGCCGGATTTCACGCATGACAAGCGTGATCGGCCCGCCGTCTCCGCCAATCAGCGCCGCAAGGCTTTGTTGCATACCAAAACCCGCAGGCCCGATCAGCAACGACGCCAGAAACAGCGCGGCCACCAACACAACCATCACGATCGCCAAACGCCTCATCACCGCTCTCCCGTCAGAGCCCGCCGGGCCGTGGACAGGGTTTCGATGGCGCGCAGCACATAGGGTGTGCCACAGACCCAGTCCTGATCACTCATAACAGCACCACGCCGGTTTTCGCGCAGGGCCTGTACCACCGGATGATCCAGAATCTGTTCGGACCGCGACGTGCCCGGGTAGCGGCGCGCGGTGATCACAATGTCCGGGTTGGCCATCGCCAGAACCTCAAGCGGCAGTTTGCGCAACGCGGCAAGCCCGGTTTCCCCGGCGGCATTGGCGAACCCGGCGGCCAAAAGGATGCGCCCGGCCAGCGTGGCATCACCTGCCGAATAGCCGTTGGCATAGTAGAGTATTGCGCGTGGATTGCGCCCTGTTTCCGCGCCAAAATCCGCAAGCCGCGCTTCAAAATCGGCCCGCATGGTCTGCGCCTTGCCAATCTGGTGCAACGCCGCGCCCATCTGCTCGATCCGTTCCCCGACATCCTCCAGCGAATTGGCCGGCTGGAAGCGCACAACCGGAATGCCCAACCTCCGCAACAGGCGCACCGTGGCCTGCCCCGAATAGGCCCCAGCAAGCACCAGATCAGGCTGCATCAGATAAATCTCTTCCGCCAGTCCATGGTTGATAACATAGCCTGCGGCTTCTTTCGTCATCGCCGAGCTCCGTGGGTCCAGCGCAATATGCGACACGGAATGAAGCTGTCCCGGCCCGGCAAGCAACATCGCAAGCTGATCGGTACACAGGTTCATCGACACCACACGCCGTGGCGGCGGCCCCGTGGCGTCCTCTGCCACCGCCAAATCCGCCGCGATCCCAAAAGAAACCGCGGCGGCAAAAGCGATGCGCTTAAAACTCACCACGAAGCCCGAAATACACGGACCGGCCCGGCTGATTGTAGCCGCCCACTGTCTCGTAATCCTCGTCGGTGAGGTTCTCGATCCGAAGGTAGGCCTTGGCGTTGTCGGTGAGCTCCAGATCCAAGCCGACATTCAGCAATGTGTGATCACCCACCTTGTTGGCCGCCGGAGCAAAGGCACTGGGCAGCACATTGGCAACGTGTTGCAGTTCGATATTGCCCGACAGCCGCGGCGAAATCCGGGCGTCCAGACCCAGAACCGCCGAATGCATCGGAACCTGAGCCAGCCGGGTACCGGCGTTCCTGACATCGGTATAGGTGTAGTTTCCGTAAAGCTCGTAGCGATCCGACAGCGCATAGCGACCCGAAAGTTCGATCCCCTTGCTCACGGTTGTACCCGGCCGTTGGGTATATCCGCCCGGAAGCGGCCCAAGCCAGCCATCGGGATCGAAATATTGGATCAGGTCGTCGACCTCGGAGTAAAACAGCGTGCCGCGCAGCGACCCGTTCGCGCCCAGTTGATGCTCGATACCAAGTTCGGCACTGCGACTCTTTTCCGGGTTCAACGCGGGGTTGCCGCCAAACGGACCGTATAGTTCGTTAAGCGACGGGGCGCGGAACCCGGTGGACACCAACGCGCGCAGGTTGGTCGATGCCCCCACATGCCAGACCGCACCCATACGCCCGCTCCAATGCCCGCCAAAAAGCGAATGGTCGTCATAACGCGCGGCCAGCGACAAATCAAAATCGCCGGGCTGCAACAACACCTCGGCAAAGGCCGAGCGCGTCTCGGCACTGCCGATGGTTTTGTAGGTTTCTTCGGTCCGGTCCAGCCCAAAGACCAGCGTCGCCCCGCCCAGTTCAGCATTGGCAAGATAGCCAATCTGATTGCGTTCGCTGTCAAACGCGCTGGTGTAGGTCGAGGTGACGATATCGCGCTCGGATTCGAACCTGCTATAGCTCAGCGTATGAGTCACGGCCCCTGTCACCACGTCGGCAAAGACACGGGCACCGCGCTGCGTTGTTGTCCCGGCTCCGCTGGGGTCGAAGGCATTGTTGTCGAAATCATAAGAAAGATCACGGTACAGAACCGCCCCCCCAACCGTGACCGTATCGCTCAGCGCATAGCGCAGCGTCAGGTTCAGTTGGGTCTGATCCATCCCGTCGGCTTCGGTATCGCTGCTGAGGGCCGAAAAGCCGTCACTTTTCACCCGCGCATAGTTCAGCGCCACTTCACCGTTGTCGTCCATGTATCCCAGCATGAGTGACCCGGAATAGGTGTCATAACTGCCAATTTCGGTCTTGGCCACGGCCGAGAAACCCATTTTGCGTGGCCGGGACGAGGTGATATCGACGACACCCCCCACGGCTTCGGACCCATACAATGCCGATTGTGATCCCTTTAGCACTTCGACCCGTCCGACACCGACACCGGCCAGCCCGCCGAAATTGAACTGGGTCTGGGTGCTCGACGCATCCGACACATCGATCCCGTCAATCCGCACCCCGATATAGCGGGCTGGCAGGCCCCGAATCGACAGGCTGCTATTGGTGCCAAGCGGACCGGACTGACTGAAACTCACCCCGGGCAGCCGCGACAGTGTCTGCGATAGCGGCCTGGTATCATCCTCAAGCGCGTCCTCTTCGAGGATATCAACAGTGGCGGCGGTACGGCTTTGTGGCAGCGGCGTCAGGCTGCCGGAAATAACGATTGTGTCCAAATCGGTCACGTCTTCGGCAAATGCCGGTGTCCCGAGAGTTACAGCAGAGGTGGCAAGTGCTGCCTTTGCAAGATGCTTCATATCTTTGTCCTTCCATGCGCTCTGTGGCGCGAACGACCATGTAAATTGACTGCGAAGGATTTGAATGCGCAGCCGGTGAAATGCCACCGCTACGGAAGGTCCGTTGCCCAATACGCGCCCCGCGTTCGGACAGGGTGATCACCTCGGCAGGTCTCCTGACTTGCAGGTCAACGCTTGGCCGGGTCTTCCCACCACGCTTTGCGTGGCAGTGACTTTGGTCCGGCTTCGCTCACCGCTTACAGTTGCGGGGGCAGTCACGGAATTGGCACCTTATGGCTACACCGCACCGTATTCCCTATTATCCGGATGATATTCCTCCGGACCGAAGCGAGTCTTTGCTTAGCCCAGGATGGGTTTCGGGGAAAGTGTATTATGACGAAATCGCGGTGCCATCACGCGACTATGCGATCGACGACACAACGATTTCGCGCCGCATCCGTTCATAATTCCGACGGATGGAGCCCCCGGCAACCTCTCGCAGGTCTCAGCCGCGCGACACATAAAAAACCGCGCCAAGGGGTCCCTGGGCGCGGCCATTTTTCAAATCCTGGAAACAGGCGGCTTAGCCGACCAGTTCCAGACCCGAGAAGAAAAAGGCGATTTCGGTTGCGGCGGTTTCCGGCGCATCCGAGCCGTGGACCGAGTTTTCACCGATCGACAGGGCGAATTCCTTGCGGATGGTGCCTTCGTCGGCTTCGGCGGGGTTGGTCGCGCCCATGACTTCGCGGTTCTTCGCGATGGCGTTTTCACCTTCCAGAACCTGCACCACGATCGGCTCGCTGATCATGAATTCACACAGTTCGTCAAAGAAGGGGCGCTCTTTATGCACACCATAGAATTCCTGGGCCTGGGCCAGAGTCAGTTGGATGCGCTTGGACGCAACGATGCGCAGGCCGGCCTCTTCGAATTTCGACGCGATGACGCCGGTCAGGTTGCGTTTGGTGGCGTCCGGTTTAATGATGCTGAAAGTGCGCTGAATGGCCATGATGAGGCTCCTGTTTGCGTGAAAGATGGTTTGGCGCCCCAGTAGCACGCGTTCTAGCGTTTGAAAAGCGGCGAATGCGGTGCCCCTTAGCCACGCGCCTCGATCCGCCGAATGGCCAGCGCGGCAACAAGACCCAGCCCGCTGGTTGCGGCCATGAGGATCAGAAGCGCCTCTGCACCAAACGCGCCGGTCACGCCCCACCCCGCGATGGCCGTCAACGCCGCCCCCCCGGCCACGGTCACCGCTGCGGATAACCCCGCGGCCGACCCGGCCAGATGGGGCGCAACCGACAACACCCCGGCATTGGCCCCGGGCAGGGTCAGCCCATTGCCAAACCCCACAAAGATCGCGCCTCCGAACAGGAACACAGGATGCCCCACCCCGGCCAGGATCGCGAACATCGCCACCAGGGGACCCAGCGTGGCCACCCACCGCCCCCAGATCATCAGAATCAGGCTCCCCCTGCGACGCATCAGGCGCGAGCTGACGATATTGCCAACCATGAACCCTGCGGAAATCATCCCCATCCCAAGGCCCAGCGCACCGGGGCCAAGCCCATAAAGCCGCGCCCCGACAAGCGGGGCCCCCCCAAGGAAGGCGTAAAACCCGCCCACCGAAAAGACGAGACAGGCGCAATAGGCCCAGAACAGCCCGGATCGCACCAGTTCGGGATAGCTTTTGAACTGTGCCCCAAAGCTGGCCGAGGGTGTAAGGTTGGTTTCGCCAAGATCGGCCCAGGTCAGCACAAACACCACGGCCCCCATCAGCGCAAAAACATGGAAATTCGCCCGCCATCCAAACAGTTCGGTCAACGCCCCGCCAAGTATCGGCCCCAGCAACGGAGCAAGCGCCATAACCGTGCCAATCAACGCAAGGATACGCGCGGCCTCTTCTGGCGGGGCCGTGTCGCGCACCACGGCGCGGGACAAAACCATGCCCGCCCCCACCACGCATTGCACCATGCGGAACGCCAGGAAACTCCAGACATCCACGGCCAGCGCGCTGCCCAGCGAAGCAATGGTGAAAACCGCCATGCCCCACAACATGACGGGCCGCCGGCCATAGCGATCACTCAGCGGCCCAAGAACAAGCTGCAACAGCGCCGACAACGCAAGATACCCGCCCAGCGACAGGGAAACGAGGGTGTAGGGCGCGTTCAGGTCAGACGCGATTGCATCCAGAGCGGGCAGGAACATGTTCAATGCCAACACGCTGATCGATGTGAGCAGGATCAATGTGGCAAGGCTCGGGGCAGTGCGGGTGGGCATTGGCAATCCAATCCGGGGAACATCAGCAGGAACAAGACCCAAGCGGTAACGCGCGGCTGCCCGATCTGCAACCGACCACTCGTGTTCGTCCTGCGCCGGATCACGAGATGTCACGAGATATGGCGGGCGGGCAATCCATGACAAATTGCACAGACCCCGACCTCTCGCTTGCTTTTCCGGTACGCTCGGAATCTGGTCCCCCTGCATCAGAGATGCAGGCTCTCTGGTTGGGCCCGGCGGTTGCCCGTCCACACGCCGCAGGCGGCACCGCCCCCAAAGAGGTGTTGCGATCAGTGTGCGGTCCAGGCCACGGCACCCAGTCAAAGCGCCAGGCAGCGCACAGTTACGGCTATAGCTGATACGCCTGAAGCGGATCACATAATTCCCCGGCTGCGTCGACAAACAAGCGGATAATTCGGGCAAATCCAGGCAGGCTCCAGGGCCACGCTCCGGCAAGCTGCAACAATTCCGGCATGTTAGCGCAAATAAACGGCGCAAGGGTTTCACTTGCGCCACAACCGCTCTAAAAGCCTCCCCAACAGCCAATTTTTATAAGGGAACGCCCTTCATGAGCACCATTATCGACATTCATGCCCGCGAAATCCTGGACAGCCGGGGCAATCCGACGGTTGAGGTCGACGTGATCCTGGAAGACGGCACCATGGGCCGCGCAGCCGTGCCGTCGGGGGCCTCGACCGGCGCGCACGAAGCCGTGGAAAAACGCGACGGTGACAAGGATCGTTACCTTGGCAAGGGCGTCTTGGACGCCTGTGCCGCCGTCAACGGCGAAATCGCCGAGGCACTGGTGGGCATGGACGCCACCGAACAGGTTGCAATTGACATGGCGATGATCGAACTGGACGGCACCCCGAACAAGAGCCGCCTTGGCGCAAATGCGATCCTTGGCGTGTCGCTTGCCGTAGCCCATGCCGCCGCCGATTATACCACACAGCCCCTGTTCCGTTACATTGGCGGCACCTCGGCGCGCATCCTGCCCGTGCCGATGATGAACATCATTAACGGCGGCGAACATGCCGACAACCCGATTGATATCCAGGAATTCATGATCATGCCGGTGTCCGCCACCAGCGTCCGCGAAGCGGTCCGCATGGGGGCCGAAGTGTTCCACACGCTGAAAAAAGAACTGTCGGCGGCCGGGCTTAGCACCGGCATCGGGGACGAAGGCGGCTTTGCCCCCAACATCGGCTCAACCCGCGCCGCACTCGACTTCATCAGAACTTCCGTTGAAAAAGCCGGTTACAAGCTGGGCGAAGATATTTACCTCGCACTCGATTGCGCGTCCTCCGAGTATTACAAGGGCGGCAAGTATGAGTTGAAGGGCGAAGGTAAATCGCTGACCTCCGCCGAAAACGCCCAGTATCTGGCCGCTCTCTGTGCCGACTACCCGATCATTTCGATCGAAGACGGCATGGACGAGGACGATTGGGACGGCTGGAAGATGCTGACCGACATGATCGGCGACAAGGTGCAGCTGGTGGGTGACGACCTGTTCGTGACCAACCCGGCGCGCCTGGCCGATGGCATTGCGCAGGGCGTGGCCAATTCGATGCTGGTCAAGGTGAACCAGATCGGGTCGCTGACCGAAACCCTGAAAGCCGTGGATATGGCACACCGCGCGCGCTACACCAACGTGATGTCGCACCGGTCGGGTGAAACCGAGGACGCCACCATTGCCGACCTTGCCGTCGCCACCAATTGCGGTCAGATCAAGACCGGCTCGCTGGCCCGTTCGGACCGGTTGGCCAAGTATAACCAACTGATCCGTATCGAGGAACTGTTGGGCGAAACGGCGGAATATGCCGGGCGCAGCATCCTGAAATAAGCGGATTTCAACTATAGATCGCCTGATACGATGGGCCGGGGCATTTCCCGGCCTATTTTGTTTGCCAAGGTGATGTTCGAGTCCTCCGCCCCCCTGATCGGCCCGCGCCCCATTCAACAGGCCACCCTCTATAGGTTTTTCATGGCCCGGGTCTTCACCCTCGGGGTCTCGCTCGCCACCGCGCGGTAGCTGATCTATGCGGCAAAGAGAACGTTGGCTGTGGGATTCACCGACAGCTTGGCCCCGCCCTCCATCATGGCGGGCGTGTTGAACAGGGGTGTGTTTCTGTGGCTTTTTCGCGACCGGATCCCGTTGGTGATCACGTCACTACGAAACGCCCGGGCCGATAGGGCGCAAGCATCTGGTCCGGAGCACCGCCCATGAGTTCCTCTGCCACAAGCGCGCCAACCAACGCGGCCAGCGTGGCCCCGGAATGCATGACGGCAAGGTAAAGCCCCTCGGGCCCGGCAGGACCCAGCACCGGCTTGCCATCTGACGGCACCGGGCGCCAGGCCTGTGTCACCTCCTGCCACGCGGCGTCCATATCGGGCAACAGCGCCCGAATGCGCACCATCGCCGCCTCGGCCAACATATGCGGCAACCCGGCCACGGTGACGCTTTCATCACCCTGATGCCTGGCCGCCGTCGGGGCGATCAGGCGCCCCCGCCGATCCTGGCGCAGCTCTTGCCCCGGGCTGGCCAGAACATGAGAAAGGCACGGTTTCACCGGCGTGCTGCGCAGCAACAGGCCGGGGCGCGGCACCATGGGCAGGTCAACGCCCAAAGGCGCGGTTAATCCCGGTGCCCCCGTACCTGCGGCGACCACAACCTGATCGCCTGTCAAAATCCCTTGGGACAGGCGCACCCCCATGACCCGGCCCGCCTGGGTTTCGATACCATGCACGGCAGACCCGGACAGGATGCGCGCATGGCTGGCCAACAACAGGTCGCGGGTTATCCGCTCCAGCTCGACCACCCCTTCCTGCGGGAAATGCAAGGCAAGCTCGGGCGGGGTCGCCACCCCCGGCTCACGCCGCGCAAACGCGTGTTTGTCCAGCATTTCAACCGCATAGCCCATCTCTTGTAACGCGGCTGCCTCTGCTGCCAGTTCATCCGGCGACGCATCCCAGACCAGCGATCCGGGCCACGTGATCGCATCACTTTTCACCTGTTCGCAAACCCGGTGCCACGCGGCGATCCCGCCATGGCGCAGGTGGAAATGCGCCGCGTCGGCGTAAAAGCTTGCGTTGATCCAGCCAAAAGACTGCCCGGACGCCGCCCCCGCGATCTGTCCGGCTTCGACAACCGTGACCTCTGCTCCCCGTTGCGACAGGGCAAAGGCAATCGCCGCGCCCGTGATACCGGCTCCGATGATAATGACACGTTCCGACATGGGTCAGGCTTCTCCTTTACTGCCACGGACAGGCGGTGTTACCGATTGAACCATGACAAAGGCCGATGAAATCATCAAGCGGCGGGCTCTGTCTCCGCACCCGGAAGGCGGGTATTATCGCCAGACCCGGGAGGCGGACGGGTTGGATCGTCCCTGACCGGTGACACGGCACGCGCCGAATCGCGTTTAATCCCCCGCCTCCCGCGTGACGTCATGGGCGTAGATCCAGTCGAACTGATGCACCATACGCTCAGGCATGATCGCCCCCCCCAAACGCAGCGCCATATGCGCCGCGATGCGGACGGGTGGGAATCTGAGGTGGTATTTCCATGCATTTCCTGTGGCCGCATCAATCACCCGCGTGGCGCGTTCGATCCGGCGCGCCTGATAGCTGGCCAACCCGGCGCTCACAGTTTCCGCCCGGTCCAGCGCATCGGCCAGCACCCAGATATCCTCCAACGCCATGACAGCGCCTTGCGCCATGAACGGCAGGGTGGGATGGGCCGCGTCCCCCACAAGCGCCACCGCCCGCCCATGCCAGGTTTCGGCCACCGGGTGGCGGAACAGCCCCCACAGGTACACCTCATCCACCTGCGCCAACATGGCCTGCGCCTCGGCCCCGAAATCGGCAAAGGCGGCGCGCAGATTGTCCGGTTTGTCGCGGAGGTTCCACCCCTCTTCGATCCATCCCCGCTGTTCCCGCACGGCGACAAGATTGATCAAGCTGCCCCCGCGCAACGGATAGCTGACCAGATGCCGCCCCGGCCCCATATGCACCCGCGCCTCTGGGGCAATGCCAAGGTCATTGGGGATCAACGCCCGCCACGCCACCTGTCCCGTGAAAAACGGCTTGGCCTCGCCGTTCAGCACGGGCCGCAATCGCGAATGAAGCCCATCCGCCCCGATCACGAGATCCGCGCGCCGCGTACCTCCGTCTTCAAGATGCACAACCGGCTCAACCCCGTCCTCGATCCGTGCAACCCGCGCCCCGGTTTCAATATTGGCCCCGGCGTCGCGTGCCCCCTTTTCCAGAAGGGAAATCAGGTCGGCCCGATGTACAAAGAAGTATTTCTGTCCCCCAAGCCGATCCAGGTCCAGCCGCAGCACCTCGGACCCGCGATAATCAATCAACCGCACCGCGTGCCCACGCACCGCGCCGCCCTGTTCCAGCGCCTGTTCCAGCCCCAAGGCCCGCAATACGGCAATACCATTGGGTGAAATCTGTAGCCCCGCGCCCACTTCGGTGATTTCGGCGGCCTGTTCCAACACGGTCACCCGTGCGCCCTTCATCGCCAAGGCCCGCGCGGCCGCCAAACCGGCAATGCCGCCCCCGACCACAACCACCTTCAACCCGTCCAGCATCCCGGCCCACTCCTTGCGCGAACAAAAAAACGCCGAAGGAACCCCCGGCGTTTTGGTCATATTGTCGTTCTCTGCATCACTCAATCGTCGCGGTGCACCTTTTCGCGCCGCTCGTGACGTTCCTGAGCCTCAAGGCTCATCGTCGCGATCGGGCGCGCGTCCAGCCGCTTGAGGCTGATCGGTTCGCCGGTCACTTCGCAATAGCCATATTCGCCTTCGTCGATACGGCGCAGGGCGCTGTCGATTTTGGCAACCAGCTTGCGCTGGCGGTCCCGGGTGCGCAGCTCCAGCGCGCGATCCGTTTCTTCGCTGGCGCGGTCGGCCACGTCAGGAATGTTGCGGGTATTATCCTGCAGCCCCTCGATCGTGTCCCGGCTGTCTTCCAGAATTTCTTCTTTCCATGCCACGAGCTTGCGCCGGAAATATTCGGTTTGACGCTCGTTCATGAATGGCTCGTTCTCGGCCGGGTGGTAATCCTCCGGCAGGAAAGTCTCCACTTTCATTTCCGCTCCCTTTGTTTGGCCAACATCTGTCATTCAAATCGTCCTCAACATTGGCACCCCTCTCGGGCTGCGTCATACTCTCCTCATGGGGGATTGTCACTAGTCAATACGGCAATTTGAAGACGGAGCATGATCACAGTTGTGCAGAGCGCGGACGGGCGCGCGTTTTGACAGCACGCCCCGTCCCCGCGATCTGACGCCACGTTTTGGGGGGCGGGGTTGCCAAAACGCGGCGGTCGCAGTACCCGGAAAGAACCTTGTGAACAGGATTGGGAAAACACGTATCATGACCGCTCGTTTTGAAGGCACAGACGCCTATGTCGCCACTGATGATCTGACCGTTGCGGTCAATGCGGCCGTCACGCTGGAACGTCCGCTTCTGGTCAAGGGCGAACCGGGCACCGGCAAAACCGAACTGGCCAAACAAGTGGCCAGCGCGCTGGGTCTGCGCATGATCGAATGGAACATCAAATCCACCACCAAGGCACAGCAGGGTCTTTATGAATATGACGCAGTCAGCCGGCTGCGCGACAGCCAGCTGGGCGAAGAACGTGTGCATGATGTGAAAAACTACATCAAGAAAGGCAAGCTTTGGGAGGCCTTCGAGGCAGACGAAAAGGTTGTCCTGCTGATCGACGAAATCGACAAGGCCGATATCGAGTTTCCCAACGACCTGTTGCAAGAGCTCGACAAGATGGAATTCCACGTCTACGAGACCGGCGAAACGATCAAGGCGCGCCATCGCCCGATCATGATCATCACCTCGAACAATGAAAAGGAACTGCCCGACGCCTTCCTGCGCCGCTGTTTCTTCCACTATATCCGTTTTCCCGAGGCCGACACCCTGCGCAAGATTGTCGAAGTCCACCACCCCGGGATCAAGGACGCGCTTTTGACCGCCGCGCTGACGCAATTCTATGACATCCGCGAACAGGCCGGGTTGAAAAAGAAACCCTCCACCTCGGAAGTTCTGGACTGGCTCAAGCTGCTGCTCGCCGAGGATCTGGATGCCGAAGACCTGAAACGCGACGGTGCCAACGCCCTGCCCCGCCTGCACGGTGCGTTGTTGAAGAACGAACAGGACGTACACCTGTTCGAGCGGCTGGCCTTCATGGCGCGGGGTCAGAAACGCTGACCCCCCAAACCATCGCCCTGCGCAACCCGCCCCGGATATCTGTGGGTTGTCTGGCCCGCATTGGGATAAAACATCGGCGTGGGTAAGCGCGATCATGGATGTAAAGCCGGGCGAGACTTCGTGAGGACGGGTTAGACGGTTCAGGTCACTCGACCCGTGTGGCCCCAAGCACCGGACCATTCGCGCCGGCCTGAACAATCACCGCCACGGGGCCTTGGTCCACCTTGGCGGACATATCCAGAGGCTTGCGCCCGTCCCATTCCCCCGCAACGGTCCAAACCTTGGCCACATTGGCATAGGTGATGGTGCGTCCGGCATTTTCGCCCCTGCGGATTTTGGTTTGCGCGGTGGGGACATAGCTGACCACATGGACCACCATCGGGGTCTTGATCCGCCCTTTGGCGCTGGCCATCACACGCAACGTCCCGCCTTGCCGCCGGGCCGAAACCGCCACTGGCTGGCCTCCCGCCTGATGGCGTTTGATCAACTCGGTCACATCCATCGGATGGTTGCCCACCACATGGTCCTGACCCTGAATGATCATCTGGGGGGTATAGACGCTGCGCCGCTTTCCGGCCCGGGCATAGGCATGTTGGCGCTGTGTGAACTTCTGCTGGGCATAGGCGTCTTTCCAACCCAGATAATCCCAATAATCGACGTGTAAAGACAGCGCGATCACATCGTCGCGCTTGGCCAGCTCATGTAAAAACGCATCCGCGGGCGGACAGCTTGAGCATCCCTGGCTGGTGAACAGTTCCACCACGATTACGGGCTTTTCGGCCCATGCGGCCCCCGCCAGCGCAACCCATGTCACTGCGACCCATCCCCAAAGGTGTGCCCAGAATCGTTTCATGCCAAAGCCCTTTCGACTGTCTTGTTTCAAGACATAGGCCAGATGGGTTGAAACAACCAATCAAGGTTTTGCGAGACAAAGGTGAGCGACGGGGAGTGAACAGCGGGGGGGCCGAGCGGCGGGCGCAAGGGGTCTGAAAGGGGCTGACCCGGGCGTAATCCCTGCGGCACATGCCAACAGCCGCGCTACACATAAGCCCCCAGCCAGCCGACCGTCGCAATCGCATCCGCAATCGCATCCGCCTCACGGGAAAACACGCGCCCACCATGATGGCCAATACTGTATCACCCGCGCCCATCCTCCGGATCGCGACGAAATTCATCGAAACCAAAGCTGCCATCAGGGCGGCAGAAGATGTCGACACAGATCATCTCTCCGCAGAGGTTGATCGACCGCATCACCGTGTTCTCATGCGCCACGGTCAGTCACTCCACGAACACTTCCACCTCGGGCAGGTCGGTCAGCGGCGCGTCCAACACGCGCAACGCGGCCAGAGACATGCGGCTTCCGGCGGTTTTCCGGCCGTCGATGGGAATCAGATCCACCTGCACCGTCTTGCCATTGGCCGGATAGACCACCCGCCCCTTGCCTGCGGCGGACACAAGCGGCGTCTTGATCCAGAACCCGGGCTGGGCCGGGTCGCCCAGCGACGCAACGGTGCGGCCCAGCGATTTGCCCACGCCGCTTTGCTCGGCCTTTTCCGCAGCCGCTTCGGCCTGTTTACGGTCTTCTTGCGAGGTGGTGTCGAACTGTTCCACGGTCTTTGCGGTTTCCGGGGGGGTCACGGCTGTGACCGACAACCCGGAGGGGCGCGCAACCGGGCGCATCTGTCCGGTTTCCATCGTTTCGACAGGCGACGTTTCCGCCACCGGTTCAATCTGGGCACAGCCCATGACGGTGCCACACAACATTAAACCCGCAAATATCTGTTTCATGGTCGGGAAGATACGCTCAACCGCACCGGGCTTCAATCCGCTCTCTCCCCTTGCGCGCGGCTTTCTGCGCGACTAGTTTCGCTTTATCATGACCGCCCCATTGATTGATCCTTTCCAACGCGCCGTGAACTACCTGCGTATTTCCGTCACTGATCGGTGTGATTTTCGCTGCTCTTACTGCATGTCGGAAAACATGACCTTTTTGCCCAAGCGCGAATTGCTGACATTGGAAGAACTGGACAGGATGTGTTCCACCTTCATCCGTCTGGGCGTGGAAAAGCTGCGGATCACCGGGGGCGAACCCCTTGTTCGCAAAGGGATCATGTCGTTTTTTGACGCCATGACCCGGCATCTGGACAGCGGAGCGTTGCGGGAATTGACACTGACCACCAATGGCTCGCAACTGCACCGCTTTGCCGATGATCTGTTTGCCGCCGGGGTGCGCCGGGTGAACATCTCGCTGGATACGCTGGATGACGAAAAATTCGCCCGCATCACCCGCTGGGGGCGGCTCGCCAATGTGCTGCGCGGAATCGAGGCGGCGCAAAAGGCCGGGTTGCGGGTCAAGATCAACGCGGTGGCCGTCAAGGGGTTCAACGATGACGAACTGTTCTCGCTGACCAAATGGGCGGCGGATCAGGATATGGACCTGACCTGGATCGAAGTCATGCCCATGGGTGACGATATCGGCGATGCGGACCGGCTGGATCAATACTGGCCGCTTGCGGATTTGCGCCGACAGCTTGCCGAACGCTACACGCTCAGCGATCTGGCCGAACGCACCGGTGGCCCGGCGCGCTATGTGCGGTTGGAAGAAACCGGACAAAAGATCGGGTTCATCACCCCGCTGACCCACAATTTCTGCGAAAGCTGTAACCGGGTGCGGCTGACCTGTACCGGCGAGTTGTTCATGTGTCTGGGACAAGAGGACATGGCCGACCTGCGCCCCGCCCTGCGCGATCATCCATATGACGATGCGGCATTGGAACAGGCCATCCGCGCCGCCATCCGCTTGAAACCCAAGGGCCACGATTTCGACTATTCCCGGCAAAAGGCCGATGGCCGCATGACACGCCACATGAGCCATACGGGCGGATAACTCGCCCCCGCGCCCGGCCGCCCGGCCCGGCACCCGCCCAGACGAACCGGGCGGGGCGCGTCGCGCTATTCGGCTGGCATCCGCTTTTCAACCACTTCGGCAAACCAGCTGCACCCGGCCGGAATCGCCTCGTCATTGAAGTTATACTCCGGGTGGTGGACCATGGCCGTATCGCCATTGCCCATCAGGATATAAGCACCGGGACGTTCCTCCAGCATGAAGGCGAAATCTTCGCCGCCCATGACCAATGGTGCCTCTTCGCAATTACCTGATACGGATTTGGCCACTTCGATGGCAAAATCGGTCTGTTCCGGGTGGTTGACCATGACCGGATAATTGCGGTCGTAATCGACCTCAACTGTGCCACCATAGGTGGCCGCAACCCCCTGACAAATCTCGCCAATCCGCTTTTCGGCCAGGTCGCGCATTTCCGGGCTCATGGTGCGCACCGTGCCCTTTAGCTGAACCTTTTGCGGGATCACATTAAAAGCCGTGGACGAGGTTTCAAACGAGGTGACCGACACCACGAGCTTGTCAATCGGGTCGGCGTTGCGACTGGCAATGGTTTGCAGCGCCAACACCGCTTGCGATGCCATGACGGTCGTATCCACCGTTTCCTGAGGTTTCGCGGCATGGCCGCCCAGCCCTTCGAAATTGATCTCGAACACATCCGTGGCCGCGAAAAACGCGCCCTCGCGGATGGCAAAGGATCCCACCGGTTTGCCGGGCCAATTGTGCATTCCGTACACTTCGTGAATGCCGAACTGCTTCATCATCCCGTCATCGCACATTTCCTTGCCGCCACCGCCGCCTTCTTCGGCAGGTTGGAAAATGACCACTGCGGTGCCATCGAAATTGCGGGTCTCCGAAAGGTATTTCGCCGCGCCAAGCAACATCGCCGTATGCCCATCATGGCCACAGGCATGCATCGCGCCGGGGGTTTGGCTGGCATAGTCCACCCCGGTCTGTTCGTGGATCGGCAGGGCATCCATGTCGGCACGCAGCCCGATCACCTTGCCCGATTTGTCGGACTTGCCCTTGATCACCCCCACCACGCCGGTGCGTCCGATGCCGGTGACCACCTCGTCACAGCCGAACTCTTTCAGCTTTTCGGCCACAAGGGCCGAGGTGCGGTGGGTGTCGAACAGGATCTCGGGATGGGCATGAATATCCCGCCGCCATTCGGTGATTTCGTCGTGCAATTCGGCCAATCGGTTTTTGACTGCCATTGGTAGTTACCCCTCTTTCAGATGATCCAGCAGGCGCTCCATAAACCCTTGTCCTGCCTGGAATTGTGCAACGCTGATATATTCGTTCGGTTGATGAGCTTGTTCGATATTGCCGGGCCCACAGATCACGGCGGAATAGCCCGCCTGCTGGAACTGGCCCGCCTCGGTGCCGTAGCTGACCACATGGGTCGCGTTGTCGCCGGTGATCCGGCGCACCAGAGCTTCGGCCTCGCCGTTTTCCTCGGGAACAAGACCGGGCACATCGAATATCTCACTCACCTCGATCCGGGTTTCAGGCACCACGTCTTGCATCATCGCTTCCACCTCGCGCACACGGGCAAGATAGGCGTCGCGGTGATCCGCGCCCCTCTCGTTGGGGACCGTGCGGAAACTCATGACAAATTCGCAATCCTTGGCGGTGATGTTATGGGCGGTGCCGCCAGTGATCGTACCCACATGGCTGGTGGTCCAGGGGGGCACAAACGCCGCCGCCACCCCGCTGGGCTTTCGCGCCATGGCATCGGCATTGCGGTCATTGGACCAGTCGATCAGCTTGGCCCCATACATGATGGCGTTTACGCCGGTATGCATCAGGCTGGAATGCACCTCGAATCCATGCAGATGCGTATGGTAACCCAGTCCGCCTTTGTGCCCGGTCACCGCCTGCATCATGGATGGCTCGCCCACGATCACCGCGCTGCCCTTGGGCAAGAGGCCCTGCATCGCCCGGATCATGGGCGGCGCGCCGGTACAGCCCACCTCTTCGTCATAGGACAGCGCGATTTGCAGGGGGCGTTTGACCCCGGCGTAATGCGCCTCGACCAACGCCCATATTGCAAGCGCGTCAAATCCTTTCATGTCACAGGTACCGCGCCCGTAATATTTGCCGTCGCGTTCCACCACCGTGAACGGATCGCTGGCCCAGGGCTGGCCGTCCACCGGCACCACATCCGTATGCCCGGACAAAACCACCGCCCCCTCTACCATCGGCCCCACATGGGCAAACAGCGATGCGTGGGTTTTATCGTCCCGATACTGGCGATGACATGCGATGCCGTGGCTGGTCAGATAGCTCTCAACCCAATCAATCAACGGCAGGTTGCTGTCCCGGCTTACCGTCGGAAAAAACACCAGTTTTTTCAATAATTCCAACGGAGTAAGACGTTCTGTCATGAAAGCTCCTTATATTCGCCAAAGAAGACCGGCGTGCAATTTTCGTCCGCCACATGAAACTCGCGTTGGCCATAAGGCTGATGGAACGGCGCACGCACGCGCCCTTCGGTCAGGGTCGACAGGGCCGGACCCATTGCGGCATAATGCGCGTCGATCCCGTCGACATCAATGGAAAACGCGGTCTGCCTGTCCAGTGATGTGCAGCGCACAAACGGAGTGATCTGAGCAAGTGTCATGACCCGCGCTCAATATCCGCTATCCGTGGTCAGGACATAGTGGCCCGCGCTGACCTCCTTGTACTCGGAAGGGGCCGGAACATACCCCACCGGATGGATCGGGGACGGAATCGGTTTGAAATTCAGATCCTTTTCCGATTTGCGCCGGGCCGGATCGGCAATCGGCACGGCCTTCATCAGCGCCTGGGTATAGGGGTGCTGTGGGTTTTCAAACACCGCCCGGCGCGATCCCATTTCCACGATGCGGCCAAGGTACATGACCCCGACATTGTGGCTGACCCTTTCCACAACGGCCATGTCATGGCTGATGAAAAGGTAACTCAGCCCCAGTTCGGCCTGCAATTCCATCATCAGGTTCAGAACTTGCGCCTGAACCGAAACGTCAAGCGCCGAAACCGCTTCGTCCGCGACGATCAGCTTGGGATTCAACGCCAGCGCGCGCGCAATGGCCACCCGTTGGCGTTGGCCGCCGGATAATTCATGGGGATAGCGCCGCATGAAACTGCGCGGCAGCTCGACCCGGTCAAACAGTTGGGCCACCCGGTCCTGAAGCTCAGAGCCCGCTGCGGTGTTATAGTTCCGCATCGGTTCGGCCACCTGATCCATCAGATGCATCTGCGGGTTGAGCGAGGCAAAGGGATCCTGAAACACCATCTGCATATCCAACCGCGCCATACGCAGTTCGGACGGGTTCAGCGCCATGATGTCCTTGCCTCCCAGCGCGACATGCCCCGATTCCGGCTCTACCAGCCGGAGGATGGACCGGCCAACCGTGGATTTTCCGCACCCCGATTCGCCGACCAGCGACAGGGTACGCCCCTTGCTGATCGAAAACGAAACATCCTCACAGGCATGAACATTCGCCACCGTACGGCGCAAAAGCCCGCCCGTCACCGGGAACCGGGTGGTCAGGTTGCGCACCTCAAGCAACACTTCGTCCGAGCCGGGAATCGGGTCGGTGGAATGCCCCTCCTGCCCCAAAAGCTTCATAGGTGCGGGAAGGTCAGTCCCGTCCATTTCGCCCAGCTTGGGCACCGCCGCCAACAGGGCCTTGGTATAGTTGTGCTGGGGGGTGTTGAAAATCTCGTCAACCGTGCCTTCTTCGACCTTGTTGCCGCGGAACATGACCACCACCCGGTCGGCCATCTGGGCCACCACCGCCATGTCATGGGTAATGAACATCACCGCCGTGCCGGTTTCCCGTTTCAGCCGGTCCATGAGCGCGAGAATCTCGGCCTGAATCGTCACGTCCAGCGCGGTTGTCGGTTCATCCGCAATCAACAGGCGCGGCTCACAGGCCAGCGCCATGGCGATCACCACCCTCTGGCGCATTCCGCCCGACAATTCATGGGGATACTGATGAAGCCGCCGTTCCGCTTCGGGGATACGTACCTGTTTAAGAAGCTCAAGCGCGCGGGCCTCCGCCTCCTTTTTGGTCATCCCCTTGTGAAGCCGCAACCCTTCGGTCAATTGCCGCCCCACGGTAAAAACCGGATTCAGCGCGGTCATTGGCTCCTGAAAGATCATCCCGATCTCGTTGCCGCGAATCGTGCGCATCAGATCCTGACTGGTTTTGGCAAGGTCGATCTGTCCGCCATCGCGACGATCAAACAACAACCGCCCCCCGGCAATGTCACCGCCCCCGAACTCGATCAGACGCATCAGCGACAGGCTGCTGACCGACTTACCGGACCCTGATTCCCCAACAATACAGACGGTTTCACCCGGATTGACGTGAAACGACACGTCCTCGACCCCAACCACGGGGCCGTCCTTGGTCTGAAACTCGACCCGCAGGTTTTCAATTGTGGCAATCGGCTGATCCTTGATGTGATCCAGCATGAGGCCCCCAAAGCTTGCAAAAATTAGATGTCAGACGCTAACGACAGCACGCAGGGGAAGTCAAATGCAAGGCGATGCGAAAAAGAATTTCGCGATGTCCGCACAGGCAAGGCTTGCAATTTTCTTCCACTCGGTCTGAGATGCGCTCATTCGTCCGGGGGGATGGATGCTGATTTGCCTTGCGCTTTTGCGCGGTTTCATTCGGTTCCCCTGGTTGATCCACCGGATCTGCGCACCAAAGCGCGGGCTGGATGAATCGCACGGAGGCGCGCGCCCCCCGTGTCCAACAAGGAGTAAGATATGAAGCTTAAAACAACCCTGCTCGGCGCAGCAGCTGCGTTTGCAATGGCCCCCATGGCCAGCGCGGAACGCGGCAGCGATGGCCATGTCAGCATTATCTACTGGCAGGCCCCGTCGATTCTGAACCCGTACCTGTCGGGCGGCACCAAGGATATCGAATCATCCTCGCTGGTGATTGAACCACTTGGGCGCTATGACCCGAACGGCAATCTGGTGCCCTATCTGGCCGAAGAAATCCCCACCACCGCCAATGGCGGCGTGGCCGCAGACCTCAAATCCATCACCTGGAAGCTGAAATCGGGCCTGAAATGGTCGGATGGTTCGGCCGTGACCTCGGCCGACGTGAAATTCACCGCCGATTACTGCATGCACCCCGAAGGCGGCTGCGCACAGTTGGCAAAATTCGACGGTGTGGACAATGTCGAGGTCATTGATGACCTGACCGTCAAGGTGACCTTCAAAGAAGCCAAACCGAACCCCTATGGCCCCTTCATGGGTGGCCAGTCACCGATCATTCAGGCGGCACAGTTCAAGGACTGCATGGGTGCCAAGGCCCCGGAATGCACTGCGGCCAACTTTGGCCCCATCGGCACCGGCCCCTTCGTGGTTAACGAATTCAAACCCAATGACGTGATTTCGATGTCGGCCAACCCGAACTATCGCGATCCGGCGAAACCGGCCTTTGCCACGCTGACCTTCAAGGGCGGTGGCGACGCAACCGCCGCAGGCCGCGCGGTGATGGAGACCGGCGAATTCGATTACGCCTGGAACATGCAGCTTGCGCCTGACGTGCTGGCCAAGATGGCCGAAGGCGGCAAGGGCAAGCCGATCGCGGCCTTTGGTTCGCTGGTTGAACGTCTTGAAATGAACCTGACCGACCCGTCGCCGGCGCTGGATGCGAACACCCGGTCCACGGTCAAGGCACCGCACCCGTTCCTTTCGGACATCAACGTGCGCAAGGCGCTTTCCATGGCCATCGACCGCAACCTGTTGGTTGAAGTGGGCTATGGTCAGGCCGGTCGCCCGACCTGCAACCTTGTTCCCGGACCGGCGGTTTATGCCTCGGACAACACCGGCTGTCTGACCCAGGACATCGCTGGCGCGAACAAGCTGCTGGATGATGCCGGTTGGGTCAAAGGGGCCGATGGCGTGCGTGCCAAAGACGGCGTGCGCCTGTCGATCCTCTATCAAACCTCGACCAACGCCGTGCGTCAGGATTTCCAGGCGCTGATCAAGGACTGGTGGCAACAGATCGGTGTCGAAACCGAGCTGCGCAACCTCAACGCCTCGGTCTTCTTTGGTGGTGATCCGGGTTCGCCCGACACGTTCCAGAAGTTCTATGCAGACGTGGAAATGTATGCCAACAACTTCGACGGCACCGATCCGCAGGCCTATCTGTCCGCGTATCGCTGTGGCAACGAACCCAAGCCGGAAAGCCAATGGCAGGGTGAGAACATCAACCGTTTCTGTGACCCGGAATATGACAAGCTGATTGACGAGTTGGGCCGTACATCGGATCTTGAAAAGCGTTACGCGCTGGCCAAGAAGATGAACGACATGCTGACCAAAGACAGCTTCACAATTCTGCCGCTGGTGGACCGTGGCCGGGTTTCGGCCCACTCGATGACCCTTGGCGGTGTTGTTCTGAATACCTGGGACAGCGAACTGTGGAACGTTGCCGACTGGCACCGGATCAAGTAAGCGATCCATTGAAACAGGGTGTCCCGCCACACGCGCGGGGCACTCTTTTCTGCATTCGCCTGACAGAAAAAACCAAGCAAAAAAGGCGCTTCGATGCTGACATTCACAATCCGCAGGCTGGTCCTTGCGATCCCGACGCTGATCTTCATCAGCCTGGTGATCTTCCTGCTCTTGCAACTGGCCCCGGGCGATCCGATGGCCCAGGTGCCCCTGACCGTTCCCCCAGATGTGAAACAGAAAATGCGCGAGGCGCTGGGGCTGGGCCAACCCGTCCACATCCAGTATCTCAAATGGCTGGTTCAGGTGTTCTGGGTCGAACCGCAAGTGTTCTTCGACTATCTCTTTGGCACCGGATTTTCCGAAGGCAAGCTGCGCGTGATCTCCTGGCAGACCCGCTCGCCGGTCATGGATATCGTGATCCAGCGCCTGCCCCAGACGCTGACCGTTGTGGGACTGTCCTATGTGGTTGGCATCCTGATCGCTATTCCCATCGGGATTTATTCCGCCTATCGCCAGTATTCCGTGTTCGATCAGACCGGGACCTTCATCACCATGGTTGGATTTTCGATCCCGCCCTTCTTTACCGGTCCGCTGCTGATCGTGATCTTTTCGGTGAACCTGGGCTGGTTCCCGTCGATCTATGACACCACGCACAGGGTGACAGATTGGGAAAGCTTCACCTATCAGCTTCGACAGATGATCATGCCCGTCATGGTCCTGGCCCTGCAAACCACGGCCCAGATCAGCCGGTTCATGCGCGCGGCCATGCTGGACAACCTCAACCAGGATTACGTGCGCACAGCCCGGGCCAAGGGACTGTCCGAAGCCATCGTTGTCATGGTCCATGTCGTGCGCAACTCGATGATCCCGGTTGTGACCGTGATCGCGCTTGGGGTGCCTGGCATCTTTGGCGGCGCGATCATTACCGAGGTGGTGTTCAAGGTGAACGGCATCGGGGCCTATCTGATTGATGCGCTCTTTGCCAATGACCTGCCCACGGTGATGACCATCTCCTTTATCTTCGCGATCCTCATCGTGATGTTCAACCTGATCGCCGATATTCTTTATGGTGTGCTTGATCCGAGGATTCGCTATGACTGATGATCAAATCACCCCGATCGAGGCCCTGTCGGACGGCGGGGACGACCTGCCCCCGCCCCATTCCCAATGGCTCGATGTCTGGGTCCAGTTCAGTCGCCACAAGGGCGCGTTGATGGGCGGGACGTTTTTGCTGTTCGTCACGCTGGCCGTGCTGTTTGGCGACCTGATCTGGCAACTGGACCCCAAAAAGCTGGATATCCGCAACAAGGATATCCGCCCGATCTATACCGCCATCTGGGATGGGGATGCCAAGATCAGCTGGGGGCACCCGCTGGGCTCGGACAACCTTGGCCGCGATCACCTTGCGCAAATCCTGGCCGGGGGGCGCACCTCCATGGCCGTGGGTTGGGCGGCGATGATCCTGACCATGATTATTGGCACCTCGATTGGCGTTTTGGCGGGGTATTTCAAACGGCTGGACGGGGTGTTGATGCGGTTTACCGACCTCGTACTCTCGCTGCCTATCCTACCGCTTCTGCTGGTGGCCGTGACCCTGTTCCGACAACCGCTCAGGGCGAATTTCGGGCCGGAAACGGGGATGTTCATCCTGATTGTCGGCGTCATCGGCGTCACTTCGTGGATGCAAACCGCACGGATCGTGCGCGGCGACATCCTTGCGCTGAAAGAGCGGGAGTTCGTGCTGGCCGCGCGCGCTGCGGGCACCACGTCACGCGGGATCATCCTGCGCCACCTGTTGCCCAACGTGATCTCGCCCATCATGGTTTCGGCCACTCTGGGCCTTGCCACGGCGATCATCACCGAAAGCGCGCTCAGTTTCCTTGGGGTCGGCTTCCCCTCGGACTTCCCCACCTGGGGCAAGATGCTGGCCGATGCGGTGCCCCGGATGCAGGAATACCCCGAACGCGTCATGCTGCCCGGTATCATGATCTCGCTGACAGTGCTGTCGGTGAATTATCTGGGCGACGGTTTGCGCGACGCGCTTGATCCGCGTATTCGCGGGCGCTAATCGCGACCTTCAACTCCTGAACCCGGCGATGCGTTTCGCCGGGTCTTTTGCAAACGGCCACGACCGACAGCCCCTCAACCGTGCGCTGAAGCCGTAACTGAATATCCGTGCGGCGGCAAATCCCAGCAGCGACATGGCCTTGCAGGTTTCGATCTCACAAAGTCGCTGAACCACGCGCCCGACCCGCCCGAAGTAATGCGTTGCGCCCGGTTGCGGGTGCGGGTGCGGCGTAGCGTGGCGATCCAACAGGGCAACAAGTTGGGCCAGGTCCGCCTCCCGGTCCCGCCCTGCGGCGTTTTGCGGGCGCGCAAGCGCCAGATAGGCCACCGTTCCCGGTACGCTCAGCGCAGGGAACGGGCGGGCGGGCAATTCGTTGGCCACTTCGTATCTTTGCGGGTGATCGGCAAAGGCCACGGGCGGGTTTCCTTCGGTGACCCACCTTCCCGCCTCTCGTTTTCCCAAATGCCCGGTATTCTGATGACTACATTCAAAGACTCGGGCAAAAACTTGGGCAAAGACCTGGGGTCATTCGTAGATCGGTGCCCGTTTTTCCTTCATCGCTGCGATGCTTTCGGCAAAGTCCGGCGACAACAGGCGGTCGCGGAACAGCTTGCTCTCCACCAGCATCCGTTCGGCCACCTCTTCGCGCCCCATGCGGATCAACCGTTTGGACCCGGCCAGAGAACGCGGCGAGGCCCCCGCCATGGCTTTGGCCAGCGCCCCCACCTCGGCCATCAGTTCCCCATCGGGGTAAATGCGCGACGCCAGCCCAAACTGCACCGCCTCGGCGGCGGTCAATTCCCGGCCCGCCAACAGGATGTCATTGGCCATGGCCATCCCCACCGTGGCAGGAAGCAGCAGCGAAGACGCCGCCTCGGGTACCAGTGCCAGTCGCGCAAAGGGTGCAGAAACCCGCGCGGTTAAGGCCATGCACACAAGGTCACAATGCAACAGCAGGGTCAGCCCAACACCAACCCCCGCCCCGTTGACCGCAGCGATCAGGGGTTTCTCGCAATCGCGAATGGCCCCCAGAAACCGCCATACGGGCGGCTCTTCGTCGGCCCGGTCGCCGGTGGCAAAATCCCCAAGATCGTTGCCTGCGGTGAACATGTCCCCGGCCCCGGTGATCACCATCACACGCTGGCTGTCATCCGCGCCATAGGCGACCAGCGCATCGGCCAGCGCGCCATACATCTCCTGCGTCAACGCATTCTTATTGTCCTGCCGGTCGATGGTCACCCAAACCACCGCCCCGTCCTGTTCCACCCGAATATGTGCGCTCATGTCCTGTCCTCCCGAAAGCGTCCCTCTGACCTATGCCGCAACGCCCGAAAACTCAAACCGAATCCCACGTCGCACGGCCCTCATCTGACTCTGAGTATATCCCATTTATATCCTAGGGCGCGCGAGAGGCTGGCCCTTCGCCTCCTCTGCCCGCGTCCCGCAAACAAGAGGGCGCCCGAAACGGACGCCCTCTCTCATCTCGATTTGATCACCGGATTACGAAATCAGGTTCAGCAACTGATCCAGCGACTGCTTCGCGTCGCCATAGAACATGCGCGTGTTCTCCTTGAAGAACAGCGGGTTTTCGATCCCGGAATATCCGGTGCCCTGGCCACGTTTGGACACGAACACCTGCTTGGATTTCCAGCATTCCAGAACCGGCATCCCGGCAATGGGGCTGTTGGGGTCTTCCTGTGCGGCCGGGTTCACGATGTCGTTGGACCCGATCACGATGGAAACATCGGTTTCCGGGAAGTCCTCGTTGATCTCATCCATCTCCAGCACGATGTCATAGGGCACCTTGGCCTCGGCCAGAAGCACGTTCATATGCCCGGGCAGACGACCGGCAACCGGGTGGATCGCGAACCGCACCTCTTTGCCCCTGGCACGCAGACGACGGGTCAGCTCGGCCACGTTCTGCTGGGCCTGAGCCACAGCCATGCCGTAACCGGGGATGATGATGATGCTGTCGGCTTCTTCCAGGGCCGCAGCGACGCCGTCGGCCTCGATTGCAACCTGTTCACCTTCGACTTCCATCGCCGGGCCCGTGGTGCCACCAAAGCCGCCCAGAATCACGCTGATAAAGGACCGGTTCATGGCCTTGCACATGATATAGGACAGGATCGCACCGGACGAACCAACCAAAGCGCCAACCACGATCAACAGATCGTTGCCAAGCGAGAAGCCGATCGCGGCCGCGGCCCACCCCGAATAGGAGTTCAGCATCGACACAACCACCGGCATATCCGCGCCACCGATGCCCATGATCAGGTGATACCCGATGAACAGCGCCGCCAGCGTCATGATGAACAGCGGGAGGAACCCACCAGTGTTGAAGTACCAGATCAGACAGATCACCGACAGGGCCGCCGCCCCCGCGTTCAGCAAGTGACCGCCGGGCAGCTTGGTTGCCGCGCTGTCCACCTTGCCCGCCAGCTTGCCATAGGCAATGACCGACCCGGTAAAGGTGACCGCACCGATAAAGATCCCAAGGAACAGCTCAACCCGCAGGATCGAGATTTCAACCCCGTCCTTCTTGGCCAACAACTTGGCAAAGCCTTCCAGACCCTTCCTGGTTTCTTCGTCCATGGCCATGACCCGGCCCAGTTCGATATGGGCGATCAGCCCCACGAACACGGCGGCCAGACCAACAAGCGAGTGCATCGCCGCAACCAGTTCCGGCATCTGGGTCATCTGCACCCGGTTGGCCAGTTGATAGCCAATGACGCCGCCCCCCGCGATCAGCACGATCGACAGCAGCCACAGGCCCGAACCGGGTCCGATCAGCGTTGCGGACACGGCCAGCGCCATGCCCACGATCCCATACCAGACGGCGCGCTTGGCGCTCTCTTGGCCCGAAAGTCCCCCCAGCGAAAGGATGAAGAGGACAGCAGCGACAACATAAGCCGCAGTGGTAAATCCGAATTCCATTTGTCCCGCTCCTTTAGGATTTCTGGAACATGGCGAGCATACGCCGTGTCACAAGGAAGCCGCCGAAGATGTTGATCCCGGCCATAAAGACACTGAGCGCCGCTAGAAGGATGACAAGGAAGCTCCCCGATCCGATCTGCATCAATGCGCCCAGAATGATGATCGACGAAATCGCGTTCGTGACGGCCATCAACGGGGTGTGCAGCGAATGCGCCACGCCCCAGATCACCTGGAAGCCGACGAACACGGCCAGAACGAACACGATAAAGTGCTGCATGAACGATGCCGGAGCCACCAGACCCACGCCCAGCAGCAACGCCGCGCCAATGGCAAGCAGGGTGACCTGTTGCCTGGTCTGCGCCTTGAACGCGGCCACTTCGGCGGCACGTTTCTCTTCCGGGGTCAGTTCCTTGACTTCGGCCTTGGGTTTGGCCGCGATGGCCTGAACCTTGGGCGGTGGCGGCGGGAAGGTGATTTCCTTGTCGAACGTCACCGTTGCACCACGGATCACGTCGTCTTCCATGTCATGATTGATCTGACCGTTCTTTTCCGGGGTCAGGTCGGTCATCATGTGACGGATGTTGGTGGCGTAAAGCGTGGAGGCCTGCGCCGCCATCCGCGACGGGAAGTCGGTGTAACCGATGATGGTCACGCCATTCTCGGTCACGATCTTTTCGTCCATGACCGTCTGTTTACAGTTGCCCCCCTTTTCGGCGGCAAGGTCAACGATGACCGAACCCGGCTTCATGGCCGCAACCATGTCCTCGGTCCACAGTTCGGGCGCTTCGCGGTTCGGGATCAACGCGGTGGTGATCACAATATCCACCTCGGGGGCCAGTTCGCGGAATTTGGCCAACTGGGCCTCGCGGAACTCGGGGCTGGACACGGCAGCATAGCCACCGGTGGCCGCGCCGTCCTGCTGGTCCTCTTCGAAATCAAGGTACACGAATTCGGCACCCATGGATTCAACCTGCTCGGCCACTTCCGGGCGCACGTCAAATGCCAGGGTGATCGCGCCAAGCGAGGTCGACGTTCCAATCGCGGCCAGACCGGCCACACCGGCACCGACAACCAGAACCTTGGCCGGGGGCACCTTGCCCGCCGCCGTGATCTGACCCGTGAAGAACCGGCCAAAGTTGTTGCCTGCCTCGATCACCGCGCGATAGCCGGCGATGTTGGCCATGGAGCTAAGCGCATCCATCTTCTGAGCACGCGAAATACGCGGCACCATTTCCATGGCCATGACGTTGGCGCCCTTCCTGGCGGCCGTTTCCATGCCTTTTTCATTGGCACCGGGGTTGAAGAACGAAATCAGCGTCTGACCTGCGCGCAAGCGCTTCATTTCGGTCGCATCGGGTTGACGCACCTTGGCGACGATATCGGCGGCCTTCCACAATGCGGCGGCGGTTTTCACCACCTCGACACCGGCTTCCTGATAGGCCGCGTCGGAAAAGCCTGCATTGGCCCCCGCCCCGGTTTCGATGACACATTCATAACCCAGCTTCTGTAGCTGTTTGGCCGAGTCCGGAGTCATCGCAACGCGATTCTCCCCCTCGAATACCTCTTTGGGTGTTCCGATTTTCACCTGTCCTGGTCCCTTCCTGACTTGTCCCCGGGGGCCAGCCCCGAAATCTCACTTTGCGACATGGGCCGCGCGGTTGATGCGGCTTATGTCATATTTTTCTCGTATCCCCGAATGTCGGAATGTCGCATTTCGCGTATTCCAGCGTTTGTTTCTCCGATTCTCGCTGCAGTGCAGCTTTGCCATCTGAATGCAAATCCCGCCCGCAGGAGTCAAACCCAACGCCGCGTCTTTTGGCAGTAGCGCGCGAAATCGGCGCGGAACTTGCGCCGCAGACGATCCTCTTCGGGAATGATAAAGTGTTTTTCGATCCACCAGACGAAAACCGGGATCAGAGGCAGCGACAGAACCGCATCCCAATAAAGGATGAACCCGGCCAGAATCATCGCATCGCCCAGATAGATCGGATTGCGCGATCGGGTGAAAACCCCGCTTTGCACCAACCGATCCGCCTCGCGATGGGGGATCAACGTGGTTTTCATCCGCTGGAATTCATAAATCGCCAGCGCCAGAAGAACGAAACCGCCCCCCACCAGCAGCCCGCCCAGAAGATCGGCCAGCACAGGGCCGAAATTCAACCCCATGGGGTAACAGGTCTTTTGCACCCAAGCGACACCAAGGCAGAGGACAAGCCAGACCGGCGGAATATCAAGCCACTGTTTCATTCGGGGCTATATGACGCGTCTTTGCGCCATCCTTCAAGCCCGCTTTGCAGGGCCGACGCCGTCAGCCCCGCAAGCGCAACGGCCTTCATTCCCATTCCATTTCCTCGAACACACGGCCCGCGTTTTTGGTGGCCAGCTCTTCGAACGTATCCAGATTTTTCCACCGTTCCTGATCCACGTAATAGGCCCCGGCCAGATCACCGCCCGCCTCGATATGCGCGCCCACCTTTTCACGCAGATCGGCAAGATAGTCGCGGGTATACCGCGTCACCTGAGCTAGGTTGGTGGGGTGGCCGTGGCCCGGAATGACATAGGTGGGGTTCAGCGGCATGAGCCCTTCTTCAAAGGTTTCAATCCAGCACCTGGTGCAGATCCCTTCAAAAATCGGCAGCATCCGTTCGTGGAACGCGATGTCCCCGGCGATCATCATGCCCCATTGCGGGATCCACACCTGCGTGTCGCCCGGATCGTGGGCCGGGCCAAGGTGCAGCACCTCGATGGTCACGCCGCCAAGGGTGATCACCTCCTTGTCGCTGAAACTGCGCGACGGGGTGACGATCCGTGTGCCTTCTGCGCGGTCGCGATTATACCGCTGCATGTTCTGCAAAATCTGATCGGACTTTTCCTTGAAATCGGCAATCGCGTCTTCATGGGCCAGAATCTCGACCCCCTGATCCAGCCAGTAGGAATTGCCCAGCATCGCGTGGCCCTGCCCGTTTTCGTTGATCACCAACACCACGGGCTTGTCCGTCACCGCCTTGATTTCGTCATGCAGCGCCTTGGCCAGCCGGGCCGAGGCACCGCCATTCACCACGACCACGCCTTCATCGGTGACAATGAAGCTGAGGTTGTTGTTATGCCCGGCATTTTCATAGGTGGGCGGGGCGGTGGCTCCGATGGCCGAAAACACGTGCGGGATCACTTCAACCGGCTTGGAATACAGTTCGGATTGCGGGTATTGATCGGCGATATCTTCGCTGGCACCGGCAGTGGTTGCAACAAACGCAGCGATCAGGGCGGCTTTGAATTTCATCTGGCTCTCCTCCAAGGTTTCACCCCTTATACTTATTCAAATCCCTGAATGTCTAGTCAGCACAACCCGTTTCCCGTTTTCATTCTCAACGCGACCGCGCCCTTCCTTTCGTAATCCCCCGTCACCCGCCTCCCCCGGAGAGAAAGTGACGGAACGGCGTATCTTGTCACCTCCCATCCTTTGCAGCCACTCTGACAGCAATTGAAACCGGCACTGAAAACGGGAGAGAGATATGTCATTGAAGGGTAAACACGCACTGGTCACCGGCGGCGGCACCGGGATCGGCCTGGCCATCGCGCGGGCGCTGGCGGCAGATGGGGCACAGGTCACCATCACCGGGCGGCGCAAAGAGGTGTTGGACGCACAATCCGGCAACGGGCTTCACGGCATGGTCATGGACGTGGATGACGAAAGCTCGATCATCGACGTGACGGCGGCGGCGGTCAAGGCGCGCGGCCCGGTTCAGGTCTGTGTCGCCAATGCGGGCATCGCCATTGGGCGCAAGGCGTACAAGACCGAACTGAGCTTCTGGCGTCAGATCATGCGCACCAATCTGGACGGTGTGTTTCTGACCATCCGCGAATCCCTGCATTCGATGATGGAAACCGATTACGGACGGGTGATCGCGATTTCCTCCATGGCCGGTCTGCGCGGTATGCCGGGGGGCGGTGCCTATTCGGCCTCCAAACACGGGGTCATCGGGCTGATGCGCTCATTGTCCGAAGACTATCTGGGGTCCCCCATCACCTTCAATTCGCTCTGCCCCGCCTATGTGGATACACCCATCGTGTCCAAAGGGGCCAAAGACATCTCAAAACGCGCCGGGATCGACGAAGAACAGGCGCTTCAGATCATGGTCAAGGCCAACCGCCACAAACGGCTGATCGCCCCGGAAGAGGTGGCCGAAGCCGCCATGTGGCTGTGCCACCCCATGTCCAGCAGCGTGAATGGTCAGGAAATCCAGATCGCGGGCGGGTCGCTCTGATCCCTCAACTTTGGGACCGCGTGTTGCTATGGGGGTGACCCCGGTCGCAACACGCGGTTCCGTTATCTGCCCGTTACCCGGTTGCCTGGCCGAAACGGGTCAGTTGCATTTACCGCTTTGTGCAAGCGCCTTTTGCGCATACTCCACCCGTTTGGACAGCGACAACGGGCGCGGCCATTTGCACAGCCCCTAGTCCTCGCGTGACAGGTACAGCTGCGCAGGTCGACACGGGAAAAGAACCCCGGCCAGCCCAACAGCGTCGGCCAGTGACATCAGGAACAGAAAGCGTTAAAGCGTTACCTTAACCTGAGACAGAGAAAAGGGCGAACGCTTTATCCATCCAAACCCGGCAGATCGCAGCGTTGTATTGCCTGTCAGATCGCGGATAATGTCCCGATGACACACCATGTTACAGGAGCGAGCTTTGACCCGCGATGAATTCAACACGTTCTGCGCCGCCCTGCCCGCCACCACCCATGTGGTACAATGGGGTAATTCGGATGTGTGGAAGGTGGGGGGCAAGGTGTTTGCGCTTTGCGGCTGGGCGGAAGAGCGGGATGCCTTCACCTTCAAATGCTCCGATATCGCGTTCGAGGTGCTACAGGACACGCCCGGCATCCGCCCCGCGCCTTATCTGGCCAGCCGGGGGATGAAGTGGTTGCAGCAATATGATCTGCCCGGTCTTTCGGACGAGGAGTTAAAGGCGCATATTCGGGCCTCTTATGACATGATCGCGGCCAAGCTGACGAAAAAGCTGCGCCGCGAACTGGGATTTGACTAAAGCCGTCGCGCCGCACCCTCGCCCGTCCTTACGTCCGGTCTCGGAGTTTTGCAGCGGCCCGCAACGCCTTGCTCTGTTCCTGCCTCCTGACCCTGTCTGCCCGCTGCGATGGGGGTCGCCCGGTGGCGAAACACTCCCCTGCCACAATTGACCGCAACAAATCCCGCCTTTTTGCGAGGATTGATGCCCGATGGGAAACCTGACGGGCTGTTGGCAGGGTCTGACTCTCTGTTCAATGCTCTCAAAGGGGATTTCCGGCCTCATTCCTGCCACATGTCGCCGGTTTCGCCGCAATTCGAACAGGTTCGTCGAAAACTTACCTTAAATGCCGCCCAATCCTGCCGCCGTTCGACTGTATCCATATTGGAAACAAGCCCGGCAAAATTCGGGAAATCAGGGAAAACCCCTATCGAGCAAACAGAAAGTTGCAGGGCCAATGGCGACGATGAACACAGGACTGGGTGGACCGGCAGGATACGGCGAGAACGTCTTTTCCTCGACCGCCAAGGCCACGGGCAACAATGATGACGGGGCGGTGGCGGTTGACGTCACCTCGGTTTTCGGTGCCTCTGGTATCGACTTCTACGGCACGTCCTACACAACGATCTATATCAACTCAAACGGGGTGATCAGCTTTGGCGCGGCGCAAACCGGCTATTGGCCTGCGCTGGCATCGACCTCGACCCCCCTGCTGGCACCGTTCTGGGCCGATATAAACATCAACTCCGGCGGCGAGATCTATTGGGATATTGATCCGGCAAACGGAGCGATCACCATCACCTGGGATGGCGTGGCCCCCTATTCAGGCAGCGGTACGAATTCGTTTCAGGTGGTGCTGACCTCGACCGGATCGGGCGGGTTTGACGCCGAATTCATCTATGAAGACATCCAATGGACCTCGGGCGGCAGTGGCACGGCCCAGACCGGGTTCACCGATGGCGGATCCAACGACACCACGTTCGAAGGGTCCGGCAATGCGACGATCCTGTCGAACTATGAAAACAACGATTTCGACAATGGTGACCCCAACGGGGTGTATTCAATCAGCGTGATCAATGGCGAACCCTATGCGGGCGACGGGATTGTTCAGGGCACCGGGGCCGCCGAGCTGATCGACGGTACATATACGGATGCCCAGGGCGACGGGATCGACAGTGGGTTTGGCACCGGCGCGGACGGCTATGACGACAGCGTCACCGCAGGGGCCGGCAATGACACCGTCTTTGGTCAGGCCGGTGGTGACACGCTGGAAGGTGAGGCCGGGAATGATGTGCTTTACGGCGATTTCAACGGCACACCCCCGACCCTGTCGGAAGAGCTGAACTGGAACACGCTTGGCGCGGACGGCACCAGCCTTGCCAGCGGGGTGAGCACCTCGACCGGGCAGATGGAGGTGTCGGTTTCCTTCACCGATGATGGCAACAACAACGCCACCTACCGGGTGGAAACCAGCAACACGCAATATGTCGGCACAGGCGAGCCGTTTTCCACGTCTTCGTCCTTGCGTCTATTTGGTACCGGCGACGCGGATACCTCGACCACCACAATCAACTTTGCGGCGTCTACATCTATCTATGCGGATGAGGCAGAGAATGTCACCTTCCGTATCAACGATCTGGATTGGGGTAACGGCAATCACCAGGACCGGGTGACGGTCAACGCCTATGACGCCGATGGCAATGCGGTCGCAGTGTCACTGACGCCCGGGGCCGGGGACAGCCTGTCGGGCAATACCGTAACGGCCGGGACAACGGCAGAATCCCCCAGTGACGCGGGCGGATCGACTCTGGTTGATATCGCGGGTCCCGTCGCCCGGATCGAAATCATCTACTATAACGCGCTGGCGGGGAACCCGGCCACCCACGCGGTGTATGTGACCGATCTGCATTATGACGTGGTCGCTTCGGCCAATGTCGGCGGCGACGATTCGCTGGATGGCGGAGCGGGCAATGATGCGCTTTATGGGGAAGATGGCGACGATACCCTACTGGGCGGAACCGGGCTTGATACCCTGACAGGGGGCGCGGGCGACGACCTGCTCTACATCGCACAAGGAGATATCGCCACAGGGGATGGGGGTGAAGACCTGTTCATCGTCACCGACTATGGCGACGCGGGCGCGGGCACGATCACTATCGACGGGAGCACCACGGATGAACCGGGGGGGGATACGCTTGACCTGAACGGGTTGGCGGATCGCACCACGCTGTCCATGACCGCCTCGGCCATCGACCCGGATGGGTTTGACGGCTCGGTCACGCTGACGGACGGAACCGTTCTGACCTTCTCGAATATCGAGAACATCATATGTTTCACCGCCGGCACCCGGATCCTGACCGAACGCGGCGAAGTGGCGATCGAACAGCTGAAGGCCGGGGACAAGGTGATGACCGCTGACCACGGCGCACAACCGATCCGCTGGATCGGGCAAAGCACAGTGCCCGCGATGGGCAAACTGGCCCCGATCTTTGTTCCCGCCCACCGGTTGCCGGGGGCGAAACGTGGGCTTCTGGTGTCGCCCCAGCACCGATTTGCCTTTGGCCACTGGCAGGCGGAACTGATGTTTGGTGAAGACGAGGTCTTTGTGTCCGCTACCCATATGGAAGACGGTCATGACGTTCTGCGTATGCCCTGTGCCTCGGTGACCTATTTCCATATCCTGCTGGACCGGCACGAAGTCATCTTTGCCGAAGGGGCGGCAACCGAAAGCTTCCATGCGGGTGAAACCGGGATGCAGGCCCTCAGCGGACCCGCGCGCGAAGAGCTTTATAAAGCGATGCCGGAGTTGCGCGACGATCTTGGGGCGCACGGACCAACCGCCCGTCGGGTGCTGCGCAAACACGAGGCCGCGCTGTTGCTGCCCCATCTATCGCCGCAACCGGATTGGCAAATGGTGGCCTGACCTTTGGTGCCGTCGATCTTGTGGTGCAGCCGGTCTTGACCACACCAGAGTAAGGACCAGAACAAGGGAACAGCCCGCAGTTTCGCATCCCCCCTTCGGGGCGCTGCCGCCTGCGGCGGGCGGGGGCGTTTATCCAGACGCGCGCAGCGCGCGCGTCTGGATAAACGCCGGGCCCAACCAACGAGGATTGCGCACAAGCGCAACCGCACCGGGCGGGAGAGCCCCCTTGCGGGTTTGTGCCTCCCAAAGGGGCAAAAAGGAGCAAGAAAGGACAAATCCCCCGGTCAGAAAACGCCGAAAAACCGCTCGGGCAATTTGAACTGTAACGCATAGTCGGGTCTGTCAAATTGATAGAACCCCGTATCCCCACGCGGGCCAAAGCTGCGTTTCATCCGACGGCGATAGGGGGACATGTCAAACCCTTCGACCATCTCCAGCCCGGCGAAGGCCTCGAATTCGGCCCGGTCTTCGCCCCGGGCTTCGGCAAACCAATGGCGACCAATCGCCGTTTCCTTTACCCCTGCTCCGATTTCCCTGGTCACGGCATTCCGCCGGTTCATCGCCGCCACGTATTCGGGGAAATCACAAAACTTCAGGTGAAAGAGATAAAGGCATTCAGGCGCAATCAGCTTGTCAAACTGGGTGAAATGCCCCCCCCGCGCAATTTTCGTACCCACGGACACGACACAGGGTTTGGAATAGTGCGGGGCCAGCCGCACGTGCCGACGGGGGCCAAGAACGCGGTCCGTGATTGCTTCGGGTTCCACATCGATGCGATGGATGACTTCAAGCCCCAGCGGGGTCAGCACCCGGCGTTCGGGTTGCTCTTGCAGATATTCCAGCAGGGTTTTCCCTTCGCCCGGATCCACCACCACCAGTTCATCCACATCTCCCACGATCACGTGAGCATAATAGCTTTTCAAGCCCGCCACGAGACCGTTGAGCAACCGCCAGCGTTTCATGTCGAAATTCCGGTGCGGATCTCCGGGAATGCCGATGATGTTGCAACCTTTGGCAAGCTCGGCCACAGCCTCGCCCCGGCCGTGGTTGACGATATAGCAGTTTTCGCGCCCCAACACCTCGCCATAGTGATGCAGCCAGGTTTTCAGGAAAAACAGATCGTCACGCACCATCGTGACCGCCGCTGCCGTCGATTGCATCGCTCACACACCTCATTTTGGCACCGGTTCCCGGACATCGGTTTATGATGCCATTCGTTATGGCTCTTCTTTATCGCTTTCGGGTCGCATTGAGAATGAAAATATGCGCAGAATGGCGGCAACTGTGACCTTCGATTGACCTCAGGACCCCTCGCCCATGCTTCCCGACACGTTTCGTGACACCGGCCTTAGCCTCTATCGCGCAGATGACGTGACCCCGACCCGGTTCCAGGTGCTGGGCGAGCGCGGCACAGGCACCAATCTTGCGCGCAAGCTGCTGGAAAAGAACACGCATCTGGAGCGCAGCGAGGCGCTGGGGTGGAAACACGCCCTGCCCCATATGGTGGGCGTCCCGGCCGATATGGTGGTGATCTGTGTGGTGCGCCACGCGGAATCCTGGGCGCTTTCCATGCACAAACGCCCCTGGCATGCCCATCCCGCGCTGCAATCCATGACGTTTTCCGATTTCATCCGCGCGCCCTGGCACGGTATCGTCGACCGGCCCAGCGATTTTGCCCAGATTCCAGAGGGCCACGTTCTTCGCAATCGGGAGCTGCAGTTCGACCGCCACCCGATCACCGGCCTGCCCTTTGCCAACCTGTTCGCCCTGCGCCGTGTGAAACAGGCCGGGTTGCTGGGGATGCTGAACCGGGGCTGCAACGTGGTGTTTGTTCAGACCGAAATGGTACAGCGCGACCCCGAAGGCTATGTCGAACGGTTTCGTGCGTTGTTTGATCTGAAGCAGAAGGGCAAAGGGTTTCGCGGGGTGCATCGCCGCCTGGGCAACCTGCACAAGGTGTCGGTCACAGACCACCCCGAAACGCCCCGGGAAATGACGGCAGAAGACCGCGCCTTCATGATCGACCAGCTTGATTTGGCCGCTGAAACCGCGTTGGGCTATCACTACGGACCGGGTGACCGACCGGGCGCGCAATAGACCCCGGGCTGGCTCATCCGCCCTTACAGGCGGCCTCGCGCAGCCCCTTGGCGACCAGGATCAGAAAAGGCGCGCCATGCATCAGCATGTCGAATATGTCGATCGGGCGCGAAAGCGTCCCCGCCGCCAGCATCCTGAGCTTTTCCCACAGATGCGGTTCCGGGGTAAAGGGCGCGAGGCCAAGGAAGATACAGGCGACAAACAGGATGTTCCACGGAATACCGTCAAGAATACGCATCTGTCCTACCTGTGACCCTTGTGATCCCTATGCTTGTGATCCCTGTGATCGAAAAGGGGGGGAAGTGGCGCGGTTGACGGGGCTCGAACCCGCGACCCCCGGCGTGACAGGCCGGTACTCTAACCAACTGAGCTACAACCGCGCGTGACGGCTGACCTACCCTGCCCAATCCACCGCGTCAAGAGGGGTTTGTAATAGATTTGCTGTTTTCCCGCCCCCTTGATCCACCCATGGTTCGCCAGCACAGCGCAACCATCCGACAAGGAGGCGCAGCATGGCAACAGAGACAACAGAGGCAAAAAAACCCCACCTTGCGGCGAGGTTTCTTTCAGTCAGCGGTGGCGCGGTTGACGGGGCTCGAACCCGCGACCCCCGGCGTGACAGGCCGGTACTCTAACCATCTGAGCTACAACCGCCCGCTGCACAGCCCCCGAAAGGGCGTGGAGGTTCTCTTAGGCCGACCTGTGCACCACGTCAAGCGGATCATGAGGTGTTGGGTTGGAAAAATGCACTGCGCGCCCCCGGAACTCTTGGAACCCTGCTACGACTCTGCGCTTCGGCCCAAATTCTGCCACATTTTTGCCCCGCTTGCGGCCCGATTTGCGGGCAGTCTGAAAGGATCAGCAAACAGCGCCACCCGGCGCGTGCCGGGTGGCGTCTCTTGAAGAATAAGGAGAGCCCCATGGCCTCGACCAAATCCACGAAACCGGGCCCTGTTGCCCAGACCCAATCGCAAAAACCCGCGCCCAAACCGGCACGCCCCGCGCCGGAGATTACGGATTACGCCAGCCTCTGACCTCTGGTTTTCCACCGGGACTAAAGCGTTCGACCTTTAACCTGAGACGGGGAAAAGGGCGATCTCAGCGCGACATTTATGTGTTTCGCGCGTCCTGCCAAAAATCCATGAGTCAGGTTTTTGGCAGCACGCTTCAAGATCAGGGTTGGGCCATGCCTGTCCCCGTATCCTCAACCAGTGTCCTCAATCCGCAATCCTGGTCCCGGTGAGGGTCAGGGAATAAAACGTCACGGCCTGTCTCCGGTTGGTGTCAGGCCCGCCAGACCGCAGAGATAAGACCCGGACCTGTTCCGATGACCCGAACCCCCGCAGGCCAGGCCCGCGCCAATAGCCCACGGCGGCAAAACCGAAATTGGGGGCTTTATCTTCTCAACAGACACCTTATAGTCCGGTCTCATGTCACAGCAGACACATATTGTTTCCCCACTGGACCAGACCGCGCGCGGCCTGGTGCTTCTGCTGCTTCTAAGCCGCCTCTGAGCGTGCCGTAAACTGGCGCGACCGCTCAGAGGGTTTGCCTTTTCGCGCCATAGGCCAACAACACGTTCAGCCTTACAGGAATCTGCATCACCTGTTCGCATTTGGGCTCCATCCAATGCCCGCACGAAAGGCCGCGAAAAGCGATACAACCCTGGCTGAAAATTGTTTAGAAGACTTTCAAACATCAAGAGACATGACATGACCAACACAACCGATTCCCGCCCCGATTCCCGCCCGGATTCCCGCGTGGTAATCTTTGACACCACCCTGCGCGACGGCGAACAAAGCCCCGGCGCAACCATGACCCATGACGAGAAACTGGAAATCGCCGAGATGCTGGACGACATGGGCGTCGACATCATCGAAGCCGGGTTCCCGATCGCGTCGGAAGGTGATTTCAAAGCGGTCAGCGAAATTGCCGAACGCTCGAAAAACGCGGTGATCTGCGGGCTTGCTCGTGCGAATTTCAAGGATATAGACCGCTGTGCCGAAGCGGTGCGCAAATCGGCGCAACCGCGCATCCATACGTTCATCGGCACCTCGCCGCTGCACCGCGCCATTCCCGACCTGACCATGGACGAAATGGCCGACCGCATCCACGAAACCGTGACCCACGCGCGCAATCTGTGCGACAACGTGCAATGGTCGCCCATGGATGCAACGCGCACCGAATGGGATTACCTGTGCCGGGTGATCGAGATCGCGATCAAGGCCGGGGCCACCACGATCAACATTCCCGATACCGTGGGCTATACCGCGCCGGAAGAAAGCGCCGACCTGATCCGCCGCCTGATTGAAACAGTGCCCGGTGCCGACGAGGTGGTGTTTGCCACCCATTGCCATAATGACCTTGGCATGGCCACGGCGAACGCGCTGGCCGCTGTGGCCGGCGGCGCGCGCCAGATCGAATGCACGATCAACGGGCTGGGCGAACGGGCCGGGAACACGGCGCTGGAAGAGGTGGTCATGGCGATGAAAACCCGCCATGACATCATGCCCTGGACCACCGGCATCGACACAACCAAAATCATGGCTATCTCGCGCCGCGTGGCCACCGTGTCGGGCTTTCCGGTACAGTTCAACAAGGCGATCGTGGGCAAAAACGCCTTTGCCCATGAAAGCGGCATCCACCAGGACGGGATGCTGAAGAACCGCGAGAACTTTGAAATCATGCGCCCCGAGGATATCGGCCTCTCCGGCACATCGCTGCCGCTGGGCAAACATTCGGGCCGCGCGGCGTTGCGGGACAAGCTCGCGCATCTGGGCTTTGATGTGGGGGATAATCAGCTCAAGGATCTGTTCGTGCGGTTCAAGGATCTGGCCGACCGCAAGAAAGAGGTGTTTGACGACGACATCGTTGCGCTGATGCGCGTGGGCGAAGACGGTGAAAACGACCGCCTGCGGCTCAAAACCCTGCGCGTGGCCTGTGGCACCGGTGGCCCTGCGGAAGCAACGCTGGTTCTGGAAATCGACGGGGAAGAGAAAACCTCGATCGAACGCGGGGATGGCCCGGTCGATGCCAGCTTCCGCGCCATTCGCGCTCTGCACCCGAACACGGCCCATCTGGAGCTTTACCAGGTGCACGCGGTGACCGAGGGCACGGACGCCCAGGCCACAGTGTCGGTGCGCCTGGAAGAAGGCGGCAACATCGCCACCGGCCAATCGGCGGATACCGACACGGTCGTGGCCAGCGCCAAGGCCTATATCCACGCGCTCAACCGCCTGCTGATCCGCCGCGACCGGCTTGGCGAAGACGAAAAAGAAATCAATTATCGCGACGTGACCTGATCCAAAGGCGTGCCCGCGCGGGCGGGCACCCATTATATCTCGCCCATCGGCCTCCGGCCTCCGGTCTCGGCGCTGTCACGCGTCCGACAGCCCATCCAGCCGCGCGGCGTTTCACGTCGACGCGCGCCTTTATATGATATGGCTGAAAAATCCTCCGGGGTCCGGGGACAGATAGCTCCCGGTGCTCTTCACCTGCGCCATCGCCAGCAAATTCGCGCCGAATTGCGACAAACACCCCCTTTCCCCTCTCGCCCGCGCTGCCTATATAGACACAGTCTGACGCGACCCTTTGGAAGAGTCGTGTAGTTTCCAATGCAAAGGGTCTTCGTCCTCCATGTCCTTTCTCGATAAGATGCCCGGCCTGTTTTCTTCCGACATGGCTATTGACCTCGGCACGGCAAACACGCTGGTCTATGTCAAGGGCAAAGGCGTGATCCTCAGCGAACCCTCCGTGGTCGCCTATCACGTCAAGGACGGTGTGAAGAAAGTGCTGGCGGTTGGCGAAGACGCCAAGCTGATGCTGGGCCGTACCCCCGGCACCATCGAAGCGATCCGCCCCATGCGCGACGGCGTGATTGCCGATTTCGACACCGCCGAAGAGATGATCAAGCATTTCATCCGCAAGGTGCATAAACGCTCGACCTTTTCCAAACCCAAGATCATTGTCTGTGTGCCGCACGGGGCCACCCCCGTGGAAAAGCGCGCCATTCGTCAATCGGTCCTCGGGGCCGGGGCGCGCCGGGCCGGGTTGATTGCCGAACCGATTGCCGCCGCGATTGGCGCAGGGATGCCGATCACCGACCCCACCGGCAACATGGTGGTTGATATTGGCGGGGGCACCACCGAGGTGGCCGTTCTGTCGCTGGGCGATATCGTCTATGCGCGCTCGGTTCGTGTCGGGGGCGACCGCATGGATGAAGCGATCATTTCCTACCTGCGCCGTCAGCAGAACCTTCTGGTCGGGGAATCCACGGCCGAGCGGATCAAGACGTCGATCGGCACTGCGCGGATGCCCGATGACGGGCGTGGCACCTCGATGCAGGTGCGCGGGCGCGACCTTCTGACCGGTGTGCCAAAAGAAACCGAAGTTTCCCAGGCCCAGGTGGCCGAGGCGCTGGCCGAACCCGTGCAACAGATCTGCGAGGCCGTGATGACCGCGCTGGAAACCACGCCGCCGGACCTGGCCGCCGATATCGTCGATCGTGGGGTTATGCTGACGGGTGGCGGCGCGCTTCTGGGCGATCTTGACCTTGCCCTGCGCGAACAGACCGGGCTGGCCGTTTCCATTGCCGATGAATCGCTGAACTGCGTGGCGCTGGGCACCGGCAAGGCGCTGGAGTACGAAAAGCAATTGCGCCACGCGATTGACTACGACAGCTAAACGCCCCACCTTTCCTTCCGGAGTGTGAGGGACACGAACCCAAGGGGGGCATTTGGCCAAGGACAGGACCCATAACGAAGACTATACCGGCCCGCTCAAACGGTTGCTGGCGGCGATCCTGATCCTTGCCTGTACGGCGGTCTTTCTGGTCTGGCGCATCGATTCCCCTCGGGTTGAACGGTTTCGCGCCCAGGTGATCGACCGGGTCATGCCCTCGTTCGGCTGGGCCATGGCACCGGTCACAGGGGCGGTGAACCTAGTGCGGGATTTTCAATCCTATCAACAGGTTGTCGAACAAAATCAGGAACTGCGCCGGGAACTGGCCCGCATGAAGGCGTGGAAAGAGGCGGCAGTCCAGCTACGCGATGAAAACGCCCGTTTGCTGGATCTCAACAAGGTTCAGCTTGACCCCCGGCTCACCTTTGTTACCGGCGTGGTGGTGGCCGACAGCGGTTCACCCTTCCGCCAGTCCGTGTTGCTCAATATCGGGGCGCGGGACGGAATCCTTGATGGCTGGGCGACGATGGACGGGATCGGGCTGGTCGGACGCATTTCCGGGGTGGGGCGCAATACGTCGCGGGTGCTGCTGTTGACCGACGCCACCAGCCGGGTGCCGATCACGATTCAACCCTCGGGGCAACTGGCGCTTCTGGTCGGGGATAATACGCTGGCACCGGCGGTGGAATTCCTTGAAAACCCTGACCTTGTGCGCGCCGGCGACCGGGTGGTCAGTTCGGGCGACGGGGGGGTGTTTCCCGCCGGTATCCTGATTGGACAGGTGGCCATTGACCCCGGTGGACGGATGCGGGTGCGGCTTGCCGCAGACAATGAACGCCTTGAATTCCTGCGTGTGCTGCGCAGCCATGGGCAAGAGCGTATTCTCGATCCCGGCACGCTGATCCTGCCGGAAAAAGCGCCCGACCCCCGCCAGATCAACAGCGACAGCAACGGCGACGAAACGGCGGAGGCAGGCGAATGAACGACCTTTCCGCCACCCGGCTTTGGCTGATGCGCATCGGCTTTGCCCTGCTTGCCATGACCATCCTGTTTTTCCAACTGCTGCCGCTGGACACCACCCCGGCGCGGTTTGCCGGGCCGGACCTGTTGATGGGGTTTGCCTATGCCTGGGTTCTGCGCCGACCGGAATACGTGCCGGTCCTGCTGGTGGCGACGCTGGTGCTGCTGGGCGATTTCTTTCTGGGCCGCCCGCCCGGGCTTTGGTCTGCGCTGATGCTGATCGGGTTTGAATCCCTGCGCGGGCGCGAACCGACCCTTCGCAACATGCCTTTTTCGGTGGAATGGGCCACCGTTGCCACCGTGGTGGTTGGGGTGTTTCTGGCCTACCGGCTGGTTCTGACCATGATGCTGATTGATCTGCCCGGCACCGGGCTTTGGCTCATGCAGATGGTTTTGACCGTGCTGACCTATCCGCTTTGGGTTGCGCTCTCACGCTTTGTATTCGGCCTGCGCAAGGCCACGCTGGGCGAGGTGAACGCCCTTGGCGAACGGCAATAGCGGGGGGCAGCAGCAACCATGAGCAGAATTCGACGGTCCGCCCGCGACACCGCCACCTCGCAACGCCGCATCACCCGGCGCGGGTTGATCGTGGCCGGGGTTCAGGCCGGAGTGATGGGGATGCTCGCCCTGCGGATGCGACAGCTCCAGGTCGAAGAAGCGGACCAGTTCCGCTTTCTCGCCGAAGAAAACCGGATCAAATTCCGCCTGATCCCTCCGGCCCGGGGTCAGGTATTTGACCGCACCGGGCGTATACTGGCGGAAAACGTGCCCTCCTATCGCATCACCATGACCCGCGAAGGTGCCGGGGGCGACCCGGAACAGGTGATTGCGCGTCTGGCCAGGGTGATCCCGCTGGACCCGGAACTGATCGCTGACGCGCTGGAGCAGATGAAACGCCGCCGTGGGGACACGCCCATCACGGTGGCCGACCGGGTGACCTGGGCCGACCTGTCGCGCGTCGCCGTCAATGCCCCTGCCCTTCCCGGCGTAACGCCCGAGGTGGGTCTGTCGCGTCGCTATCCTCTGGGTGCGGACTTTGCCCATGTGCTGGGCTATGTGGGGCCGGTGTCCGATTACGACCTGTCCCGGATCGAAGACCCCGACCCGCTGTTGCGCCTGCCCCGGTTTCAAATCGGCAAGGTGGGGGTCGAGGCGAAAAGCGAAGATACCCTGCGCGGCAAAGCCGGCATTGAACGGGTCGAAGTCAACGCCGCGGGCCGCGTCATGCGCGAACTGGACCGCAGCGAAGGCAAGCCCGGGGCCAACCTGCAACTGACCATCGACCACAAGCTACAGAATTATGTTCAGGCGCGCCTGGGCGAAGAATCGGCCAGTGCGGTGGTGATGGATGTTCAGACCGGCGACCTTGTCGCCATCGCCTCGGCTCCGACCTTTGACCCCAACCTGTTTGTGAACGGCATCTCCGTGGCCGATTACAAGGCGTTGACGGAAAACGACCACCGTCCGCTGGCCTCGAAATCGGTTCAGGGGCTGTACCCCCCCGGCTCAACCTTCAAGATGATCACCGCCCTGGCGGCGCTTGAGGCGGGCGAGGTCACGACCGAGGACACGTTCCATTGCAAGGGCCACCTGGAGGTGGCGGATGGCAAGTTTCACTGCTGGAAACGCGCGGGTCACGGCAACGTGGATTTCCTGAAATCCCTGCGGGAAAGCTGTGACGTTTACTATTATGAACTGGCGCTCAAGGTGGGGATCGAACGGATTTCCGCCATGGCCAAACGGTTCGGGCTGGGGGTAAAACATGACGTGCCCATGTCGGCGGTGGCGCGCGGGCTGGCCCCGACCAAGGCGTGGAAGGTTGAGGCCAAGGGCAAGGACTGGGTGATCGGCGACAGCGTGAACGCCTCGATCGGGCAGGGTTTCGTGCTGTCCTCGCCGCTGCAACTTGCCGTCATGACTGCCCGGCTGGCCACGGGCCACGCCGTGTCGCCGCGGCTTGTGAAATCGGTGAACGGCGTGGAACAGCCTTCGGGCATGGGCGCGCCGCTGGGGTTGAACGAAAACCACCTGCGCGCGGTGCGCAAGGCGATGTTTTCCGTGTGCAACTCCAATCGCGGCACGGCCTTTAGCAGCCGGATACTGACCAAGGGCTACCAGATGGCGGGCAAAACCGGCACGTCCCAGGTGCGCCGGATCACCGCCGCCGAACGGGCGCGCGGCGTAACGCGTAACGAAGACCTGCCCTGGGAACGCCGCGACCATGCGTTGTTTGTGGATTTTGCCCCCTATGACAACCCGAAATACGCCGTCTCGGTGGTGGTGGAACATGGCGGCGGCGGGTCCAAGACCGCCGCGCCCATTGCCCGCGACATCACGCTTCAGGCGCTATATGGCGACGACCCGCCGCTCGGGGCCTACCCGCCCCGGGATCGCGGTCGCATCGGCGCACAACAACGCCGCCTGCGCAAACTACGCCCCCCCGAAGATGACGGGAGGCCCAGCCGCGCATGAGCTATCTTGAGTATAACGTCAAACACGTGCCCACCGGGTTGCGCAAGGTATTCGCGCTGAACTGGCCATTGCTCTTGCTGCTGCTGGCGGTGGCCTCGATCGGGTTCCTGATGCTCTATTCCGTGGCCGGGGGGTCCTATTCCCCGTGGTCAGAGCCCCAGATGAAACGGTTCGGGCTTGGCCTGGGGCTGCTTTTTGTCGTGGCCATGGTGCCGATCTGGTTCTGGCGCAACGTGTCGGCGGTGGCCTATGGCGGCTCTCTGCTTTTGCTGTTGCTGGTTCCGCTCATTGGCGATGTCGGGATGGGGGCGCAACGTTGGATCGACCTTGGGTTCATACGCCTGCAACCGTCCGAGTTGATGAAGATTACCCTCGTCATGTTCCTGGCCGCCTATTACGACTGGTTGCCGATCAGCAAAGTGTCACACCCGCTCTGGGTGGCATTGCCGGTGGCGATCATCCTGTTGCCTACCGCGCTGGTTCTGCAACAGCCCGACCTTGGCACCTCGATCCTGCTGATGACAGCGGGGGCCACGATCATGTTCCTGGCCGGGGTGCACTGGGCCTATTTCGCCGCTGTGATCACCACCGGGGTGGGCATGGTTACGGCCGTATTTGAAAGCCGGGGCACCACGTGGCAGTTGCTCAACGACTATCAGTATCGCCGGATTGACACTTTCCTTGATCCGTCCGCCGATCCGCTTGGGGCGGGCTATCACATCACCCAGTCCAAGATCGCACTCGGGTCCGGGGGATGGACCGGGCGGGGGTTTATGCAGGGCACGCAAAGTCGGCTGAACTTCCTGCCGGAAAAACACACCGATTTCATCTTCACCACCCTGGCCGAAGAGTTCGGCTTTCTCGGGGCGATCTCTCTTCTGGGGCTTTACCTGCTGATCATCGTATTCTGCGTCTCCACCGCGCTGTCGAACGCGAATCGTTTTGCCTCTCTGCTGACATTGGGCATTGCCACCACGTTTTTCCTGTTCTTTGCCGTGAACATGTCGATGGTCATGGGGCTGATCCCGGTTGTGGGCGTGCCGTTGCCCCTGGTCAGCTATGGTGGCTCGGCCATGCTGGTCTTGCTGGTCGCCTTCGGCCTTGTTCAATCCGCCCATGTCCACAAACCGCGCTAATCCCCGCTCATCCCCCCGTCAAAGACACCCTATGCTCAACATCCTCTTTGCCGCCCGCCCGGAACGCTGGGCCATCTACGAAACCCCGCTGCGCGCGGCGCTGGACGGTGAGGGTCTGACCTATACCCTCGCCACCGAGATGGCACCCGAAAAGGTGGATTACATCGTCTATGCCCCCAATTCCGAGCTTCAGGATTTCACCCCCTATACCCGCACCAAAGCGGTGCTGAACCTCTGGGCCGGGGTCGAGGCGATTGTGGGCAACCGAACCCTGACCCAGCCGCTGACCCGCATGGTCGGCGGCGGGCTGAGTGAAGGTATGGTGGAATGGGTCACCGGCCACGTGCTGCGCCACCATCTGGGGATGGACGCCCATATCGTGAACCCGGACCGGATATGGCAACCGCGCGTTCCGCCGCTGGCCGCCGAACGTCCGGTCACGATCCTTGGACTGGGGGAACTGGGTCTGGCCTGTGCCCATGCCCTGACCGCGCTTGGCTTTCCTGTCACCGGCTGGTCCCGCAGCCCGAAAACCGTCGACGGGATCACCACCTCCCATGGGGCCGACGGGCTAACCGCCGCCCTGACCGACGCCGAAATCGTGGTGCTGCTTTTGCCCAACACCCCGGCGACAGAGAATACGCTGAACGCCCGTACGCTGGCGCTGACTGCGCCCGGAGCCTTTGTCATCAATCCGGGCCGGGGGGCGTTGATTGACGATGACGCCTTGCTGGCCGCGCTGGACAGCGGTCAGATCGCGTATGCCACGCTGGACGTTTTTCGGGTGGAACCCCTGCCCGCCGATCACGGGTTTTGGTCCCATCCAAAGGTGACGGTCACGCCCCATATCGCGTCTGAAACCCGCCCCGGCCCGGCGGCCCGGGTCATTGCCGACAACATCGCCCGCGCCGAACGGGGGGTGCCGCTTTTGCACGTGGTTGATCGCGCGGCAGGGTATTAAAGCGTTTCCGCATCACGCTGTGTCAACGTAATGCGGAAACGCTTTAATACCTGCGGCTGCCCTGTCCCGGTTAACCTTTGCGCCCCGGTGCCGGGCATGGCCCTGGCCGATGCCGCATCGGTGCCGCCCGGATGCGCAAAAGTCACCCCTCCTTACGGCGGGTCTCCTGATCCCGTTAACGCAGCGCACGGTGGCGAGGTTATTTCAGGATGGGCGGTTTCGCCGGGTCGCTTCCCGGAGCGGGGCGCACCGCCTCTTGCGGTGCAACGGGTTGGGGGATTTCATACCACAGCCCAACCTTTTCAAGCCGGATCACCTCCTGATCCGCGAGGTCGAAAAAACCCACATCCAACCGGGTATCCTCCCCCGAAAACACCAGCGCCTCGTTCACCGAGCGGGCCAGCGGTTCATGGACCCGCGGCGCGGCGTCTACCACCCCAAGGAACAGCCCCTCGGCCCCGTCTTCGTATGTAATTTCAACAAGGTATCCGCCTTTGGCCAACCCGGCGGCCTGGGCCAGCTTGGTTTGCAATGCGCCCAACAAAGCTTCGCTTACCCCGCCCGGTGCCCGGATTTCCAGGGCCCTAGCCATCGTTTCCTCGGGTCCCGGGGCGAGCGTATCGGTCAGCCACGCCATCGCCTCGGGGGGCAACAGGATGGACGAGGGTGCCACCTCAAGATTGACGCCAAGCCCGATTCCCTGCCCCGCCAGCATCCCGGCAAGCGCCCGACCGGAAAGCGCCGCATAGGGCGCGGGTTTGCCCACAAACGTGGCCAGCCGCTCTTCTTTGTCGAACGCCAGAACGAAAGAATTATCTGATACATCAAACACTTCCGGCGTGATATTGTCGCCCTGCGGATCTTCTGCCAGCAACAGGAACAGTTCGCAATCGGCCAGGTTTTCGTAAAACCGCATCCGCGCGGAATCGTTTTCGGGTGTGGCCTCCATGGCCGCATGGGCCATATCCAAAGGGGTCTGTTCGCTCATGCGCTCGAAGCCTTTCGAATTTCTTTACGAAGCGCGGGCAGAACCTCGGCTTCGAACCACGGGTTTTTCTTCATCCATGCCGTATTGCGCCAGGACGGATGAGGCAAGGGGAACAGCCCGGGCGCATGGTCGCGCCATCCGCGCACCGTGTCCGTGACCGACCGTTTCGAAGAAAGGTGATATTTCTGGGCATACCCGCCCACAAGCAGGGTCAGGCGAATATGCGGCAGCGACGTCAAAACCCTGTCGCGCCACGTTTTGGCACAAATGGGCGGCGGAGGCAGGTCCGCTCCGCGCCGGTATCCCGGGAAGCAAAAGGCCATGGGGACAATGGCAATCCGGTCCTTGTCATAAAAGTTTTCGCGGCTCAATCCGGTCCAATCCCGCAACCGGTCGCCCGATGGGTCGTCAAACGGAATGCCGCTGTCATGCACCCGCATCCCCGGGGCTTGCCCCGCGATCAGGATCCGCGCCGAGGGGCGAAACCACGCCACCGGGCGCGGGCGATGCGCGGTTTCAGTGGCTTGAAATCGGTCGGCGCAAATCCGGCAAGCCCTTATGGCATCGTGTAAATTTTTCATGCTTCTCCCTAGCGCGGCGGACTTATTTCTACAACCATCGAAATAAACTGGACAGACGGACATTGTTTCTATATTTCTAGAATCATGAAACATTCAAACCTGACCGATCTTGACCTGACCCGTGCCGCCTCGACCTTTGCCGCCCTTGGCAGCGAACAGCGGCTTGCCGTACTGCGCGCGCTTGTGCGCGCCGGGCCCGAAGGCTTGCCCATCGGCGCTCTGGGTGCGCGCACCGGCGTGACCGGTTCGACCCTTACCCATCACATGAAGATCCTGACCCAGGCCGGGTTGGTCAAACAGGAACGTCAGGGGCGCAAAATCATCTGTGCCGCTGTGGCCTATGACGAACTGCACGGCCTGTCTGAATTCCTCCTGCGCGAATGCTGCGCAGATTCGTCCACCCCTCATGAAAGTCACAATCATGGCTGAACTTTCCCAATCACCGCGGGGGGTTAGCCTTCGCAAGCTGGACAAGGCCTGGGGCGCGCTCGCGCTCATCCTGCTGTTGGTTCTGGTTCTGGACCCGCCGCGAATCTGGCCCACCGTGACCTTTGGTGTCAACGCCCTGGTCTCTACCGCGCCATTCATTGTCTTTGCGGTTCTGGCCGTGGCCTACCTCAAGGCGACCGGGGCTGAAACCCTTCTGGCCAAGGCGTTCGAAGGGCGTGAAACCCGGATGATCCTCCTTGCGGCCCTGTTGGGCGGGCTATCGCCCTTCTGCTCCTGCGAGGTCATTCCCTTTATCGCTGCCATGCTGGCCGTGGGGGCTCCCTTGTCTGCCGTCATGGCGTTCTGGCTTGCCTCTCCGCTGATGGATCCGGCCATGTTCGCGATCACTTCGGGAACGCTGGGCGCGGATTTCGCCGTGGCGAAACTGCTGTCGGCGCTTGGCATCGGCATGTTTGGCGGGTTTGGGACCATGTTGCTCAAATCTTCACCCGTCTTTGCCGATCCTTTGCGCGAAAAACCCGCCGCGGGGGGCTGTTGTGGCGTAGAAAAACCGTTTTCGGGCAAGCCGGTTTGGACGTTCTGGTCCGAGGCCAACCGGGTGGAAACCTTTCGCAAAGCCGGACTGGAAAACGCCGTGTTTCTGCTGAAATGGCTGGCGCTGGCCTATGTGATCGAGGCGCTGATGATCCACTATGTGCCCGCCGAATGGATCGCTTCGGTTCTTGGGGGCGAGGGGGTGCGCCCGATCTTCCTTGGCGCTCTGGTGGGGGCTCCGGCCTATCTTAATGGCTATGCCGCCGTGCCGCTGGTTGACGCGCTTCTGGCCCAGGGCATGGCTCCGGGCGCGGCCATGTCCTTTGTCATCGCCGGGGGGGTGTCCTGTATCCCCGCAGCCATCGCCGTCTGGGCGCTGGTCAAACCCCGGGTGTTTGCCGCCTATATCGGTTATGCCGTGCTGGGCGCGATGATCGCCGGCATGGCCTGGCAATCGGTGGCGTGACCTGCGAAACCCTGCCTTATGCAACGTCAATTGAGACAAAGGCGACTTTCCGAGTCGCCTTTGCGGTCTTGTCTCTTTAGCATTCGGCGCAAACCACTAAAGCGTTTCCAGTTCTTGCTGTGATCCAACAATAACTGGAAACGCTTTAGTTTGGCTCAATACACAGCTATAAGAACACCGCATCAAAAACACGGACCCGGGGGAATACATGTATCGCGTTTGGGGCTTTCTGACCGACTATTCACTGCTCTTGATCTTTGGTGCGCTGATCGCACTGGGATGGGCCAATACGAACTATGAAAGCTATCATAACTTTGTCGAGTTCGTGATCTGGGATCATGCCCCGATCGGGCATTATCACCATGGGCATCGCACGCTGACGCTGCATTATCTTATCAATGACGTGGCCATGGCGCTGTTCTTTGCCATCGCCGCGAAAGAGGTGTGGGAGGCGGTGATCCTCAAAAACGGATCGCTGCGCGGGAAAAAGGCCGCGACCCCCTTGTTTGCAACGCTGGGCGGCATGGTCGGGCCGATCTCGGTTTATCTGGGGATCGCTTATTTCATGGGGTCCACCACCTATGACGCCGTCGCCAATGGCTGGGCCATTCCCACGGCAACGGATATTGCGTTTTCCTATCTTGTGGGACGGCTGGTGTTTGGCGCGGGCCACCCTGCGGTGCGCTTCCTGCTGCTTCTGGCCATTGCCGATGATGCGGCGGGTCTGATCATCCTTGCGATCTTCTATCCAAGCGCCGAGTTGGCCCCGGAATGGCTTTTGCTCTCTGTCGGGGCCGCGCTGGCCGCCTATGCCCTGTTCAACGCCCTGCCCCGGATCATGGATCGGGGCAACCAGGAGCGGCCCTACTCGACCCGCATACGCAAATTATTGGGCGGTCTGCCCTATATCGTGGGCGGATGCATCAGTTGGTATGGCTTCATGCGTGCCGGGCTGCACCCCGCGCTGGGGCTGTTGCCGATCATTCCGGCGATCCCCCACGCAGACCGCGCATTCGGGATTTTTTCCGAGGCAGAACAATACCTTCACGACCTTCTCAACGTCATGGAACACGCGTTGAAATACCCGGTTGAAATCATCCTGTTCTTCTTTGGCCTGATGAATGCAGGGGTTCAGTTTTCGTCGATCGGCGATGCCACCTGGCTTGTCCTTGTCGGTTTGATCATCGGCAAACCTATTGGCATTCTGCTGTTTGGCTGGCTGGCGGCGAACCCGCTTGGCCTTGGAATGCCTGAAGGGATGCGGATCATCGACCTTGTGGTCATCGGCTTTGTCGCTGCCATCGGCTTTACCGTGTCGCTGTTCATCGCCTCCGTAGCGTTTGAACCCGGAGAGGTGCAGAACGCTGCGAAAATGGGCGCATTGTTCAGCTTCTTTGCTGCGGTTCTGTCCTTTATCGCTGGCAGACTCTGTAAGGTTGAAAAACAAACCCTTTAACCCTGCCAGCCGCAACACCACGAAACCGGGCCCAAACGGCAATTTGCGCTGTTTGGGCCTTAATTTTGCCCGAAATCATTGTATATATAGAGGAAACAATACCAGAAAGCCCAAAGGCGGATCTCAACCAAGCCTTAGTAAAACCTCGATAAACAGAGGCAGGGCCAGAGCAGAACCGGAGCCTTTTGATGCTCGAATTTGAAAATGTCAGCAAGTCCTTCTGGACCGGCAGCCAACGCAAGGTGATCCTGGATCAGGTCTCCTTTCGTGTGGAGCTTGGCAATTCCATGGGCATCCTTGCCCCAAACGGCACCGGAAAAACCACTCTTATCAACATGATGGCCGGGCTGGAAAAACCTGATGAAGGCGAAATTCGCCGTGGTTGCCGCATCTCGTTCCCGCTGGGATTCATGGGCGGGGTTGTGGGCAAACATACGGCGGTCGAAAACAGCCGCTATATCGCCCGTCTTTACGGGCTTGACCCGGATTATGTCGAAGCCTTCTGTCGCTGGCTGTGCGGTCTGGGCGAATATTTCGACCAACCTCTTGGCACCTACAGTCAGGGGATGCGCGCGCGGTTTTCCTTTGCCCTCATGCTGGCGCTGGATTTCGACATGTACCTGATTGACGAAGGTATGCCGGGCTCTACCGACGTGGAATTCAACAAAAAGGCGGGCGACATCTTGCGCGAACGCCTGCGGACAACAACCGTGGTGATCGTGTCACACCAGGCGCAAACTCTGGAAAAGTTTGCAAGATCCGCTGCTGTGCTGATGAATGGCAAGCTCCATATGTTTGACACCTTGGAAGAAGCGAAACAGCTCTATGACTACGAAACCCAAGGCTAAGAAATTCCGTATTCGCCGAAGCGGAGCGGCAACACCGGGCGCGACGCAAACCGCTGCGCCCCAACCGGCGGCGGCCCCGCGACCGGTCCGCTCGGCCACGGCCGCTGCGCCTGTTCAGCAACAGGCACAACCGGCACAACCAACCCCGCAAGGGGGATATACCCAAACCATTCAGGCGGGCGGCGCGGCGGCTCCCGCCGACATCGCCTCGGCCCGTGAAACCCGGGCGGAAACCGATATCGACGCCATCCGCCGCGAAGGGTTGACCGGTCGCCAATTGCGCATGGCGCGCCGGGTGGCGCAAAGCCAAGGGCTGGCACCGATCTCGGATTTCGATGCGGTGCGACAGCTGCGTGCCCGCGGGATCGACCCGTTCCAGCGCACCAATATGCTTGAGCTTGTCGTTCCCAAACAGGGGTCCGCACCGGGGGATGGTGCGGGCACCCCACAAAAGGATGGCAAGGTGCAATTGCCCCAGACGGTGCCGGTAGAGAAGGCCAACCTGCCCTCGACTGAAACCGTGTCCCCCGCCGAACGGCGCGTGGCGGAAATATCGCAAATTCAAAAGGATATCGCCAGACGGCGGCGCAAACGGCTTGGCCTCCTGCTGACCCGGCTTTCGGCTTTCGTGTTCCTGCCGACCATCCTCGCGGGCTGGTATTACTATGCCATCGCCACGCCGATGTATGCGACCAAGTCCGAATTCCTGATCCTGCAGGCGGATAATCAGGGGGGCAGCGCGTTGGGCGGCCTTTTGCCCACTCAATATGCCACCAGTCAGGACAGCATCGCGGTGCAATCCTATCTGCAATCCAAAGACGCGATGCTGCGACTGGACGCGGAACATGGCTATAAACAGCATTTCGCGAGTGCCGAGATTGACCCGATACAGCGGCTTTCAAGCAATCCCACCAATGAAGAGGCCTATAAGGTCTACAAGAAAAATGTGAAGATCGGCTATGATCCAACCGAAGGCGTCGTGCGGATGGAAGTCATCGCCGCCGACCCCAGGGTCAGCGCGGATTTCGCCCGATCCCTGATCACCTATGCCGAAGAGCGGGTGGATGACCTGTCTTTGCAGAAACGGACGGATTCCATGCGCTCCGCCAATGAAAGCTTGGCCAAGGCCCGGCTGGATCGGCAAAAAGCACAGCGCACTCTCGTGGCGCTACAGGAAAAACTGGGTGCGGACCCGACCGAACAACTGGGCGTATTGCGTCAGCAGATTTCCAACTATGAAACCCAGCTACAGGAAAAAGAGCTGCAACTTCAGGCGCTATTGGACAACCCCCGCCCCAACCGGGCCAAGGTGGACGGGGCGCGTGGCGATGTGCGCCGGCTTAAAACCCTGCTCACCACCCTGCGCCAACGCATGACCGTGGCGGATGACACCGGGCTTTCGCTGGTTGAAAAATCCTCGCAGATCCAGATCGCTCAGGCCGATCTTGCCGCCGCCGATTCAAACCTGCACCTTGAATTGCAAGGGGCGAAGCAAACCGCGCTGGAGGCCAACCGGCAGGTGCGTTACCTGACCGTGCCCGTCCGGCCAATTGCCGCCGACGCGCCCAGCTATCCGCGCAGCTTTGAAAACACGATCTTGGCCTTTCTGATCTTTTCGGGCATTTATCTGATGATCTCGCTTACCGCATCCATCCTCAGAGAACAGGTGTCGTCCTAAGATGAAAAAAGTCGAATTTGGCGGGTTGACGGTTGGCAATGACCAACCGCTGACCCTGATCGCCGGTCCCTGCCAGCTTGAAAGCGCCGACCATGCTCAGATGATCGCAGGTCTATTGAAAGAGGCCTGTGACGCTGCGGGTGCGCAATATGTGTTCAAGGGCAGCTTTGACAAGGCCAACCGCACCTCGCTCAACGCCGCGCCCGCGCTGGGGTTGGATGCCGGTTTGGCGGTGCTGCAATCGGTTAAGGACGCGATTGGCGTGCCGGTCATCACCGACATCCACGAAAAAGAACACTGCGCCCCGGTGGCAGAGGTCTGCGATGTGATGCAGATCCCCGCCTTTCTGTGCCGCCAAACCGCGCTGTTGCTGGCCGCCGGGGAAACCGGGGCTGTCATCAATGTGAAAAAGGGACAGTTTCTGGCCCCTTGGGACATGCCTAATGTGGTCGCCAAGATCGAAAGCACCGGCAACTCGCGGATTTTGTTGACCGAACGCGGGGCCAGCTTTGGCTATAACCGTCTGGTGGTCGATATGCAGTCTTTGCCGGAAATGGCCAAAACCGGATACCCGGTGGTGATGGATGCAACCCACGCGGTGGCGCAGCCCGGCGGACTGGGCAATGCCTCGGGTGGCCAACGTGAATTCGCTCCGGTCCTGGCCCGCGCCGCCGTGGCGGTGGGTGTGGGCGCGGTCTTTACCGAAACCCATCAGGATCCGGATAACGCCCCCTGTGACGGGCCCAACATGATCCGTCTGGACGATATGCCCGGATTGATCAAAACCCTGATGGAATTTGACAAACTGGCCAAAGCAAACCCGGTCAGCATCACCTGACGGGTAACCGGCTCCCATGTTTCTGAAGTGTCCTGCCAAAAAACCGTGATTCAGGTTTTTGGCAGGACACTTCAGACCTGTGGCCCTGATCACCAACGACCGCTACAGCGATTGGAGCGAACGCTTCGCTGAAATCGCAAGGCCCGGCCACCTGATCCGCGACATGTGAACCAAACGGCCCTGCGACGGACCCGCGACGTCCCTGTTTCCGCCAACGCCCCCTTTGCCGAACGCGGGTGGGTGGGGCGTTTGGCAAAGGGGACTATACCACCAGCCCGCGCCCCCTCAACAAGGCTTCAACCCCCGGCAAACGCCCCCGGAACCGCCTGTACAGCTCTTCGGCATCCACCGAACCGCCCTTGGACAGGATATGCTCTTCCAGCGCACGCGCAGTCTCAGGGTCAAATGCATTCCCCGCATCCTCGAACGCGACAAAGGCATCAGCATCCATCACCTCGGACCACATGTAGGAATAATAGCCCGACGCATACCCATCCCCGGCAAAGACGTGGGCGAAATGCGGCGATGCGTGGCGCATGGTGATCGCATGAGGCAGCCCCATCTCCTCCAGAATTTCGGCCTGACGGGCCATCACATCCTGTGGCACCGGACCTTCGTGGAACGCAATATCCACCATGGCCGACGCCACGAATTCCACGGTCTGGAATCCCTGATCGAAATTCGCCGCACCCAGCACTTTCTGCAACATCTCCGGCGGCATCGCTGCGCCCGTTTCCGCATGGGTGGCAAATTCCTGCAAAACTTCCGGCACTTCCAGCCAATGCTCATAAAGCTGAGATGGCAATTCCACGAAATCCCGTGCGACCGAGGTGCCGCTGACGCTTTCATAGGTCACATCTGACAGCATCTGGTGCAAGGCATGGCCGAACTCGTGAAACAGGGTTCGGGCATCGTCATAAGACAACACCGCCGGGTCGCTTTTGGCGAAATTGCAAACGTTGATGACCACCGGACTTTGATCGGTGGGGAACTTGGCCTGGGCCCTCATCGCCGAACACCACGCACCGGATCGTTTCGAAGGGCGGGCAAAATAATCCCCAATGAACACCGCCACATGCGCGCCGTTCCGCGTGACCTCCCACGCCCGGCAATCCGGGTGGTAAAGCGCCACGTCAAGGGCGTGAAACTCCAATCCGAACAGACGGTTGGCACAAGAGAACCCCGCCTCGATCATCCGATCCAGCTGTAAATAGGGTTTCAGCGCAGCCTCATCCAGATCATGTTCCGCCTTGCGCCGTTTCTCTGCATAGTAACGCCAGTCCCAGGGTTCCAGTGCGCCATTCACCCCGTCGGCCTGCATCATGTCCTGCAATATGGCGCCATCCGCCTCGGCCCGCGCCCTGGCCGGTTCCCAGACCGCCATCAACAGGTCTCGCACCGCGCCCGGTGTGCCTGCCATTTCGGTTTCAAGCTTGTAATCGGCAAAAGAGCTGTACCCCAACAGCGCCGCCCGCTCGGACCGCAGCGCCAGGATTTCGCGGGCGATCTCGCGGTTGTCGGTTTCGCCCCCGTTGGCCCCACGCGCGGCCCAGGCCCGGAAGGCCGCTTCCCGCAGGTCACGCCGCGCAGAAAACTGCAAAAAAGGCACGATCAGCGAGCGCGAAAGCGTGACAACAGGCCCTTCGCACCCCTTTTCCCTGCCTGCCGCCCGTGCGGCCTCGACCAAAAAGCCGGGCAATCCCTCAAGATCATCTTCGGCCAGTTCCATGAACCATTCCCGTTCATCCGCCAACAGGTTCTGGGTAAAGGCCGTGCCCAGTTCGGCCAGCCGCGCCTTGATTTCACCCATCCGCCTGTCTTCAGCCCCGGTCAGGGCCGCACCCGACCGCACGAATCCCCGATGGGTCAACATCAAAACCCGCGCCTGCTCGTCGCTCAGCCCAAGGCTTTCACGCCTCGCATAGACCTCGGCGACGCGCCCAAACAAAGCCTTGTTCGAGGATATGGCAGCGAAATGCCGGGCAAGTCTTGGCGAAAAGCTACGCTGCAACTCTTCCCGTTTTGGGGTGCTATCAGCCCCGGCAACGGTGAAAAACGTGGCCAGCACCTTGTCCAGCGCCGCGCCCGCCGCCTCCAGCGCCCCGATGACATTGTCAAAATCCGGGGTGTCCCGAGAGGTGGCAATTGCGTCGATCTCGGCCTCGTGCTCGGCCAACGCGGCGTCAAGCGCGGGGGCGAAATCATCGTCGGAAATCCGGTCGAACGGGGCAAGTTCGAAGGGAGTATCCCATTGGGACAGGATCGGATTGTGCATGAAGTTCTCCTATTCTTGCGCCACGCTACGGGCTTTTATCCAGGGTCGCAATCAGGCTTGCAATCGCCCTGATCCGCGTCCACGGGCCGCAATTACCCTTCGTCCACATGCCCACAGTCCGGGCAATCCGCGCGCCGTTTCACCCTGATCTTGCGGCTTTCGCCCCAAAGCCCGTCCCAGATCACCATCTCTCCGCGCAGAACATGCCCGGTCCGGGCGATCAGCTTGATCGCCTCCATCGCCATCATCGTGCCGATCACGCCGGGGAGTGGCCCGACCACCCCCGCCTCGGAACAGCTGGGGGCCAATCCAGCCGCCGGGGCCTCTGGGAAAACACATCGGTAGCAGGGCGCACCGCAGGCCGGGTCGAACACGCTCAACTGCCCTTCCCATTGCGACAAAGCGCCGGAAATCAAAGGTTTACCCGTGGCCACAGCGGCACGATTGACCGCGTATCGTGTGTCGAAGTTATCGGTGCCGTCGATGATCACGTCATATTCGGCAAACAGCAGCTCGGCCTCGTCGGCCCGCAACCGCCGCGTATAGGGTTTGACCGCCACATGGGGGTTCTGGGCCCGCATGGCCGCCGTCGCCGACTGGGCTTTGGGTATGCCGATATCCGCGTCGCGATGGATCACCTGACGCTGCAGGTTGGAATTATCGACCACATCATCATCCACCACGCCAATCGTGCCCACCCCGGCGGCGGCCAGATAAAGCAGAACAGGCGATCCCAGCCCCCCGGCCCCGATCACCAGAACCCGCGCCTCCTTTAGCCGTTTCTGCCCCGGCCCGCCCAGTTCGCGCAGCACAATATGGCGGGCATAGCGGTTCAACTCGGTCTCGGAAAACAGCGGTGCCTCCTCTGCACCGGCATCCGGGAGCTGCGCCCGCGCGCGAAGCCACCTCAACCCGGCGCGGTAGGCCAGCACTACGCCCACAACCCCACCGAAAAGCAGCCACCACCGCAGCTCTCCCCCGATGGCGACACGCAACACCGAATCCGCAGGCAGCGTGGCAAGGACCAGCAATACCGCCACATAAAGCCCGCCAATCGCGCCCCAAACGGTTCCGGCAGACCACCGCAGGGCCCTGCCCAGCCCCCAGATCAACGCGGCGATTCCAAAGAAAAGCACACCCTCACCCCCGCCCCGTTGATCCGAACCCACCCGCGCCACGCGCGGTCTGGTCCAGCGCTGTTACTTCGGCAAAATCGGCATGTATAACAGGGGCCAGAACCATCTGGGCGATCCGCTCGCCATGGGCCACGTCAAACGGCGCATCCCCGGCATTCAACAGGATCACCCCCAAAGGACCGCGATAATCGCTGTCGATCGTGCCCGGTGTATTGGGCAAAGTGATTCCGTGTTTCAGAGCAAGCCCGGAACGGGGCCGGATCTGTATCTCATAGCCTTCGGGAATGGCCACGCGCAGCCCGGTGGGGATCAGCACGCGCGCCCCCGGCTCCAGCCGAATTCCCTGACCATCGGCGAAATTGGCACGCAGATCCGCGCCCGCCGCGCCGGGGGTTTCGTAAGAGGGCAGCGGAATATCCGCGTCAAACCCTTCGTCGCGCATGACCTCGACACGGACCATGGCACTCTCCCTTCCATCTTTCTGAAACTGCCCACATGCCAGATCACACAGGGGTACACGGGGGCGAAACGGCGGCTACCCGACCAGAGCCTCGGCAATGCGCGCGGCCAGTTTACGGGCGACCTCGTCCTTGCCCATGCGGGGCCAGTCCTCGACCCCGGCTTCGGAAATCAGATGCACCGCGTTTTCACTGCCCCCCATGATCCCGGTTTCCGCGCTGACATCATTGGCCACAATCCAATCGCACCCCTTGCGGTCCCGCTTGGCCGTGGCATGGGCGATCACGTCATCGGTTTCGGCGGCGAACCCCACCACCAGACCGGGCCGCCCCCGCGCCAGACGCGATACGGTTTTCAGGATATCCGGGTTTTCGACAAATTCCAGAACAGGCAGCTTGCCGCCCTCTTTCTTGATCTTGGAGCCGGACGACGACGCCACCCGCCAATCGGCCACCGCCGCTGCGAACACGCCCGCATCCACGGGCAACGCGCCTTCAACCGCCGCCATCATTTCGGCCGCGCTTTCCACCCGGATCACCTCGACCCCGTCAGGGGCCGGCACGTCCGCAGGGCCGCTGACAAACACCACCTCGGCACCAAGCGCGGCCAGCGCCGCGCCAATCGCCGTGCCCTGCGCCCCGCTGGAGCGGTTGGCGATATAACGCACCGGGTCAATCGGTTCATGGGTCGGCCCGGATGTCACCAGGATCCGCTTGCCCCGTAACGGACCATCAGCCAGCTTTGCGCCCACCGCCTCGACGATCTCCATGGGTTCGGACATCCGCCCGGGGCCGTATTCGCCACAGGCCATATCACCTTTGTTCGGCCCCAGAACCGCGATCCCGTCACCTTGCAACGTGGCAATATTGCGCTGCGTCGCCGGGTGGTCCCACATGCGCACATTCATCGCCGGCACCACCATCACCGGCGTGTCCGTCGCCATCAACAGGGTCGAGCCAAGGTCGTCCGCATGTCCTCCCGCCATCTTGGCCAACAGGTCCGCCGTGGCCGGGGCCACAACAACCAGATCGGCCACGCGCGACAACTGGATATGCCCCATCTCGGCCTCATCGGTCAGGTCGAACAGGTCCGTATACACTTTCTCCCCGGACAGCGCGCTGACCGACAGGGGGGTGACGAATTGCTGTGCCGCGCGGGTCAGCACAGGCGTCACCAAGGCTCCGCGTTCCTTCAGCCGCCGGATCAGATCAAGGCATTTATAGGCCGCAATCCCGCCGCCAATGATCAGCAGAATTCTCTTTGATGCCAATGATACCGACATAGCGCCGCCCTCCCATGGTTCCATCCTCAACAGTTACGGGGCCGGGGCGGTAAAAACAATGGGGCATCAGGATTTGCGGAACGCTTCGCAGGGATCGGGGCGCTCGGCGGCGGGGCTGTCGCGCAGCGCATCAAACCTGCCTTCCGGCCCGTTCCCATCCTCGGACTGGCCCAGCGCGTGGATCATGACACCGGGCAGGACCCGTTGCAGATAGACCGGCACGCCCCAGTCCCGGCGCGCATGACCATTGCCGGTGATCACCGCCACCGGCCCGCCGGTTTCGGCCAAGGCGTCCACCACCGCCCGCGCCAACATCGCATCGCGCAGCCGTTGCAGATCAACCATCCCGGCAAGCATCTCTTCCGGCATCGCCTCGCAATGGGCAAGGTGCTGGTACTCTTCCCGCGCGGACTGTTCGTCTGGGGCCAAGGGGGTATCCAACCCGAACGCTCCGGCACGCGGTCCGAAATAGGTGGCCACGCCCTGTGACATCGCTTTGCGCGCCTCGCCCCGCGGCAGTTGCGCGCCATAAATCACCGCCCCCGGCGCAGTGGCAAACAGCGGGTAATACATCGCAAAATCCGGCCATCCGCTGTCGGACCAGCCCAACGCCGCCTCCAACGCCGCCCGATTCCCGCGCAACTCTGGCGTCACGCGACTGGCCTGCTCTGGCGTTAGCATCTCGAACACCACCGCCTTTGGCGCAATGCGGGTCAGCATCTCGGACTGCACCGCGTGGTGGTGGGGATTGTCATGCACTTCACCAAGAAGCACGACCCCGTTCTGGTCCAACACGGTGGGTAACGGCTCTGCCACTCCGGCACCGGGCCAGAAACCGGGCCAGAAAGCGATCAGCAAAAGCGTTTTAGTCAGGTATTTTTTCATGGCGCACACCCTGACGCTTTGTGCCCCGTTGTCAACCCGGCTTTGCCCTTCCCTGCACTGACCGACCCTGCTAGGCCTACCCCAAACCGAAAGGAACCTGATGGACCTGACCCTGATCCTTGGTGGCATCGCCAGCGGCAAATCCGCCTTTGCCGAAACCGTGGTAACACGCGCGGGCCTGCCCCGTGTCTATCTGGCCACGGCCCAGGCGTTTGACGACGAAATGCGGGCCAAGCTCGACCGGCATCGGGCACGGCGCGGACCCGATTGGCAGACGATCGAAGACCCGCTTGATGCCGCCGCCCGCCTGTCTGAAATGACCCCGGGGCGGATCGTGCTTCTGGACTGTGCGACCATGTGGCTTTCCAACCATATGCTGGCCGACAGCGATGTGGAAAAGGAACGCGCCCGCCTGCTCTCGGCCCTCGCCCAATGCCCTGCGCCCGTGGTGGTTGTCAGCAACGAAATCGGCCTCTCTGGCATTGCTGAAAATGCACTGGCCCGCAGGTTTGCCAATGAACAGGGGCGGTTGAACCAGTCCCTGGCTGAACAGGCCAGCCGCGTGACCTTTGTGGCCGCGGGATTGCCTCTTGCCCTGAAAGGCCCCCTGCCATGAGCCGCGTTTTCTGGATCCGCCACGGCCCGACCCATGCCAAATCCATGGTCGGCTGGTCCGACATCCCCGCCGATTTATCCGATACGGCCCAGATCGCCCGGATCGACGCCCACCTGCCCGGCGATGCGGTGGTCATCTCGTCCGACCTGATCCGTGCCACCGCCACTGCCGACGCCATTGGCGGCACGCGCACCCGACTGCCCCATGACCCGGACCTGCGGGAAATCCATTTCGGTGCGTGGGAGTTGAAGCGGTTTAACGAAATAGAAGACCAGACCCATATCCGCCAATACTGGGAAAACCCCGGTGATGTGCGCCCGCCAGGCGGAGAAAGCTGGCATGACGTGGTTACGCGCGTGGACGGCGCGGTGCAGCGGGTTCTGACCGCGCATCCCGGGCGCGATATCATCGCCGTGGCGCATTTCGGTGTGATCCTGACCCAGTTGCAACAGGCGCTGGGGCTGACTGCCTATGAAGCGTTCGGGCACAAGATCGACAACCTGTCTGTCACCGAGCTGCATCGCGACGGAACGGGGTGGAGAGCGGAAAGCTTCAATCACCTTCCGTGATGAGCGGCGCCAACCTTTTCCCCATGCCCCATGCCCCATGCCCCATGCCCCATGATCTCTTTACCGGCGACCGCAGTTTTTCAAGCTGGTCCTTGCCCGGCTGCTGCCTGTCATGAAGGATGTCGAAAGGAATGTGATCGCAGACAGCCTGTCCATGTCCGAAACCCTGGCCGAGCGCCATCCGCAGGCAGGGCGCAGGCGGGGATTTGCCCCCGCACCCGGGCACATGGCCACGCTTTGCCACACTCCTCCAAGACCGGGCGCAAAAGAATTTTATGTAAAATTCTTATCCCCGCTGCGGGCGTTAATCCTTCATCAACCATGTTGGGAATACTGTTAACGCGGGTTAACAGAATGTAGCCCGGTTGACAGGGGGTTTCACCATGGTTGCACGAGCCTATACAGTTGCCTTCGAAGGTGTCGAAGCGCGCCCCGTCGAAGTGCAATGCGCGGTCACCCCCGGGATGCCCGCCTTTTCGGTGGTTGGCCTGCCCGACAAAGCCGTGTCAGAAGCCCGCGACCGTGTACGCACTGCGCTTTCCTCCATGGCGATTGCCCTGCCATCCAAACGCATCACGATCAACCTGTCCCCCGCCGACCTTCCGAAAGAAGGGAGCCATTTCGATCTTCCGATCGCTCTGGCCCTTCTCGCCGCGCTGGAAATCATCCCTCCGGATGCCGCAGAAGGTACAACCGCGCTCGGGGAGCTTTCTTTAGATGGGTCCCTGATCCCGGTGATCGGCGCCCTTCCCGCCGCCATGGCTGCGGCCCGGGATGATCGCACCCTCCTCTGCCCCTCCGCCTCGGGAGCGGAGGCTGCCTGGGTGGAAGCCACCCCCGTTATCGCCGCGCGCTCACTTGCCGATGTTGTGCGTCACTATACCGGGCAATCTCCCCTGCCCCCTGCCAAACGCGGCGAAGTTCTGGAAACCCTGCAGGGGCGCGATCTGCGCGATGTCAAGGGCCAGGAACGCGCCAAACGTGCCCTCGAAATCGCTGCGGCGGGCCGACATCATCTGATCATGGTCGGCACGCCAGGGTCCGGCAAGTCCATGCTGGCTGCGCGTATGCCCTCCATCCTGCCCCCCCTCACAGCCCACGAAGCCCTGGAAACGTCGATGATCCATTCTCTCTCGGGTCTGTTGGACGAAGGCGGCATTTCACGGACCCGCCCCTTTCGAGAGCCTCACCACACGGCCTCCATGGCCGCGATTGTCGGCGGGGGGCGCAATGCGAAACCGGGCGAAATCAGCCTCGCCCATAACGGTGTGCTTTTCATGGATGAATTCCCCGAATTCTCGCGCACCGTGCTGGAAACCCTGCGCCAACCCATCGAAACGGGCAACGTCGTGATCAGCCGCGCCAATGCCCATGTGCGTTACCCCTGCCGCTTCCTGCTTCTGGCCGCGGCGAATCCTTGCAAATGCGGCTACCTCTCGGACCCTGCCCGCGCCTGTGCCCGGGTGCCTGTGTGTGGACAAGACTACCTTGGCCGCATTTCGGGCCCCCTCATGGACCGGTTCGACCTCAGGATCGAAGTGCCACCGGTTTCCTTCACCGACCTTGACCTGCCCCCCTCCGGCGAAGGCTCGGCCGACGTCGCCGCACGGGTCGAAACGGCACGTGCCGTGCAACAGGATCGCTTTGCCACCAGCGCCACCGCGCATCTGAACGCCGACGCGGAAGGCGAAGAACTGGAAAAAATCGCAACCCCGGATGCAGAGGGCCGTGCCCTGCTGACCCGTGCCGCCGAAAGGTTCGGATTGTCCGCACGTGGCTATCACCGGGTGTTGCGCGTGGCCCGCACGATTGCCGACCTTGATGGCTCGGATGCCGTGCTGCGCCCGCACGTGGCCGAAGCGCTCAGCTTTCGCCTGACGGGGGTGAAAGAGACTTGATCCACCCGGCCAGCGCCTCCAGCGTGGCGCGTGCTTCGGGCATGTAACCCTGGAACATCGGCCAGGCATGGGGCAGGTCGTGCCCCACGGTCAGAACCACATCTCCCCCCTGCGATTCCAGATAGCGGGCCATTCTGCGCGTGTCATCCAACAGGATTTCGCTGTCCCCAACAGCAAGCCACACCGGCACCTCCCCGGAAAACTCCGCGAATAAAGGGCTGGCCCGGGGATCGCGCGGGTCCGCACCGTCAAGATAAAGCGTACGCAACTCGCCCACACGGGCGGCGGGCAGCATCGCCTCGGCCCCGGCATTTTCACGCATGGAGGCCCCGGAAAACGTCAGGTCGGTCAGGGGGGAAAAGGCGAAACACCCCGCAGGTTGCGGCAATCCCCGGGCGGAGATCTCTCCCAGCAAGGCCAGCGCCACACCGCCGCCCGCGCTGTCTCCTCCTATGACGATCTGCTGCGCAGGCATCCGGGAACACAAGGCCCTATAGGCCGCCACCGCATCCTCGATCGCCCCGGGGAACGGATGCTCGGGCGCTTTACGATAATCGGGCAACCAGGCCACGCCCCCGGTCAGACGCGAAAGATGCGCGAGCATGGCCCGGTGGCTGCGCGGCGATCCCATGACATAGCCGCCGCCGTGGAAATAAAGCAGGGTCTGCGCCCGGTCGGGCACGGTCTGTGCAAACCCGGAAACCTCCAACGCCTCCACTCCGCCAAGCGTTGCAGAACGATACCGGCTTCCCCACGGCCCATGAAACAGGATCGCCGTCTGGATCGCGAACCCCAGCCGAAGGCTCGCCGGTGACTTTGCCCACGCCAACCGCCGCTTCTCAACATTCCTCACGAACCAGTTGACCACCCGGGCGCGGCGCGACGGAGTCATGCCCGCCTGGCCTCAATCGCAGTCCAGATTTTCTCGGCAATATTCACACCGTCAAACCGCTCCAACTCCTGAATACCGGTAGGAGAGGTGACGTTGATTTCGGTCAGATAATCGCCAATCACGTCGATACCCACAAAAACCTGCCCCTTTTCCCGCAACAGCGGGCCAATCGCGGCACAGATTTCAAGGTCACGTTCGCTCAACCCGATTTTCTCGGGTCGTCCCCCCACATGCATGTTGCTGCGGGTCTCGCCCTTGGCCGGAACGCGATTGATCGCGCCCACCGGCTCGCCATCGACAAGAATCACCCGTTTGTCGCCATTGCTGACATCAGGCAGGAATTTCTGCACAATCAACGGCTCGCGCGAAAAACCGGTGAACAACTCGTGCAACGAACTCAGGTTCTTGTCCCCGTGGGTCAGGCGAAACACCCCGGCCCCCCCGTTGCCGTAAAGCGGCTTCAGGATCACATCGCCATGTTCTTCCTTGAAGGCGCGGATGGTGTCCAGATCGCGTGCAATCGTCGTCGGGGGGGTCAGGTCGGGAAAATCCAGAACCAACAGCTTTTCAGGATAGTTGCGCACCCAAAACGGATCGTTCACCACCAACGTGTCGGGATGAATCCGATCCAACAGATGCGTCGTGGTGATGTAGAACATGTCAAACGGAGGATCCTGGCGTAACCAGACCACATCGAACGTGGAAAGATCCACCTCCTGTTCCGCGCCCAGCTCGAAATGATCCCCCTGGATCCGCCGCACGGTCAATGGCCACCCCCGCGCCATGATCCGACCGCCCTGAAAACTGAGATGCTCGGGCGTGTAATAAAACAGCTCATGGCCCCGCGCCTGTGCTTCTTCGGCCAGCCGGAACGTGCTGTCAGCAGTGATATCAATGGGGCCGATCGGATCCATCTGGAACGCGACTTTCAAAGGAGATGTCATGGGCGGGCCTTTCCTGTTGGTCCTGCCTTACATGGCCCATCACCCCGGGCGGTGCAATGCCCGACCCCGATACGGTTCGGGGTGTTTCTTCAATAACTCCGCCGTCCAGCCGAAAGGAAACGCGACATCCGCCATGGAACTGCCCGGCAAATCCCCTTCTACAAGATGAAACATCTCGCTAAAGCGTCCTGCCAAAACCCTGACTCACGGGTTTTGGCAGAACACGCGCAACACATAAATGTCGCGCTGCGTTCGCCCTTTTCCTGTCTCAGGTTAAAGGTCGAACGCTTTAGGCGAAGTCAGAAAAAACCAAACGCATTTTCGTGGATTTCAATCTGCCCTGTCCCATCCACAAGCGCCACGTCAAAGCGCAGTTCGGTCAGCGACCCGTTGGGTTCGTTGCCGATAAACTCTTCTGCCGCCCCGTATATCCGGCGCATCTGTGCCTCGCTCAAATGGGACGCGGCACTTGCAAAGCTGCCGCTTTGCTTGACTTCGACAAACACCAACGCCGCCCCATCCCGCATAACAAGGTCGATTTCGCCGCGCGACCCACGCCAGCGGCGCGCGGTTGCAACAAACCCCCGTCGTTCATAATCCTGTGCGACGCGTTGTTCCGCGGCCTCTCCGGACAAAAAGGCCCGGCGCCCCCGATGGCGACGCGCCGCAACCGGCCTGGCCTGTTCAAACCCTTTGGGATCACATATCGCCGTCATCCTGTTCCCTTTCCGAACCACCCGCGCCAGATTCCGCGTCGTTCCGTTCCGCATCCTGTGAAATCGCGAGGGCCCGTTGATATACCTGTCGCCGTTTGACCCCGGTCCGTGCCGCCACGATATCCGCAGCGTCCCGTACCGACGCATGTTTCAACGTTTCTTTTAGCACACTATCAATGTCCAAGCAGTTAACGCCCACCTCCTGCCCCTGCCCGACCACGACGACGATTTCACCTTTCAGCGACCGGCTGCTCAGGGTTTCGGCAAGCTCTGCAAGGGTTCCGGTCAGGATTTCCTCGAATTTCTTGGTCAGTTCGCGGCAAATCGCGACCTGACGGGTTTCGCCCAGAACCTCTGCGGCATCCCGTATCATGGCCGCGATTCGCTTGGGTGATTCGTAAAAAATCAGCGTTCCCGGCACCTCTGACAGCTCCTTCAGCGCAGATTTTCGCTTACCGCTGCTATTGGGCAGGAAGCCGTTGAACGTGAAACGATCCGTGGGCAGTCCTGACAGGGTCAGCGCGGTAATCACCGCCGAGGGCCCTGGCGCAGAGACCACCACATGCCCATCGCCGCGCGCCGCGCGGGCAAGGTCAAACCCGGGGTCCGCCACCATGGGCGTGCCTGCCTCGGCCCCGTAGGCCACGGATTTACCCTCGGCCATCATGGCCAGAAGCCGTGGGCGCACCCGGTCACCGTTATGGTCGTGATAGGAAATCACCGGCCGGTCCGCCAACGCAACTCCGTGGATTTCGAGCAGGCGGCGCATGGACCGTGTATCCTCGGCGGCAATGACATCGGCACTGGCAAGGATGTCCAGCGTGCGCAACGTGATGTCTCGCGCGGTGCCTATGGGGGTTGCGACAAGGTACAGGCCCGGCTCAAGTTTCACGGTTTTCGGATTCACTACTGGACCCCATGAATGACACGTTTATTATCGCCGCCGAAACCGGTGCGAAGGGATGTACGCCCCGTGACACGCCCGAAACACCAAGGCCCGACACGAAGGGGAGTAAGAAGTTGTCCATGTTTGCTGTTTTCAATTCATTTCGCAAGGGTCCGCTGCACAAGATGCGCACCGGCTCCGCTCGTCTTCTTGCAGCCGCTTCGATCGCGCTGGTCGCGGCCTGTGAACCGATTGCGCTGGGCGGGCTGGGGGGTGGCAACCCCAATTCGGGTCAGATGATCGACCCGACCCAACCCGTACCCGTGGCATTGCTGGTCCCCCGTGGGTCGGGCAATGGCACCGACGACACCCTTGCCCAGAACCTTGAAAACGCGGCGCGCCTGGCCATGGCCGATCTGGATGGCGTGAAAATCGACCTGCGGGTTTATTCCACCGCCGGAAATGCCGCCAAGGCACAGACAGCGGCGCTTCAGGCGGTGAATGACGGTGCCCTGATCATCCTGGGTCCGGTCTTTGGCGAAGCGGCCAATGCCGCCGGGGTCGCGGTGGCCAGCAAGAACGTGAACGTTCTGGCCTTTTCCAACAACGCCACCATTGCCGGGGGCAACGTCTTTGTGCTTGGCCCCACCTTTGACAACATCGCCAACCGGCTGACCCAGTTTGCCCGCAAACAGGGCAAGAGCCGCATCCTCGTGGTGTCCTCGGACAATGCTGCCGGGCAACTGGGCAACGCCGCGATCCAGAAGGCGATCGCCCGCAACGGGGCCACCCTTGCCGGTGCCGTATCCTATGAATTCAGCCAACCGGGCGTGATCGCTGCCGTACCGAAGATCAAGGCCGCGGCGGTCGCGGGCAATGCCGATGCGATCTTCATGACCTCGAACACCGCCGGATCGTTGCCGCTGTTTTCGCAAATGCTGCCCGAGGCCGGAATCGGCCCGGACGTGGCCCAGTATATCGGCCTGACCCGCTGGGACATCCCGGCCCAGACCACATCGCTCCCCGGGGTGCAAGGCAGCTGGTTCGCCCTGCCCGACCCGAACAAATCCGCCGCGTTCTCGTCGCGTTACAATGCCGCCTATGGCAGCAGCCCGCACCCGATTGCCGGGCTGGCCTATGACGGCATCGCCGCCATTGGTGCGCTGGCCAAGGCGGGCAAGCGCGACGCGCTGACCCATGCGGCCCTGACCCAGGGCGCGGGCTTCCAGGGGGCCACAGGCATCTTCCGCCTGCGCCCGGACGGAACCAACCAACGCGGGCTGGCCGTGGCCCAGATCAAGAACAAAAAGGTTGTCGTGATCGACGCGGCACCCGGTTCCTTTGCAGGTGCGGGATTCTGATGACACCCACCAAAGACACGGCGACCGGTCTTTTCCTCGCTGATCTGCCCGACGCTCCTGAAAACCTGGTCTGTGATGCAGACCAGGTTTTTGATCGTAAGGCCATCTGTGCGGCGCTGACCAAAGCGGCGCGCGAGGCGAAGGATGAAACCGACCTGCGCCGCGCCGCTGTCGATCTTCTGGGCACGGCCCGCAAGAACGGGTTTGCCGCCATCGAAGCCGGGTTTCTCGCCGCGCCCTTTGATGCGCGCCCCGCCACACGGGCCTATACCTGGCTCAGCGATTGCATCATTGGCTGCACCTTCCGGCTGGTCACCACCTTTGCCCACCCCATCGGCGACGCGACCGGGGATGTCGGGAAGACCAACGGGGACGAACAAATCGCGCTTCTTGCCGTTGGCGGCTATGGGCGGGGCGAAATGGCACCGCAATCGGATGTGGACCTGCTTTTCCTGAGCCCGCGGGAAATCACGCCGCGCGCGGAAAAGATTATTGAATCCATGCTCTACATCCTGTGGGATCTGCGGCTCAAGGTGGGCCACGCAAGCCGCACGGTGCGCGACTGTGTCCAACTTGGGCACGAAGACTTCACCATCCGCACCGCCTTGCTGGAAAGCCGGTTCCTGATCGGTGATGAAACGCTGGCGAAAGAGCTGGACAAAACCCTGCGGCGCGAGCTTTTCAAAGGCACCGCGCGCGAATTCATCGAGGCCAAGCTGGCCGAACGCGATGCCCGCCACCTCAAGCAGGGCCAGCGTTACGTGGTTGAACCCAATGTAAAAGAGGGCAAGGGCGGGCTGCGTGACCTGCAATCGCTGTTCTGGATCGCCAAATACCTTTACGGCGTTGATGACGTGGCCGAACTGGTCGATCTGAAACTGTTTACGCCGGAAGAGTTTTCCCAATTCGAACGGGCCGAGAATTTCCTGTGGGCCGTGCGCTGTCATCTTCACCTCGTGACCCGGCGCGCCACCGAACAGCTGACCTTTGACATGCAGGTCGAAGTGGCCGAACGCATGGGTTATGCCGACAAGAGCGGGCGCCGCGCGGTGGAACACTTCATGCAGGACTATTTCCGCCACGCCACCCGCGTGGGCGATTTGACCCGGATTTTCCTGACCAAGCTGGAAGCGACCCATGCCAAGGGCAAGGCGCTGCTGGAGCGGCTGTTCAAACGCCGCCGCAAGTTGAAGGCGGGTTACAAGGAAGTGCATGGCCGACTAGCCATCGACAATGAAAAGAAATTCCTGTCCGACCCGCTGAATCTTCTGCGGCTGTTCGAAGAGGGGTTGCGCACCGGCATGTTGATCCACCCGGACGCCATGCGGTTGGTGACGGCAAATCTTGACATGATCGACGACGCGCTACGCGCGGACAAGGTCGCACAACGGATCTTTCTTGACCTGTTGTTGAAACACGGCAACCCGGAACGGGCGCTGCGGCGGATGAACGAACTGGGCGTGTTGTCCGCCTTTATCCCCGAATTCGAACCCATCGTGGCGATGATGCAGTTCAACATGTATCACTCCTATACCGTGGATGAACACACCATCCAGGTGATCTCGAATCTCGCACAGATCGAACGCGGTGAGCTGGATGACGAATTGCCGGTTTCGGCGGAAATCCTGCGGGCCGGGCTTAATCGCAAGGTGTTGATGGTGGCCATGCTGCTGCATGACATCGGCAAGGGGCGCGATGTGGACCATTCTGTGCTGGGGGCCCAGATCGCGCGCAAGGTGGCTCCGCGTCTTGGCTTGTCCAGGGCGGAATGCGACACGGTCGAATGGCTGGTGCGCTATCACCTGTTGATGTCGGACATGGCCCAGAAACGCGACATTTCCGACCCGCGCACGGTGCGCGACTTCGCCAAGGCGGTGGGCAGCGTCAAACGGCTTGACCTTCTGCTGGTGCTCACCGTTTGCGATATTCGCGGCGTGGGGCCGGGCACCTGGAACAACTGGAAGGCCGCTCTGCTGCGCGCGCTGTACAAACACACCCGCATGGCGTTGGAAGATGGGGTCGAGGCAACAAGCCGCGAATTGCGCGGCAACGAGGCCAAGAAACTGTTGCGCGCCGAATTGTCCGACTGGGACCCGGCCGAGCTGAAACGTGAAACCGGGCGCCATTACGACCCCTATTGGCAGGGGCTGCACATCACCGCGCACAAGGTGTTTGCCGAACTGCTGCGCGACATCGACGACGGTGAAATCCGCATTGACCTGCACCCGGACATTGATCGCGACGCAACCCGCGCCTGTTTTGCCATGGCCGATCACCCCGGTATCTTTTCGCGTATGTGCGGGGCGCTGGCGCTTGTGGGGGCCAATATCGTCGATGCGCGCACCTTTACGTCCAAAGACGGCTACGCCACCGCCGCCTTCTGGGTTCAGGACGCCGACGGCCACCCGTTCGAAGCCCGCAAGCTCAAGCGACTGGAACAGATGATCCACAAGACCCTGAAAGGCGAAGTGGTGGCGCGCGAGGCGATGCTGAACCGCGACAAGTTCAAGAAACGTGAAAAAGCGTTCCGTGTGCCCACCACCATCACCTTCGACAATGAAGGGTCCGAAATTTATACGATCATCGAGGTGGACACCCGCGACCGTCCCGGCCTGCTTTACGATCTGACCCGGACGCTGGCCGATGCCAATGTCTATATCGCCTCTGCGGTGATCGCGACCTATGGGGAACAGGTGGTGGATACCTTTTATGTCAAGGACATGTTCGGGCTGAAATTCCATTCGGAAAGCAAACAGAAAACGCTTGAAAAGAAACTGCGTGAGGCCATCATACAGGGCGTTGAACGCGCCAACGCCTGAACGCGACGCCAAGACGACGACCAGACAAGGAAAGACCGGTAACATGACCACAACCCTGCGCAACATTCTGGGCGACCGTCCGGTTCACAGCCTGCCTCGCGACGCAACCGTGGCCCGGGCCGCGCGAATGATGACCGAAAACCGCGTCGGCGCGCTGGTCGTGCTGGACGGCGACACGCTTGTGGGCATCGTCACCGAACGCGATGTGGTGTTCCGCTGTGTCGGTGTGGACCGCAGGCCCGACACCACGACCGTGGCCGACATCATGACTGCCGACCCGGTGACCATCGACATCAACGACGCCGTGTCCAACGCGCTCGCGGCCAAGCTGGGCAATAACTTCCGCCACCTGCCGGTGATGGAGAACGGGCGGATCGCCGGGCTCTTGTCCTTCCGCGATATCCCGGCGGAATATGTCATGCTTTATGAACGTTTCCGCGAAATGACCATGTCCCGCGCCGATTCCTGATCGCCGCGCGCGAAAATACCCGGCAACACGGCCCGGTAACACGGTTTGTGCGAAGGTTTGTGCGAAACGGACCCGCGCCTCTGCTGTAAACAGGGCACGCCGGGGGATGAATACCCCCCGGCACTGGTCTCATGTCTCATTCGGGGATCAACACCCCAAGATCAGGTTCCGTGAGGGACGACACGTAAAGCCGACCATCCGGCCCTTCGATCATGCCAGTGGTCAGCGCATAGGCACCGCTTGGGTCCTGCATCGTCTCCAACACCTTACCGGTGTCGTCGATGCGGATCACGAACCCGTATCTCTTTGGCTTGGGCCGGGCCTCGGCGGGCAGCCGTTGCACCACCTTGCGCAGGAACGGTTTGCTGGCCAACACATCCATAGCATCCGACCGCGGGCTGACCAGTCCAACCCAGAACGTGCCGTCCGGGTTGCGGTTGATATTGTCGGGAAAGCCCGGAAGGTTTTCGACGATCTTCTCGGCCTTGCCTCCCCCCGCCACGGGCAGTTTCCAGATGGCATAGGTCCCGGTTTCCACCACCAGCACATGCGCCCCATCCGCCGTCAACGCGATACCGTTGGCAAAACTCAGACCCGTATGGAAAACCGACACCGCGCCGGTCGCCGGGTCATATTTCAACACGCGGCCATGGGAGCCATGATCCATCAGATCCAACAGGCTGGCCTGCAACGTGCCACCCCACTCTTCGGCCCCGAACATGGTAGAGGCATCCGAGAAATAGATCGTGCCATCGGCCGCGATATCAAGGTCATCGGCATATTTGATCGCTTTGCCATCGGGCATGGTGTCGGCCAGCACCTCGATGTCACCGGACGCGGTCAGACGCAGCAACCCGCGATAGGCGTCCGCGATGTACAGCAACCCGTCCGGTCCGAATTCCACCCCCAGAGCCCGCCCGCCGGTGCGGGCAATTTCGCTGACACTGCCATCGGTGGGATCATACCGCAGGATCGCCCCGTCATGGGTGGGCATGTAAAGCCTGCCGTCAGGGCCAAAGGCCACATCCTCGGGGCCAGAATGGTTGCCAATATCCACCCGTTTGATGCCGGACAGCCGGTCATTGGGGGCAAAGTCTCCGACATACCCGGCGTTTTCCGGGGCGTCCCAGGCCACCGGATCAATCGGCACGGGCCACAGGCACAGATAGGCCGCCCCGGCCACGATGACCATACCCAACAGACGTCTGATCGCTTTCATTTTTCCCTCCTGCTCACCATTCTGCTCACCATTGCGACAAGCATGGCTTGAGTATGCCGCGAAACGCAAGGATGACGTGTTATTCCGTTGGGTCGGAAATATCCGCGCAAACGGCCGAACCCCGCCATTTCCCCTAGGCGGTCCATGTTCTATAAGGCAGGAAACAAAGGACACGAGCAGCCCATGAAACCCATCCGCCTGATGAAAGGCTTCCTGACCGTCGGCTTCTGGACCCTGGCCAGCCGTATCCTCGGGTTTGTGCGCGAAATGATGATTCTGGCCTTTATCGGCCCCGGTCCGTTCATGGATGCATTCGTCGCAGCCTTCCGCCTGCCCAACATGTTCCGCCGGTTCTTTGCCGAAGGCGCGTTCAACGCCGCCTTTGTGCCGATGTTTTCCAAGCGGCTTGAGGGCGATGAAAACCCACAGGGCTTTGCCAACGACGCCTTCAACGGGCTGGCTTTTGTCGTGCTGATCCTGACCGGGGTGGCGATGATCTTCATGCCCGCCTTCGTCTGGGCCACCGCCGAAGGCTTCGCGGGCGATGACCGATTCGACCTGACCGTCGGCTATGGCCGTATCGTGTTTCCCTATATCCTCTTCATGTCCCTGTCGGCGCTGTTTTCCGGCATTCTCAATGCCTCTGGGCGGTTTGCTGCTGCCGCCGCCGCGCCGGTGCTACTTAACATCCTCGTGATCCCCGCCATGGCCATCGGGGCCTTTGTGGAGGGCGAGGTAATCCTGTGGCTGATCTGGACCATCCCCGTGGCCGGGATTGCCCAGCTTGTGCTGGTTTGGACCGCGGCCCACCGCGCAGGTATCCGCATCCGCCCGGGCCGCCCCCGCTGGACGCCGGAAATGAAACACCTTGTCATCGTCGCCCTGCCCGCCGCGCTGTCATCCGGGGTCATGCAGATCAACCTCCTGGTTGGCCAACAGGTGGCAAGCCAGTTCGACAAGGCTGTCAGCTGGCTTTTCGCGGCCGACCGGCTCTATCAACTGCCCCTTGGCGTGGTCGGCATTGCGGTGGGCATCGTGCTGCTGCCCGACCTCTCGCGCCGCTTGCGGGACCGGGACGACGATGGTGCCCGCAACGCCTTTTCCCGGGCAGGAGAAATCTGTCTCGCGCTCACCATTCCGTCGGCCGTGGCGCTTGTGGTGATCCCCCTGCCTCTGGTCTCGGTCCTGTTTGAACGGGGCAACCACACCGCCGATGACAGCGCCGCGATTGCCTTTGCCGTAGCGATCTATGGGCTGGGCCTGCCCGCCTTTGTGTTGCAAAAAGTGCTTCAGCCACTGTTTTTTTCCCGCGAGGATACGCGCCGCCCCTTCCACTATGCGCTGGTCGCAATGGTGGTGAATGCGGTGATTGCCATCGGGCTTTTCCCCACCATCGGCTGGATTGCCCCGGCCTTTGCCACCACGATCGCGGGCTGGGCCATGGTGGCGCTGCTCGCGCTGGGGGCGCGGCAGTATGGCGCGGTGGCGCGGTTCGATGCCCGTTTCCACCGTCGCCTGTGGCGCATCCTGGCCGCGTCGCTGGTGATGGGGGCCGTCCTTTGGGCGCTGAACCTGTTGCTGATCGGGCTGCTGGGCCTGCCCGGCTGGCGGTATCTCGGTTTCCTGATCCTGATTGCCGGGGGGATGATCAGCTATTTCCTGACGGGTCAGGCTCTGGGTGCCTTTGCCCTGCATGAGTTCAAATCGGCCCTGCGCCGGGGGGGATGAGGACCACGCCGCCATTAAGCCGCCATTAAAGCGTTTCCGCATTACGTTGACTCAGCGTGATTTGGAAACGCTTTAACCTTTCCCCCGCCCGTGCAAATCGCCAAAAAACGATGCCGCTCCGGTGCCGCCTTGGCACCCGTTTGTCACCCCCCTGCCGCGACACGAAATACGACAGGTAAACGCACCGTTCCGCGCGCTCCTTGTGCGGCACGACAACGGGTAAAATCACGGCGAAAGCCACCGGAAAACCCCGCCCGAAAGCGCCCATCCGTTAAACAATCCTGCCAAAACGTTAACCCGAAAAGGTTAACAAAACAGCGCCACTCCGCACCCGTTCCCGGACCTATCCCCGGGTGCGCAACCGGGCGCGCAAACGCCGCCATCCGCCCGGGCTGACCACGAATGACATCAGGAACCCAACCAGGAACCCGGCCACATCCGCGACCCATTGGGTGTCAGAGCCGAACAGGATGCCGAACACCAATTGAATCCCCATCAGGAACCCGATCATGGTAAAGGCGCGCATCTGGTTTTCGCCCAACTGCCCAAGACGCAGCCACAACAGGAAGGTGAAGGCGCCGATCAACCCGTAAACCCCCGGAAATGCACCGATAAGCGGGTATTTGCTGTCCAGAAGCAGCGCCCAGATCACAGCCCCGCCAATGGCCGAAGCAAAGAAAACCACCGCCACGGCCCAGCCCGCGAAAACATCACCCACGAATTTCCCCATGGCCAGCAACATCACACCCCCCATGATCATGTGGGTCATGCTGCCATGAAGAAACGGATAGGTAATAAGCCGCATCAATTCACGTGCAAACCACGTGTTGGTTTTGACCATGTAATCGAACCGGTCATTGATGAACCCGTATTCAGACAGCGCCGCCAAACGCCATCCCACCGCCTGTGGCCCGCCTATAAACCCCTGGTTTCCAAGGGTAAATGCGGCCTCAACCACCAACATGATCAGAAAAATCGCGACCACGACGGGGGGCACCGGATTGACGGGGCTTGTGTTTGGATTGCTGCTCATTCCGGGCCTCTCCTTGACGGGGCATTTATGCATGGGTAAGCCACCCGCACAGATAAATCCAGACGGAGTGAACATCATGACAGAGGCGGTCCACACGCCCCGCGTCTTTTCGGGTATCCAGCCCTCGGGCGGCCTGACCCTTGGCAACTATCTTGGTGCCATGAAGCGTTTTGTCGATATGCAGGAAAGCGGGGTCGAAACCCTGTACTGCATGGTCGATCAACACGCGATCACCGTCTGGCAGGATCCCGATGCGCTGCGGCACCAGACCCGCGAATTGGCCGCCGGGTTCATAGCGTCGGGGCTTGATCCGAAAAAGTCCATTCTTTTCAACCAGTCACAGGTGCCCGAACATGCGCAACTGGGTTGGATCTTCAACTGTGTCGCCCGCATGGGATGGATGCAGCGCATGACGCAATGGAAAGACAAGGCGGGCAAGAATTCGCAGAATGCGTCGCTGGGGCTATTTGCCTATCCGGCGTTGATGGCGGCGGATATCCTGCTTTACCACGCGACCCAGGTGCCGGTGGGCGAGGATCAGAAACAGCATGTGGAGCTGACCCGCGACATCGCGGCCAAGTTCAACCATGATTACGGGGTTGATTTCTTTCCCATCACCGAACCGGTGATCGAAGGCGCGGCAACGCGGGTCATGTCACTGCGGGACGGGGCCAAGAAGATGTCGAAATCCGACCCGTCGGATGCCAGCCGGATCAACATGACCGACGATGCCGACACGATCGCAAGGAAGATCCGCAAGGCCAAGACCGACCCGGATGCCCTGCCGTCCGAGGTGGACGGGCTGACCGACCGTCCGGAGGCACGTAACCTTGTTAACATCTATGCGGCATTATCGGACCAGAGCGTCGCGCAAGTGTTAACGGATGTGGGCGGTCGCGCGTTTTCCGAGTTCAAGCCGATGCTGTCGGAACTGGCGGTGGAAAAACTTGCGCCGATCTCGGGGGAAATGGCCCGGCTGATGGCCGCCCCGGAAGAGATCGACCAGATCTTGCGGGATGGTGCCACCCGCGCGCGGGTGATTGCGACGCCAATTCTGGAGAAGACCTACGACATCGTGGGGATGATCCGATAGCCCCCTTCCGCCAGCGCCCTACCGGGTGTTGGGCCTGGCGTTAATCGCTCGTTAACCGCTCCTTAACCAGAGTGAACAAAGCCCTGCCCTCGCGCCCGCTCCGGGCGCGGGAATTTGCCTTGCTGCCTATACCTTTGTGACCAAAAGGTGCCCTGTACTTTCGCCCTTTACCGCTCCGTTTAACGGGCCTAGGCTCGCCTCAGCGAGTGTTGGGAGATCACGTCATGGCAATCAGCAAAAATGTCAAAACTTACTACAACGGCACCTGGCATGATCGTGATGTGCCCATCATGTCTGCGGCTGATCACGGTGCCTGGCTGGGCACCACCGTGTTTGATGGCGCGCGGTTTTTCGAGGGGCTAACCCCCGACCTGGAGGCGCACTGTGCCCGGGTCAACCGGTCGGCCAGGGCGTTGATGCTGACCCCGACGATCACCACGGACGACATGGTGCATATTGCCCGCGAAGGGCTTGGTATGTTTGACAAAAACGCCGCCGTCTATATCCGCCCGATGTATTGGGGAATCGATGCCGACATGAGCGCAAGTGCAATTGCCCCCAGCGCAGAGACCACCGGGTTTGCCCTGTGTCTCGAAGAAATTCCCATGGCCGCACCCACGGCCAGCACCACCCTGACCCGAACCCGTTTCCGCCGCCCCGTTCTGGAAAATGCGGTGGTGGGTGCCAAAGCCGGATGTCTTTACCCCAACAACGCCCGCATGTTGATGGAAGCAAAGTCCAAAGGGTTCGGTAACGCGCTGGTCGCTGATGCCATGGGCAACGTGGCCGAAACCGCAACCGCCAATGTGTTCATGGTCAAGGATGGCGAGGTGTTTACACCGATTGCCAACGGCACCTTCCTGTCGGGCATCACCCGGGCGCGTCATATCAAAAACCTCGCCGCCGATGGCACCAAGGTGCATGAAACCGTTCTGAGCTTTGATGATTTCCACCACGCAGACGAAGTGTTCCTGTCGGGCAACATGGCCAAAGTGACCCCCGTCACCGCCTTTGACGACACCCGGTTCCAGGTCGGGCCGGTCACGCGCCGGGTGCGCGAGCTTTATTGGGACTGGGCGGCTTCAGCCGGGTAATTGGCCAGTTGCCACGCCGCCGCCCATACTCCATGATCACCCGGTAAGGGAGAGACATACATGCGTAAGTTCCTTGTCGTGCTGGACGACACCCGCGAATGCCTCAACGCCATGCGTTTTGCCGCTATGCGCGCGGCCCATACGGGTGGCGGTGTCGAAGTGCTGGCAGTGATCCAGCCGGAAGAATTCAATCACTGGATTGGCGTGGGTGACCTGATGCGTGAAGAGGCCCGTGAAAGCATCGAAGCCCATTACGAGGTTTTCGCGAAATGGATGCGCGACCGGCAAGGGGTGGAACCCGAACTGGTAATCCGCGAAGGGGATGTGCTGACCGAGGTTCTGGCGCAATGCCGCGATGATCCCGAAGTGGGCGTGTTGGTCCTGGGGGCCGGTACAGACAAGAAAGGGCCGGGTCCGCTTGTCACCCAACTGGCGCGATCTTCCGGGACGTTGGACATTCCCGTGACGCTTGTCCCCGGGAACCTGTCAAAGGAACGGCTGGAGGCGATCACCTGATCCCGTTCCGCACTCTGTCGGCCTCAATTTAGAATCGCTCTAAACCTTGACTTTTCCCCCGTGCAGGCGCATATCAAACGCCTGACAAAAAAGGCGCGTATCCGATGTTCATCCAAACCGAATCCACTCCCAACCCCGCAACGTTGAAATTTCTTCCGGGTCAGACCGTGTTGGAAGCGGGCACTGCGGATTTCCCTTCAACCGTCGCTGCGGACACCTCGCCCCTTGCCGCGCGCATCTTTGCGGTTTCCGGGGTGACCGGGGTGTTTTTCGGCACCGATTTCGTGACGGTCACCAAGGATGACGACACCGAGTGGGATCACGTAAAACCGGCGATCCTTGGCGCAATCATGGAACATTACCAATCGGGGCAACCGGTGATGGCCGATGGATCCGAAGGGGGTGCGGGCCATGCCGATAACGGAGATGAAACCGGCCCGGATGGTGAGGTGATCAAACAGATCAAGGTTCTGCTCGATAGCCGCGTGCGCCCTGCCGTGGCTCAGGACGGCGGCGACATCACCTTCCACGGCTTTGACCGTGGTGTTGTTTATCTCCACATGCAAGGCGCCTGCGCCGGGTGTCCGTCTTCGACGCTGACGTTGAAAATGGGGATCGAAAACCTGTTGCGGCACTACATCCCGGAAGTCACCGAGGTGCGCCCTGTTGTCGCCTGACACCGGGTCACCCCAGGTCTCCGGCCAGTATTTTGGCCAGTATTTCGGGCAGTATTCCGGTCTATGGTCCGGGCGCGGATATTGCGGCGCGTATTCCCAGAACATCACCAGCGAACGCCCCACGGTGGCTGTGTGCCGTTGTGACGACGGTTGCCGGTGGGCCGGGTCGCCGCGACCCGGTTTTGCCAGTCAGCCCCATGTCCCCCTTGGCGTGTTGGATCAAGCGGCGAACCTCGCGGCGCATTTACACTGCCATGCCGACAAGACCCTCCCCTGGGTGCATCCTGGCGATGGATTGCCCCGGGACCGCGGCGCAACACGCCCCCGTTTGAGCAACTTGAGCAACCTCGCAGCAGGGCGTTGAAGATGCCTGGGACCATCCTTGCCTTTGACACCTCTGCCGCCCATTGCGCCGCCGCGTTGTTTCAGGATGACACCTGCCTTGCCGCAATATGTGAACCCATGAAACGCGGACAGGGAGAGCGCCTGTTTCCCCTGTTGGAGGAGCTTCTTGCCGGAGTGGGCAAGGATTGGCGTGACCTCGCGGTGATCGGGGTTGGAGTTGGCCCGGGAAACTTCACAGGCATCCGTTTGTCGGTATCGGCGGCGCGCGGGCTGTCCTTGTCGCTGAACATCCCTGCGGTGGGGGTGACATCGCTTGAGGCGCTGGCCCACGGGCACCCACGCCCCTGCGTGGCGCTGGTCGACGCCCGTCTTGGGCGCGCTTATGCCCAAACTTTTGAGAACTCGGAAAACCGCGAGAACAGTTCGCCGACACTTCTTGAGATGGATGAGATCGAGACCCTGTACCCCGCACTCCCAAGACTGACCCTTGAACACACCGATGGGGCCGAGATTGCGAAATCCATCGCCCAGATTGCCGCCACGCGCTGGCAGAACGCCCCTGCGCCTGCACCGCTCTATATCCGCGCGGCGGATGCCGCCCCATCCTCGGATCCGCCCCCGGTGATCCTTGATGCCACATAATCTTAACGATCCATCTCCAGACTGGCTGGCACGGCTTCACGCACGCGCATTTCGCGGTCAGCGACCGTGGAGCGCAGACGAGTTTCGAAACCTGCTGGACAGCCCCCATGTGTTTCTCTCCGCTCACCCTCATGGCTTTGCCCTTGGGCGCGTGATCGCGGACGAAGCCGAGCTTTTGACCCTCGCCGTCGACCCTGAGCTGCGCCGACAAGGTACGGGGCGCGCCTGTCTTACGGGGTTTTGCGACACGGCCCGTGCGCGGGCGGCCACAACCGCGTTTCTTGAGGTCGCCGCCGATAATGCGGCTGCCATCGCTCTCTACAAGACCGCTGGGTTTGCGCTGACCGCCATCCGCCGCGCCTATTACAAACGGCAAAATGCACCAGACGTTGACGCATTGGTTATGACGCTTTCCCTGGCGCAACCCGCTCAAACTCTGCGGCCCCGCTGAGATTCGCTCAGAATCCTGTTGACCCTCCCCGCGCTCTGCGGCCTAAATTGCGGATGATCCAATGAGATCTGCTGCTTCTTTGGGTGCGCGGTCCCTATGACTTGGCACCTGTGATAACCAATTGGGAGAAAACAATGACCCTGATGCAGAAACTTCTGGGCGCTGCGGCGGCCGTGGCGCTGTCTGCTGGTGCCGCAATGGCCGAACCTGCGCTGATCTTCGATCTTGGCGGAAAGTTCGACAAATCGTTCAACGAAGCCGCCTTTGGCGGTGCGACCCGCTGGGCCGAAGAAACCGGGGGGACCTTCCGCGAAATCGAACTGCAATCCGAAGCCCAACGGGAACAGGCGCTGCGCCGCTTTGCCGAAGCCGGGGCAAACCCGATCGTGATGACCGGGTTCGCCTTTGGCAACGTGCTGGGTGAAGTTGCCCCGGATTATCCCGACACCAAGTTCGCGATCATCGATATGGTGGTAGAGCAACCCAACGTGCGCTCGGTGGTTTTCAATGAACACGAAGGCTCCTATCTTGTCGGCATGATGGCCGCCAAGGCCTCTAAAACCGGCACTGTCGGCTTCATCGGTGGTATGGACATTCCGTTGATCCGCAAATTCGCCTGTGGCTATGTTCAGGGCGTGAAGGCGGTGAATCCCGATGCCACCGTGATCCAGAACATGACCGGCACCACCCCTGCCGCATGGAACGACCCGGTGAAAGGATCCGAGTTGACCAAAGCCCAGATTTCGCAAGGTGCGGACGTGGTTTACGCAGCCGCGGGCGGCACCGGTGTGGGTGTGCTGCAAACCGCCGCGGACGAGGGCATTCTGTCGGTCGGCGTTGATAGCAACCAAAACCACCTGCATCCGGGCAAGGTTCTGACCTCGATGATGAAACGCGTCGACAACGCCGTGTACAACGCGATGAAAGACGGCACCGATATGGAAACCGGGTTCAATGTCATGGGTGTTGCGAATGGCGGCATCGACTATGCGCTGGATGAACACAACGCTTCGCTGGTCAATGACGACATGAAAGCCGCCGTGGACGCCGCAAAGGCGAAAATCGCTGACGGCTCGCTCATCGTGCATGACTACATGTCCGACAACACCTGCCCGGTAGAGTAAGGCGGCAATGTCACAAAATGCGAAGGGCCATGATTTCATGGCCCTTTCCGCAACACGGGGGGAGAGTAAATGAGCAAAATGATCGAAGCGTTTTTCGACGCCTGGGCAGAAACGGACAGCGATCTGCGCGCGGCGGCATTGCGTGGCGTGATGGCCGAAAGCTTTGTTTATCTCGGCCTACACCCAAACGATCCAATCACCGACGCCAACGCCCTGACTGGCTGTGTTGGCACAGGAGCCCTCGTATGACGGCCCCGGCAATTGAATTGAAAGGCATATCCAAGGCCTTTGGCCCGGTTCAGGCCAACAAGGACATCTCGATTTCCGTGCAACCCGGCACAATCCACGGCATCATTGGGGAAAACGGTGCGGGAAAATCTACGCTGATGTCAATTCTCTATGGGTTTTACAGGGCGGATAAGGGCGAAATCTGGATCAAGGGTCATAAGACCCATATCCCGGACAGCCAGGCCGCGATTGCCGTCGGGATTGGCATGGTTTTCCAACATTTCAAGCTGGTTGAAAACTTCACGGTTCTGGAAAATGTCATACTGGGTGCCGAAGACGGTGCCTTGCTGCGCCCCTCTCTCGCCAAGGCCCGCAAAAGCCTGCAGGAGCTTGCTGACGAGTATGAACTCAACGTCGACCCCGATGCGGTGATCGAAGAAATCGGCGTGGGCATGCAGCAACGTGTGGAAATCCTGAAGGCGCTGTATCGTCAGGCGAATATCCTGATTCTGGACGAACCGACCGGGGTTCTGACGCCAACCGAAGCGGATCAGCTTTTCCGCATCCTCCACCGTCTGCGCGAAGAAGGCAAAACGATCATCCTGATTACCCACAAGCTGCGCGAAATCATGGATATCACCGATACCGTAAGCGTGATGCGGCGGGGCGAAATGACCGCGACCGTAAAAACCAGCGAAACCAACCCGGAACATCTCGCCGAACTCATGGTGGGTCGAAAAGTGTTGCTGCGCGTGGACAAAGTCCCCGCCACACCCGGCGATCTGGTGCTTGAAGTTGAAAACCTTCAGGTCAGTGACGACAAAGGCGTGGAGCGGCTCAAAGGTGTGTCGCTGAATCTGCGCGCGGGTGAAATCCTTGGCATCGCCGGTGTGGCCGGCAACGGCCAGTCCGAATTACTTGAGGTGCTGGGTGGCATGATCCACGGCACCGGTACGATCCGGGTGAATGGCCAGGAAATCGCCCTGACCGGTACTGGGTCAGACGGGCAATCCCGCCGTGCACACGGGATTGGCCATGTTCCCGAAGACCGCCAGCGCGAAGGGTTGATCATGGAGTATTCCGCCTGGGAAAACAGCGTATTCGGCTATCACAACGACCCCCGTTATCATACCGGGCCGGTGATGAACAACGCAGCCATTGTTGCCGCGGCACAGGAACAGATGGACCGTTTCGATGTGCGCCCGCCGCACCCAAGGCTTACCGCCAAGAATTTTTCCGGGGGAAACCAACAAAAGATCGTTGTGGCGCGCGAAATCGACCGCAACCCCGATCTTTTGCTGATTGGGCAACCGACACGGGGTGTGGACATTGGCGCGATCGAGTTCATTCATAAACAGATCATCGCCCTGCGCGATCAGGGCAAGGCAATCCTGTTGGTCAGCGTGGAACTGGATGAAATCATGTCCCTTTCCGACCGTATCGCGGTGATGTTTGACGGCCATATCATGGGAGAACGGCTACCCGGCGAAACGGATGAAACCGAACTGGGCCTGCTTATGGCCGGAATCAACGAGGAGGCCGCATAACATGGAAAAGATGCCTGCCTGGGCGGACGGAATCCTTGTGCCTGTGTTCAGCCTGCTTCTGGCCGCGATCCTGTCGGCGCTCGTGATCCTCGCGATTGGCGAAGACCCGGTGGCCGCTTTCAAACTGATGGTAGACGGCGCGCTGATGCGGAGTGCGGGCTGGGGTTATACACTTTACTACACCACCAACTTCATCTTTACCGGCCTCGCGGTTTCGGTGGCGTTCCACGCACGCATGTTCAATATCGGTGGCGAGGGACAGGCGATGCTGGGCGGATTGGGGGTGGCTCTGGCCTGTCTCTACATCCCCTGGCCGCACTGGTCCCTTGCTCTCGTTGGCTCCATGGTCGGCGCGGCGCTGTTCGGAGCCGCCTGGGCGCTGATCCCGGCTTATCTGCAAGCCAAGCGCGGGAGCCACGTGGTAATCACCACGATCATGTTCAACTATATCGCCTTTTCCGTGCTGGGCTATCTTCTGGTCAACGTCCTGCGTCCGGTTGGAGCAATGGACCCGGCGACCCCGAAATTCCCCGAAGCCACACATCTTCCGACCTTTCGCGACATGTTTTCCACCGCAGATACGATCCTGTTCCGGGGCGCGCCGGCCAATGTGTCATTCTTTGTTGCCCTGCTGGCCTGTGTCCTTGTGTATCTGCTGATCTGGCGCACACGGCTGGGCTATGAAATCCGCGCCTTCGGCTTTTCGGAAACCGGAGCGAACTATGCCGGGATTTCAGCGGTCAAGATCACCATCATCTCCATGCTCATTTCCGGCGCTCTGGCCGGGTTGATGGCTGTGAACACGACACAGGGCGAGGCCGAGCGGCTTATCCTCAACTCGACCGAAGGGGCCGGTTTCATCGGGATCGCCGTTGCGCTGATGGGGCGCAATCATCCTGTGGGGGTCTTCATCGCCGCGCTTTTGTTCGGGTTTCTTTATCAGGGCGGGGCGGAATTGGCGCTTTGGACCAAGATCCCGCGAGAGTTGATCGTGGTGATCCAGGCGCTGGTCATCCTGTTTACCGGAGCATTGGACAATATGGTGCGGATGCCGCTTGAACGCCTTTTCCTGGCCATGCGCAGGGAGACTGACTGATGGATTTCATGACTCTTCTCCAGGTGCTGGACAGCACCGTGCGCCTTGCAACACCGCTTTTGCTGGCCTGTTTGGCCGGACTGTTTTCGGAACGGGCCGGTATTTTTGACATCGGACTGGAAGGCAAGATGCTGATGGCCGCGTTTTTCTCAGCGGCGATTGCATCCGTAACCGGTTCGGTATGGCTTGGCCTTCTGGCCGGGATTGCGTCTTCGATGGTGCTGTCGGGACTACATGGGCTTGCCTCGATCACATTCAGGGGAAACCAGTTGATTTCGGGCGTGGCGATCAACTTCCTGGCAGCGGGGATGACCGTTCTTGTGGCCCAGGACTGGTTCGCTCAAGGCGGGCGCACCCCTTCATTGATGAGCGGCGGGCGTTTTGAGCCAATCACCCTTCCCCTGGCTGAAACACTGCGTGGGGTCCCCTTTCTGGGGCCAATCTATCATGACCTGATTTCGGGCCACACGATCCTTGTCTATGCTGCATTTGCCTGTGTCCCCCTGACCTGGTGGGTGCTTTTTCGCACGCGGTTCGGTCTGCGCCTGCGTGCGGTGGGAGAAAACCCGGCAGCGGTGGACACGGCCGGAGTATCGGTTGTGGGTCTGCGTTTTGCCGCCGTCGCCATCGCCGGTGTTCTCTGTGGTATTGCCGGGGCTTACCTTGCAACTGCGCTTCAGGCCGGTTTCGTCAAGGAAATGACCGCCGGGCGCGGGTTTATCGCACTCGCCGCGTTAATCTTTGCCAAATGGCGCCCGTGGTACGCCTTGTCTGCAACCTTGCTGTTTGGGTTGCTACAGGCCATTGCCGTGCGGTTTCAAAACATTGATCTGGGCGGTTTCATCATTCCTGTCCAGTTCATGGAGGCCCTGCCCTATATCTTAACCGTTGTAATTCTGGCTGGTTTCGTAGGCAAAGCGATCCCGCCCCGTGCTGGCGGTGAACCCTACATCAAGGAACGATAAGTCCAACCAAAGGAAAACATCTGCATTCTGGCCTTATGCTCGGGAAGTTGGAAAAAACACCCGTCGCTGTGGTTGCGAATCTCTAACCCGTGACGCTAGGAAAGGTCATGCAAATCTACCTCCCCATCGCTGAGGTCTCGGTCAACGCCTTCCTGCTTCTTGGGCTGGGCGGGCTTGTTGGTGTGTTGTCGGGTATGTTCGGCGTCGGCGGCGGGTTTCTGATGACGCCTTTGCTGTTCTTCATCGGCATCCCCCCTGCTGTTGCCGTCGCAACCGAAGCAAATCAAATCGTCGCCTCGTCCTTTTCGGGCGTGTTGGCGCATTTACGTCGAAAAACCGTGGATCTCAAAATGGGAACGGTGCTTTTGATCGGCGGACTCGCTGGCGCGGCATTGGGTGTCGTTCTCTTCAACTACCTGAAAGCATTGGGACAAGTCGATCTTCTCGTCCGGCTTTGCTATGTTGTCTTTCTTGGTGTCGTCGGCGCGTTGATGTTTCTCGAAAGTCTGAACGCCATGCGTCGAGCCCGGGCAGAGGGAGGGGCAACTTCTCCCAAGCGGCGGCAACGCAACTGGGTCCATGCGCTTCCCTTCAAGATGCGATTTCGTACATCCGGTCTATACATCTCGGTCATTCCACCATTGCTGGTGGGGCTGTGCGTTGGCATCCTCGCCGCCATCATGGGCGTCGGCGGTGGTTTTATCATGGTCCCTGCCATGATCTACCTGTTGGGAATGCCCACCAAAGTGGTCGTCGGCACCTCGCTGTTTCAAATCATCTTTGTGACCGGGTTTACCACCCTGCTGCACGCGACCACCAACTATACCGTGGATATGGCCCTAGCTGTTCTGCTGTTGGTCGGGGGTGTAATCGGGGCCCAGATCGGCACCCGTATCGGGGTTCGCATGAAGGCCGAGCAACTGCGCATTCTGCTGGCTCTCATGGTTCTGGTCGTCTGTGGCAAACTGGCGCTTGATCTTTTGCTTCAACCGACCGAGCTTTTTTCGATCGGTGCGGGTGGGGGGCACTAAGGTGTTGCGCTGGCTGATCCTTTTCATGTTCGCGGCACTGCCCTTGCAGGCCAACGAAGAGGTTGTGCTGGGGTTAAGCCAGAACCGCGTGGCGATTACCGCCAATTTTGACGGGTCCGAGATTCTGATCTTTGGCGCGGTCAAGCGCGAAACCGCGATCCCGAAAGGTGAGCCGCTGCACGTTATCGTTGCCATCGAGGGACCAAAACAAAAACTGACCGTGCGTCGCAAGGACAAGAGATTCGGCATCTGGATCAACACTGAATCCGTGGATATTTCCGCAGCTCCAGCTTTTTATGCCATCGCCACAAGCGCGCCCTTTGACGATATCCTGACCGCGACCGAAGACCTGCGGTATCACGTGTCCGTTCCTCTGGCGATCCGCTCGGTCGGAGCCGCGTCCCAGGCGGAACATCCGGAGGAATTCACCGACGCCATCATCCGAATCCGAAGCAATTCGGGCCTTTACCAACTTCTGGAGGGGGCAGTCAGGTTCGACCAGCAAACATTGTTTCGCACCAATATTGCGCTGCCTTCGAACCTGACCGAAGGGGATTACAAAACCCGCATCCTGCTGACCCGCAGCGGTAAAGTGGTTTCACACTATGAAACCACCATCGACGTGCGCAAGGTGGGTCTGGAGCGTTTTCTGTTTAACCTCTCTCGGGAAAAGCCGTTGATTTACGGTCTTTTGTCGCTGACCATCGCGATCGCCGCCGGTTGGGGGGCCTCTGCGATTTTCCGTGTATTCCAAATAGGTTAACCCCTTCCGATATAGGGCATTTTTGTTGCCATAACAGTCAGGAACTGCACATTTGCCTCGCGCGGCATTGTCGCCATGTAAAACACCGAGTCCGCCACCTGTTCGACATCCATCATCGGCGGCGGAGCGTCCGGCGCTTGCGCTGCCAACTTTTCCAACAGCTCGGTTTTCGCATTGCCGATATCAATCTGACCACAGGCGATATCGAAAGCACGGCCATCCAGAGACAGGCTTTTCGTCAACCCGGTGATCGCGTGTTTGGTCGTGGTATAGGACACGGACAAAGGGCGCGGCACATGCGCCGAAAGCGAACCGTTGTTGATAATCCTGCCACCCTGCGGTTCCTGCGCCCGCATCTTTCGAAACGCAGCACGTGCGGCCAGGAACATCCCGTTCAAATTCACATCGACCACGGAACGCCAATCTTCAAACGTCATCTCGTCAATCGTCACCGGCACCCAAAACATGCCTGCGTTGTTGAACAGCACATCCAGGTTCCCACCCTGACAAAACGCATCGAACTGTGCATCGACCGCGTGTTCATCTGTAACATCCGCAGGTAGAACAACCGCGTTGGCATAGCCTGACGCGACCTCGTGCAACAGCTCCTCGCGACGGGCTACAAGGCCAACGCGCCACCCCTCTTTGAGGAATTTCAATGCTGTGGCACGCCCAATCCCCGCACTCGCCCCGGTGATCACAATGCTTTTCATGCCTCCTCGCCTTGCAATTGCAACGCCGGAGCCGCCACGTGTAAATCATCCGTTCTCAAGGGCGACTGCGGTTTTGCCAATCGATTCCGCACAACCCAGAACAGCCGCTCCTGTGAGCGTGTGATTGCCACATAAGCCAACCGTTTCCACAATGGCTGCCCGGCCTCGCTGCGCCCCATGCGCGCGGCGGCATAAAGGTCCGGGGCAAACACCTGAACATTTTCCCACTGCGACCCTTGGGCCTTGTGAATCGTGACGGCCGCACCATGAAGGAACACCGCGCCCATTCTTGCGGCAAAGGGGATAAACGGCTCTTCCTCATCTGGTTTCTCGATCTGGATGATCGAAGCCGCCGACAATTGCGGATCGGGCGCTCCGATCACATGCAACCTTGAAAAACCGGGCTTGCGGCCGGGGCCAAGATATACAACCTGTGCCCCCTTGATCAGCCCGCGCGCTTCAAGATCCAACCGTTTTTTGCGGTGCTTCGCGGGCAGTTCAACCCCATCACAAATCAACGGTTCACCGGGCAAGAGCTCGGTCTCGGGTGCACCGTGTACGGCGCGGAACGCGTTGATCAACCGAATCCGGGTCGCATTTCGCCAAACCAAAACGGGGCTGCGCGCCATCAAGTCCACCTCGACACGCTGCGCCCACACAACCCGGTCATCACGCCGCGCGGTTTCCTCGACCAGATTTTCAAAGCTCTGGAAATCCAGATCGGGGTCGGACAGGGCATGCGCAAGGTCAAGAATAGGGCTATCGGCCTCTTGCCGGTGGATACGTTGAAGCGAAAGCCTGGCAGGTTCGGGCAGCTTGTCGAACACCATGGTGCCGGATTGATTCACCGGGGCCAACTGGGCCGGATCGCCGAACAGAACCAGCGTCGGAAAAATCTCTTTCAAATCCTCGAACTGTCGGTCGTCCAGCATCGAGCTTTCATCGATAAACCCGACATCGAGCGGATCTTCACGCCGCTTCCATCCCGTAATGAAATCCGAACCGCGCAGCCCAGCGGCAGCCAAAGCTCCGGGAATGGACTTGTGGATTTTGAAGAACTCTGCCGCCCGATCCAACGCCTGATCGGTCAACCCCTCGATCTCGGGGCGATCTCCTTCCCCATTCAGCCATTCTGCGATCCGTTCGTATTCTGGATCATAGACCGGCGAATACAGAATACGGTGGATGGTTGTGGCCGGCACGCCCTTCATGCGCAGGACACTTGCCGCCTTATTCGTTGGAGCAAGCACAGCAAGCGTGCGCGCGTCGCGACCGCGCTTACCTTCATAGTCGCCGGAAACCACCTCGACACCCGCCTCAACCATCGCCTTGTAAAGCTCTGAAAGTAATAGTGTTTTCCCCGATCCGGCCTTGCCCATGATCGCCACCACCTGATCCTTGCCTTTTCCAGGTGGGAGCGTGGTGCCATTGGCAAGGTCAATACCGGCGGGGCGCAGCACATCTGTGAGGCGGTCAAAGGCATCGGCCTGGTCCGAAGACAGCGTGATAGGGGTGAAATTGTTCATGGTGCGACCCTACAGGCCGCACCATGGAGAAACAACAGAAGGCAGGATCAGGCGGTGGCAGCAAACCGCTGGGTGGTTCCGAATGAACGTTCAAACCACAGCGTCATCAGCCGAGGCGAAATCCCGGCACGTTTTGAAACGATCTGCTGAGACGTGTCCGTAAATTCCCACAGCCCGACGCTGGTGCGGTCCCGCCCCTTGCCAGCGCTTCCCAGCACGGTCGGATTGGCCCCAATCTGTTTGTAAATGCGCACCATGGGGGCGTCGAACACCCCAACATAGTGTTTGATCCCGAACTGGCGCATGACCTCCCCACCTGCGAGCATAAGAGCAGCCGCCGTTTGCGCCGACGCGTTGCGGGACAGACAGAACCGGGTGCATTCCCAGATCAACGGGCTCTCCACCCTGACCCCATCAGTAAGGTGCAGAAAATGATCATTAACCATCGTGCGCCCCATGGTCGGCAACAGACGCATAGAACCACCATGGCTATGGTCCGTGTTTTGCCAAATGACATAAAGCGGGTTTTCGGCGTCGTACTCATCCCGCTCTTCACCGGCATCATTCACGTTGACAGGCCAGCCCAGACGATCCCGAAACTGGGCCGTCCGATCAGTGAACATGCTATGGGCAAGCTTGGGATAATCGTTCAGTTCGTCGGCATAAACAAATCGTATCATCTGAGTTCCCCTCGTTTCCGAATGAGAACACAATTAGAACATATTGGTTAATGGTCCCGGAATCCTGCGCACGCAAGCGCAGGATTCAGATAAAGATCACACCTCTGGTCAGCGCCTTGGCCACGGCATGAGTTGTATTGAGCGCGCCCAGTTTGAAACGGGCAGACTCGATATAGACGCGCAGCGTGTGTTCCGAGATCGACAGAGTATCCGCCACCTGCGCCCGACTGTACCCCATCGCCAGAAACGTCATTGCGTCCACCTCACGCGGTGAGAGGCTCGGTGCGGGTTCGGGGGTGCGATCCGGTTCGAACTCGATCGCCTTCTGATTGAAAAAATGTGCGATCAGAATCAGATGACGCCGATTTTTTTCAATGAACTCGCTCCAGGTGTCGTCGTCACAGGAATGGTTGATCGAAAACAAGGCGAACTGGCCGTTCGGGCCACGGATCGGGATGGAATACCCTTGGTTGCCAACGCCATACCCCATTGCATCGGCCTGGAACGCGCGCGACGCTTTAGAGGACCAATCAAGCCGCTTCCAATCCACGGGATGAAACCGCTGGTAACATCCTTGAATCACGGGATCGACCCTCAGGTAATCCTTCTCGACATATTTCTGGACCCATTCGTCTGAATAGGTGCCGCAGCCATATTGCTCGCCATCACTGCTGACCCAGTGATAGAGTAGATGATCCACCTGAAAATAGTCTCTAAGCTGTTCGGACACATGTTGAAGCTGCTCCAGTTCAGAGGCCTGTTCCAACCCCTCCAGTATCAGCTCGAGTCCTGCCACCCGCATTATTCGCGTCAACGATCAAACCTTCCCGTTGGGATGCAATCTCGCCCGCCGCAACCAAAGCCGTGTCTTCCAACTGTTCGGCCAGTGCATTAAGACCATTTGCTTGCGCAAATGTCCTCAGGTCCGCGAGAACATCCAATATCCAGTCATTTTTCATGTCGATCCTCGCCTTCGAGTGGTTAACAAAGTATTAACTACAGCCTAGCATATGGAAACTTTTTGCAAAATTCGCGCATTTCAACTCCCCAGAAATAGGGAGAGCCAAAATTATAACGATTTGAAATCACACAAATGGGTGCAAAACAGCAACCGCCCGTGAATGGCCTTAGCGATTCACGGGCGATCATGAGTATCAGGTCTGTTAAAGCGTTCGACCTTTAACCTGAGACAGGGCAAAGAGCGAACACAGCGCGACAGTTATGTGTTTCGCGCGTCCTGCCAAAAACCCGTGATTCAGGGTTTTGGCAGGACGCTTTAGGGACGCTTACTTCTTCCCGGCTTCCAAAACATCCTCAACAGTGCGCAAGCCGGTCGTCGGGGCCTGAACCAGAACCGCCATGTTGCCGGGCTTGTGCTCGTTGCGGTACATTTTCATGTGCGCGTCCGGAATTTCGGACCAGGGGAACACTTCCGACATGCACGGATCAAGACGACGCTCAACCATCAACTGGTTCGCGGCCGCGGCCTGTTTCAGGTGGGCAAAGTGCGACCCTTGCAAACGCTTCTGATGCATCCAGACATACCGCACGTCAAAGGTACAGTTGAACCCGGTGGTGCCGGCGCAGATCACGACCATGCCGCCCTTTTTACAGACAAAGGAGCTCACCGGGAAAGTTGCCTCGCCGGGGTGTTCAAAGACGATGTCGACGTTATTGCCTTTGCCGGTGATGTCCCAGATGGCTTTGCCGAACTTGCGGGCTTCCTTGAACCACTCGGCATATTCCGGGGTGTTCACCGTGGGCAGTTGGCCCCAGCAGTTGAAGTCCTTGCGGTTCAGAACGCCCCTGGCACCAAGCCCCATGACGAACTCGCGCTTGTCCTCTTCCGAGATCACGCCGATTGCGTTGCCGCCTGCCGCATTGATCAACTGGATCGCATAGGAGCCCAGACCGCCCGACGCGCCCCAGACCAAGACGTTCTGACCGGGCTTCAGCTCGTGCGGGTGGTGACCGAACAACATACGGTACGCAGTCGCAAGCGTCAGCGTATAACAGGCCGACTCTTCCCAGGTCAGATGCTTGGGACGCGGTAACAGCTGTTGTGCCTGCACATTTGTGAACTGGGCAAAAGACCCGTCGGGGGTTTCATAGCCCCAGATCCGTTGGCTGGGCGAATACATCGGGTCGCCACCGTTGCAATGTTCGTCATCACCATCGTCCTGGTTACAATGGATCACGACCTCGTCGCCTACTTTCCAGTTCTTGATCTTGTCACCCACGGCCCAGACGATGCCCGAGGCATCGGACCCAGCAATGTGATAATCCTGTTTATGAACGTCGAACATGCTGACCGGCACGCCCAGACCGGCCCAGATACCGTTATAGTTCACGCCAGCGGCCATCACCAGAACCAGAACTTCGTGGCTGTCCAGCTTGGGTACATCGACCACTTCGACCTGCATGGCCTGATTGGGTTCTCCCTGCCGTTCGCGGCGGATCGCCCATGCATACATCTGCTTGGGGACATATCCCAACGGGGGCATTTCGCCCACTTCATAAAGATCCTTTTCAGGCGCTTCGTAGGGTGCAATACCCGTTTCGTTATCCAAGGCCATATCTACCTCCGTTTGGTGTCACTTGCCGCAACGCAGAATCGCGGCGCTTGCCCAAGGAGATATCGACGGGCGCGCAACAATGCAATGCCGCTTCCGCCGTTTTTGAAACTTTATAACCTCGCAGGCGCAGAAAGTTCCGCCACGTCACGCTGCACTGGCGAAATTAAGTGGCTGATCGACGCCGCGTAAAACTCTGCAATGTGGTGTTCCGTATCGTTGAGAACAATTCCGGCATCGGTTTTCCGCAGGATGTCACCTTGTGACAATCCCCGCACCCCCACCTTAACCACATAGGCCGGGTCCCCCCTTGGTACATGTACATGCGCATTGCGCAGTTGTTCCATCAACTCTCTGACCCCCGCTTCCAATGTTTCCAGCGGAATCGCTTTTTTCTGACGCAGCATGACGGTCGCCACCAACGGCACAGGCAGAACAGGAACTTCCTCCCCAATCCGATCCATCAACTCACGGGCCAGGTTCTCGACTACCTCACCGGGATATTCGCGCATGAAATCATGTAACAGGACCGGCGCGCCAAAGCTTACTGCGGCATAGCCAAACCGGTGATATTTTCCGCGCAGTCGCAACCAGAGCTGTTTTATAATGAAACGGACCACCACGGATATCCGGGCGTGAAAACGCCGCTCTCCGGCCTGATTTGCCGCGACGAGGATGCGATCTTCGAACACCCTGTCATAGTTCAACGCCACGGGGACAAAGGCGACATCGCGCGAGTCGGCGTCATGCCCGTCCACGATATACTTGAGAATACCCAGCTTTGGCTCGGCCAATGCACCATCAAGCGAAAGCCCGCCTTCGGGAAATAAGGCCTGCATGACCCCTGCATCCGTCGCCAGCCGCACGTAGCGCGCCAAGACCCGGCGATACAACCCATCACGGGATTTGCGCCTGATGAAATAGGCTCCCATCGCCTTGATCAACCGGCTCAGAGGCCAGACCCGCGCCCACTCTCCGACCGCATAAGACAGGGCACTGTTTTCCGCCGCCAGATAGGTGACAAGCACGTAATCCATGTTGCTTCGGTGGTTCATCACGAACACAATCGTAGTTTCACGGTCAATCCGATCCAGCGCCTCCTGATCGTAATGCCCCAGCCGCACACGATACATGGATTGGCTGATGAACCGCGCCAGACGGATGGCAACGCCATAGTAGAGCGACGCGCTGAACGAAGGGACAATTTCACGGGCATAGCGTTGCGCCAGTTCAAAGGCGACGTTCTCCGGCACCCCTTCGTCACGCGCATGATCGGCAATGGCGCGAGACACGTCGGGGTCATAGATCAACCTTTGAATCATGTCGTGACGCCGGGCCAGTTTGAAAGGTTGGATCGGGCGTTCCAGCCGTTCGTTCAGCCGTGTCACCACCTTCTCCATCCGCCGACGGAAATACCAGCGCACCGAAGGAAACATCACCCGTTCGATTGCGGCGAAAATGGCAAACCCCAACAAGGGAACGAAAAGCCACAGGGGAATAGAGATTGTGTCCGTCATGGGTGCGCACTACTGCTTTGGGTGTTTGGGGGTCTGCCCCGGATTGATCACAGCATTAAGAGTACCCCAAATATGAGACGTCCCGCCATGGTTCTTTCCCTCTTTCTGCCTTTCGCAGCTCAAGCTCAGGACTGTGCCACGTCTGCCGATATGAAAAAGGGAATCAAAGTCATATATGAAATCGACCGAAGCCGAATTTTTATTGAAACTTTTCCGAACCTTGGCAAGAGCATTGTTCGGTTAAACAGCTAGACCAACTCCAACTATGGGACCGTGCGGTTGATGTCCGATCACGTGGGCGGCATGTTCCCCACCGGGGCCACGACCTTTGATCGCAAGGACAAGGTTCTGGCGCGGTCCACCATGGAATACGGGCCCGGCATCCTCAGGAAGCTGATCCTGACCAACGGCACCCGGGTTGCGTTCAGCGTGACCAGCACGAACTGGATCGCAGCCAACCGCAAGACGCGACCTCAAACCCATCACCCTGTCCCATATAGCCAAACGACACAATTCTGATTGTGTCTTTTGATTATAAGTCTCTGATTTTACGCTGATACTTCGTGGATTATGGAATCAAAACCCGCTCCCGTCAGCTATACCTATCGTTTCCGGGGGCGTCAGACCCTGCGCCTGCGCCAATCCAATGGCGGTTCGTATCGCGGGACGGGATACACCGTATATAAGGGAAGCTCGGACCGGGCCAGGAAACACTTTAGTCGAAACCCGACGTCAAAGCGCCCTCACCCGGGCGCTTTTTCATTTGCGCCGCAGCGCAGCGAATTGACAGCGCCACAAAATTCCAAGTATCAACACTCTAACGAAAGAAAATTACCGCCACCGATTCACGAGGCCCCCCATGTCGCAGATGCAGCAAGAGACCAAGAAAGACCGCCCGTGGTTGATCCGCACCTATGCCGGACACTCGACCGCCGCCGCCTCTAACGCGCTTTACCGTGCCAACCTGGCCAAGGGCCAGACCGGGCTTTCCGTGGCTTTCGACCTGCCCACCCAGACCGGGTATGACAGCGACCACGTGCTGGCCCGTGGTGAAGTGGGAAAAGTTGGCGTTCCCGTCTGTCACCTTGGCGATATGCGCAGCCTGTTTGACCAGATCCCTCTGGAACAGATGAACACCTCGATGACCATCAACGCCACCGCCCCGTGGCTGTTGGCACTTTACATCGCGGTGGCCGAAGAACAGGGCGCGGATGTGTCCAAACTTCAGGGGACAGTACAAAACGATTTGATTAAGGAATACCTAAGCCGGGGCACGTATGTCTGCCCGCCCAAGCCATCGCTCAAGATGATCGCGGATGTGGCCGAGTATTGCTATACCAACGTGCCCAAATGGAACCCGATGAACGTGTGTTCCTATCACCTGCAAGAGGCGGGTGCGACACCGGAACAGGAACTGGCCTTTGCGCTGGCCACTGCCATCGCGGTTCTGGACGAGCTGCAACCGCGCGTTCCGGCCGAGGATTTTCCGGCGCTGTGCGGGCGGATTTCCTTCTTCGTCAACGCGGGCATCCGCTTTGTCACCGAGATGTGCAAGATGCGTGCCTTTGTGGACCTTTGGGATGAAATCCTGCGCGACCGCTATGGTGTAGAAGACCCGAAAATGCGCCGGTTCCGTTATGGGGTTCAGGTGAACTCGCTTGGGCTGACCGAACAACAGCCTGAAAACAACGTCTATCGCATCCTGATCGAAATGCTGGCCGTGACCCTGTCGAAAAAAGCCCGTGCCCGCGCGGTGCAGTTGCCGGCCTGGAACGAGGCGCTTGGCCTGCCCCGTCCCTGGGATCAGCAATGGTCGATGCGGATGCAGCAGATCATGGCATACGAGACCGACCTGCTTGAATACGAAGACCTTTTTGACGGCAATCCGGCAGTCGATGCCAAGGTCGAGGCGCTCAAAGAGGGCGCGCGGCACGAGCTGGCCAACCTGGACGCCATGGGCGGTGCCGTGGCGTCGATCGAATACATGAAATCGCGTCTGGTGGATTCCAATGCCGAACGGTTGAACCGCATCGAAGCAGGCGAAGTCACCGTGGTGGGCGTCAACCGCTGGACCGAAGGCGAACCATCGCCGTTGATGACCGGCGATGGCGGCATCATGACCGTGGACCCCGCAGTTGAGGCCGAACAGGTCGACCGTTTGAACGAATGGCGCGCCGAGCGGGACGAAGACGCGGTCAAATCCACGCTGGCCGATCTGCGCGAGGCGGCAAAGTCGGGTGCCAATGTCATGGGCCCCTCGATTGCCGCCGCCAAGGCCGGTGTGACCACCGGCGAATGGGCCGCGCAAATGCGCAGTACCTACGGAGAATATCGTGGTCCCACAGGGGTTTCCGCATCCGTTTCGAACAAGACCGAAGGTCTGGACGACATCCGCGCGGCGGTGGACGAGGTCAGCGACCGTCTGGGTCGCCGGTTGAAATTCGTGGTCGGCAAACCCGGGCTGGACGGCCATTCCAACGGTGCCGAACAGATCGCCTTCCGCGCACGCGATTGCGGAATGGACATTGATTACCAGGGTATCCGCCTGACCCCGGAAGAGATCGTCACAGCCGCACAGGAGCAGGACGCCCACGTGGTTGGACTGTCGATCCTGTCCGGCAGCCACATGCCCCTGGTCGAAGAGCTGATGACCCGGATGCGCGACGCCGGGCTTGGTCATGTGCCTGTGATCGTCGGCGGCATCATCCCCGATGATGACGCCAAACACCTTCTGGAACAAGGGGTTGCCCGGGTTTACACGCCCAAGGATTTCGAATTGAACGCAATCATGATGGACATCGTGGCCATGGTTGACCCAGCAGCGCAAGCCGCTGAGTGAACGGCATTCACGGGGCTGAGTTGCGCGGATTCCAAGGTCGGGTTCTCCGCCCCTGAATTTGCCGAACCTGGCTTGGCCAAGCGACTTTTCTTCATACGCGATCGCGGTTAACCTCGGACCCCGAGACGTCAGAAAAGAGCCACAGAACATGACCATCCATATAGGTGCCCAACCGGGTGAAATTGCCGAAACCGTATTGATGCCGGGGGATCCCCTGCGGGCGAAATGGGCGGCGGAAACGTTTTTACAAGACGTCAAATGTGTCAATGAAGTCAGGGGGATGTATGGGTTCACGGGGACCTGGAACGGCAACCCCGTGACGATTCAGGGCAGCGGAATGGGGATGCCGTCCCTGTCGATCTATGCCAACGAGTTGATCCGGGATTACGGGGCGAAAACGTTGATCCGCATCGGCTCCTGTGGCGCGATGCAGACCCATGTGGGCATTCGCGACGTGATCATCGCAATGACCGCCTCCACCCTGTCCACCCCGTCACGGGGCATTTTCAAAGAACTGAATTTCGCCCCTTGCGCAGATTATGGACTGTTGCGTGCCGCCGTATCGGCGGCTGAAACCCGCGACGTGTCCACCCATGTGGGCGGCATTTATTCCGCAGATGTGTTTTACGACGAACGTCCTGATTTAAATGAACAAATGACCCGCCATGGCATTCTGGGCGTGGAAATGGAGGCGGCCGAGCTTTACAATGTGGCCACCCGTTACGGGGCGCGGGCGCTTGCTGTTTTGACCGTGTCCGACCACCTTTTAACCGGCGACGCGCTGCCCAGCGATCAGCGGGAACGCAGCTTTGGCGACATGGTCGAAATCGCGCTGGAGGCCGCGTTCCCTCAGTAGCGCACATAACTGATCCAGCGCTGCGCCAGCGCCACCGGCGACACGCCAAGCTCTTGTGCCGCCTTGGAAAACCCACCCAGCCGCGCCGCGCTTTCAAAGGCGCGCAACGCGTTCAAGGACGGCCCACGCGAGCGGGGTGGATTAATGGTCATGACATAAGCCCCGGTTTTTCTAGCCCTAAAGCGTCCTGCCAAAAACCTGAATCACGGGTTTTCGGCAGGACGCACGAAACACATAAATGTCGCGCTGCGTTCGCCTTTTTCCCTGTCTCAGGTTAAAGGTCGAACGCTTGAGTTATCACAAATTCTGGTTTGCGCGAGGCGACATTTTTCGTTTTCCTCTCAATAGTCCCGTTTCAACCCGTTTCAAAAGGAGGCAACCATGCCCCAACTTGCCCCCCGCCCCTGGCTTGCGGATGTCAGCACAACGTTGATTGACAAGATCGCAACCCAAACGTCAAAAATGCCCAGCGCCGAAATCGCGGCGCGAGTCGCGCAGTTGGCCGAGGACAACCGCAGGATTCACGAAAGAGATTGTTTTAACCTTAACCCGGCGACCAACGTCATGAATCCCCGCGCCGAAGCCTTGCTGGCCAGCGGGATCGGTACCCGCCCGTCGCTTGGCGCGCCCGGTGACAAATACGAAATGGGGCTGGAAGCCATTGAAGAGATCGAGGTGATCGCCGCCGAGCTTTGCGCAGAAGTGTTCAACGCGCGGTTCGCGGAAATCCGGGTGCCGTCGGGGGCAATTGCCAATCTTTACGGGTTCATGGCGCTGGCCAAACCCGGGGACAACATCATCGCGCCCCCCGCCACCATCGGCGGGCACGTGACCCATCACCAGGCGGGCTGTGCCGGGCTTTATGGTTTGAACAGCCACCCCGCCCCGGTGAATGCGGACGGGTATAGCGTTGATTTAGAAGCCCTTTCCGAACTGGCCCAAAGCGTGAAACCAAAAATCATCACCATTGGCGGATCGCTCAACCTGTTTGAACACCCCGTGCGCGAAATCCGCGGAATCGCCGATGGCGTGGGCGCGCATGTCCTGTTCGACGCCGCCCACCAATGCGGCATTATCGCCGGGGGCACCTGGAAAAACCCGTTGGACAACGGCGCGCATCTCATGACGATGAGCACCTATAAATCGCTCGGCGGCCCGCCGTCGGGTTTGATTGTCACCAATGACGAAGAGATCGCCAAACGGCTGGATTCCATCGCTTTTCCCGGCATGACCGCAAATTTTGATGCGGCGAAATCGGCGGCGTTGGCCGTGTCCATGCTGGATTGGCGGGACCACGGTGCGGCCTATGGCGCGATGATGGTTGAAACCGCACAGACGCTGGCCAAAGCGTTGAAAGATCAAGGTATTGCGCTGTTCGAAGGGCGCGAAGGGGCCACCAGATCGCACCAGTTCGCAGTGCTGGCCGCCCCGTTTGGCGGCGGTCAGACCGCGTCGAAAAAGCTGCGCAAGGCCGGGTTTCTGGCCTGTGGCATCGGCCTGCCCGTATCAGAAGTTCCGAATGATCTCAACGGCTTGCGAATCGGGACCCCGGAGTTGGTGCGGTGGGGCATGAATGCCGAGCACATGCCCGAACTGGCCCGACGGATCGCAGCCGCGCTGCGCGCAAACGCCCCCGAAGAGATGGCCCGGGACACGGCCAGATGGCGCGCAGGTTTCGACCGGTTGCATTTTGTCCATCGCGGTTAACGACTCCCTGTTTCCCCCCGAATCGGGGGGTGACTTTTGCGCACCGGGCCGACACAGATGCGGCACCGGGGCGGGCGTCGAAATTCGGGGGGGCGTTTGTTAACGCAGCGCACGCGTCACAGCCCGTGGCTGCGGTCATAGCCGTTCACGGCCGGGCTGCTCCACCCCGCGAGCGCCCCGTCGACCGGGGCGAACAGCTCGACCAGCAGCGGATGACAGGCGGCACGGTCCGAGGAATGCTCGGCCGAACAATCCCCGCCCGGACAGGCAGACAAGGCCCCCAGCACATCAATCTCGGCAAAGAACTCAAGATAGTCGCCGGGGCGCACGGGCGAGGCCTTCATGAAATACTGGCCCGTGTCGCGGGTGAAACCGGTACACATGAATACGTTCAGCACATCATGCACATGAGGTTCCGCCTCGGCCAGCGTCATGCCGGTTTCGGCGGCCAGCGCGCGGGTGAGGTTGGAATGACAGCAATGGTGATATTGCGTCCCTGACAACAGGGTGCCGGTATAAGGGTCACAGCGCGTACCGATCACGTCATGAACCGAACCGCCATATTGGTCGATCCCGTACCAACCCAGCGTGTCGGTGGTGATCGTCGCCATGGGGCGCAGGGTCGGAAAGCTGCTCCACATCCGTTCGCCCGTGGTCAGGTGCGTGCCATGCAGCGCGCGGGATTTGCCGGAATAGAACCGTTCAGACAGGTCATGGGCGTTCCAGAGATTGAGATCGCCGACCTGCGGCCCTTCGACCGACGAAATCCGAAAAAACTGCCCTGCGCTGGCACGAAAACAGGCGGCATCCCGGGCGGGCACCAGAACCTCGTCCACTTTTTCGGCCCCTGCTCTGGCCGACGCATATAACGCAAGGTCGGGTTTGGGCAGGGCGGTATTGGGATAGCAAATCACCGGCGCGATGGCGCGGCGGGCTGCGGCGTCCTTTGGGGGGGTGTCGGGCATGGGGGGTCTCCTCGTCTTGCGCGGGTCATGGGGGGCGGCGTGACAAGGTTTGTCAAGATGGCAGGCGGACCCGGCCTGTTGGCCAGACGGTTTCTCCGGTCGCCTCGTGGGAACCGATCAGGCGTTCTGACCAGCCGCCTTGCCGGAAAAGATACAGCCGCCCAGAAAGGTGCCTTCCAACGCATTATACCCGTGATAGCCGCCACCGCCGAAACCCGACACCTCGCCGGCGGCAAAAAGCCCTTCGAACACCGTGCCATCGGGGCGCAGCACGCGGGATTGCAGGTCTGTATGCAGGCCACCCAGCGATTTGCGGGTCAGGATGTTGAGCCGGACGGCAATCAATGGTCCCTTGGCAGGGTCCAGAATCCTGTGCGGTTTGGCCGTGCGCACCAGCCTGTCGCCGCGATAGTTACGGGCGGTATGGATAAACGACACCTGACTGTCCTTGGTAAAGGCATTGTCCATCTGCAAATCGCGCGCCATGATCTGGGCGCGGATTTTGGCGGGGTCCAGCGGCGCGTCGGGCGTGATCGCATTCATGCCCGCAATCAGCGTCTCAAGCTCATCGGCGACGACGAAATCTTCGCCATGCTGTTTAAAGGCCTCAACCGCGCGGGTCGCACCCTTTGAAAAGGTCCGTTCTTTCAACACTTCCAGCATCTTCCCCGACACGAAATCAGGGTTCTGTTCCGAGCCCGAAAGCGCAAATTCCTTTTCGATGATTTTCTGGGTCAGCACGAACCAGCTGTGGTCATGCCCGGTCGACAGGATGCGTTTCAGCGTGGCGAGCGAGTCAAAACCGGGCAGGAAGGGGGCCTCCATCCGGTCCCCCAGCGCGTCGAACCACATGGAGGACGGCCCGGGCAAAACCCGGATGCCGTGATTGGGCCAGATCGGATCCCAATTGGACAGCCCTTCGGTGTAATGCCACATGCGGTCTTCGTTGATCGCCCCTGCCCCGGCGGATTTGGCGACCTGGGCCAGTTGGCCATCCACATAATCGGGCACCCCGGCCACCATGCGTTTGGGCGCGGGGCCAAGCCGCTCTGTCGGCCATTGGCGGCGCACCTGATCATGATCCCCGCCAATCCCGCCGGTGGTGATGACGATACTGTCGGCCTCGTATTCGAATTGCCCCAGAACCTCGCGATTGGTCGAGGCCCCGCGCACCGCAGTGTCATCGGCGAGGATATCGCCGGTGACGCCCGTGGCGCGCCCATCGGTTTGCACCAGCCCGGTGACCTTGTGACGATGGCAAAAGATCAACCTGCCCGCCGCCGCGTGGTCGTGGGCAAACCGGGCATAGGGGGCCACGATACCCTCGCCCGCGCCCCAGGTGATATGAAAGCGTGGCACCGAATTGCCATGCCCGTGGGCCATGCCACCGCCCCGTTCGGCCCAGCCCACCACGGGGAACCAGCGCATCCCGATGGCGGCGAGATCTTCGCGCATCCGCCCGGCGGCATATTCCAGATAGGCCATGGCCACACGGCGCGGGTTTTCGTCTTCGGGGCGGTCAAATTGCGCCGAGCCGAGCCAGTCGCTGGTGGCCAGTTCCAGACTGTCGCGAATGCCCATCCGGCGCTGTTCGGGCGTGTCGATCATGAACAGCCCGCCAAGGGACCAAAACGCCTGTCCCCCCAGAGATTGCGGGCCTTCCTGATCAATCAGGCGCACGGATCGCCCGCGCCCCACCGCCTCGTGCGCGGCGACAAGACCGGCCAATCCGCCGCCAATGATGATGATATCGGTTTTGTCCGCCATACCCGCGCGCCCCTATGCCCTGTGCCGAACCTGTTTGGGTTCAGGCAAGCATAGCGCGCCGGACGTCAGGGCACGCATTTGACGTAACGTCGAAGAAGAAGCGGGATGCAGGGTCGACCGCACGAGGTATAGCTGACGGGCGTGGATTTTGATCCCAAAACCCACAAAGCATCCGCGTAATATCAGGGACTTATAGCCAAAAGGCCCAATCAGAACTGTGTCGTGTGGCTATATCGCGACCGCCCCGGAAAGGTGCCCCGTCATGAACAGGTCAGGACGGGGCCGATGATCAGGCGGCGGCCTTCACATATTCATAATAGCCTTCCTCACCCTCGCCTGCCTGGGCACGGGGCGGGGTGGTTTCAGAGGGCGTATAGTACGACCAAGCCTGTTCCAGATGTTGCAGAGCCTTGGCAGCGATTTCTTTTTGCGAGTTCGACATTGCGGTCTCCACTGATATGTCAGAACTCCTCCCGTGGGGGAACATATAGTGGAAAAAACTCTTTTGCACCCGCTGCGCACGCAGACCAGCCATGCAACAGGGGCAATTTTCCCTACGTCACCCAAGTGTGGGCACAAGTGACAGAAGAACACGCGGTACCAGGGCGGATGAGTGCGGAAACGCTTTAACCCGATTGCCCAAATGCCGACGGGTAGGTCAGCGTGACCTCTGGTGCCTGTTCTCCCGGGCCAGCCAGCAGGGTGTGGGAAATCGGATAGGGCGAGGTCATCCGCGCCGCACGGGCATGGGAAAATCCGGCCTTTTCATAGAATCCCGGCTCTCCCAGTACAACAACATGCGCCCTGGCCAGCCGGGCCCATTCTGTCAATTGACCGATCATGCGTCTGCCATGCCCCTGACCCTGGTAATCGGGGTGGATGGCGACGGGGGCAAGGCAAAGCCACCCCTTGGGGGATTTCATATGCGAAAGCGCGTAATAACCGATGATCCGCTCCCCCAGCGGCAAGACCTGTTCTCCGGCCATGTCGCCCTGTTTGCGCAAATGACGCACCAGTGCCGCCTGGTCATTTCCACGAAACGCTTTTTGCAAAAGCTGTTCCACGGCGGTTTCTTCACCGGGGTGGAGTTCGCGAATGAAATCTGGGGATTGGGGCATGGGTCGGTTCCGGGGTCTTTGTGGGCGTTGGAGGCGTTGGGGGGTCGCGTCACCATAGAAGGGTTCGGGAATAAGGGAAGAGAGCAACGGGATGAGGAGGTAAACCGCGCAGTCGCCGTCCCACAGGAACGTAAACAAGACCCGTTGAACAAGAAACCAGTGAACACGAAAAAGGGCCGCCTCGGTGGAGCGGCCCTTTCTTGATCTTTGTGACGATCTGACCCTTTCGACATGCGCGCGATGCGCGCCGGTCTGTCGGGTAACGAAGCTCCTGGCATTCACCCCATGGGGGTGAACACCTATCGCCTGACGGTCAATTTCCCTTTGGGAAACTAACCTTACATCATGCCGCCCATGCCGCCCATGTCGGGCATACCGCCGCCAGCGGCTGCGCCGCCTTCGGAGGGTTTGTCAGCAACCATGGCTTCGGTGGTGATCAGCAGACCCGCAACCGAGGCCGCATCTTCCAACGCGGTCCGGGCCACTTTGGCCGGATCGATCACGCCGAACGAGAACATGTCGCCATATTCTTCGGTCTGGGCGTTGAAGCCAAACGCGGTGTCGTCGCTTTCGCGGACTTTACCGGCAACCACGGCACCGTCGACGCCTGCGTTCTCGGCGATCTGGCGCAGGGGCGCTTCGATGGCTTTTTTCACGATGGCGATACCGGCGTTCTGGTCGCTGTTTTCGCCTTCCAGACCGTCAAGTGCCTTGCCAGCCTGAACCAGGGCAACACCGCCGCCCACGATCACGCCTTCCTGCACGGCAGCGCGGGTTGCGTTCAGAGCATCGTCCACACGGTCCTTGCGCTCTTTCACTTCAACCTCGGTCATGCCGCCAACGCGGATCACGGCAACACCACCGGCCAGCTTGGCCACGCGCTCTTGCAGTTTCTCACGGTCGTAATCCGACGTGGTTTCGGCGATCTGGGTGTTGATCTGGGCCACGCGTGCTTCGATCTCGGCCTTTTCACCGGCACCGTCGACGATGGTGGTTTCGTCCTTGGTGATTTCGATCTTCCGGGCGGTGCCCAGCATGTCCATGGTCACGGATTCAAGCTTCATGCCCAGATCTTCGGAGATGACCTGACCACCGGTCAGGATCGCGATGTCCTGCAGCATCGCCTTGCGACGATCGCCAAAGCCCGGCGCCTTGACCGCAGCGATTTTCAGACCACCGCGCAGTTTGTTCACAACCAGAGTGGCCAGGGCTTCGCCCTCGACATCCTCGGCAATGATCAGCAGCGGCTTTTGCGACTGGATCACCGATTCGAGCAGCGGCACCATCGGCTGCAACGACGACAGTTTCTTTTCGTGCAGCAGAACCATGCAGTCTTCCAGTTCCGCGATCATCTTGTCAGGGTTGGTGACAAAATAGGGCGACAGGTAGCCGCGGTCGAATTGCATACCTTCGACAACATCGGTCTCGGTTTCCAGACCTTTGTTTTCTTCGACGGTGATCACGCCTTCGTTGCCAACCTTCTGCATCGCATCCGCGATCTGTTGACCGATGGCCTCTTCACCGTTGGCCGAGATGGTGCCAACCTGTGCAACTTCTGCCGAGTCCTTGACGTCACGGGCCGACGCCTTGATGCCTTCGACAACTTTCGTGGTCGCCATGTCAACGCCGCGCTTGAGGTCCATCGGGTTCATGCCGGCGGCAACCGCTTTCAGACCTTCGCGCACGATGGCCTGGGCCAGAACGGTTGCGGTGGTGGTGCCGTCGCCGGCTTCGTCATTGGTACGGCTGGCGACTTCTTTCACCATTTGCGCGCCCATGTTTTCGAACTTGTCTTCCAGTTCGATTTCCTTGGCAACCGAAACACCGTCTTTGGTGATGCGCGGTGCGCCGAAGGAACGGTCCAGAACCACGTTACGGCCTTTGGGACCCAGGGTCACTTTTACAGCGTCGGCGAGAATGTTCACGCCAGCCAGCATGCGATTGCGGGCATCGGTATCGAATTTGACGTCCTTAGCAGCCATGTTGCTTGCTCCTAATAATATTCAGATTTTTGGTGACAGAAATGGGTTCGGCAATCAGCCGATGATGCCCATGATGTCGGATTCTTTCATGATCAGCAGCTCTTCACCGTCCAGGGTGATTTCGGTGCCGGACCATTTGCCGAACAGGATCTTGTCGCCTTCCTTGACGTCCATCGGAATCCGGTCGCCATCATCGTCACGCGCACCGGCGCCCACGGCAACAACCACGCCTTCGGCGGGTTTTTCTTTTGCGCTATCGGGAATGATCAGCCCGCCTGCGGTTTTCTCTTCGCTTTCAACGCGGCGAACGACCACGCGGTCATGAAGCGGTGTAAATGCCATCCTTGAGGCTCCTTAAGCTCAAAGTTTCTCACAAAGGACCCCTGTGCCCAATGGCACCCCGGGGCCGCTATCACTCATTCGGTTCGAGTGCTAACGACGCATAGCTAAGGAGCCGGTGCGGGTGAGTCAAGCAAGGGGTGGAGAAAATTTTACCCGGACGAACCGGGATCTGCGGTGCGGTGGAGCCTGTTGGGGGTGGGGATCGCTCGAGTGCGGCGGGTGCGGAAGCCGCGCAAACGGGTTTGAGTGACGCATTTGCGCAGGGCTGGACCCGGCGCTCATCTGTCAGGGCATTGCCTTTGCCCCGGCTTGCGGGCAAAGCTGGGGTCACGGTTTTTGCTACTCATAGGTGTTCGTGATGGGACTGCGCGCGTTTCTTTTGACCTTGCTGCTGGGGCTGACTGGGCTGAACCTGCCCGGTGCGGCCCGCGCCCAGTGCCAGGGGCGCGACCTGTTGCCCGATATGGCCCCCGACGCGCGTGCCGCCCTGCAAGCCCGCGCCGAAAAGGTGCCCTATGGCACCGGGCTATTGTGGCGCGCCACGCGGAGCGAAGCCGACGGCGCGCGCACAGTGCTGACCATATTCGGCAGCTATCATCTGCATCACGCCCGGACACAGGCGCATTTCGAACTGTTGCGTCCGATTGGCGAAGCCGCCGACGTTGCGTGGTTCGAGATGAACGCAACCGACATGGCCACGTTTGAACGCGAGGCGGCGCAGAACCCCGCGGTCTTGTTCCGCAACGAAGGCCCCACCCTGCCCGAACAGCTGTCCGAAGCAGATTGGCAGCTTGTACGCGAAAAGATGGCGGCGCGGGGGTTTCCCGGCTTTCTGACCGCGAAGATGAAACCGATTTTCGTGTCGATGATGCTGGGCCTGTCGCCCTGTCAGATGCGTGCCATGCAGGACCCCGACAAAAAGGGGATCGACGATGTGCTGGCCCGGCATTTCGAAGGGGCAGGAAAGGACACGCGGTCCCTGGAACATTACCTTACCGCGCTGTCGGTGATGGACGGGGTGTCCCATAAGGATCAGATCGACATGCTGCGCCTGTCGCTTTACCTTCCACAGGACCCGGACGACATTCTTGAAACCATGTACCGCGCCTATCTGCGCGAAGAAATCGCGGTGTTCTGGGAATATGGTCGGTACCTGTCGCTGGCCCATGGGGGCGACGGGGTGGAAGAGGATTTCGCGCAGCTCGAAGACCTGCTTCTGAGCCGACGCAACCGGGCCTGGGTTGATCTTTTGCTGCGTGACGCGGTGGGGGGCACCCATTTTTTGACCTTTGGTGCGGCGCATCTGATCGGGGAAAACGGGGTTCTGGCGCTGCTTCGGGGCGCGGGGTTCACGATCGAACGGATGCCTCTGGGCACATGAGCGCAGGAAAGGTTGAGGAATCGGCGCACGGGGTGTTTGCCAGAGGGCAGTGTCACGGGCCGGATTGAGCCGGTCATTGAGCCACCCCGGGCGGAAAAGCCCGCGTGGAAAGGGATTACCATGCAAATAAAATGCAACGGCATCACTCTTGAGGTCGAAGACCACGGCGATCCGGCGCATCCGGCGCTGATCCTGATCCGGGGGCTGGGCACCCAACTGGTCCATTGGCCGGGCAATTTCATCCAGGGTTTCGTGAAGGCCGGGTTTCGCACCGTGGTGTTTGACAACCGCGACGTGGGTCTGTCCGCCCGCTGTCCGGTCAACGGGGTGAACAGCGACCCACGGGCGATCACTGATGCGGTTCTGGCGGGGGAAATACCCCGGGCGGCCTATACGCTGGAGGATATGGCCGCGGATGTGGTTGGGATGCTGGATACGCTGGGGATTGAACGCGCCCATGTGTTCGGCATCTCGATGGGCGGGACGATTGCCCAGATATTGGCGCTGAACCACGCCGAGAGGGTGATCACCGACACGATTGTGATGACCGCCTGTCGCCCACTGTTTGACCCGGCCCATGCGGGTGAGATCCTGCCCCGCCTGCTGGCCTGGCCCGAAACGCTGGACGAGGCGCAGGACAACTGGGTCGCCGGCCATGCCTCGTTCGGATCGCCGGGATATCCGATGGCCGAAGCCGATATCCGCGCCGAAGCCCGCGCGGCCTTTGCCCGCGGATCAGATGCGGAGGGCGTGAACCGGCAATTGCTGGCAATCCTGCACGGGGCAGATCGGCGCGAGGCGTTGCGGGCGGTGGACATGCCGTGCCTGATCATCCACGGCGTGGACGACACGTTGATTCCGGTCGAGATGGGGGCAGAAATCGCGGACTGTATCCCCGGATCGGAATACCATGCGATCAAGGGCATGGGGCATATCATCACGCCGCTTCTGGCCCCGGAAATCGTGTCGCTCGTGGCAGATTTCATACGGCGCAACGGTTAAACCGACGCCGGGTTGGCGCAGGGGAGCCAATGAGGGTTGCACATGTGGTTTCGTCGCCCATCGGGCACCGACCGGGACCGTTTGAGCAACTTGACCAAACGCCCCATTTCCCGACCCCCGATCGAAGCCTTGCGACGGGCTTTGCCCATTGGATCGCGAGGTATAGCTGACAGGAGTGGATTTTGATCCCAAACTCCACGAAGCATCAGCGTAAAATCAGAGACTTTCAGAGACTTATAGCCAAAAGGCACAATCACGATTGTGTCGTTTGGCTATATTTCGCTGCGCTCGGCCCGGCACCACTCTGCCACGTGGGACACCCGGAAAAGCCCCCGGCAAGGTCGGGGTGGGTGGGTGGGCGACCTTGCCGGGGGCTTTTCTCAGGTCAGAGCGCCGCGTCTGCGATTTCGCTTCGTCCATGATCGCTTAGTGCATAGATTCCCTTTTCCACCCGCATGAACCAACCGTAATGATTGTCTGCCATCATGCGCGTTGCACGGGTCACGCCGGTCTCGCGCGCGACCACCGCCCCTTTGGAAGGGCCTTCGCAGGCCAGATATTCGGCGCATTTGACCGCGTCCTGGCGATAGGCTGTCACGATGATGTCGCGCGCCATTCCGCCCTTGTTCGGATCGCCCCTGCGCCCCGCAAATTCCTTTAACAACGCCGTCTTGTGTCGTCTGGACTTGCGCGGCTGAAACGGCACCGGATCGCAATGGGCCTGTACCTGCCCATCCGCCAGCCGCACCGACAGCACCCCGATCCCCAACCGTTTGCACAGGCCGACATTGCCCTTGAATGCACGCCAGCCCGCCTTTCCTTTCCACCGGGGCACCGCCACATAAACCGTATCGCTGACCCGTTGACGCGCCACCGCCTGTTGCAGCAGGGTCAGCGAAAACCCGAGCTTGAGTTCGACGATCAGCGGGTCATCGCCATCCCGCACCGCCACCACGTCGGCGGCCCCCACCTCTCCCTTAACCTCATATCCCTGCCCCAGCAGGAAGGCCTTTACCGGCGCATAAAGATCAGTTTCCGAGATACGTGTCATCGCCCCAGCCTAGCCGCTTGCTCCGCACTTGAAAACCTCTGTCCACCCGCCACGCCGCAGCGCGGCAAAATGGCCGGTGCAAGCAGAGGTGACAAGCCCGCCCACCCGCTCTATAAGCCCCCAAAACCGCTTTTATTCACAGGAATGACACATCATGACCACGCTTGTTTTTGGCCATAAATCCCCCGACACCGACTCCACCGGTTCGCCGCTGATCTGGGAATGGTATCTCAACGACGTCAAGGGCGAAGCCGCTGAGGCGCGCCTGCTGGGGGAACCCAACACCGAAGCCCTGTTCATGCTGGACCGCTGGAACCTGAACAAACCGACCATCATGTCGGACATCGAGGACGGTCAGGCCTGTGTCATCGTCGACACCAACAACCCTGCCGAGCTTCCCGCCAATATCAATGGTGCGGATGTGCGTGCGATCATCGACCACCACAAGCTGGTTGGCGGTCTTGAAACCGCGGGTCCGATCGACATCACCATCCGTCCGCTGGCCTGTACCGCGACCCTGATGATCGACCTGATGGGCAATGACGCCTATGCCAGGATGCCCGAAGCCATCAAGGGCGCGGCGCTGACCTGTATTCTCAGCGACACGCTGGAATTCCGTTCGCCCACCACCACCGACCACGACCGTGCCGTGGCCGAAAAGCTGGCCGTCGATCTGGGCGTGTCGATCCCGGATTACGCCGCCGACATGTTCGCCGCGAAATCCGATGTCTCGGCCTTCTCGGATGCCGAATTGCTGCGGATGGACAGCAAGGAATACGCTGTGGGCGACACCAGGTTCCGCGTCTCGGTTCTTGAAACCACCGCCCCCGCCACGGTTCTGGACCGCAAGGCCAGCCTGATGGCCGCGATGACCTCGGTGGCCGCCGAAGACGGTGTCGATCAGGTGCTGTTGTTCGTGGTCGACATCCTGAATGAAGAGGCCACCCTGCTGGTTCCCAACGACCTTGTGAAAACCGTTGCGAAAAAGAGCTTTGACGCCGACGCCACCGGCGATGCCGTGGTCCTGCCCGGCATCATGAGCCGCAAGAAACAGATCATCCCCAACCTCGCGGTGTGATCCGTTTTATCTGTTTTACCAATCCACGAAAGGGCGTCCCATGTGGGGTGCCCTTTTGCATTTTTGCTATTTTGCATTGCGTGCGCCTGTTTGCCAGCATGGCCCAACGTCACCGTTTTCAACACCCGAAAAACCCGGCACCCTCTTCCCATGCCCCTAGCCCATGACAATATCGCCAAAATTGCCCTTGCCCCTCTGCTGATCGCTCAGGCACTTTATGTGCGTCAGAAAGCGTTGATCCTGCCCGAACCGCCCGGCGCACGCAGCGGCACGACAGGCGACGGCCCGCCCCTGCGGGTGTTGATTGCCGGGGACAGTTCGGGCGCGGGGGTTGGGGCCTCGCATCAATCCAGGGCCCTGTCGGGACAGCTGGCCACGGCGCTTGGCCGCCATTACCGCGTCTTCTGGCAACTGGAGGCGGCAACCGGGGCAACCACCCGTGCCACGCTGAACCGCTTGCGCACCCTGACGGAGGGAGAATTTGACGTGGCCGTTCTGGCGCTTGGGGTCAATGACGTGACTAGGGGCGTGCGGCTGAAGCATTGGGTACAGGATCACGCGGCCCTCGCCGATCTGTTGCGCAACAGGTTCGGGGTGCGGCGCATTCTGGTTTCCGGGCTGCCGCCCATGGGCCAGTTCCCGCTTCTGCCGCAACCGCTGCGTCGCATTCTTGGGCAAACCGCACAGAGATTCGACACCGCGCTTGCCGCGCACTGTGCGCGCAGCCCGGGCATAACCCACCTGCCCTTTACCCTGCCTTTTCGACCGGACTATATCGCGCGGGACGGGTTTCACCCGTCCGAGGGGGCCTATACGCTCTGGGCCGATATGGTAGCAGGCAAGATCCTTTCTTCATCTGGTCCTTCATCTGATTGAAACGCATTGCCCCCTGTTGAGGGGCAGCGTTGGCGGCAACGCCCCGTTCACCCCGCAGCCCCCGAATCCACTGGCCATGCGGCAACGGCTTTGCCATACCTGCGCACAAGGTCGAAAACCGGCAAAGGACATCCACATGACCCGCATCATCTCTGCTCTCTCCGAGGTTTCCGCAAATTACGACGCGCTGTTCGTCGATCTCTGGGGCTGTGTGCATGACGGGGTGCGGGCGATCCCCTCTGCGGTGGCCGCGCTGCAAGCCTATCGTCAAACCGGAGGCACCGTGGTTCTGGTGACCAATTCGCCCAAAACCCGCGCAGGTGTGGCGACCCAGCTGGCACAGTTCGGCGTGCCAGACGATGCCTGGGACACCATCGCCACGTCGGGGGACAGCGCCCGGGCGGCGATGTTTCGCGGCATGGTGGGGAAAAATGTCTATTTCATGGGCGAATGGCACCGGGACGAAGGGTTTTTCGAAGCTTTGTCGGTGATCGACTCGCCTGTCGAAATCACCCGCGTGCCGTTGGACGAGGCCGAAGGTATCGTCTGTTGCGGCCCCTTTGATCCCATGGCCGACCCGGATGTGAACCGCGCCGATTTCCTTTATGCCAAGCAAAAGGGGCTCAAACTGCTCTGTGCCAACCCCGATATCGTGGTGGACCGGGGCGACGTGCGGGAATGGTGCGCCGGAGCACTGGCGCGGCTTTATACCGAAATGGGGGGCGAAAGCCTTTATTTCGGTAAACCCCACCCGCCCATTTATGACCTGGCCCGCCGCCGTTTGACCGCCACGGGGCGCGATGTGGAGAACCGCCGAATCCTTGCCATCGGCGACGGCATCCACACCGATATTCAGGGGGCATTGGGTGAGGATATCGATTCTCTCTTTATCACCGGCGGATTGGCGCGGACCCAGACCGGGACCACGGATCAACCGGATGAAAGCGCTCTAACTGCCTATCTTGAAAAGGAAATGATCGAACCCAGCTTTTCAATCGGGCAGTTGCGATAGGCAAATTAGCCCTTGATTTTCTGCGACCGCAAAGTAATAAAGTTGCCAGCAGGCGGACGAATACGCCCGAATATTACCTAACGGAAGGCCCAGGGAGGGCGGTATGTTGGACAATCTGCCACGCGGAACCATCACCATTGAAGAAATCGAAATGGGGATGACACGCCATTTGCGCAAAGTGGTGACGGACGAAGATATCGAAATGTTCGCGCAGGTGTCCACGGACCGGAACCCAGTGCATTTGGACGACGACTATGCCCGCGACACGATTTTCGAGGGCCGCATTGCCCATGGGATGCTGACCGCCGGGCTGATTTCCGCCGTGATCGGGGAACAGCTTCCCGGCCATGGCACGATCTATATGGGCCAGTCGCTCAAATTTCTTGCCCCTGTGCGCCCCGGCGACACGGTTCTGGCCGAGGTTGAGGTGATCGACATCGACCCCGCCAAACGTCGCGTACAGCTGGATTGCCGCTGTCTTGTGGATGGCAAGAAGGTGCTGGTGGGCCAGGCCACCGTTCTGGCCCCCTCGGCCAAGTTCGACTAACCCGGGATCACACTTGCACCGGGGCGCGGGGGCGGCTAACCAAGCCGCATGCGTATCATCCGTGACTATCAATTCGTAACCGATCAGGACCGTGGCGCCGCCGCGGCGATTGGCAATTTCGACGGTGTTCATATCGGGCACCAGGCGGTGATCGATCTGACCCGGGCCGAGGCCGACAGGATCGGTGCCCCCCTTGGGATCATGACCTTTGAACCCCACCCGCGGCAGTTTTTTGCCCCCGACGCCCCGGCCTTTCGCCTGATGGGGACCGAGGCGCGGGCGCATCGGTTGGAAAAGCTGGGGGTTGAGCGGCTATACGAGCTGAATTTCAATGCCACCCTGTCGGCGCTGACGCCCGAGGAGTTCGCCGCCAAGGTGGTTGTCGAAGGGTTGGGGTTGAAACACGTGGTCGTGGGCGCGGATTTCTGTTTCGGCAAGGGGCGCGCGGGGTCGGTCGAGGACCTGCAAACCTTTGGCGCGGAGATGGGGTTTGGCGTGACCATTGCAGAGTTGCTCCATGGCGCGCAGGGCGAGGTCAGTTCAACCGCCATCCGGGCCGCGTTAACCGAGGGCCGTCCGCGCGACGCGGCCGATATGCTGGGCCATTGGCACCGGATCGGCGGCGTGGTGATCGGCGGCGAACAACGGGGCCGCGAATTGGGTTATCCCACCGCCAACATGTCGATCGAGGGGTTGCACCCGCCCAAATTCGGCGTTTACGCAGTGTTGGTGGATGTGTTGAATGGCCCGCACAAGGGCAGCTATCACGGCGCGGCCTCCATGGGGATGCGCCCCATGTTCAACGGGCAGGAGCCGAATATCGAAACCTTCCTGTTCGATTTCACCGGCGATCTTTACGGGGCCGAATTGTCGGTCGGGCTGGTTGATTATCTGCGCCCGGAAAAGACGTTTGACTCGCTGGAGGCGCTGATTGCGCAGATGGCGACCGATTGCGCACGCGCCCGCGATAGTCTTGAGGCGTTATGAGCAGCACCGATCCCATCGACCGGACCGGGCTGCGCCCGCGGTTCTGGGAGACAAAGCCGCTTGCCAGGCTGAGCCAAAAGGAATGGGAGGCGCTGTGCGACGGGTGCGGAAAATGCTGTCTGAACAAGCTTGAGGACGAGGAGAGCGGGGTTGTCGCACTGACCAATCTAGCCTGCCGGTTGTTTGACGACAGCACCTGTCGCTGTGCCCAATACCCGATCCGGCACCAGTTCGTGCCGGAATGTATCACGTTGAAGCCCGAAAACCTGGACCAGCACGCCTATTGGATGCCCGAAACCTGTGCCTATCGCCTGCTTTGGGCGGGCGAGCCGCTTTACAACTGGCACCCGTTGATTTCTGGTGATCCGCAATCGGTTCATGACGCCGGGGTGTCGATGCAGAACGCCACCATACCGGAGTTCGAAGTTGATATGGACGATTGGGAAGAGCACATTATCGAGGAGCCGACCTGACATGTATTTTGCATCCGACAATGCGGGGCCTGCTTTGCCCCAGGTGGCGAAAGCGGTGATGGAGGCCAACGCGGGCTATGCCATGCCTTACGGAGCCGATGCGATCATGGACCGGGTGCGGGATCAGATCCGCGAACAGTTCGAAGCGCCCGACGCAGCGGTGTATCTGGTGGCGACGGGTACGGCGGCCAATGTGCTGGCGCTGGCCACGCTGGCCGATCCCTGGGAGACAATATTCTGTTCCCCGACCGCCCATATCCACGAAGACGAATGCAACGCGCCTGAGTTTTATTCCGGGGCCAAGCTGAGCCTTGTGGGCAGCGAGGACAAGATGACCCCGGCGGCGCTTCGGACGGCGATCGAGGCCGAGGAAACCCGGGGCGTCCACGGTCCTCAGCGCGGGCCCGTTTCCGTGACACAGGTGACCGAGCGCGGGGCCGTCTATTCGCTGGACGAATTGGCGGGGCTGACCAAAGTGGCGCGGGACTTTGGGTTGAAAACCTATCTGGACGGCGCGCGGTTTGCCAATGCGCTGGCCGCGCTGGGGTGTAGCCCGGCCGAGATGAGTTGGAAATCCGGGTTTGATGCGGTGAGCGTTGGCGGCACCAAAAACGGGTGCATGGGGGTTGAGGCCGTGGTGTTTTTCGACCCCTCCCACGCCTGGGAATTCGAATTGCGGCGCAAGCGCGGGGCGCATCTGTTTTCCAAGCACCGGTTTTTGTCGGCGCAAATGGCGGCCTATCTTGAGGATGGGGCGTGGCTGGAAAGCGCCGCCCGGGCCAATGCGGCCTGTGCGCGTCTGACCGAAGGGTTGCGCGCCCTGCCCGGCGTGACGTTTCAGAACAGGCCAGAGGCGAATATCATTTTTTCCAGCCTGCCGCGCGCCGCCCATCAGCGTCTGCACGCGGCGGGAGCGATGTATTACGTGCTGGACGGAGATTACACGACCGGGGACGCCGACGAGAGGTTGCCGGCGCGGTTGGTGTGTGACTGGTCCATCACCGACGCGCTTGTGGACCGGTTCCTGTCGCTCGTGGCCGGATAAAACACGGATAAAGCTGCCCCGCTCGCCCCTCCCTTGCGGGCGGGTCTCGCGTTCCGCTTTGGCGTTTCAAGCCGGAAGAGCGACCGGCACCCGCGCCAGAAAGCTGCGAATTTCCGTTGCGGTTTCAACCGGGTGGGTGATGGGCACCATATGCCCGGCACCCTCGATCACCGCCTGTCGGGCATCGGGAAGGCGGCGGGCGATGGCGTTGTGAACAGGTTCGACGAAGGCCGAGCTGTCGCCCCCCCGGATCAACAAAACCGGCACCGTGACGGTTTCAATCAACCCCTTGTCCAGCAGGCCGGGGGTGTCGTGCAGGACCGTGGCGTCATTGGCTTCGACCAAATGGATGCGGTCGGCCATGAAGGCGCGGGTTTCGGGCGGCATCGTGTCCCACGGCGTGCCGTCGCCCCATTCCCGCAGGAATTCCCGCGCCGCGCCTTCGTTGTCGCCACGGGCCACCGCATCGGTATACCCCGCCATGGCCGCTGCATGGCGCGCGCTCAGGTCCGGGTCATCACGGTTGGCGGCGGCAAAGAACACGCTTTCGATCAACACCAGGCTGCGCACAAGCTCGGGATGTTCGATGGCCAGCCGCAGCGCCACGGTGGCCCCAAAGGAATGGCCGAACACATCCATCGGCCCGTCATCGCCGATCATGTCCACCGCTATGGCCACGCTTTGCTCCTGCATATCCCGGAGCCCGTCCCAGTCCGCGCTGCGCCCATGGCCGGGCAGGTCAAAGGCGCGCATGTCCAGCTGCTCTCCCAGCACCGAGGCCACGCCTTTCCACGCCCCGGAATGGGCCAGCGAACAATGCAGCATCAGCGCCCGCCGGTTGCCCTGTCCCATGCGGGTCCAATAGGTGGCGTGGCCACCGCGCATATCCTTTGGCATCTCAGTTCCCCGCCTTTTCCAACCACGTTTCCAGATCTTCCAGCCGGTCCTGTCCCCAGAACCGTTCATCCGTGTCGGTGATGTAGAAGGGCGAACCGAATACGCCGGCCTCGACCGCGTCCTCGGTATTGCGGCTGTAGGTATCCGCGCCGGTCAACAGCCCCGAGGTGGTCAGGCCGGGATCAAACCCCGCCGCGTCAAGACAGGCCTGGATCACCTCGTCCTGGCTGATATCTTTTTCTTCGACCCAGGTGGCGCGCATGATGCCATGGACCAGCTTGCCAAGGTCCCCGCCCCCCGCGTTCTGGGCCGCGATGATGGCATAAGAAGCGGGCGCACCATTCACCGGCCAGAAGGCGGGCGCATAGTTCATCGTGATCCCGCGTTTTTCCGCCTGGCGCACCAGATCCTGATTACGGTAGGCGATCCGGCTTGGGTGGCGGTCCCTGGGCAGGGTGCCGCCGGTGCGCATGAATACCTGGCCGATATCCATGGGTTTATAGGTGATCGTGGCGCCGTGTTTCGCCGCCATCTCCTCGAGCCGGGTTCCGGCGAGGAAGGCCCAGGGGCTGAGCACCGTGAAATAATAGTCGATATGGGCCATGGGTGTCTCCTTGATCGCCTGCGGTCGCCTGCGGTCGGGCGCGCATCGTAGTGCGCACAGGTTAGGCCGATTTTTCCCCGGACGGAAACCCGCAAAACGCACCGATCCGGGGCTGCGCCCACACGTAATTAACCAAAGAGTCCCCCGGTACCGGCTGGTTTGTTGCGGAAGGGATTGCAGAAGTGTTAAGCGATGGGCACGTCACGAATCTGCCATGTCCGCCCTGCTCCCGGAGACACCCCAATGCCGCTCGCAAAAGAACCCAAGCTTATTTCCGGCAATGCCAACCTGCCACTGGCCCAGTCGATCACCCGACGTATGTCGATCCATCGCGGTACGCCGCTGGATCTGGTCGATGCGCGGGTCGAGCGGTTCAATGACGGCGAGATTTTCGTCGAGGTTTATGAAAACGTACGGGGCGAGGATATGTTCATCATCCAGCCCACGTCGAACCCGGCCAATGACAACCTTATGGAATTGCTGATCATTGCCGATGCGATGCGCCGCTCGTCGGCCAAGCGCACCACCGCCGTGATCCCCTATTTCGGATATGCCCGGCAGGATCGCCGCACCAAGGCGCGCACGCCGATTTCCGCCAAGCTGGTGGCCAATATGATCGCCGGTGCGGGGATCGAGCGGGTATTGACCATGGACCTGCACGCGGCCCAGATCCAGGGGTTCTTTGACATCCCCGTAGACAACCTTTATGCTAGCCCGATTTTTGCGCTGGATATCAAGGCGCAATTCAAGGATGAGATGTCCGATGTCATGATCATTTCGCCCGACGTGGGCGGCGTGGCCCGGGCGCGCGAGTTGGCCAAACGGATCAACGCGCCGCTGGCCATCGTTGACAAGCGCCGGGAAAAGCCCGGTGAGATCGCGGAAATGATCGTGATTGGCGATGTGAAGGGCAAACGCTGTATCATCGTGGACGATATCTGTGACACCGCCGGAACCCTGTGCAAGGCGGCCGAAGTCATCATGGAACACGGCGCGACCGAGGTGCATTCCTATATCACCCATGGCGTGCTTTCGGGGCCAGCGGTGGAGCGGATCACCAACTCTGTCATGAAATCTCTGGTCATCACGGATTCGATTCATCCCACCGAATCCGTTAAAGAGGCCCCCAATATCCGCATTGTGCCCACCGCACCGATGTTTGCGCAGGCGATGCTGAACATCTGGAACGGCACTTCGGTGTCGTCTCTTTTTGATACGAATATGTTGGAACCCATCTACGAAGGCATATTCTGAGCCAACCCCGGTTGTTACGGGGTGCCTTCCGGCACCGGGATCACGACCAGGCGATGATAAACCACGCGGCGCGTTTCGATTTCCATCGGGCGCGCCGCGCGGCGTTTCCAGCTGTTGCTGTGATCCAGCAAAGCTGGAAACGCTTTAATACAGATCCCAGTCATCTTCGTGACGCGCCGCGCCGATGGCTATCCAGCCGATCCGCATCCGTGCAACCTTGGTATCGCCCCAAGTGCGAAACACAATGTCAAACCCGTTCTGGGTGATGTATTCCGCCTCGACCTCGGCGCGGACGTTGGTGGAACTGTCCACATCCCACAGGGAAATGGTGCATTGCACCGAAGGTACAGATTTGAACGGTTCGTCAAACCGGACCGCATGGCGACATTCGCGATGGCCCGACCCGGTCCACATGTCGCCGCCATCCTGATAATCTTCGAACAGCACCTCGTTGCCCTGGGCGATACCGATGCTGGATGCGTTGATTTTCTTCATATTCATTCGCGTTGTATGAGTGTCTTGAGTTCAACCAAAGCGTTTCCGCATGACGTTGACTCAGCGTGATGTGGAAACGCCGCACAACATATCAGGACTGTGAGCGTTTCCAGCTATTGTGGTGATCCACACAATAACTGGAAACGCTTTATAAGAACAATGGTACAAAGGAAAAAGGCCCCGGATACGCTCCGGGGCCTTTTCAGTTTCGATGATCCGTTTGGATCAGGCGAGCAGATCGCGCAGCGATCGCAGATCGGCGAGCAGCTTGTCGGCCGCATCGCGCGCCTCGGCGCTTGCGTTTTCAACGGCTGCGGTGGCGTCGGCGATCATGGGATCGATATCCGCCGCTTTCGCATCGGCCAGCGGCATGGCCACTTCGGCGAGAACGCTTGTGCTGTCCGCATTGATCTCGGCAAAACCGCCGGTGACCAGGTAGCCCTTTTCGCCTTCGGGGCCGTTCACCTTCAACACGCCGGGGCGCAGGGTGGTGATGACGGCGGCATGGCCCGGCATTGCGGTCATGTCGCCATCGGCACCGGGGATCCGGACTTCACGCGCCTGATACGAAGCAAGGCTCCGCTCGGGGCTCACCAGATCGAATTGCATCGTATCAGCCATCAGACGTGCTCCTTACGCGGCTTCCGCGGCCATTTTTTCGGCCTTGGCGATCACTTCGTCGATGCCGCCCACCATGTAGAAGGCGCCTTCGGGAAGGTGATCGTATTCGCCGGCCACAACGGCCTTGAACGATGCGATGGTGTCTTCCAGCGGAACCTGAACACCGTCAGAGCCGGTGAAGACCTTCGCCACGTCGAACGGCTGGCTCAGGAAGCGCTGGATCTTACGGGCACGGGCCACGGTAAGTTTGTCTTCCTCGCTAAGCTCGTCCATGCCGAGAATGGCGATGATGTCTTGCAGCGACTTGTAACGTTGCAGGATTTCCTGAACGTCCGACGCAACCTGATAGTGCTCTTCCCCCACGATGGCGGGGTCCAGCAGACGCGAGGTCGAGTCCAGCGGGTCCACCGCCGGGTAGATGCCCAGTTCCGAAATCGCACGCGACAGAACGGTGGTGGCGTCAAGGTGCGCAAACGAGGTTGCCGGCGCGGGGTCGGTAAGGTCGTCCGCAGGCACGTAAATCGCCTGAACCGAAGTGATCGAGCCCGACTTGGTCGAGGTGATCCGCTCTTGCAGCGCGCCCATGTCGGTGGCCAGCGTCGGCTGGTAACCCACCGCCGAAGGGATACGACCAAGAAGGGCCGAAACCTCGGAACCCGCCTGGGTAAAGCGGAAAATGTTGTCGACGAAGAACAAAACGTCGGTCCCGGACTGGTCACGGAACTGTTCCGCCAGCGTCAGACCCGACAGGGCCACACGCATACGCGCCCCCGGAGGTTCGTTCATCTGGCCATAGACCAGCGCCACTTGGCTTTCTTCCAGGTTATCAGGGTTGATAACGTTGGATTCGATCATTTCGTGATAGAGGTCGTTGCCCTCACGGGTCCGTTCACCAACGCCCGCGAACACCGAGTAACCCGAGTGTACTTTCGCGATGTTGTTGATCAGTTCCATGATGAGAACGGTTTTGCCCACGCCGGCACCGCCGAACAGGCCGATTTTACCGCCTTTGGCGTAAGGGGCCAGCAGGTCCACAACCTTGATCCCGGTTACCAGAACTTCCGACTCGGTCGACTGTTCCGCGAATTCCGGGGCGGGCTGGTGGATGGCGCGGGTTTCGGTCGCGTTCACCGGGCCCTGTTCGTCAACCGGGTCGCCGGTCACGTTCAGGATGCGGCCCAAGGTGGCGGTGCCCACGGGCACCGAGATCGGCGCGCCTGTGTCTGCCACTTCCTGGCCACGGACCAGACCTTCCGATGCGTCCATCGCGATGGTGCGCACGGTGTTTTCGCCAAGGTGCTGGGCCACTTCCAGGACCAGCTTTTTGCCATTGTTGTCCGTGGTCAGCGCGTTCAGGATCTCCGGCAGGTGATCGTCGAACTGCACGTCCACAACGGCGCCGATCACCTGGGTGATTTTGCCTTTTGCATTTGCCATGTGTTTCGTCTCCGGTTGTCTTTTTAGAGCGCCTCGGCGCCCGAAATGATTTCAATCAGCTCGTTGGTAATCACGGCCTGGCGCGAACGGTTGAACTGAATGGTCAGCTTGTCGATCATGTCGCCCGCGTTGCGCGTCGCGTTGTCCATGGCGGACATCCGCGCCCCCTGCTCGGACGCTCCGTTTTCCAACAGAGCGGCAAAGATCTGGGTTGCAACACCACGCGGCAGCAGATCCATGAGGATCGCATCTTCGTCGGGCTCATAGTCATACCCGGTATCCACCTCGGCCCCCTCTTCGAACACCGCTGGGATGATCTGTTGGGCCTTGGGATGTTGGGTCACAACGTTTTCGAAACGCGAGAAGAAGATGGTCGCCACATCGAATTCGCCATCTTTAAAGCGCGACAGCAGGTCGGACGCGATGCCATGGGCATCGGCATAGCCGATACGCTTGACCTCGGTCAGATCCACGTGCTCGATGAACAGCTCGCCCAGATCCCGTTTGATCGCATCGCGGCCTTTTTTGCCGACGGTGATGATCTTCACGGTTTTACCCAGGAGTTGCAGTTCTTCCGCCTTGGCGCGGGCCAGTTTGGCGATGCTGCTGTTAAAACCGCCACACAGGCCACGTTCCGCGGTCATCACCACCAACAGGTGGGTTTGATCGCTGCCCGTACCGGCAAGCAGTTTCGGCGCATCGGCAGAATTACCGACCGAGGCCGCGATCCCACCCAGAACGGCGTTGAACCGTTCCGTGTAGGGGCGCGCTTGCTCGGCCGCTTCCTGTGCGCGGCGAAGTTTCGCTGCGGCAACCATCTGCATGGCCTTGGTGATCTTGCGGGTCGATTTGACCGACTCGATCCTGTTTTTAAGGTCCTTAAGACTTGGCATTGCCTCGTCTCCCCTTATGCGAAGTCAGCAGCGAACTCGTCGAGAGCGGCTTTGATCTTGTCTTCCAACTCGTCTTTCACCTTACGGTCGTTGTTGGTGATGTCGTCGAGCAGGGCGGCATGTTTACCACGCAGGTGACCCAGAAGGCCGGCTTCGAAACGGCCAACTTCCTTTACCTCGATCTTGTCGAGGTAACCGTTGGTGCCCGCGTAGATGACGCAAACGATTTCGGCGTTGGTCAGCGGCGAATACTGGGCCTGTTTCATCAGTTCGGTCAGACGCGCACCACGGTTCAGCAACTGCTGGGTTGCGGCGTCAAGGTCGGAACCAAACTGTGCAAAGGCCGCCATTTCGCGGTACTGAGCCAGCGACAGTTTCACCGGACCGGCCACCGAGGACATCGCCTTGGTCTGGGCCGAGGAACCCACGCGAGACACCGACAGACCGGTGTTCACGGCGGGGCGGATACCCTGATAGAACAGTTCGGTTTCAAGGAAGATCTGGCCGTCGGTGATCGAAATCACGTTGGTGGGAATAAACGCCGAAACGTCGCCACCCTGGGTTTCGATGATCGGCAGAGCGGTCAGCGAACCTGCGCCGTTGTCTTCGTTCAGCTTGGCCGAACGTTCCAGAAGGCGCGAGTGAAGATAGAAAACGTCACCGGGATAGGCTTCGCGTCCGGGCGGACGGCGCAGCAGCAGCGACATCTGACGATAGGACACGGCCTGTTTGGACAGGTCATCATAGATGATCAGCGCGTGACGGCCATTGTCGCGGAAATGCTCGGCCATGGCGGTGGCAGCATAGGGGGCCAGGAACTGCATCGGCGCGGGGTCGGATGCGGTTGCGGCCACGACGATCGAATATTCAATCGCGCCGGATTCTTCCAGCTTTTTCACCAGCTGCGCAACGGTCGAACGCTTCTGACCAACCGCAACGTAAACGCAGTACAGCTTCTTGCTTTCGTCGTCGCCAGCGGCTTCGTTATACGATTTCTGGTTCAGGATCGCGTCCAGCGCCACGGCGGTTTTGCCGGTCTGACGGTCGCCAATGATAAGCTCGCGCTGGCCACGGCCAATCGGGATCATCGCGTCAACCGATTTCAGGCCGGTTGCCATGGGTTCGTGAACCGATTTACGCGGGATGATGCCCGGCGCTTTGGAGTCGGCCACAAGGCGGGTTTTGGTCTTGATCGGACCTTTGCCGTCCAGCGGGTTGCCCAGACCATCCACAACGCGGCCCAACAGTTCGTCACCGGCAGGAACGTCCACGATCGAGTTGGTGCGCTTGACGGTGTCACCTTCCTTGATGTCACGGTCCGACCCGAAGATAACAACACCCACGTTGTCGGCTTCAAGGTTCAGCGCCATCCCGCGGATACCACCGGGGAATTCGACCATTTCACCGGCCTGACAGTTGTCCAGCCCGTGTACACGGGCAATACCGTCACCAACCGACAGCACACGGCCAACTTCGGCAACTTCGGCGTCTTGCCCGAAGTTCTTGATCTGGTCCTTCAGGATCGCAGAAATTTCTGCTGCTTGGATACCCATTTATCCGACCTCTTTCATTGCGTTCTGGAGTGATTTGAGACGCGAAGCGACCGACGTGTCGATCATTTTCGAGCCCACTTTTACGACGAGACCACCGATGAGGCTTTCATCGACGGTCGCATTGATGTTCACGGTCTTGCCGAATTTCGCCTTGAGCGTTTTGGCAAGCTTGTCCGACTGGGTCTTGGTCAACGCCTTGGCGCTGGTGACCTCGGCCGTGACTTCGCCCTTGTCCTCGGCAATCGCGGCGCGCAGCGCGGCGATCAGCTGAGGCAGGATGAACAGGCGTCGTTTCTGCGCCATCAGCGCCAGCGTGTTGCCCATCATCGGCGACAGTTTCATTTTCTTGGCAATCGCGGCAATCGCGGCACCCTGCTCATCCCGGCTATAAACCGGGGACGAGATCAGCGCGTTGAAGTCAGGGCTATCGTTAAGCGCGCCTTCCAGCGCCTCAAGATCGCCTTCGACGGCTTTTACCTTTTTGGTTTCCTTGGCCAGGTCAAAGACGGCCGTGGCATAGCGCGCAGCGATGCCGGATGAGATCGAAGCTGGTTCGGACACGTCCACCCTTCCGATTTTTCTGGCCCCGGTGTTCGCTGGCCCTGTGATCGGAAGGGCCCCCGGGGGTGTTAAAGCGCCCTGCGCAAAGCAAAGCAGCGAAATCGGGGCGGGTGTAACAGAGCAAGTGCCGTCGGGCAACAGATATGAAAATGAATGTATACTATTGGATACCTTTTAATATCAACTACTTAACAAAAGTGCGACCCTTTGCGCACCTTTCCGGGCGCGAAAAAAGTTACCAAATTGCATTTTTTTGCGATTCCTTGGCGACGTTACGGCAGGTTTCGCCCGATCATTCGGAACGTCGCGTTACCGCTATCGTCCCCCTGCCCGCCCCAAAACCCGCCCCGAAACCCGCTGCATTCGCGCCTGCACAGGACCAGCGCAGGCTCCAGCCTGGAGGCCAAATTGGGGCCAAACGGGGCTTGGGCCCCCAACGGTTCAGAATGCTGCCTTGCGGGGGCAACCACCTGTTCGCCATGCCCGAAAGCAACGCCCGAAAGCAACGCCCGAAAGCAACGCATGACGGCAAATATTCCGTTTTTCGGATTCACGTGGTGTGATTGCGGTCAATTGTTAATATACTACCGGTCCGGGGGAAACACCCGGTGCAAAGGAAACTGCCAGCACGCGAAGCGCAATACCGCGCGATTCGGTCTGGCCCTGCGCCGCCGGGGATTTCAAGAGTATATGTTGGTGTATGGCACAGAGGCCGATCGAAATTGTTGACTTTGATCAGGATCGCGATCTGCTGGTCCTGGTTATTGACGAGTTTCCGGGTTTTTCGCGCCATTCCCCCGACTCCTATCGACAGTCAGTTGAAATGCGCTTCCATGCGGGAACAGATCCGCAAAGCGGTTTCGACCGCGCCGGGCTGGAGGTGACGCTGACGCTTTCGCCGCCCGATGCAGGGGCGGTTTGCGCGCCCACGGATGCGGATAGGAAGGCGGATGCGCCTCTGCCTCTGGTGGAAAAAACCGTGTTCCTGCCCGGGTTGCGCCAACTGGACCCTCGCAAGATCCGGGTTTTGGTTCTGGAAGAGAACCGACCGATCCCGATCACGCCGACCCCTGCGTCCTCGGCGGGGCTGACGGGGGACGGGCTTTATCCCCACGCTGCGGCCCGCTATGCCGAAAACCTTGTGATGTCCGATCGCCTTCATCTGTCCATCGGGCAGGACTGGCGTATCATGGGGCCACCGGAAGAGTTGTTCTTTGACCTCTCTGCACCTGACAGCGCGCTCAGGATCGACATTACCGGGCCGGAGGGGTCCGAAGAGCCAGACAGCAGCCGCAGTCATATCTATGCCATCCGTTTGACGGAAGACGCGAAAGGTGCCGATTGGACGGAACAGCACATGTCGGTCATTTTGTTGCAGACCGCGCCGGGTGTGCCCCGGTTGAATGCGCCGGACCTCGCCGCGCTTATTCCCGCCAAGCTGGGACACAAGGCCCTGCGCGCTGTGGCGTGGGTGTGGCTTGGCTCTGAAGGGTCCTATCGCGATTCGGAGGCCGGGGATACGCCGGGGGCGCGCTGGACCAGATTCGGGCGCATCAACCGCAAACCCCGGCTGACCGTGAACGGGCCGCTCAGCATGACGCTGGATATCACACGGTCCCTGCCCCAGCCCCAGTCCCTGAACCGGTCCCGGCGGGATCAGCCCTGATCCAACGTCCGGCGGGTGCGGATGCGGGCCACTTCCGGTTTCGGACCGGGGGTCAGGATCGAAATCGGGCGGCGGACACGTTCGGCCAGCCCGCCACCAGAGGGAGCAGGGACACGTTTCGTCGCCTCAACCATCAACACCCCCCCGGCCGCGACCAACGGAACGCCCCGCCCGACCTTTTCCCAAACCGGGGCGGTTTTGCGCCAGAACCGGGATGCCAGGGGCGGTTGGTACAGGGTGGTGCGCTGATCCTCGGTCAGAAACCCGTGCAGTTTGAGTTGAGTGTCCAGCTGGCCAAGCGTGTAGGGGCGGCCATAGCCGAACGGGGTGGCGTCGCTGCGGCTCCACAACCCGGCGCGGTTGGGGACGATGAACAACGCCTTGCCGCCGGGGCCAAGCACCCGCAACGCCTCGTCCAGCACTGTTGAGGGCAGGTCGCTGGTTTCCAGCCCATGCATGACGACAAGCTTGTCCACGCGCCCCGTGTCCACCGGCCACATGGTTTCGTGGCACAAGACCGACACGTTGGGCATCCCGGCGGGCCAGGGCATGACCCCCTGTGGACCCGGCATCAACCCGATCACCCGGCGCGCATCGCGCAGGTAGGGGCGCAAAAGCGGCACGGCAAAGCCGAATCCCACCACGGTCTGCCCCTGCGCCTCGGGCCAGATTTCAAGCATCTGGTCGCGGATCACCTTCTGCGCCGCCCGGCCCAGCGTGCTGCGATAATAGAAATTCCGCAGATCCTGCACATCAAGATGCATTGCAGCCCGGCCCCCGATCGGTCACTCTCTCATCAGTGATCTGATCGCTGATCCGATCACTGATGACCAACATAGCAACCGAACGCGGAAAATCCATGGCCCTTGAACTTGTCACTCTCCCTGCCCTCTCGGACAATTACTGTTTCCTGCTGCATTGCGCCGAAACCGGAGACACGGCGGTGGTCGATGTGCCCGATGCCGCGCCGATCAATGCCGCGCTGGCCGAACGCGGCTGGACGCTGACCCATGTACTGCTGACACACCACCATTACGACCATATTGACGGGTTAGAGGCGCTGCGCCCCCGCTGGCCCGACGCCCGTGTGGTGGGGGCCGCGGCGGATGCCCATCGCCTGCCGCCGCTGGACATCGCCGTGGCCGAAGGCGACCGCGTCACCGTGGGCCGCGAAACCGCTGCTGTGCTGGAGGTGCCGGGCCATACCGTGGGCCATATCGCCTTCCATTTTCCCGAAAGCGGCTATGCCTTTACCGGAGACAGCCTGATGGCGCTGGGATGTGGGCGCCTGTTTGAAGGCACCCCCGCCCAGATGTTTGACAGCCTCTCCAGGCTGGCCGCCCTGCCCGCCGACACGCTGATCTGTTCGGGACACGAATATACGGCGGCGAATGGTGCCTTTGCCATATCCGTGGAACCAGGCAACGCCGCTCTGGTGGCCCGCAACGCCGAGACCGCCCGTTTAAGAGCGGACAAGGCATTCACCGTCCCGTCCTCGCTGCAACTGGAACTGGACACGAACCCGTTTCTGCGCAGCACATCGCCCGAGATCAGGGCCAGCGTCGGTTTGCCCAACGGCGCACCGGTCGAGGTCTTCACCGCGGTGCGCGCGGCCAAGGACAGGTTCTGATGGCCGACATGATCACCGGGCCGGATGGAAGGGACCGATGCGCCTGGGTTGGCGACTATCCGCCCTTTATCCCGTATCACGACCTTGAATGGGGCTTTCCCGTCGCCGACGACATCCGCCTGTTTGAAAAGCTCTGCCTTGAAAGTTTTCAATCCGGGCTCAGCTGGCGTACCATTCTGGACAAGCGCGACAATTTCCGCGCCGCCTTTGACGGGTTCGATTTCAACATCATGGCAACCTATGGACCGGACAAGGTGGAAGAGCTGGTGCAAAACGCGGGCATCATCCGCCATCGCGGCAAGATCGGGGCCGTGATCAACAACGCCGCCAAAGCGCGCGACATCGTGGCCGAGATGGGCAGCCTTGCCGCCTATGTCTGGTCTTTTGAACCGCCCGGGGACGAAATCCCCGTCCCCCGGTCCATGACCACCTCTCCCGCCTCTCATGCCATGTCCAAAGACATGAAAAAGCGGGGGTGGAAATTTGTTGGCCCCACCACCATATTCGCCTTCATGCAGTCGATGGGGTTGATCAATGACCACGTGCCCGGATGCGCGGTCCGGGATCAGGTCAACGCCGCGCGACAGGCATTCCAACGTCCGCAAGCCACCCGTTAATTCGGTTTTGAAAGCACGCACCGTCATGCCTCCCGCCGATTTCCCCCTCAAAACGGGGCTGATCCGGGAAATGTGACAGAATATGTACAAAAAACCCTTGAAGACCGGGCCAGATCGACCAAACTTTAACTATTCTGAGGCCATTCTGGTCGGACGGGGATTTCCCCGTCGCCCTGCAGCAAAAAGGAGCATGGGGAACATGCCTTCATTCTCGACCACACTTGAGCAGGCCATTCACAGCGCACTGGCGCTGGCCAATGCCCGCCGTCACGAATTTGCCACGCTGGAACACCTGCTTCTTGCGCTGCTCGATGAACCCGACGCCGCCCGTGTGATGCAGGCGTGTAATGTCGATCTGGAAGAGTTGCGACAGGTGGTTGTTGAATTCATCGACGAAGACCTGTCCAATCTCGTCACCGATATCGACGGGTCCGAAGCGGTGCCCACAGCCGCGTTCCAACGGGTGATCCAGCGGGCGGCGATCCACGTGCAGTCTTCGGGCCGGACCGAGGTGACGGGGGCCAACGTGCTTGTGGCCATCTTCGCCGAACGCGAATCCAACGCGGCCTATTTCCTGCAGGAACAGGATATGACCCGCTATGACGCGGTGAATTACATCGCCCATGGCGTGGCCAAGGATCCCGCCTTTGGCGAAGCGCGCCCCGTCACCGGGGCCGATTTCGAGGACGAGGCGCAGCCTGTCGAGGATGCCGCGGAAAAAGACAGCGCGCTGGCCAAATACTGTGTCGATCTGAACGACAAGGCGCGCAAGGGCGATGTCGACCCGTTGATCGGGCGCAGCCACGAGGTGGAACGCTGTATTCAGGTGCTGTGCCGCCGTCGCAAGAACAACCCGCTTCTGGTGGGTGACCCCGGCGTGGGAAAAACCGCGATTGCCGAAGGGCTGGCCCATAAAATCGTGGGCGGCGAAACCCCCGAAGTGCTTTCTGAAACCACCATCTTTTCGCTGGACATGGGCGCGCTGCTGGCTGGCACCCGGTATCGCGGCGATTTTGAAGAGCGGTTAAAGGCGGTTGTGACCGAATTGGAAGATCACCCCGACGCGGTCCTGTTCATCGACGAAATCCACACCGTGATCGGCGCGGGCGCAACGTCGGGCGGGGCGATGGATGCTTCGAACCTGCTCAAACCTGCGCTGCAGGGGGGCAAGCTGCGCTGTATGGGGTCGACCACCTACAAGGAATTCCGCCAGCATTTCGAAAAGGATCGCGCGCTCAGCCGCCGGTTCCAGAAAATCGACGTGAACGAACCCACGATTGAAGATGCGGTGAAGATCCTGCGCGGGTTGAAACCCTATTTCGAAGAGCATCACGCGGTGAAATACACCAATGATGCGATCAAGACGGCCGTGGAACTCTCGGCGCGCTATATCAATGACCGCAAATTGCCGGACAAGGCGATTGATGTGATCGACGAAGCGGGCGCGGCACAGCGGCTGGTTGCCCGCTCCAAACGGCGCAAGTCGATTGGTGTCAAAGAGATCGAGGAAGTGGTGGCGAAAATCGCCCGTATCCCGCCGAAAAACGTGTCCAAGGATGACAGCGCGGTGTTGAAGGACCTGGAAAAGTCGCTCAAACGCGTGGTGTTCGGCCAGGATGCGGCGATCGAGGCCTTGTCCAGCGCTATCAAGCTGGCCCGTGCCGGGCTGCGCGAACCGGAAAAACCCATCGGCAACTATCTCTTCGCCGGTCCCACGGGCGTGGGCAAAACCGAGGTGGCAAAACAGCTGGCCGATGGGCTGGGTGTGGAACTGCTGCGGTTCGACATGTCCGAATATATGGAGAAACACGCGGTTTCGCGCCTGATCGGCGCACCTCCGGGCTATGTCGGGTTCGATCAGGGCGGGATGCTGACCGATGGCGTGGATCAACATCCCCATTGTGTGCTGCTGCTGGATGAAATCGAAAAGGCGCACCCGGATGTGTTCAACATCCTGCTCCAGGTGATGGATCATGGCGAGTTGACCGACCACAACGGGCGCACGGTGAATTTCCGCAACGTGATCCTGATCATGACCTCGAACGCAGGGGCGGCGGAACAGGCGAAATCGGCTATCGGTTTTGGTCGCGACCGGCGCGAGGGCGAGGATACGGCGGCCATCGAACGCACCTTTACCCCCGAATTCCGCAACCGGCTGGATGCGGTGGTGTCCTTTGCACCGCTGCCCAAAGAGGTGATCCTGCAGGTGGTCGAGAAATTCGTGCTTCAGCTTGAGGCACAGTTGCTGGATCGTGGCGTGACCATCGAACTGACCCGCAAGGCCGCCGAATGGCTGGCGGACAAAGGGTATGACGACAAGATGGGTGCGCGGCCCCTGGGACGGGTGATTCAGGAATATATCAAGAAACCACTGGCCGAAGAGCTGCTGTTTGGCAAACTGGCCAAGGGTGGCGTGGTCAAGGTGGGCGTCAAGGACGGCGAACTGGACCTGAACCTGGAAGGACCGGTGAAACCGCGGATCAATGGCGACAAGCCACCGTTGCTGACGGCGGATTGATCGCGATGCGGGGCGCGGTTCTGGCGGGTGTGGCGGTGGTGCTTGCCGCTCTGCGCGCTCTGCCGGCCTATGCCGAACCACCCCGTCTTGCCCTGCCCGTGGACTGTACCCTGGGTGAGGATTGCTACATCCAGGCGCTTGTCGACATTGATCCCGGACCCGGTGTCCAGGACTATCAGTGTCAGGGGTTGACCCGCGACGGCCACAAGGGCGTGGATGTGGGGATTTACACCCTGGGTGCCATGCGCGCCGGTGTGCCGGTTGTGGCGGCCGCGGCGGGCACCGTGCTTGGAGTGCGCGATGAGATGCCAGATACCGGGGTGACGGCGGACACAAGGGACAGCGTCAAGGGCCGGGAATGCGGCAATGGGGTTGTTTTGGACCACGGCGGCGGCTGGCAGACCCAGTATTGCCACTTGCGCCTTGGATCCGTGGCGGTGAGCAAGGGACAGACCGTGTCCCGGGGCACGGTGCTGGGTATGGTCGGCATGTCAGGCAAGGCCACATTCCCCCATGTCCATTTTTCGGTGCGCTATCGGGGCAAAGTGGTGGACCCGTTCGACCGCCGTGTCGCCAAAACCTGTCGGGATGAGGACCGGGCCAGCCTTTGGATTGACGAACCGGACTATCGCCCCGGCAATGTATTATTTGCCGGTTTCGCGCCGGGCATCCCGAAATACAGCGACATAAAAGAGGGAACAGCAGGTCACGCCACTCTGACCCGTACGGCTCCGGGACTGGTCCTGTGGATGTTTGGATTCTCCGGGGCCAAAGGCGACAGGGTCGAGTTCGAAATCACCGGCCCCGGGGGGTTCCGGTTCTTTCACGTCGCTGAAATCGACAAGGATCAGCCGTTGTATTCGCGCTCCGCGGGGAAGCGGCGACGCAATGCGGGCTGGCCCACAGGGACCTATGACGGCAGCGTCAGGCTTGTGCGCAATGGCCAGGTCATGGGCGTGCAAACCGCGACGGTGCGCATAAAATGACCCCGGGGCGGGCCAGAGCCGGGCTGCACCTCAAATCCTGGTGACGTCCGATCCGCTAAAGCGTTAAAGCGTTTCTACATCACGTTGACTCAGCGTGATGTGGAAACGCCGCATAACATATCAGGATTGTGAGCGTTTCCAGTTCTTGCTGTGATCCAACAAGAACTGGAAACGCTTTAGGTGATACTCTTTGTATCAGTTATTTCGTCAAACGCTCTATGCACCTTCGGTGCCGCCTGCGGCGGGCGGGGGCGGTTAGCCGGGCGCGCGCAACGCGCGCGCCCGGCTAACCGCCCTGCGTCCAGACTTCGACCTTTTGATCAGGTCATACGGTCAGCGTGAAAAACATGCGACGGAAGGGAAACAGGACCGTACCGTCGGGATTGGCCGGATAGGCGCGCTCCATCACCTCTTCGTATTTGGCGATCAATGTCGCGCGCTCTTCTGTTGCGAGCCCATCGAGGATCGGGCGGGCAAAGGTGCTTTCCGTGAACCGGCGCACCGGATGCCCCGGAGCATCACCGCCAAGCAATTGGTAATACTCAGTTTCCCACAGGCTCACCTGCCCCATATCCGACAACAGCCGATGATAATGCGCTGGCTCCATAACACCTGGCCCCTGATCCATATCGATCCGGTCCGGGAAAAGCTCTTCGACCAACGACACCCATACACGGTGGGACGGGGCGTTGTTCTGATGCGGCATCTGTACGGCCAACGTTCCCCCCGGGGCCAGCATTCCCGCGAGACGTTTGAAAAGGGTTTCGTGATCTCCCAACCAATGCAATGCCGCGTTGGAATAAATCAGACCGGCCCGCGTGGTGGTCCATTCCGCGATATCCGTGTGCTCCAGCGCATCATAGCCGCCAACCTTTTCAGCAACCTCCAGCATCGCCGGGCTGTTATCCACGCCAATCACGCGATGACCCGCAAACCGTTCGGCCAAGGGGTGGCCCATCGCGCCGTTACCACAGCCCAGGTCAATCACATCGCCGCCGCCGACAGAGCGCACCGCCGCCATCAGGTCCAGCGCCGGGCGGATGCGGAAATCCCGGAACCTGTTATACGCGGCGGGGTTCCAGTCGCTCTTAGCTGCGCCCCTCATGCGGACGGCTCGGGTTCCATGCCCCCATCATCCGACGATTTGCTGCGCGGCTTGGTTTTCGGGATGGCCGTGACCGAAGGCGCGCTGCCTTCGTCCGGGGTATCGTCGTCCTCGTCCACCTGCGGCGGTTCGCCTTTCATGACACGTGCAATCTCTTCGCCGGTCAGGGTTTCGTATTCCAACAGGCCTTGGGCCAGACGTTCCCATTCCTCGTTCCGTTCGGTCAGGATGCGGAACGCTTCGTCATAGCCTTCGTCGATGAAGCGTTTCACCTCTTCCTCGATCAGCTCCTTGGTATGGGCCGAAATCGAGAAGCCACCGGCCCCGCCGCCACCGGAAAACGCTTCGGCCGCCTCCTGATAGTCAATATTGCCGACCTTGTCGGACATGCCCCAGCGCATCACCATGGCACGGGCAAGGCCCGAAGCCTGCATGATGTCGCCCGATGGACCATTGGACACGGCATCCGGGCCATATTTGATGATCTCGGCCGCCTTGCCCGCCATGGTCATGGCGATCTTCTGTTCGGCCTCGTCTTTGAAATAGTTCAACCGGTCCATTTCCGGCAGGCTCATCACCATGCCCAGCGCCTGACCGCGGGGGATGATCGTCGCCTTGTAGACCGGGTCACATTTGGGCAGGGTCATACCGACGATAGCATGGCCCGCTTCGTGATAGGCGGTCATTTCCTTTTGCGCCGGTGTCATCACCATGCTGCGCCGTTCGGCCCCCATCATGATCTTGTCCTTGGCCATTTCGAAATCGGCCATGGCCACGAACCGGTGACCCACGCGCGCCGCCATCAGCGCCGCTTCGTTCACCAGGTTGGCAAGGTCCGCCCCCGAAAAACCCGGCGTGCCGCGCGCGATGATGCGCAGGTCCACATCCGGCCCCAGCGGCGTTTTGCGCGCGTGGACGTTCAAAATCTTTTCACGGCCCTTGATATCGGGATTGGGCACGGTCACGTTCCGGTCAAACCGGCCCGGACGCAACAGCGCCGGGTCCAGCACGTCCTTGCGGTTGGTGGCCGCCAGGATGATGACGCCTTCATTGGCCTCGAACCCGTCCATTTCCACCAGCAGTTGGTTCAACGTCTGTTCGCGTTCGTCATTGCCGCCACCATAGCCGGCCCCCCGGTGGCGACCCACGGCGTCGATTTCGTCGATGAACACGATGCAGGGCGCGTTTTTCTTGGCCTGCTCGAACATGTCGCGGACCCGCGATGCCCCCACGCCAACGAACATTTCCACAAAGTCCGAGCCCGAAATGGTAAAGAACGGCACACCCGCCTCGCCCGCAATCGCGCGCGCCAGCAGGGTTTTACCGGTGCCCGGAGGGCCAACCAGCAAAGCGCCCTTGGGGATCTTGCCGCCCAAACGCGAGAATTTCTGGGGATTACGCAGGAATTCAACGATTTCTTCCAGCTCTTCCTTGGCCTCATCAATGCCCGCCACATCGTCAAACGTCACCCGACCGTGTTTTTCGGTCAGCATCTTGGCCTTGGATTTACCGAATCCCATGGCACCGCCGCCACCGCGCCCCTGCATCCGGTTCATGAAATAGATCCATACGCCGATCAGCAAAAGGAAGGGCAGAAGCGACAGGATAAAGGTCTGGAAACCCGACTGTTCCTGAGCCTGAGCCGTCAGAGGAATCTGTTTTCCGATCAACAGGTCGGTGACTTTCGCATCTTCCGGCTTGATGGTCACGTAATCCTTGCCATCATTGCCCCGGAACCGGACCTGTTCGCCATCCAGCGTCACCTGGCTGACCTGGCCATCCTCGACCGCTGTCACGAATTCGGAATAGCTGATTTCACGGCTTTGAAGCGTGTTGCCCGATCCGCTGAACAGGTTGAACAGCGCCAGAATCAGAAGGAACAGGACGACCCAGAAGGCGATATTACGTGCGTTGCCCAAGGCAATTCTCCTAATTTTCAGGTTAGCCCAGAAGTAAGGTTGGATCTGCGCCTAACACAGAAGCAGTGGGACTAAAATAGACATCCTTGCGGCTTGTTCAATGCGACAGCAAAAATTGGCGAAAATTATCGCGCATCGGGGACAGGTGGGCGGTGTACCCCGCCGCCATCCCGGCAAGGGGGGCCGCGATTAATCTGTCCTCCCACCACACCGCCGGGCTGGCCACCAGCGAAACACGCGGCAGGCCGGTGTCGCGCCAGCCGGGAACCCGGCCAAGCCCCTCGCCAAGCGCCGCGATATGGGTGCCCGGAATGTCCGGCCCGATCACCTGCCAGCGCCCGTCCCACAATGCGCCCGGTTCGGCGCGCAGGTCCCGCAGGGCGGCCGGGTCGCGCGACAGGCAGAGGCCGCCATCGCCGGGGGTCAGTTGACAGCCGTGAAGCTGGCGCGCCTCTCCGCCCTGAACCGCCTCCCACAGGGCGGCCAACCGGGACAGACGCGGGCGATAGGGCGCGCCGGAAATCCAGCGCAACGCGGATGACAACAGGCGCAAGCGCAACTCGCGGGGGGCTGTGGCAAGCGGTGCCAGGTCGATCCGCAAATCCCCCGCCTGTTGGGTCACGGCCCGGTCCGCTAGCTGTGCGGCGGCCCAGTTCAACGCGTCGCGGGCCTCCTCCATCCGGTGTGCGGTGTCGTTCAACCGGTCAACGTCAAGCCCAAGCTCGGCCAACAGGGGCAGCGCCCGGCGCGCCCTGACCCGATCAAACCGCGTGTCCTCATTGCTGGGGTCGTCGATCCATTGCAGGCCAATCCTGTCCAGATAGCTGCGAAGCGCCCCCCGGCCCAGCCCCAGAAGAGGCCGCACGAACCGTGCGTCCCCGCCCGGATCTTCGCCAGCAAAACTGGCCCGCATCCGCGCCAACCCGTCCACACCGGACCCGCGCGCCAGCCGAAGAAGAAAGGTCTCGGCCACGTCATCTGCGGTATGGCCAAGCGCAACAGAATCAAGATCAAGCCGCGCGGCCCATTGCGAAAGCGCCGCGTAACGCCCGGCCCGGGCGGCGGCCTGTAAGTTGCCGTTGCCGTCCCACGCCCAGCGCAGCGTGTCGTGGCGCACCCCAAGATCACGCGACAGATCGGCCACGAATGCCGCCTCTTCGGCGGCCTCGGCGCGCAGCCCGTGATCCACGGTCGCGACATGCAAAAGGGCACCCCTGGTCGGTGCCCAGCTGTGCAGAAGTTTCAAAAGCGCCACGCTGTCCCCGCCCCCGGACACGGCCACGCCCAGCTTGCGGGGGGGGATGTCCGGCCACAGCGCATCCATGGCGGCGGCGAAATGCGGGTAAAGCGGCTGGTCGGGCGTCACAGGGTGCGTCACTGACATCCCAGCCGGGCAATCTCCTGATCCGCCTTGCCCTGTGCCGCACCGCCGGGAAAACGCACGCCGACCTCGGACAGGGTTGTGCATGCCTCCTGGGTCTGGCCCAACCGTCCCAGCATCCGGCCCAGCTGGAACAAGGCCTCGGGGGCATCGGCCCCATTGGGCGCAGTGCTGAACCCTTCCAGAAAGGCGCGCGCGGCCTGAGTCAGATCGCCCGCCCCCTCCAGCGCCAAACCCCGGCCCAGATGGGCGCGCACGGCCATGGGGCTGCCGGGATAGTTTTCATTGAACCGGGTGAACCCGTCAATGGCGGCGGCGTGGTCTCCGGCCTGTAACGCCTTCTCGGCGGCTTCAAAATCGCGGCTTTCGCCCACGGCCAGATCGGTTTCAGACGTGGCAACGGGCTGCGAGGCGGGTGCGGCCGCGCCCGACGAACCACCTGTCTCGCCACCCAGCGTCGAAGTTTCCCCCAACTGGCTGACATCGCCGCCTTCAAGCTCGACCAGCCGGAATTCCAGATCTCCGATCCGGTTGGTGCCATCGGCCACAACCCGGTTGATCCGGTACTCCAGCTCCTCGGTCTTGCCGGTCAGCCGCTGCAACTCGCTCTCAATCGCCGCAACCCGGTCAAGCGCGGACCCACCCGTTGTGCCCGCCCCGGCCGCGCCGGTGGTCGACAACTCACGTTTGAGTTTTTGCACCTCTACATGCAACACCGTCAACTCCTGGCGAATATCCGCCAGCGTCTGTTCCTGTGCGGCCAAAGGCGCGGCCAGAGGCGCGGTGAGCATCACCGCCGCAACAAAACCGATCACAAAGCGCATGATAGCCTCCGCTTAGCTGCTCACCCCTGTGGACAGGATCGTCACCGCCCGCCGGTTCTTGGCGTAACAGCTTTCCTGGCTACAGATTTCAATCGGGCGCTCCTTGCCATAGCTCACGGTCTTGAGCCGCGAGGCCGGCAAGCCGCGCGACAACAGGTATTCCCGCGCCGCGTTGGCACGACGCGCGCCAAGCGCAAGGTTGTATTCCCGCGTGCCCTGTTCGTCGGCGTGACCTTCGATCACCGCCGTGTAATCGGAATTGGTGGTCAACCAGCTGGCCTGCCCATCCAACGTGTGCTTGCCCCCGGCGGTCAGGGTGGCGCTGTCCACCTCGAACAACACCCGGTCGCCGATGGTCTGCTGGAAATAGAGCGGCGACCTTGGGTCCTGTGCGCTCCCGGCAACCGGCCCTGCGGGGACCGACGCAGGTGTTGCGCCCCCGGCCCCGTCATTCCCTCTGCCAAACCGGCCCGCATCGGTACAGGCCGCAAGGCCAAGCCCCGCCACAAGGATCATGCTCCGTGTCAAAATCTTCATTGCTCACGCCCCTTAGTTTTTTGCGTTATTCTTGTATCTGTCTTTAACACAGCCTTTATCACAGCCCGTGGCCCTTGTGAATCACCCCTGCGCGACTCACCCCTTTGTCATGGGCGGGGGATCGCTTATCCACGCCCACGCCCACGCCCACGCCTGCGGTCACCCCGCACCCCTGTGGTCATTTCTGCAACGGCGACCATGACGGATCGGACCCGCCCCCGTCTGTGCGCAGCTTTTTCAGGTTCCGCCCGGTTATGTCCACGGAATAGAGGCTCGATTGCCCCGACGCACCCTGGGTTTCGCGGGTGAACATGATCACGCGGCCATTGGGCGACCATGTCGGCCCCTCTTCCAGATACGAGGCCGTAAGCAGCCGTTCGCCGCTGCCATCCACCCGCATCACGCCAATGTGAAACCGTCCCTTGGATTGCTTGGTAAAGGCAATCAGATCTCCGCGCGGGGACCAGACCGGAGTGCCATAGCGCCCCGAGCCAAACGAAATCCGCCTCGCCTCGCCGCCATTTGCCGACATGACATAAAGCTGCTGACTGCCCGACCGGTCGCTTTCAAACACGATCTGGCTGCCATCGGGGCTATAGGACGGCGCGGTTTCGATCGACGGCGCACGGGTCAGCCGACGTTCCGCGCCGCTGGCGACATCAATGGTGTAGAGGTCCGTATTGCCCCCGCTTTCAAGGCTGAACACCACTGTGCGCCCATCCGGGCTGAACCTCGGGGCAAAGCTGGTCGTGCCCTCGCGGCTTTGCAACACCCGGCGGCCCACGCTGGCCACGTCCAGCACATAAATGCGCGGAAACCCGGATTCATACGAGGTATAAAGCACCCGGTCACCCGTGGGCGAAAACCGCGGGTTCAGAACGATGGCGCGACTGTCTGTCAGGTACTGCACATTGGCCCCGTCATAATCCATGATCGCCAACCGCTTCTTGCGGGCATTCTTGGGGCCGGTTTCACTCACGAATACCACGCGACTGTCAAAATAGGCACCTTCACCGGTAATCCGGCTATACACGACATCGGCCACCTTATGCGCCATGCGCCGCCATCCGGCGGTGGTGCCCGCAAACTGCAACCCGCTGCCCAACTCGGTTCCCGCGAAAACGTCATACACCCGGAACTTGACCACCACCCGGTCTCCGCTTACCGACACGGCCCCGGTGATCAACGCCTGGGCATTGATGGCTTTCCAATCGGCGAACTGCACCGGGCTGGAAAAGCTGGTGATCTGGCTGATGAACGCATTACTTCCGATTTCGCGAAACAATCCGGTGCCAGTCAGATCGGCGGCCACAACACGGGCGATATTGCTTGCCATATCCCCCGACCCGCTGTTTTCCGCCACGAAACCGGGGATCGCGACCGGAAGCGGCTCCACCGTGGGATCATCAATGACGATCCTAAGCGGCGCGGCCCCTGCGGCCAGAGGCATCAGCGGGGCAAGAAAGCCCAGCAGGGCCAGCGTCAGGATCAGGAAACGGGTGGTCATGGCTACCTCATTTTCTCGGAGTTGAATGTCATTTCGATGTCGCGCCAGTGGTCGTATTTTTCGACCGGAAGGTCAAAGCCGCGCGCGCCACAGCGCAGGATGGCGCGGCGCGCGGCCTCGAACGCCTGTTTGGCTGCCGCCGCGCTGCCGCCCGAATGGCTGAGCAAACGGATGCTGCCCATGGTCGGTTTGGCATCTTCACCCATCCGGACACCGACCACGATCGTAGTGGCCAGAGCCTCGGTACTCAACGCCCCCACATTCCAGCAGCGCGACACGGCAAGACGCAGCCCCTCCTGTTCGCCGCGGGTCAGCGGCGGGCCGGTGGGGGCCGGGCCGGGATCAGGTGCGGCATCTTCAGTGCCGCCACTCAGCGCCTCGGCCAGCGCGTCGTTTACCGCATCGCTGGTGGGGTCCTGCTGCGCCGTTTCGGCGGGCGCTGCCCGGCGCGGACGGGTCTGTGGACGCACCGACCGGGTCGGGGCGGCGCTGACCTTGTCATCGGCTTCGGGCACCACTTCGGCCACCGCTTCTTCGGGGGCCGTGGCCTCGTCTTCGGGCCGGGTGGTTTGTGCGTTTTCGTCCGGTGCGGTGTCTTCGCGGACCACCTCGTCCACCCGGGTTTCGGGTTCGGGCTGGGCCACCGGGGTCGGGGCGACGCGCGGGGCCGGGCGCGCCTGTGGGCGCACGGATCGGATGGGCGCGGGCACAATCACCGCAACCTCTTCGGGGGGCCGGGCCAGTTCGGGAGGGGTCGGGTCCACCTCGGCCTCGGGCGGCGGGGTCAGCTGGCTGACATCCGGCGCATCGTCGGGCACCGGGGTTTCAACCACCTCGGGCTCCTGCGTGACGGGGGGAAGCTCCGCAGGCGGACGCACCCGCGCGGGCGGCTCCTGTTCCACCTCCTGTTCCACCGGGGGGGCAGGAGGCGACGGCGGGGCCAGCCCGGACGCAGTGGCGGGGGGCAGTTCTCCGGCCAGCATCGCTTCGTAGTCTGCCGTGCTGATCACCGTCACATCCGTAACCTCGAACGGCAGCGGATCGGCGGCAAAACTCCCCCCGAACAACAGCCAGCCGATCAGACCGATATGGCCCGCGCCGCTGATATACTGGCCCGTGTTCACCGCACCCGTGCCCTTAGTTCCCGGTCTTGTCCAAAGCCGGCCCGCCGGTATCGGTCACAAGCCCGATATTGGAGAACCCGCCGCGATTAAGCGCGCCCATCACCTGAACCACCTGTTCATAAGGCACCGCGCCGTCAGCACGCAGGAAAACCCGGTCGCTGGCCCGTTCGGCAGCGACCGCACGCAGCTTGTTCAACAGCTGATCCCGTGGCACTTCGGTTTTCTGCACCAGCACCGCGCCGTCGGCGGTCACGGTGACGGTCAATGGCTCTTCGGCCTCGGACGGCAACGCATTGGCGGCGGTTTTCGGCAACTCCACCGGCACGCCCACAGTCATCAACGGAGCGGCCACCATGAAGATGATCAGCAACACCAACATGACGTCGACAAAAGGCGTCACGTTGATTTCGCTCATCGGGGCCGCCTTGCGCCCGTGGCGGCGTCGGCGGCTTCCGCCCCCCCCTCCGCCGGGTTTCATCACACCCGCGCCCATGGCTCAGGAATCCAGCTGGCGGCTGAGGATCGTGGCGAACTCATCGGCAAAGGCTTCGTACCCCGCCACGATCCGGTCGCTGTCCGCGCTGAGTTTGTTGTAGAAAATGACCGCCGGGATCGCAGCCAACAGGCCCAGCCCGGTGGCCAGCAGCGCCTCGGCAATCCCCGGCGCCACAACGGCAAGGTTGGTGTTCTGCTGCTCTGCGATTTCAACAAAGGAATTCATGATCCCGATCACGGTGCCAAACAACCCGATGAACGGCGCGGTGGACCCCACGGTGGCCAGAACCGGCAGGCCGCGTTGCAGCCCCTCGGCCTCTTTTGCGATGGCGACATCCATCGACCGGTCAATCCGCGCCTGAGCGCCCGCGATCAACCCGCCATCCTGACGATGCGACCGGCGCCATTCGATCATGCCGGCGGCAAAAATTTTCTGACTCTGCCCCGCCGGGTCCGCGCCGATCTGGTCAAACAACGCGTCCAGCGGTTCGCCGGACCAGAACGCCTGATCAAACACTTTCGCCTCGGCCCTGGCCTTGCGGTAATTGATGATTTTCTGAATGATGATCGACCAGGACCAGAATGAGGCAACAATCAGCATGATCATCACCAGTTTCACGGTCACGGTCGCACGTGCGAAGAGTGCCCACAGCGAGAAATCAATCTCCTGTGCAAGGGCAAGGGTTTCTGCTTCCATCTGCCTGCTCTTTTTGTTTTCGGGCCGTTTTTCGACCCTTATTGCAATGCAAAGTAAACAGTTTCCACGGGGAAAGCCAATGAAATGGCGTCATGGGCGGCAATTTGCGCCGTGCATTTCCCGCCAACGGCGGATTTTCGCCCCTTTCCCTTCGCCCCTTTTTCATAGGCGGGCACGATGCGCGACTCAGCGGACCTCACCCTGCTTGTGAGTTACTCATCCATTGAAACGCCCGCTGCGTTGCAGCTCGGCCAGACCCGGAACAAGGACGACCGCCATCCCCAAGAAACGTCGCATCGTTTTCCCCGGTATGCGTGAATTCGTGCGTTAAAGCGTTTCCATAGTGCGCTGATTCAACGTAATGCGGAAACGCTTTAATTGTGGTTAACGAACACGATCCGGGGGGCGTCGGGTCAACTGAAATACCACCCCGAGCGGTGAATTTCAGGCTCCGTCCCATTTCGGAAGACGGACCGGTCTGCCACCGGTGGTCATGCACACCACGGTAACCATGGCCCGAAACAGCACCTGTTCACCGCGCTTGACCTCCTGGCCCATAACCATGCGCACAGGTTTCAGGGTTTCGATCCAGGTTTCCACCACCAGTTCGTCATCCAGCCGCGCCGGCGCAAGGTAATCCGCCTCAACCCGGCGCACGGCAAACACGATGCCGTCTTCGTCCTTCATCCGGTTCTGATCCAGACCAACCTCGCGCACCCATTCGCTGCGCCCACGCTCGATATAGCGCAGATAGTTGGCGTAATAGACGATCCCGGCCATGTCGGTATCTTCGTAATAAACCCGAACGGGGTGTTTATAGATCATCTGCGACCCTCCTGCTCGAAAAAGAGCGTGGGGCAGAGCGCGGCGGTTTGCAAGCGGGCGCGTCTGCGACGTCCCGTCCCGTGTTCCGTCAGGCCCCCATCACGCTGGCCACGTCACGCTGCCCCTGCGCCCGCGTGTTCCTCTGCAGCCCCCTGTAAGGGCGCTGCCGCCTGCGGCGGGCGGGGGAGCGGCTACGGGGGCGCGTGCATTGCACGCGCCCCCGTAGCCGCCGGGCCCAACCGACGAGGATCGCAATTTATTGCGAGCGCAGTGGGCGGGAGCGCCCTACTCTGTTGCCACACCGAAGGGGTTCGAGATGAGGCCGATGCACAAATCGTTTTCCCGCCTCCCGCAAATCCAAAGTGTTCGACCTTGAACCTGCGACAGGGAAAAGGGCGAACGCAGCGCGACATTTATGTGTTTCGCGTGTCCTGTCAAAAACCCGTGAGTCAGGGTTTTGGCAGGACGCTTCAGGATGTTTCGGGCGCTGCGCCGCGTTGCTCTTTCTCACCAGCATCACAAAGCGTTTCAGGCCGAGGCCGCTGGAAAGGGGTAATCCGCCAGCATTTCGTGCCGCGCCCCATCCGGGCGCAGTTCCGAAGCAAAAAGCGCAAAATGTTCGGGCCAGACCTCCGGCAACGTTACCCCACCTGACAGGGTCAGAAACCGCTCGATCCTGGCAATCTCGCCCTCCGCAAGCGCCGCATTGAACCGGGCAAGCGTGATATGAGGGTGAAATCTTTCATGCGGCAACGCAATCCCCGCAATGCGCGCCGCGCGTCGCACGGCGTTGCGCAAGGCAAGCAGCCCTTCATCGGGCACAATATCGGCGTAAAGCACCCCCGGGCGCCGTCCCCCGAAGGTCCCCAGCCCGCGCACGATCAGAGGCGGCGCAACAGCCCGAAACATGTCAAGCTGGTCATGCAGCTCTTGCAGCCGCGTCCGGTCCACCTCCCCCAGAAAGGCCAGCGTCAGGTGCAGGTTTTCTTCCGGTGTGATCCGCCCTGCCGGTATCCCTGCCTGGAGTCTGACCAGAGCATCGCGCAAGTCATCCGGCAGGCCGATGGCAACAAAACTGCGCACCCTCCGACCCCGCCTATCCGGCCTGCATCCGGGCGAACAGCCGCAAAGCATGTGACGTATCCTGTGCCGCCACCGGCAAAACCGGATCATAGGCCGCCGCCACCAGCCCGGCAATCTCGGGGCGCAGGATCACGTGGCCCCCATCAGGCAGTTTCGCCAGCGGGGATGTCTCGCCAAAGGCGCGGTCCCCCCACATCAGGATCACCTGAACGGCCTGGGCCAACGCCAGGTCTTCGGCCGCCATCGACGCCAAGGCATCATCCATGCACAAAAACACGAACGCGGCCTGAATCGCCCCGGTGTCTTCGAAGCGGAAGAACCTGTACTGGTTCGCCTCCGCCGCCTTCAGCCGCCCCACCAGCCCGGCGAGATCCGGCACCAACCGGTCGAGGTCCTTCAACTCCAGCAATTCATCCCAGTCCCGGAAGAAAAAGAACATCAGGTTGCTGCCCAGTTCCGGGTCGGTTTCGGCCATCTTGTGACTGGCCAGGGTCACCACTGCCTCGATCGCGCCCTTGACCACGCCCAGCGTCTTGTCATCCACACCGAAAACCACGGGCACGACAGGCCGCGCCCAGCGGGCAAAGGCAAAGCTGCCATCGCTGCGGGTGAACAGGGTTTCGATCTCTTGCGGGGTCATCGCGGGCCTCATATCAATCATATCAACATGCGTCGTGTCATCACACCGGGTGCTGCGGCCCGATTTGCACCAACCGCATGGCCTGAGCAAGCCCCCGCCCCCTGCAAAACACCGTGGTCTCTGCTTGCCGAACAAGACCGGGCCAAAGCGACGCCACAGACGCCATAGCTGTGCGCAGCCGTCCCACCATTTCAGCCGCTATTTCAGCCGCTGTCGTGTGGCGTGGTATGGTGTGCCGAAGGCGTCGGCGTAAATCCCGGCCACCCCGGTCGCCATCCGGGTCATGTCGCCGAGATGCACTATTCAAACAGACTGGATTGATCCGGGGCGCGCGGAACGGCGAGCCCCAGGTGGGTCCACGCCTTTTGGGCCAGCATACGCCCCCTCGGGGTGCGCTGGATCAACCCCTGTTGCAACAGATAGGGCTCGATCACCTCTTCGATGGCATCGCGCGCCTCGCTCAACGCGGCGCTCAGGGTTTCAATCCCCACCGGTCCGCCCTGATAATTCTCGGCGATCAACCGCAGATACCGGCGGTCGGCCCCGTCAAGCCCAAGCAGGTCGACCCCCAGCCGCGTCAACGCGGCATCGGCCAACGCGCGGGTGATCCGCCCATCCCCTTCAACCAGGGCAAAATCCACCACCCGGCGCAACAGCCGCCCGGCAATCCGGGGGGTGCCCCGGGCGCGCCGGGCAATCTCGCGCGCGCCCTCGGGGTCGGTCTCGATCCCAAGCTTGCGGGCATTGCCGCTCACGATCATGTTCAACTCGTCCACCGTGTAGAATTGCAGCCGGGTGGGGATGCCAAACCGGTCACGCAGCGGCGTGGTCAGAAGCCCAAGCCGCGTGGTCGCTCCAACAAGGGTAAAGGGCTGTAGCTCGATCCGCACCGTGCGCGCGGCAGGGCCTTCGCCTATGACAAGGTCAAGCTCGAAATCCTCAAGCGCAGGGTACAGGACCTCCTCGACCGCCGGGTTCATCCGGTGGATTTCGTCGATGAACAGCACGTCTCGCGGCTCAAGGTTGGTCAGGATCGCGGCAAGGTCCCCGGCCTTGGCCAGAACCGGGCCGGATGTCATGCGAAACCCGACCCCCAGTTCGCGCGCCATGATCTGGGCAAGGGTGGTCTTGCCCAATCCGGGTGGACCGTGAAACAGAGTGTGATCCATCGCCTCGCCGCGCATCCTGGCGGATTGGATAAAAACCTTGAGATTGGCCCGCGCCTCCTCCTGGCCGATGAACTCATCCAGCCTCCGGGGCCGCAGGGCGCGGTCCACATCCTCGGGCATCCGCTCAGGGCGCAGCGTGGGGTCAGGTTCGGACATGGTGTCGGTCATACCTTTCGGTTACCCCTTGGGGGCCAGCAGTTTCAACGCGGCGCGGATCAACACCGGGGTATCGGCCCCGGGGTCGGTGCCCGCCGCTTCGGCCACCGCGCTGGCCGCTTCGCCCGGACCATATCCAAGATTGGCCAGCGCGGACAGCGCCTCCGCCTGAGCCTGCGCTGCGGCAGCCCCGCCGGATCCTTGCGCGCGGCCCGATTGCGCCGGCGCGCGGGACGGTGCGTCACTCACATCATCAGACGCCGGCGCGCCCCCCGACGGCCCGTCGGCCCCCGCTCCCGCAGACATTTCCAGCGTTTCGGCCAGGGCACCGCCCATCGCCATCACCGCCGGGGCCTTGTCCTTCAATTCATTCACCACCCGCTGGGCGGTCTTGGGACCCACCCCCTTGGCGGCCTTGATACTGTTCCAGTCCCCCAGGGCGATTGCCCGGTTCACCGCCTCGGCCCCCAGCGCGCCCAGAATGGCCATCGCCGCCTTGGCTCCGATCCCCTGAACGCTCGTCAGCAACCGGAACCACTCTTTCTCCAAAAGCGAGGGAAACCCGAAAAGCTGCATCAGGTCCTCTCGCACGATCATGTCGGTATAAAGCGCAACCACCTCGCCCTTGCCCGGCAGGGCCGCCATGGTGCGTTCGCTGCAATGCACCAGATATCCAACCCCGCGCACGTCGATCAGAACGTGATCCTCGGCCCGGTAATCCATGATGCCTGTAATCTTGCCAATCATGCGCTTACCTTCCTCATTGCCGTGCCAATCGCATCTTGCGTGCGCATGTGATGCGCGTGACAGATCGCAATGGCCAGCGCATCCGCCGCATCCGCTCCGGCGATGGCGACACCGGGAAGCTGCATCTTCACCATATGGGCAATCTGGGCCTTGTCCGCGTGCCCCACGCCCACCACTGTTTTCTTGACCTTGTTGGGGGCGTATTCGCCAATCTCCAGCCCGGCCTGCGCGGGCACCAGCAAGGCAATCCCCCGCGCCTGTCCAAGCTTGAGCGTCGCCAGCCCGTCCTTGTTCACGAAGGTCTGTTCCACCGCCGCCGTGTCCGGGGCATATCTGCACAGCACCTCGCTGAGCTGGATATGCAACGACAACAGGCGCGGGGCAAGCTCTTCGCCTTTGGACTGTACGATTCCATTGGCCACATGGCGCAGCTTGCTGCCCTGAACATCAATCACGCCCCATCCAAGGTTCCGCAACCCCGGATCGATTCCCAAAACACGCATGATTTGCCCCTGCCCTGTTGTTTTTCTGATGCACTAGCACGAAAGGGGAACATTTGCCAATCTTAAAGCGTTTCCGCATGACGTTGACTCAGCATGATGTGGAAACGCTGCGCAACACAATAGGGATGTGAGCGCCTGAAAACGACCTTCGCGCCGCAATCGTGTCATAAAGGTCGCAAAACCCGAAAATCCAGCCTGAAAACGACACGGTTGATGTCGTGATTTCACCATATTTCAAAGAAGTTTAAGCCCCTTTCTGCTCATGCAGAAAACGCATAGGTCTTATGCGGTTTTCGCTGCTTGTTCTTTGCAATCCGCCTGCTTAATTGGCGTTTGGAATGAAATGCTGACCATGCAAACCCAAACAGAAGGATGACTGAAATGGCCGCAATTGATACGACTCGCGCAACGCTTAATACTGGCACCCCCGGCCTGATCAGCCGCTTCTTCACAGGCGCAGCCGCCGCCTTTGTTGCATGGAACGACGAACGTAAGACCCGCAACGCGATCGCGGTTCTGACTGATCGCGAACTGGAAGATATCGGCTTGGTCCGTGGCGACCTCGACAGCCTCGCGGCCCGTCGCTGACGGTCTTGTCAACGCCATAACGGCACAGGTCCAGACGGACCAAAGCCGCGCCTCCGGTCAGGGGCGCGGCTTTTTCTTTGGCGAAGGTTGACTTCTCATCCCGGCGCGTCCCGGTCTCATTCCGGGCGCGCATCCGTATCAGATGCGCGTCACATCACTTGATCAATGGATCCAGGATCCCGGCAATCACCGCCGTGGGGCGGTCGATCTGCATGGCCCAGGCCCCGGCCTGTTCCACAAAAGTACCCTCTTGCAGGGCAGCGACGCGTTCTTTGTAATTCGACGGCCCGTGATGGGCGACAATCAGCGCCTTGAACACGAAAAACCCGAGAAACAGCAACAGAAACGAGCGCACGGGAAAATAGAATCCGTGACGGCGTGGTCGCACAGTAATCAACCCATCCGGGCCAACAACGGGCGCATAGCCGCGTTGGCGCATACGGCGATGCGCCTTGTTAATCGCGCGAACGCGTTTATCAAAAACTTTCATGCGGTCAGACATGGCAGCCTCCAGCGTAATCCCCCACCGGAGTAAGTCCACAATATGCCCCTGAAATGTGGCGCAAATGGGGCAAATCGCTCAAATGCGTTGAAAATTTGGCAAATTGGCTCAGGTTTTGGCAAGCGTCAGCGTTGTCCATTCACCAATCTCTTCGCGATGGGCAAGATTGATGCCATTTCGTGCATAAACCTCGATCACCTCATCGGCCTGTTCGTTCAGGATGCCCGACAGAATCGCGAATCCCCCCGGGGCCAGCGCCGTCGCCATGTCGGGTGCCAACGCGATCAGCGGCCCCTTGAGAATATTGGCAAAGACAAGGTCAAAGGGCGCGGCAGCAGCCAATACGTCGTGATCGAACCCGGCGGCCTCGACACATGTGACACGATCGCTAAGCCCGTTGGCGCGCAGATTGGCCTCGGCCACCTCAACGGCCACCTCATCAATATCGCTGGCCAAAACCGGATCGGGCCAAATCCGCGCGGCCGCCATGGCCAGAACGGCGGTGCCACAGCCGATATCGACCACATTGCGACCCGCGAACCCCTGCTCTGCCAACCGGTCCAGCGCGCGCAGACAGCCCAGCGTGGTGCCATGGTGCCCGGTGCCAAAGGCCATCGCCGCTTCGATCAACAACGGTTCGGACCCCTCGGGCACCGTGTCGGCATCGTGGCTGCCATAGACATAGAACCGACCGGCCTGAACCGGGGACAATTCGCGTTTCACCTTGGCCACCCAATCGGTTTCGGGCAGTTCGGAAATGACAAAAGGTTTCGCCCCATGCAGGGTTTCCAGAAGGGCCAGCCCGGCGCGGTCGGGGCTTTCGGTGAAATACCCCCCCACTTCCCAAAGCCCGGACCCGTCCTCGATTTCAAACACGCCTACGCCGGTAGGCTCGGGGAACAGGGTCTCCATCGCCGCGCCCAGCGCTTCGGCGGCGGCTTTACCTTCCAACGTGGTCAGGGCGGTGAATGTGGGCATGGGGACCTCCGGTAAATGAACGTGCAGGTAAGAACGTACGGGCGGTGTAACGCGCCCGCCCGGACGTGACCAGCCCGCTTGCCTGTCAAACCGCCACGATACCCCGCGCAAACACGGTTTCGCGCCCTGGCTCGGGGTGGCGTGGCATCAGGGTATCGTCACCGGTTTGAACCTGGGGCTTCGCCCCGGATCACCGCCAGGCATGTCTGATCCAGATCAAGGTGCATATATCGAAATTTGTGCATATAGCGCGAAACCTTTTGCCCGGTTTGCCCGGTGGATTGCCAAACGGAGACAGCCCATGGACCTTGTTGCCCTGATCGAACGAATTGGCGAAGCGCCGACGGCAGCGTTGATGGGGCTGGTCACCGGGATCGTGTTTGGCGTTGCGGCCCAGCGGTCGCGGTTCTGTCTGCGCGCCGCGACGGTGGAATTCGCGCGGGGCATGATGCAGGACAAGGTGGCCGTGTGGCTGCTGACCTTTTCCACGGCGGTGGTGTGGGTTCAGGGGGCCCAGTTGTCGGGGCTGATGCATAGCGAAGACGCGCGGATGATGGCGGTGCCGGGAAGCTGGTCGGGCGCGGTCATCGGAGGGTTGCTGTTCGGCGTGGGCATGGTGCTGGCGCGCGGGTGCTCCGGGCGGTTGCTGGTGCTGGCGGCGACGGGCAACCTGCGTTCCGTGGTGTCCGGGCTTGTTTTTGCGGTGGTGGCACAGATGTCACTGGGCGGATGGCTGGCACCGCTTCGGGACAGGCTGGCCTCCCTCTGGGTGACGGATGGTGGGCGCAACCTGGATCTGCTGGCCTTTGCCGGTTTGCCAGAGTGGGCCGGGTTTGCCTTCGGGCTGGCGACGGCCGTCGTTGCGCTGATCATTTCGGCGCAGCAGAAGATTGGCGCGCAGCGGTTGATCTTTGCCTCGGGAGTTGGGTTTTCCGTGGCACTGGGCTGGGTGCTGACCTATGCGCTGTCTCAGGTGGCCTTTGATCCGGTTCAGATCGAAAGCGCGACGTTCTCGGGGCCTTCGGCACATACGTTGATGTTCTTTCTTGATCGCAACGCGGTGTTGGAATTCGATATCGGGCTGGTGCCGGGGGTGGTGATCGGATCGTTCCTTGCGTCAACGCTGACGCGTGAATTCAGGTTTCAGGGCTTTTCCGATGAAAGCATGATGCGCCGGTCCATGTTTGGCGCGGTGCTGATGGGGTTTGGCGCGATGCTGGCAGGGGGCTGCGCTATCGGCGCAGGCGTCACCGGAGGGTCGATTTTTGCCGGCACCGCGTGGCTTGCGCTGTTTTGCATGTGGATCGGGGCAATGGCCACGGACTATCTGGTGGACCAGCGCAAACTGGCCACGGCCTGACTGCGCAACATCAGGTTTGACCCCTGGTGGCACAAGGTGATGGCACAAGGGTGGCACAAGAATTTTACGTAAAATTCGTGACCCGCTGATGGCTCAGAAAAAACTCTGCGGGTCGATGTCGATGGCCAGACGGACCTGTCCCCCGATCCGCACCTGTGCCACCCAGGCAGACAAGGCCCGTTGGATCGGGGCACCCTTGGGAGCTTTGACAAGCAGGCGCACGCGGTGGCGTCCGCGGATCCGCGCAATGGGTGCCGGGGCAGGGCCAAAGACCTGCGCCCCCACCCCGCGCAATGGGCCATCCATCCGGGCCAGCGCCATACCGATATCGAAAATCTCTGCCGCGTCCGGGCCGGACAGGATAATCCCCGCCATGCGCCCATAGGGCGGCACCCCGGCCGCCTCGCGCTCGCGCGCTTCGGCCCGCCAGAACCCTTCCTCGTCCCCTGCCACAATCGCACGGATGACCGGGTGATCCGGCTGATAGGTCTGTAACATCGCCATGCCCGGTTTTTCCGCCCGCCCTGCCCGGCCCGACACCTGGCGCATCAATTGAAACGTGCGCTCCGCCGCGCGCAGATCAGACCCCTGCAACCCCAGATCCGAATCGATCACCCCCACCAATGTGAGGTTCGGGAAGTTGTGCCCCTTGGCCACCAATTGCGTACCGATCACGATATCCGCCCCCCCCTCGGCGATCTCGGCAATCCCTTCCTTCAACGCCCGCGCGCTGGAAAACAGGTCAGACGACAACGTGGCCACCCGCGCCCCGGGGAACAGTTCGACCGCCTCTTCCGCCAACCGCTCGACACCCGGACCCACCACTGCCATCCTGCCTTCCACTTCGCAGGACGGACAGACCTCGGGCACCGGGGCGGTTTCTCCGCATTGGTGGCACATCAACCGCTTCTGGAACCTGTGTTCCACCATACGCGCATCACAATGGGGACACGCCACCTGTTCTCCACAGGCCCGACAGATCGTGACCGGGGCATATCCGCGCCGGTTCAGGAACAACAGTGCCTGTTCGCCCTTTTCCATCCGGTCTTCAACCGCGCGGCGCAACGTGCCGGAAATCCACCGGTTGGCGGGCAGGCTTTCCTGCCGCATATCCACCACGCGCATCTGCGGCATCACCGCCGGGCCAAACCGCGCGCTCAGCTCAAGCCGGTGGTATTTCCCGGCCTCGGCATTGGCCCAGCTTTCCAGACTGGGCGTGGCCGAGGCCAACACCACCTGCGCGCTGCACAGAGACGCGCGCAGCACCGCCATGTCACGGGCATTATAAAGCGCGCCGTCCTCCTGTTTATAGGACGTGTCATGTTCCTCATCGACAATGATCAGCCCAAGATCGCGAAACGGCAGGAACAGCGCCGACCGCGCCCCGACAACAAGCTGCGCCCCCCCCTGTCCCACCATCTTCCACGCCCGACGGCGTTCGGTCATGGTGACCCCCGAATGCCATTCCGCAGGGCGCGCGCCAAACCGCGCCTCGACCCGGGCCATGAATTCGGCCGACAGCGCAATTTCCGGCAACAGCACCAGCGCCTGCCGCCCCATGGACAGGCATTCCGCCACGGCCTCGAGATACACTTCTGTCTTGCCCGACCCGGTGACCCCGCGCAGCAGGGTCGTGCCATAGCTCCCCCCCCGAAGCGCGCCGCGCAGGTACTCTGCCGCCGCCGCCTGATCCTCGGTCAGATCCTTGCCCGCATGGGCCGGATCCAGCGGCTGGTAAGGCATATCCCGCGGCGCGTCCTCTTCGCGCACCGCGTCAAGTTTCACCAACCCCCTGATCACCGACGACGTCACCCCGGCCATATCCGACAGTTCTTTCAACGTGAAGGACAGCCCGCCATACTCCTCCAACGTCTCAAGCACCCGGCGCCGCGCATCGGTCATTCGGTCGGGAACCTTGTGTCCGGGGCGATACACCTTGCGCATCGAAGGTGGGTCGCTCAACCCCGGCGCGCGGCTGGCCAGACGCAACATGATGGGCATCGGGGTCATGGTATAGGCCGCGCTGCGTTCAAGAAAGGCGCGCATTTCCTCGCGCATCGGGGCCACGTCCAGCACCCGGTTGATGCTGCGCGCCCTGGACAGGTCAAACCCGCCGGCCCCCGGCCCCCAGACCACCCCCAACACCTTGCGCGGCCCCAGCGGCACCTCGACAAACGCCCCGCGAAAACACCCCCCTTCCGGGGCCTTGTAATCCAAGGGCCGGTCCAGCGGCTGTGTCGTCAACACCGCCACCAAAGCGCCTTCGCTGAAAAAATCCTGATTGCCCACGGATGCCTTCCCGGTAAAAATGGGTTTCGAGATGCGTTCCCATGATGTAAAGCGCCGGGAAAGAAATCCCAACCCATGCAAAGGGGCCTATGATATGAAATTCTTTGTGGACACCGCCGAAATCGACGCCATTGCGGAACTGAATGACCTTGGCATGGTCGACGGGGTGACAACAAACCCCTCGCTGATCCTGAAATCCGGGCGCGACATTCTTGAGGTCACGCGCGAGATTGCCGAACTGGTTGACGGTCCGGTCAGCGCCGAGGTTGTGGCGCTGGACGCCGAAGCGATGATCCAGGAGGGCCGCAAGCTGGCCAGGATCGCGCCGAATATCGCCGTCAAGGTGCCGCTGACCTGGGCCGGTCTGACCGCCTGTAAAACCCTGTCCGGCGAAGGCAACATGGTCAACGTCACATTGTGCTTCAGCGTGAACCAAGCGATCCTCGCCGCCAAGGCCGGGGCCACGTTCATTTCGCCCTTCATCGGGCGTCTGGACGATATCAACCTGGATGGGATGGAGCTGATTTCCGATATCCGCATGGTCTATGACAATTACGGGTTTGAAACCGAAATCCTCGCCGCTTCGATCCGCACCGTGAACCACATCACCGAAAGCGCCCGGATCGGCGCGGATGTGATCACCGCACCGCCCGGTGTGATCAAGGCGATGGCGGCCCATCCGCTGACCGACAAGGGTCTTGCAACATTTATGACCGATTGGGAAAAAACAGGGCAGAAAATCCTGTAAGCCGTGCTATAAAATAGCAAAAGACCAAGAGGCAACGATGAGCAGCAAGCCCCTGATGGAGGATGAACTTCGCGAGAAAATTATCGCGGAGCCGGATTTTATCCTTGATGACCAAGATGTTATGCACGCCCTTATTGCGGCCAACGAACGTTCGATGGGCGGCAATATCGTCGATCTGCGCGGCATCGCGATGGAACGGCTTGAGGCGCGCCTGGACCGGTTGGAAGACACCCACCGCAGCGTGATCGCCGCGGCCTATGAAAATCTGGCCGGAACAAACCAGGTGCATCGCGCGATTTTGCGGATGCTGGACCCGGTGGAATTCGAAGTGTTTCTAAAGGATCTGGGCGGCGAAGTGGCCGACATCCTGCGGGTGGACTGTGTGAAACTGGTGCTGGAATCGGTTCAGAGCGACGATGACCCGGCGATCCGCCGCCTTGGCGATGTTCTGTCCGTGGCCGAACCGGGATTTATCGACCGCTACCTGACCGGCGGGCGCGACGCGCCGGTGCGGCAGGTGACCCTGCGCCAGCTGGGCGAAGGGGCCGAGGCGGTTTATGGCGACAACGCCGGCTGGATCCGGTCCGAAGCCTGTCTGAAACTTGATTTCGGCGAAGGTCGTCTGCCCGGCATGTTGGTCATGGGCGGCGAAGATCCGCACCAGTTCGCCCCGCAACAGGGCACGGACCTGCTGGCGTTTTTTGCGGGCGTCTTTGAAAGGGCCATGCGCCGCTGGTTGTCATGACCCTGATCTCTCCGGCCGCCCGTGATGCGTTGCAAACGTGGCTGGATGGAAAACGCGCGCTGGAAGGGGCAAGCGACAACACGGTGCTGGCCTATGGGGCCGACGTGACCGATTTTCTTGCTTTCATCACCGAACACAAAGGCACAAGCCAGGGGCTAAAGGCGCTGGAACGGCTCACCGTATCGGATATGCGCGCCTGGATGGCCTTTACCCGGAACCAAGGGGTCGCAGCCCGGTCGCTGGCGCGCAAACTCTCGGCGGTGAAAAGCTTTTTCCGGTGGCTGGCCCAGCGGGAACAGATCGAAATCACCGCCGTATTGTCGGCCCGGTCGCCGAAATACCAACGCAAACTGCCCCGCCCGCTTGAGGTGGCCGCGGCCAGCGACATGATCGAAACGGTTGAATTTCAGGCCCGCGAAGGCTGGGCCGCACTGCGGGACGTGGCGGTGTTGACCCTGCTTTACGGCTGTGGCCTGCGGATTTCCGAGGCCCTCGGGCTGAACGGGCGCGATGCGCCCCTGCCCGACAGCCTGCGCATTGTTGGCAAGGGCGGCAAGGAACGGCTTGTCCCGGTGCTGGCGGCCGCGCGGGACGCCGTGGACGCCTATCTTGCCGCCGCGCCGTTCGAAAAAGAAGATGACGGCCCCTTGTTCCGCGGCGTGAGGGGTGGCAGATTGAACCCTCGCGCCGTACAGAAGGTGACAGAACAGGCGCGGATGCAACTGGGCCTGCCCGCCACCGTGACCCCACATGCCATGCGCCACTCCTTTGCAACGCATCTGCTCGCCGAAGGAGGGGATCTGCGGGCAATCCAGGAATTGCTCGGCCACGCCTCGCTGTCCACAACCCAGGCCTATACAGCAGTGGACGCGGCGCGGTTGATGCAGGTTTATAACAAGGCCCACCCCAAGGCCGGGTGAGGCAGTAGAAGGAAGTTACATGTCGATCCGGCTCAAGGCGCTGTCCGTTCACCTTTTCACTGCCACGGGGGCGGTTTTTGCCATGCTGGCGATGCTGGCCGCGGTCGAGGCCAAGTGGGACCTGATGTTCCTGTGGCTGGTCGTGGCCTTTGCCGTAGACGGCGTGGACGGGCCGCTGGCGCGCAAATACCATGTGAAAACCAACGCTTCGGAATTTGACGGCGTGTTGCTGGACCTGATCATCGACTATCTGACTTACGTCTTCATCCCCGCATTCGCCCTGTTCAAATCCGGGCTGTTCGAAGGGTGGACCGGTTGGTTCGTGATCATCGTGATCACCTTTGCCAGCGCCATGTATTTCGCGGATACACGCATGAAAACAAAGGACAACTCCTTTTCCGGCTTTCCCGGATGCTGGAACATGGTGGCGATTGTGGTGTTTGCTCTGACGCCGAATTTCTGGGTCATTCTGGCCTTGGTTGCGGTACTGGCCGTGGCCATGTTCCTGCCACTGAAATTCATCCACCCGGTCCGTACCGAACGCTGGCGGCTTTTGTCTTTGCCAATGGCGCTGGCCTGGACTTTCTTTGCGGGCTGGGCCGCTTGGGTCGATTTTCACCCGCAAAGCTGGGCCCACTGGGGATTGATCTTGACCTCGATCTACCTGCTTGGCGCAGGGATCGCACAACAGGCGCTGCCCCCGCGCCATAGCTGAAGCTTCGGCCCCCTCCCGCCCGGATCTCCGCGTGTCTAAAGCGTATCCGCATTACGTTGACTCGGCGTGATGTGGAAACGCTTTAAAAGCGTTCGACTTTCACCTGAAACAGGGAAAAGGGCGAACGCAGCGCGAAACACCTCCAGAACGTGAAAACGCAAAACGGCGGCCATGTCGGGCCGCCGCAGCGTTCGGTTATCCGCCTTGTCGGATGCGTCGTTTACGCGACGCAGGAAAAGGCCGGGCCCAATGCGGCGCGGATTTCACCAAGATTGTCAACGCTTTCAAGCGGCATTTCAACAACAGACTGGCCCTGCTGATTACGTGCGATCATCAGGCCATCGCGGAAATCCACCTCGCTCAGATCATCATAAGACAGGCGGGTGCGGCGCTTGACGGTGCCACTGTGATCGCGTTCGATCAGGCTCAGATACCCGCGGCGCGGATCAAGCTCGACTTCGGGCTGAATGGTGTACGCGGCAGATTGCAAAAGCGCGAGGCCGGACAGAACAAGGAACAGGCTCAGCCCGAGTTTGATCAACATCAGCGCCGAATCCCAGTTGCTGCCGGGCACAACCCAAAGACCGGCGGCAGCGAGCAACAACACAACCCCGCCAAAGCCAGGCAGAACACGGCTCATCGGACGCCCCTCGATGGCCAGTTTGCCGTGGGTCTCTTCCATGTAGTTTGATGTCGCAACCATGTTCCCGTTCCTCTTGCTTTTCTGTCAAGGCATCTGTCGGCTCGTGTGTCAGGATGAAAATGCTGGAACTTGACGGCAGCAGTTCGACGCAAATCTGATCTTTTTTGAAATAATCAAGGCAAGTTGGACGAAATTATGGCGGCAAAAGGGCCCTGCCTGCGGGTGTGGGACATGACGTAAAGATAAGGGAATCGCCGCCCCGTCTGGCGCAACCGCCCTGTCGGTTCACCCACCGCCCACGCCCCCCCGCAACCAACTGCCGCATGAGGTAACAAGCCGATCATGTGGGGATCAGAGGTCTTCGCGGCACGACCATCGGCGGAACCCGTACAGAAAGAAGGCTGCGACGTAACGTCAAAGGCTTTGCGAAATAAGGAAAATTTTCCGGTTTTGTAAATTATTTACAAAATACCGCCGAAATCTGAAAAATAATTTTCTATTTTTTCCATGTTTTATGAAGAGTTATTAAAATCTTTTCAAACTCCAATATGATCCTAACCTATCTCGATGCGTGGGCGGAAAGCCGCCTTGGCTTCTTATCCATACCGCGCATTCTGAATAGCAAATCGGGAGGAGGAGCCCCTATGTCCAACGAATCCAACGCCACAGTTGTATACCCACCTTCATCTGCGCTGAGTGCGTCTTCGCATGCTGATCTTGCGACGTATGATGCGATGTATGCGGCGTCTGTTTTGGATCCCGATGCGTTTTGG